>Ga0302325_10001836_pt1 | contig 53215 bp, 47 predicted proteins | sample Palsa_T0_2_FD_201948 | JGI IMG/M metagenome (GOLD analysis project Ga0302325, IMG submission 201948) | Peat permafrost microbial communities from Stordalen Mire near Abisko, Sweden - Palsa_T0_2 | ecosystem: Environmental > Terrestrial > Soil > Palsa > Peat permafrost | place: Sweden: Abisko...
ACGCACAGCGAGCCGCGCGGCTCGTCAACGCGCCCGAGCTCGATCAGCTCCAACTTGATCCCGGGTAGCGCTCCTGATGCCTTGCCACCGGTCACGGCTGTTCCTCGCCTGGTCGCTGGGTGGGAGCAGCCTTCGCTGGCTCGAACAGAAACCCTGCCTGGGAGGGACCCTCCGGCGCTCCGGCGATCGCCGCCGATGATGCCAGCAGGAATTCGCGCTCGAGCGCGAGCCCGGCATCGCCGGCGGCGGCACAGAGCTCGTCACGGTTGAGCACCCAGCCGAGATACTCGGTGGCGTAGCCGTAGGCGTGCGCACGCTGGAGGGTCACGAAGCTTCCCGCGTGGCGCGCGACCGGGACGCGAGTCACGAACAGCCGGCGACCGGTCGCATTCGCCAACTGCCGGAGCCGGGCGCGCCAGTCCTCCTCGTATTGCAGCGAGTTGCTGGCCAGGACGAGGTCATAACGGCGGTCGAGGCACTCGTCGGTCTCGTGGAACGTGACTTCCGGGAGCACGCGCCGACCCTCGGCACACACGGCGGGAAGCTCGCGGCAATGATATTGGAGCTCGAAGTCGGGGAACATCCGGCGCGCCAGGACGTAGTAGTGGCCGAGCGCCCCACCCCAGTCGAGCACCGATAATGCCGTCGTGCCGCCCGCGGCCCGCGTGATCGCGTAGGCGAAGGCGAGGACCGCGTTCTGATCCAACACGCTGTCGCGGCTCATGCTCGCGCCCACCTGTACCTCGTGGCCGACGCCGAGCGGTCCAGTGCCCTCGACGGCCGCGAGAAACCGAGGCCATTTCGCCGCATATGAATGGGCGACCTCGTCGGCGCCCCAACCCCTCGATGGCGCACCTCGGTCGCCGCTCCATCCCTCGGGAACGTACTCCCACTCGGGAGCATCACCACCCGGCTCGGTCTCCGGACTCGGGGGCCACAGCCTCGACGGGTAGTAGTCCATGAACTCGTCGGAGAGCATGCCCATGCGCACGCCGGCCTCCATCAGACGCCTGCACCATCCCCAGTCATTGGGGGTCTCGAGCTGGGCGTCGACGACCTCTAGCTCGAACATCTCGGCGAGTCCCGCGTGGTAGATGGTGGCCTGATAGCCGAACTGACCGAGCTCGGGGGGGAAACTGCCGATGACGGTCGTTCCGCCGTCGGGCAAGTGCGCGCAGATGCGTCCATAGGCGAGCTCGAGCTGTTGGTCCCGCGCATGGGTGAGGAGCCGCTCGATGTGGCTCGGCCGGAAGGCGTCGTCGTCGTCGAGCGGCGCGATCCACAGCCCACTGGCGCGCCGCACCGCCTCGTTGAACGGCTGGGTCCCGCCGACCAGCCACAACTTCTCTGGGGCCTTGGGGTAGGGGCCACGGTAATCGAGGTTGAAGAATCTGATCCGGGGATCGCCGAAGCTCTCGGTCGCGGTCCTGGCCTCCTCAGGAGCGGAGTCGCCGACCACGACGATCTCGAAGTTCTGATAGGTCTGTGACAGCACGGAGGGAATCGCGCGCTCCCGCAGCAGCTCGTGCTTGTCGTACGTAGGTATCACGACGGAGACGAGCGGCTCCGGCTCCGCGTAGGCTCGCTCGTACGCAGCCTGGGTTCGTAGTGCGCGGAGACGCTCCCGCCGCCACAGCACTCGATCGTAGGTCAGGCGCATGATCTCGGCCAGCTGCGCGTTCTCGGCTCGAATCTGTGCGATCTCGACCGCCTGATCGGCGAGCGTCGCTCGCGTCCCGTAGGCCAGATTTCGGGTCTCGCCGATCAGCTGCCGCAGCAGACGCAGGTAATCGCGCACCCGTTTGTCCGGGCGCGGGAACAAAGGTGCCGATGTCACGTAAAAGTCGATGTCATGCCGCGGTGGCTCGCCGGACATCCTAGGCAATGTCAGGTTCCGAGGCTGACCGGCGGGAGCCGAACTCGAACGACCCCCGCAACTTTTCGCCCTCGCCGGGTATCGAACAGTAAGGAGTAGTCAAGTATCTCGGCCGAGAGGAAACTGATGAGGAAGATTTTGCCGGCGTTGGTCGCAGGCTCGATGGTGATGGCGGCAACAGCGTGGGCGGCGAGTACCCCCGCCGCGGTGACGGGGTCCGCGACAGCGGTCACGAACCATAGTGTGGTCCTACACGCGAACATCAATCCGGAGGGCCAGTCGACGAGCTACGTCTTCCAGTACGGGCTGACCAGCGCTTACGGGTCGCAAACCGGCACCCGCCGCGCCGGCCAAGGGAGTAAGTACGTCCCGGCCCAGTTGAAGATCGATGGCCTTAGTCCCGGTACGACTTATCACTACCGGGTCGAAGCGGGCAACAAGCTGGGCAGCACGTTCAGCCGCGATCGTAAGTTCACGACCAGCGGCCATCCGCTGCCTGGAGCGATCACGGGACTCCCGACGTCCGTCGGCAGTACGACGGTCACGTTGGCGGGGACCGTGGTCACGCAGAACCAGACGACCAGCTTCGTCTTCCAGTACGGAACCAGCACCAGCTACGGGCTGCAGACCGCGACCGCGAACGCCACGGCCAGCCGCACGCCGACCGGTGTCTCATACACCGTCCCGGGTCTGTCACCCGCGACGACCTACCATTACCGCCTGGTTGCCAACCACAACGGCTCCGCGGTGGAGTATGGACAGGACCAGTCGTTCACGACGCTTCCGCTCCACCCCTTGCCAGCGCAGCTGAGGACGCATACGACACCCAGCCATGCGCGTCACAAGCCCTACGTTTTTACGACGTCCGGCTCGCTCGTGCCGCCGTCCTCGCTCCCGGCAGGCGTCGGGTGCACGGGGCACGTCAGGATTCGCTTCCTCCGAGGGCGGCACACAGTCGCCTTCGTCAAGACGCCTCTGCAGGCAAATTGCACCTTCTCAGCCCAGGTGACGATCCGTCACAAGAAGGTGCGCCTGCGCGTCGACACCACGTTCGGTGGGAACTCGTACATCGCCACGACCGGCGGGCCGAGGCATCACGTGAACATCGGCTAGACGTCGGCTGATGACTCCGGCCCCGCATCCCGCTATCCTGCGGAGCCGACAAGGATGTCACCCGGTTCGCGAACAATGCCCCCTGTTTCGCGAGCCTCGGACGACCCCCCAGCCCTACCAGGGTCGTCCTCAAGGTAGGGCCCGCGCCGCCGCCTCCCCGGTAGCGGTGCGGGCCCGCCGCCGTTGATCGTCCGCGCCCGGACCGGAGGCGCCGGAGCCGTGCCGCCGGCTCGTCACGATCCCGCGTGCGAGCAGCGCCAGCAGAGCGACGATTGCCAGCAGTGTGATGTCGCGTCCGATCGTGAGCGCTCCGCCGCTCGGGCCGAGGCTGATCCTGACCGGCCCACGACCGGGCACGCGTCGCCGCGCGACCGTCAGCCCGTGGATCGTCCGCCCGGCCCTGACGAGGCCACCGTCGAGGCTGAGCAGGTACGGCGCGCCCGCGATGTTGGTCGCGAACGGCGCCGCTCCCGCAGGCGGCGTCACGGTCAGCGTCGCATCGTTGCCGTTGATCCGTGAAGTCGCGATCGACAGCGCGCGCGAAGACGTTGCCACGACCGGCTGGGATGCGTCGTCGTAGACGCCCGGGTCGTACCAGGTGCGTGGAGGGACGTGGGTCGATACGAGCGCCGCGCCTCGATTCCGGTAGGACAGCGGCGCATCTGGATTCGGAACCCACAGCTGCCACACGCAGAGTGCGACGCTGATCGCGGTAGCCGCCCCGAGCCCGTACCGCAGCCGGACAGCGAGCCGCGGCGGCGCCCTGCGCTCGACGGCGATCACGGCCGCGAGCACCAGCCCCGCTGCGGTCAGGTCAAGATAGGTGTTGAGCCGGTACGGGAACTGAATCTGTTGCAGCGTGTGCGGCAGGTGGTCCCACAGCGGCCCGACCATGATCCCGATCAGGAAGACTGCCAGGAGCAAGAGCAGGGCGACGGCCGCGCGCTGAAGCGCTCGCCCCGCGCGCGACCACAGGACAACGCCGGCGACCAGCACCCAGAGTAGGAACCAGTCCGGGGCCTGGACGAACAGGGCCGGCGAGGAGGACTGCGGCGGGACTGTGCGAAGCGGGTCGAAGAGCACGGCCGGCGTATCGAAGAACGAGGTCAGGTGCCACGAGACGCTCGGCTCCACAGCGATCACGGTGGAGCCCTGGTGGACGATGTCGGGGAGCAGGAACCACGCATCGACCGCGACGGCGAGGGCAAGCAAGATCACGATCCTGAGCAGCCGTCCGGGGTTCACGGGGGCCACCTCGCGCCCGAGCGCTATCCGCAGCAGGATCAGACCGGCGATCAGCGACAGCGACCCGTAGAGCAGGGTGATGTTGTGCGATCCGGCGAAGAACACAGCCGCGAGCACGAACAGAGTGGCCGGCACGACCTCGACTCGTGGCGCCCGCGCGAGCCGCCATCCGCTCGCGACGAGGAGCGGGATCATCGACGTCGCCATGAACTCCGGCCACGCCCCGCGCCCATACAGGTTGGTGACGTAGTACGCCCCGGCGACGAAGGTGAGCGCGGGTGCATGGGCCAACCAGGACCTGACGCCGAGCTGGCGAGCCAACCACAGCAGCCCCCCGTAGGCGGCCGCGATCGCCAGCAGGCAAGCGCCGACGTACGCGGCGACCACGTGTCCCGCGATCAGGGCCGCGAGCGCGCCGGTGGCGGCGTAGAGGGTGCCGCCGTAGAAGACGAAGAACGGGTAGAAGGCGCCGACCAAGGGCACGTTCAGGTAGTAAGTCGGGACCAGGTGCGCGCTGATCGCCTGCTCCTGCACATAGACGAACCACAGGTGGTTCGTGAAGTCGTACATGAAGCCGTTGTTTGTGAAGAGCGCCGGACCGCCGATCACGAGCGTCGCGAGCACGACGCCGGCAACGTCGCCCCAGAACCGCCGAGGGCGTGAACGTCCGATCGCGGGGCGCACCGCCCGTATGCTAGGCGCCGCGGGCCGTACCCCGACTCGCTCCCACCGAGATGCACATCTGGACTGCTCTGGTCGCCCGCGAGGCCGCGCTGCTCACGATCCTGGCGCTGCTCGGCGCGGGTCCGGCGTCGCTGCTCTCCGAGCACTTCGACGCGGCGATGCGGATCGCGCTCGCGCCCGTGCTCGGCTTCTGCCTGGGGACGTGCATCGCGACTACGGTGATCGAGTTCGCGCCGGCGCGTGACACCTACTGGATGCTGATCCCGCTGGCGCTCGTCTCGGCCGGGGTCGCGGCCGCGCGAACGGTCCGCGGGCGGAGCGCCCGCTCCGGCGCCGGCGCCGCGATCAGGCCGTGGCGGGCGCGCCTGCCCGTGCGCGACATCGTTGCCCTGATCGTTGTCGCCTTGGCGGTCGCGGGACCGCTCACCTACACGCTCCACGAGCATCGGACCACCGGGCCCGCGGTCTACGGCTACACCGACGTCGACAACTACGTGGCCGAGCCGGACGCGGCGCAGACCCTCTCCCTGGCCGCGGCGCGGACTGCCTTCGAGCGCCACCACGAGCCGGATACGATCGCCAATTACACGCGGTTCTGGTGGACGTGGGTGGCCCACCTCGACTCGAACCTCGACGCCGCGCCGATCTACGCGAACGCAGACGCGCTGCTCGGGCTTGGGGGGAGTGATACCTACGCTCCGTTCCTGATTGTGTTGCTGCTTGCGGGCGCGCTCGGAGCGTTCTCCGCCGTGCGCTACTTCGCCGGACGACGGACGGTGATGGCCGTCCTCGCCGGTGGCCTGTTCGGCGGGTCGTTCTTCCTCGAGCTGTGGTTCGACAGCTTCCAGGCAGCGATCGCCGCGCTCGGCCTGGTGCTGCCGTTCGCGATCCTCGCCACCGAGGCGCTGCGGGCACGACACCGTGCCGACCTCGCGCTGATCGCGCTCGTGCTCGCGACGCTGCTGACCGTGTACCCGCTGTTCATCCCACTCCTCGCCGGGACCGCAGCGCTGATGCTCGTCGCCCGGGCGGTGGCGATCCGCCGTCGCGGCGGCGCGCTGGGAGCGCCCGCGCGACAGCTTGCCTGGTCGATCGCCGCCGTCGTCGCGCTGACGGTCGCGTTCGATGCCGTGGGCTTCGCGCGCGACCTGACGTATTACCGAGAGATACTGGGCAACACGCTCGCGCTGCCGCGCGTCGGCTTCCACCTCGGCGTCGACGTGCTGCCGGGCTGGCTGGCACAGACCCGCGAGTTCTGGAACATGCCGAGTCTCGCCTCGGGTGGTCTCAAGCAGTTCGTCATCGGCGCGGTGCTGCCGCTCGTCTTCCTCGGGTTCATGGTCGCCGGCCTGCGTCGCTACCGGCCGGCGCTGGCGCTCGTGGCCCTGGCCGGCGTGTGCGCGATCGTGGCCGAGTACTCGTACGCGAGTCGCAGCGCGTGCACCTATTGCGCCGAGCGGAACCTGCTCCCGCTCGGGCCGATCGTCGGCGTGCTGGTCGCGCTCGGGCTGTGCGCCCTGCTCGCGATGCCGGCACGCTGGGCCAAGCTCGTGGCGATCGCGGGCGCGATCCTCGTCGTGGGTGCCGTCGCACAGCGCGCACGGATCGAGCTGACGCGCTTCTCCGACGCCTCCTACTTCCTCGACTCGGCCGACCGCAGCGTTCTGTCGCGCCTGCCCGGCGGGGGTGGTCACGTCCTGGTCGAGGGGTTCGGCGCCAGCACATATGCCCAGGCAGAACAGCCGCTCGTCTATCACCTCGTCAACGAGCGCAGCGGCGGGCGAGCGTCGATCATCCTCGGCTCGAACGCGGCGGACGCGCTCGAGTACATCGACTTCGGAAACGTGGAGCCCCCAGGACCCGCGTTCGATCCCGCCTACGCGTACGTCCTGACCCGCTTCGGCGGCGTCGCGACCAACCGGCGCGTGATCGCGCGTAGCGGCGGGATCGCGCTCGAGCGACGGGCAGAGCCGCTCGACGTGACCCCGTACGCCGGCCTCGCTGTCCCGCTCGAGCGCCTCGACCAAGCGGGGCTCCCATCGGTGCAACCGCAGTCCCGACTCAAGCTCTACGTCACCGGACACGACGGCGGCCGCCCGGCCTGGGTGCGACTGACCTTCTCGGGAGCGAGTCCGATCACGGTGCCGCGCCAGTCCGGCGTCCGGGCGCGCACATCCGCCGCCGGGCGGAGCATGACCGCCTGTCTGCGCGCCACCGGCACGGCGCCGATCCGCCGAGCGTCGATCAGGATCACCGCCGCGGTCGCGCCGGGCGTGGCGCCAGGCGAGGAGTTCCAGCCGCGGATGCCACTGGTCGGCGTGGCGTTGACGGGGATGCGGGCCGTGGTTGGTCGATGCAGCCTCTAGTCCTCGTATCCTAAGGCTGCGTGGCTCGCTCCCCCAACGACGACGTCACGGTGGTGATTACGTGCTTCAACTACGGCGCCTACCTCCCGGAGGCAGTCGAGTCGGTGCGACGCCAGGAGGGCGGACCTGCCCGCGTCGTCGTGGTCGACGACGGCTCGACGGAGGCCGCAACGCTGGCCGCGCTCGACGATGCGCAGCGCGAGCCCGGCGTCGAGGTGATCCACCAAGCCAACTCGGGCACGGCGGCCGCGCGCAACACGGGGCTGCGGCGGTTGACGACGCCGTATGCGGCGGTGCTCGACGCCGATGACGTGCTCCCGCCCGGCGCGCTCCGCGCAATGCTCCCGGCGCTGCAGAGCGACTCGCAGCTCGGCTACGTCTATGGCCACATCCAGTTCTTCGGGCAGTGGTCGGGGACCATGCGGATGCCCCCGTTCGATCCATGGCGACTTCTGTTCCGGCACATCATCGGACCGACGGCACTGATGCGACGCGAGGTCTTCGAGGCGGTCGGCGGCTATGACCCGGTATTCCACTACGAGGACTGGGAGTTCTGGGTCCATGCGCTGGCCTCCGGATGGAGCGGACGGCAGCTCGGTGTGCCGTGCCTACTGCACCGCAAGCACGGGACCTCGAAGTTCAGCAGCGATCGCCCGAACTACCACGAGGACTTCGCCAACCTCCGGATCAAGCACCGCCCGCTCTACGGCGAGCTCAGCCGGGTCGAGCGGGAATCCAAGCTCGGGCCGGCCGAGCGCTTCCTCTACAGGCGCATCTGGGGTCCACGCCCGTGGCCGGCGCGGGCGGAAACCACGCTCTATTCATTGTTGTGGCGCCCCCGCTGACGGGCGGTGATGTCGACAACGACGACGGCGCGATACGTCGGCGCGCTGTCGCCGCCGCGCAGCCGGCGGAGCACGCGAGCGGCGAGTCGCCGTGCACCAGGGCGACGGCTCGCCATCAGGTACTCGAGCGGCCGGCACGCGAGCCGCAGCGGCACGGCGCCAGTCAGGCTGTGCTCGGCGATCACGAGCCGCTCGTGCGCCGCGATGCCGTCGTTTCCGAATACGCGTACAGAGCCGAAAGGGGCCGCTGCGGCGGCGAGCTGCGCGGGCTCGGGGAAGCCGTTCTCGAGGTGCTCCTCGAGCCAGGGCGGGACCGCGTGCCCGCGGCCGCGCAGACGGTCGGCGAGCCGGCGGTCGGCCGCGAGCGCATCCTCGCCCGCCGGACACGCGAGCACGGCGCGCGTCCGCGCGACACGGCAGATCTCGCCGATCGCCCGCGTCCGGTCGGCCGCCGGCACGTGCTCGAGCAGATCGACGGCGACGACGACGTCGAAGGCGCCGTCGGCGAACGGCAGCGCGCGGACGTCGCCCACCACCTCGTCAGGGGCCGGCACGCTCCTGCGGCGCGTGGCGCCGTAGTCCTCGAAGTCGGCGTCGAGGGCGGTGGCGTGCCAGCCTGGGGGAAGCAGCGCGGAGACCCCGCGCGAACCACTGCCGACGTCGAGCACCGAGCCGCCCGCAGCGCCGGCACCGGCGATCTGCTCGAGCACGGGCTCGAACCGCACGAGGTGGCTGAGCTGGCGGCTCCCCAGCAGGCGGCGACCGAGACCGATCAGGAGGCTGCGGGCAGACCACGTAGGTCTCAATCGATTCTCCTCGTTGCTGGCAGGGTGCAGTGAGGACGGCAGACTCTGCCAGGCGCGGCGCCGCGATGAACAGCGCCGCCCTCGCCGTGGTCGCGCTCGGTTCGGCCACGCAGGTGGCGCTCTACCTGCGCAGCTTCGGCGCCACGCACCGTACAGACGGCTTCATCGCCGCCTTCGCGGTCTATTCGCTCGTCGTCGTGCTCGCCCAGATCTTGCGCACCACCGCCGTCCCCCTGCTCTCAGGCCCGGCGCCGGCGCTCACCGGCGCTGCCTACGGCTGGGCGATCGCCGTCATCGCCGCCGTCGCCGCGGTCGCGTGCGAGGCACTCGCGGCGCCGCTCGCCGACCTCGTCGCCGGCGCGTCGGGTGCCGCCGGGCGCACGATCGCCACAGCTTCGCTGCGAGTGATGGCCCCGGCGATGGGGCTGCAGATCGTCGGGGCGGGACTCGCGGTCGCGGGTGCGGTTCGCGGGCGGCTGGTGGCGGTCGCACTCGCCTACATGGCGTCATCCGTGGCCGGCCTGACCGCGTTCTTCCTCCTGCGCGGCTCCGCGTCAGAGCGCGTCCTCGCCTGGACGATGCTCGTCGCCTCGCTCGTGCTCGTAGCCGGCCTGCTGCTCGCCGACGGAGTCGCGGCCACGACCCGGCGGCCCCCGGGCGCGAGCGTCGTCGGACGGGCTTGCCTTGCGCTGATGCGCAGTACCCCCTTGCCGGCGTGCTTCGTCCTCATGTACCCGATCACCCTGGCCCTCGCGCCCGGCCGCCCTCCGGGGCGGATCACGCTGTTCGGGCTTGCGTTCACGGCGTGCTCGTATCTGGCCGGGTTTACCGGACAGGCGCTGTCGATGGTGGACGCGGTTGCGCTCGCTCAGATGGACGCGGGCGCGGTGGACGAGCGCCGCGCGGTGGTCACGCGCGCGTTTCGCTACTCGCTGCTCGTGGCCGTGCCGGGACTGGGCGTGGCCGCCGTCGCGGGCGGGCCGATCGTGGACGCGCTGCTCCCTCACAGCTCGACCGGCTCACACGGTTACTTTGGCGCCGACGTGCTGCTGCTCGTCCCCTGGCTGGTGGCGACGCTCGGACTCTGGGCCCTGCTCCCCGCCGTGCTCGCCGATCCCGGTCGCTTCGAAGGTCGACTCGTCGTCGCCGCAGTCGCCCTGGTCGCCTTGCACATCGCCGCGGAGCTCGTCGGCCGGGCGATCGCCGGCTTCGACGGGCTGATCGTCGCGGTCACGGTGGCGCCGGCCGCGTTCGTCGCTGCAAGCCTCCGCGTCGCCGTGCCGACCGCCGGTCGCGAGCTGCTGCGCAACGCCGCGGTAATCGTCGCGATCGGCGCCGTCAGCTTCGGAGCCTGCTCGCTCGGAGCTCGCGCGATCGCCGACGGCGGCGCGCTCGCCGGAGTTGCCGCCGCGGCCGCCGGCGCGCTCGTATACGCCGCGCTCGCCACCGTCGCCTTCCCCGACGCCGCTCGCTCGGTCCTGCGCCTCGCGGGCCAGGGCTGACACATATCGTCTCGCGCATGATCTCGGTCGTGATCCCGGTCAAAGACGGCGGCGACGGCCTCATCGGCTGCCTCGATTCGATTCTCGGGCAGGAGAGCTCGGATGAGATTGAAATCGTCGTCGTCGACTCGGGCTCGAGCGACGGCAGCGTGGCGGCGGCGCGAGCGCGCGGCGCGATCGTGCATGAGATCGCGCCGCACGAGTTCACCCATGGCGCCGCGCGCAATCTCGGCGCGAGCCGCGCCCGCGGCGAACTGCTCGTGTTCATCAGCCAGGACGCGGTCCCCGTCGGCGAGCGCTGGCTCGAGCGTCTTACCCGTCCCCTGCGCGAGGACCCCGACGTGGCGGGCGTCTACGGCGGCCAGCTTCCGCACCCCGGCGCACGACCCCCGGAGCGCTACTTTCTCGCGTTTCTCTACGGTCCGGCGCCGCGGCGCCAACGAGCCGGCCGGGTCGAAGAGCTGAGTATGGATACGACGCTGTTCTCGAACGTCAACGCCGCAATGCCGCGCGCTCTCTGGGAGCGCTTCCGGTTTGTCGAGGACATCGTCATGAGTGAGGATCAAGAGTGGAGCCGGCGGGTGCTGCTGGCCGGCTACTGCGTTGCCTACGAGCCCGACGCCGCCGTCCGACACTCGCACGACTACACGCTCGCGGCCGCCTTCCGGCGCTTCTTCGACTCGGGGGCATCGGCCGATCGCGCCTATCTGGCAGGCCAGCGCCAGTCGGCTCGGGTTCTGCGGAGCGCGGCGATCAGGTACGCCCGCGGCGAGGCAACCTGGCTCTGGCGCACGGGTCAGCGACGCTGGCTCCCGTACGCCGCGCTGTATGAGGGCACGAAGATGCTCGGGCTGGTGCTCGGCGCCAACCACCGGCACCTCTCGACGCGCCTCAAACGACGGCTCAGCGCGATGCCGAACGCTTGGGATTAGCGGCCCGGTAGTCTTGGGCTCCGGCGCGGAACTTCTCACCCCGCTGAACGTTGAAAGAACCGAGCCCTTCGAGGCGAGGCCGTCCAAGCTGTCGAGTGAGCATCGCCGAGCACTCATCCTTCGTGTCAATCGCGAGCACAATTGCGACCCCACCGGTGTCGGTGGTCATCCCCTGCCTGAACGAGGAGCAGAACATCGAGCAGTGCGTCCGAACCGCGGTCGCCGCCCTCGCTGCCGGGGGCCTCAACGGCGAGGTGATCGTCGTCGACAATGACTCCGAGGACCGCAGCGCCGAGCTCGCCCGGACCGCCGGGGCGCGCGTGATCCACGAGCCGCGGCGAGGCTACGGCAGCGCCTACCTGGCGGGGTTCGCGGCGGCCACGGGCGACTACGTCGTGATGGCCGATGCCGACCTCACATATGACTTCCACGACATCCCGCGCTTCGTCGAGCGTCTCGACGCGGGCGCGCAGCTGGTGATGGGCGACCGCATGAGCAATATCCATCCGGGCGCGATGCCATGGCTCCATCGGTACGTCGGCAACCCGATCCTCACAGGCATCCTCAACCTGTTCTTCCGCACCGGCGTCCGCGATGCTCACTGTGGTATGCGCGCGCTCCGCCGCGATGTGTTGCCGCTGCTCGACCTGCGCACGACCGGGATGGAGTTCGCATCGGAGATGGTGATCCGCGCCGCCAAGCGCAACCTCGTGATCGACGAGGTGGCGATCGAGTACCGACAGCGCGGCGGCGACTCCAAGCTGTCGAGCTTTCGCGACGGTTGGCGCCACCTGCGCTTCCTGCTCGTCCACAGCCCGACGTACCTGTTCGTCGTTCCTGGCGCCGCGCTGGCCGGGATCGGCGTGGTGGCATCTGTGACCGTGCTCGCGAACATCAACCTGTTCGGGCGTGTCTGGGAAACCCACACCCTGATCGCCGGCGTGCTCTTGATGATCGTCGGGGTCCAGTTACTCGGGATGGGCCTCTGTGCGCACGCCTACGGCACGTATTTCATGGGCGAGCGGGACCCGTGGTTCGACGCCATGCGTAGGCGCTTCCGGCTCGAGCACGGACTGATGCTGGGCGCTGGGATCACGCTCTCCGGCCTGGCTGTGTGCGCGATCATCGTGACCCGGTGGATCGATCGGGGGTTCGGCGCGCTGTCCGGGGAGAACCTCGCGCTGATCGGCGCGACGCTCGTGATCATCGGGATGCAGGTGTTCTTCTCATCCTTCCTGCTCTCGATCCTGGGCTTACGGCGCCGATCGGAGGGACGGTAGTCCCCGCGCCGGCCAGGTGTCACCCAGCGAGTACCTGGTCCTGCCGATCGGCCTCCAGACCGGAGGTCGTACCGGACCCGCGACCGCCGGCGGTGCGCTCGGCGATGAGGAGGAACTGCTTGCCTAAGATCCGCCACGCGATCGGGAGCCGGAGATAGGCCTTGACGAGCGCCGGGTGAGACGGCAGCCTGCCCGTGAACGTGTAGGGCAGGAACTGGGGGTGCACCGCGACGATGTCGAATCCGGCTGCGTACAGGTGCTCGGCGACCGCTCGCTCGGTCAAGATCACTGTGTGGTCGGCGAAGTCGAAGTATTCCCTGGCGCAGTATTTGAAGTTGGGGCCCATGATCGCAATCCGCCCCCCGGGCGCCAAGCAATCGTGCATCTTCTCGAGAAACTCCGCGACCGCCTCTTGACTCAGCAGATGCTCGAGGAAGTTCGATACGAACACGCCACCGAAGTACGCCGGGGGTAGGTCCGCACGCATGATCTCCGAGACGATCAACCGCGTCCCCTCGCGAGCTACGCCCTCTTCGTAGGCGACGGCGTCAACCGCCCAGCGTTCTCTCGATGGCACCGCGTTGATGAACTCACACCTTCCCGCCGCCGGATCGAGCACGCGCTCGGGACGGTTCAGCAGCTCGTACAGCATCGGCGCCAGGGAGACCCAGACATCGTCGCGTCGCTCCTGGGCGACGTCACGAAAGCGATACTCGTACAAGCGCTGGTAGTTCATGTGACCGACAGCCTAAACGTCCGCGCTCTGATCGTCTTCGCGGACGGCCCAGGTCAGCGCGCGTGCGGTGAGGGCGAAGGCGACGAGCAGCCCACCCGCGAGTACCCAGAAGGTCCAGGCGCCGACCCAGCCGGGGCGAAACAGCGCGGCGCGCTGGAAGATCGTCGGGATCAGCGAGAGCAGCGACCGCGGGTGAGCGCGCAGGAACACGATCGAGATCGCGCTGGAGCTCGCCTTGCCGGCGACCGTTAGGGCGGGCGAGCCGGGAAAGTACCCAGCCCCGAGCAGCGAGACGGGGCGCGGCCCGCGGCTTCGCAGGCAGACGATCACCCGGCGGCCGACGGGCACTGACGCGTTGAGCGTGGCGGTGGCCGGGGTTAGCTCGAAGTACCCGGCGGGCAGTCGACCCGTGGCGAGTGGCCTCCCGCCCGCGGCGTCGCGTACCGTCATGTCGAGGGTCGCACCCGGCGCTGCCGCGGGGACGACGTAGACGAGGATCCCGGCGAAGGCGACAGCCGTCTTGACCGGGCCCTCGCACAACGCCTGCCCGGGATTCAGCGACGCTACCGGGGCCGCGCTCGGGACATCGACCGAGAAGGCGATCGGCCGCTGATCGGTAGCCGCAGCGCGCATCAGGGCGGCGAGCCCGACCACGGCGACGAGCGCAAATGCGATCAGTCCCGAGCGCCTGTTCATGTGTATGACGTACTCACGACGGCGCCGAGGGCGAGCACCTGGAGAAGCAGCAGCCCCGCCAGGACGATCCCGCACGCGGGGGCGCGCCAGCGCGCCGGCAGGCGGCTGACGATCAACGCGACCGCGAGGCCGAAGAGCGCGACCAGCGGCAGCAGGTAGCGTCCCTGGAGCAGCTGCCCGTCTCCGGCGATGATCGAGCGGTAGCCGCTGACGTGCAGGAGCGCCAGCAGCGCCAGGATCGCGACGGCGAAGTAGGCGGCGAGCTCCAGCCGCAGCCGGTCCCGGAAGCGCGTGGCCAGGGCAATAGCCGGGAGGATGACGAGCGCGGACACGACCCCGAGGAACCGGTAGACCCAGTCCGGCATCGCGATGCCGTTCCAGCCGAAGACCCCCCACCCTTCGCGGATCCAGACGTAGTACAGGGGATGCGGACCCTCGGGAAACGGCGACATGAACGGCAGCCGGGGGAGGTAGAACTGCCACAGATAGCTGAGGAAGTGGCGCAGGCTGAAGGCCGTCGCGTGGACGCCCGGCGGTGGTTTGATCCCGTTGACCGCGGGGCGCCCGAGGGCCTTCGCGAGGCCGATCCAGCCGAGCACGGGCAGGACGAGCACGAGCATGGCGAGGGCCAGCGACCGTCCTCGACGCTCCTGCGCCGGGCGGCGGCGCCAGCCGATCAGGAGCGCGAGCAGCACCGGCGGCAGGAGCGCGTAAGCGGTCGCCTTGGTCAGGACAGCCGCAGCCGCTACCGCGCACAGCGCGACGGCGTCGCGCCGCTGCGCGCCGCGAACGATTACCCGGGCGCCGAGCCAGAGCGCGAGCGTCCACAGCGCCACCAGCAGCGCGTCCGGGTTGACGCTCGTCGCCATCGACGTCTCCATCGGCACGAAGCCCGCGACGGCGGCGCACACGAGCTGGAGCGGCCGGCGGCGGCCGAGGACCTCCCCGGCCAGCAGCCATGCCCCGGTTACGGTGGCCATCAGCAGCAAGACCCCCCAGATCTGCATCGAGTACAGCCGGTCGAATGCGTTCCCGCCGTACGCGGCCCAGTAGGCGAGATCGGCGTAGAGGTAATAGAGCGGAGGGTTGACCGTGACGTTGCTTGGTCCTCCCCCGTTCGATCGCGACGGATCGTGTCGAGCCAGCGCGAGGTAGCGCGCATAGTCGGCGGCGTTCCAGTCGGGCTTCACCGAGTCGGGGTTGAACGCTTCGCGGCTGGCACCGACCGCTTGGTCGGCAATCGCCTGATCGGTGGAGAACGTGATGCGATGCGGGTCGCCCGGCAGAGCAAGCCGCTCGGCCACCGATTGGGCATAGGCGAAATGCACAGTCTCGTCGGGGGACTGCCATGGAGGGATCGCCAGGGCCCACGCCAAGCCGACGGTCAGGACCGTGGCGAGCAGCGCCGCAAGCGGACGCGGAACCGCCGCGACGGTCCGCTGGAGGGCGCCTACACTCCGCGCATGCTCCGGCATCGGGACCGCCTCGAGCGCAGGCTCCATCCGATCGCACGATAGCCGCGCTGCCGTCAGGTCGTCTTTGCAGCCCGCTTCGCGCCGACCGGCTGAATCCGAGTCGTCTACTGTACGGACACGTGGTGGCGGCACACCCAGGAGGAGAACGGGCAGGCAGCGAGGACGGCGGGATGAAGCTCTCGGTAATCATTCCGGCCCGCAACGAGGAAGGGTCGGTGGAGTCGACCGTTGCCGGGCTCGTCGAGGAGCTCGGCCCCGAAGGGATCGACTTCGAGTTGATCGTCGTCGACGACGCGAGTACCGACCGCACGGCCGCGATCGTCGCGCGGATCGCCGCAGCCGACCCGCGGGTTCGCTGCGTCCCCTCGCCTTACCGCAACGGCTTCGGCTTCGCCGTGCGGGCCGGGCTCGAGCGCTTCACCGGAGATGCCGTCGCGATCGTGATGGCCGACGGCTCCGACAGTCCCAAGGACCTGGTGGCGTACTACCGCCTGCTGGTCGCGGGCTACGACTGCGCGTTCGGCTCCCGCTTCATCCGCGGCGCGCGCCGAGAGAACTATCCGCTGCTGAAGATGGTGATCAACCGGATCGTCAACACGGGTATCCGCCTGGTCTTCGGACATGGATACAACGACACCACTAACGCGTTCAAGGCATACCGCCGGGAGGTGATCGAGAACATCCAGCCGCTGATCTCGCAGCACTTCAACCTGACGGTCGAGATGCCGCTGAAGGCGATCGTGCGCGGGCACTCCTACGCGACTGTCCCGGTCACTTGGACCAACCGTTCGGCCGGCGAGTCGAAGCTCCGGCTGACCGAGATGGGCAGCCGGTATCTGTTCATCGTCCTGTACGTCTTCTTCGAGCACCATCTCAGCCGCGGCGACTACCGCGGGTCGGCGGACGGCGCGCGGCGCGGACGCCATGCGTGGCGCGCCGGCACGCCGGGATTGATGCCCTCGCAGCGTCCTGAGGCTCAGCTCGTGCCCGATCGGAGCTTCTCCGATCACGCGCGAGAACGAGCCGGATAGCTTCGTGGGCACCACCAGCGTCCAAAGCGATCCCCCGCGGTCGCCTGTCTTCAAGCGGGCGGCGCTGTACGAGCGGCTGAGTCGGGCAGGGAAGCCTGCCCTGCTCGCCTGGACGATCGTGCCGCTCGCGATCACGCTGCTGGCGTGGCAGACCGTCCCGCTGGAGCCCGCCCCCGGCCTCGATCCGAGCTGGACCGCGGGCCTCGAGATGGCGGTCCACGACGGGATCACGTTCGGCACCCACGCAATCTTCTCCTACGGCCCGCTCGGGTTCCTCACCTACCAGTTCCTCTGGTACGGGCACCTCGGGGCGGCATCGTTCCTGTACGCGCTGCTGATCCGATTCGCCGCCGCCCTGGCGGTGTTCCTCGGCGCTCGGCGAACGTTCGGTGGCCCGGCCGCGTTCGTCATCGCCGTGATCGTCGCCAGCATCGACGATCAGCTACTCGAGATGGTGGCGTTCCTGATCGCCGTGGTGTGGGCGATGACCGCCGCGATCAGCCGCCGAGCCGCGCTCGAGGTTTCGATCGCCGCCGGCGCCTTCTCGGGTTTCGAGCTGCTCGGAAAGGTCTCGATCGGGATCGCCCTCGCCGCGATGACCGTTGTGCTCGTGCTGAGCCTCCCGCGGCGCCGGCGCGACTACGCGCTCGCGGCGGCGGGTGCGCTCGTGGTCACGCTGCTGGTCTTCTGGGTGCTCACCGGTCAGGCGCTGGGCGCGCTGCCCAACTACATCGAGAACTCAGAGCAGGTCGTCTCCGGCTACGCGGCGGCGATGAGCCTCGGTCTGCCGGGCCTCGGCTGGGAGTCCGCGGCGGCGCTGTTCGGACTCGCCATCGGTCTGTGGGGAGCTTTCCACATGACGGCAGACGGCGAGCCACGTGAGCGCTGGGGGGTGGCGCTGATCTGGGTGACGTTCTGGTTCTTCGCCTTCAAGGAGGGATTCGTGCGCCACGACTCGGGGCACGCGGCATACTTCTTCGAGTCGCTGCTCGGAGGCTTCTTCGCCTTCCGCTGGCGCGCGGATCATCGCCTCCCGGCGCTGGCCGCCGCCGCCGCGCTGCTCTCGATAACGCTGGCTGCGCAGGCGCTGCCGTTCAGCGCGGCCGTCGACCCGACCAGCAACCTCCGGAGCGCTGTCGACCAGATCCGCGATGTCGTGAGCACATCGAGGCGCCAGGCGATCATCGCCGCCGGCCGGGTCTTGATCGAGGCGAGCGAGCCGATCGACCCGACCTCGCTGAGCCTGCTGAGCGGTCACACGGTCGACATCTACCCGGTCGAGATCGCGCTCGCCTGGGCGTATCGCCTCGATTGGGATCCGCTGCCGGTGTTGCAGTCCTATACCGCGTACACGACGGCGCTCGACCAGGTCGACGCCGACTTTCTCGCCTCGCGGCAGGCCCCTCAGCGGATCCTCTGGCAGAACGTCGGCGACATCGACGGTCGGGTCCTGTCGTTCGATCAAGGACAGACGAGCAGGACGATCCTCTGCCGCTACCAGGAGCTGCATGTCGCCCCGCCGTTCGCGGTGCTCGGCCTCGGGCCCGACCGATGCTCGAGCCCGGTCCCGCTCGGCACCGTCCACGCCGGCTGGGGGCAGACCGTGCCGATCCCGGCGCCGCCGACCAGCCACTCGTTCGTCTTCGTGCGCATCGGCGGCTCCGGCGTGTCCGGGCTGGAGAGCCTGCGAGCGCTGCTCGACAAGCCGGCCCAGCGCACGGTCGTCCTCGGCCGCGCGATCTACGCGCGTCTGGTCACCGGAACGGCATCGGACGGGCTGCCGCTGCGCGCCTCGCCGGGCATGGATTACGCCCCGCCGTTCAATATCGCCCCGAACATCACGACGATCGCTGTCCTCAAGGGAGGGCAGGCGCCGACAACCGGCGGCCCGCTCACGTTCTCGTTCTACGCGCAGTCCTTCGACGCCGCCCCGGTCGCCCCGGCGTACGCGCTGGCGCCCGCCGGCGACGCGATCATCGCGAGAGCCGCGAGCGCGAGCGCGCGTTGCTCCACTGGTCAGGCGCGCCGGCCCTCGCGCTTACTCATCTCCTCGATCCGGGCGCTGATCGCGATGAGCCGCCGCGATCCCCTCCAGATCACCGCCGGTCCGCAGTTCACGGGTCAGACGGCGGCTCAGGTCGTGGCCGCAGTGCAAGCCCGATGCAAAGGTTTGCCGCAGTCCCCGCGATCAAGGGGAATGGGAAGAAGCGCCGTCGCTCGACGATGAAGCAGCGCTCGAGCTCGGTCAGGATCTCCGTCGGGCGGTTGAGGTGCTCGCGCGCGATGAACGGGCCGTACGGCATGCCGTAGGTGCGCTCGAAGATCCGCTGCGCCGACACCCGGCGCGCGAGCGAGTACGCGAGCCCGCCCTCGCACGGGATGACCGCGAGGAACTGCCCGCGGTCCTTGTCCAGCAGCCGCCACGCTTCGCGCACGCAGGCCGGGAGGGCGGGAAGGTGCTCGAGCACGTGCACGGCGATGTAGCGGTCGAAATGGCCGTCGGGAAAGTCGAGCCGCTGCTGGCAATCGCCGACGATCGCCCGGACGCGCGGGTGGCGCTCGCGAATGCGCTCGGCCATCGTCTCGCGCAGCTCGAGTGCGCAGTAGGCGCGCTCCTGGTCGGGTGTCAGGCGCTCGTGGCTGAGGTGCTCGCCGAGCCCGGCGCCGATCTCGATCGTGGCGCGGAAGCCCGGGCGCGAGTACCGGACCGGGAACGAGTGGTTGAAGCGCTCGATCACCCCGTAGCGCCGGGGCAGGATCTCATGCCAGCGCTTGACGAAGTCGTCGTAAACGGCCTTCTGCTCGGGAGTGAGTGGGGCCAGGACCTTCGGCCACTTGTCTGCGGCGGCTGCCATGCGCGCCTAGCGTATGGGAATCCGCGCGCGACTCACGATCCCCCGGCAGGATGGAACACGCGCGTACGGAAGACGAAGAAGTTCACTGCCGACAGCGCGCCCGCGGCGCAGAGGTAGACCACCTCGGTCGCGACCCCGAGCGCTCCTGGCAGCACCGCCGTCGCGGCGGCCGTCAGCCCGTACTGCGCGCCCGCGATCGGCAGGTAGCGAAGCGCCTGGTGGCGCGCCGGCAGTGCGAACCCGTCCGCGTGAACCCAGACGAACATCCGCTGGAGCGTGAAGTGGGTGAGTATCGCGAGCGAGAACCCGATCGCCAGCGCGGGCTCGAAGGGGATTCCGATCACCTCGGCGAGCAGCGTCGTCGTAGCGATGTACACGATCGCGACGGCACCGCCGGACGCCGCGAACCGCATGCCTTGACCGGCGAGCTGCGCGCGGCCGCCAGTGCGCGGCACGGTCACTCGGCATCGTCGAAGCCGTGGCGCGACTCGATGATGAACTTCGGACGGTCCCGCGTCTCGTCGTAGATCCGCCCCACGTACTCGCCGATGACGCCGAGCGAGAACAGCTGGATGCCGCTGAAGAACGCCACCACGATCACGATCGTGGGGTTGCCGATCGGGAACGGGACGCCGCCGAGCTTGAGCGCTCCGTAGATCAGCGCAAACAGGAACCCGAGCCCTGAGAATGTCATCCCGACGATCGAGATCAGCTGCAGCGGATAGCGCGAGAAGCCGACGAGGCCGTTGAGCCCGATCAGCAGCGAGCCGAACAGCTGGTTGTACTTGCTCGTGCCGGCCTGCCGCGGGTCGCGGTCGTAGAGCACGCTCGTCTGGCGAAACCCGACCAGGCCGACGAGCCCGCGCAGGAAGCCGTGATGCTCCTTGAGCGCGACGACGTTGTCGACCACGCGCCTGCTCATCAGCCTGAAGTCCCCCGTGTTCGGGGGAATCTCGACCTCGGCGACCCGGCTGATCACCCGGTAGCCGACGCGCGCGACAATCCGCTTTGCGAGCGTCTCGCCGGCACGCGAGCGTCGCTGCGCGTAGACGACATCGAAGCCCTCTCGCCAGCGCGCGACGAGCTCGGGGATCAGCTCGGGCGGGTCCTGCAGGTCGCAGTCGATCACCACGGTGGCGTCGCCGCTGGCCGCGTCGAGCCCGGCGAGCGTGGCCATCGGCTGCCCGAACCGGCGCGAGAAGCGCAACATCTTCACCCGCGCGTCGCGCGTGCGCAGGGCAAGGATCAGCTCCTCGGTGCGGTCCGGGCACGGATCGACACTGAAGATCAGCTCCCACTCGATGCCGAGGCCGTCGAGGACTGGGCGCAGGCGCTCGTACACCGGCTCGATGTTCGCCTCCTCGTTGTAGGCGGGGATGACGACGCTGAGCGTCTCGCTCACTGGTCGCCCCCCCGAGTTCGCCGCGCTACGACGAGCGTGCGGATCCCGAACGGGATCCGCACGCCGGCGCGAACCAGGCCCTCCTCGAGCCGCCAGGCGACGTAGCCGGCGCGCGAGTCGCGGGTGGTGGCGATGTCGCGGGCGACGCGCGCCTCGAGTGCGTCGCCGCGGAGGCCGTCGTAGCGCCGCCGATTGCGTTGCTTGACCAGCCAGAACGCCGGGTACAGCAGCGAGGCGATGTAGCGGTCCTCGATCGGCTCGAGGCCGGCCTCGCGGCACTTGCGTGCGAGCTCGCCACGCGCGTAACGGCGCTCGTGGGCGAGGAAGCGGTCGTAATAGTCATAAGTCCCCGGGCCTGCCGGGACTACGATCACGGCGATCCGGCCGTGCCTCAGCACCCGCGCGATCTCCGCCAGCGCGCGGCGATCGTCGGGAACGTGCTCGAGCAGGTTTGCGCTCACCACTGCGTCCACGCTCTGCTCGGCGAGCGGCAGCGCGCACGCGTCGGCGTGCAGTAACCGGGCGGTGGGAACTGATCGATGCGCCTTGCGCAGCCCGGCCGCGATCAGGTCGACGCCGACCAGGGTTGCGTCCGGATGCGCGAGCTGAAGGTCCTCGAGCAGGAACCCCGTCGAGCAACCGATGTCGGCGATCGTCGCCCGGCTCGGCAGTTCGCCGACCCGCGCGACGATCGCACCGCGCGTCCAGCGGTCGATGAAGTGCGTCCGCGACGCCTCCTCGTGCAGCGCCTCGAGCTCCTCGGACCAGTTGACCGAGGGGTCGGCGTCGACGTAGGAGAGGAACGGCTCCCGGCGGCCGTCGCCAAGCACCCAGCCGCCGTCGTACTCGGGCACGTCGCCGACGGTGCTTGGGGCTGACAGCAGGAGATTTTGCACCCCGGGAGCGTAGTTCAGCGACCCGCGCCAAGCGCTGAAGCGCCGAGGCGTTACGATCGGCGCGAATGATGGGTCGGTTCGCACGTAGGCGGGGGGCCGCGCCGCCGCCTCCTGCGCCGGGTCCTGCAATGGGCATCCCCGAGAGAAAGCTAATCCCAGCGCGGGTCGCGCCGGTCGGGCCGGTTACCGAGATCCTGTACTCGCGGCTGACTGCTGAGGATCTCGCCGCGATCGAGCCTCATCTGGGCGGTCTCTACCGAACGGCCTGGGATGGCGCAAGCGCTGAGGAAAAGAAGCGCCTCGCGCTCGCCTTCGCGCTGCACTTCGAGATCGCGGGCGTACCTGCGAGAACCGGGCTCAGCACGACTGAGCCGCCGAATGAGATCCACTCGATGGTGCGCGACGACGTTACTCAGACCGGCGGCTCTTACTACTACGCCGATCTCGTGCTCGGGTGCCTGGAGCGGGCGGGATCGCCACTCGCGCCCGGCAGCCACGGTCTCGACTTCAGCTGCTCGTCCGGACGGGTCCTCCGGCCGCTCGCTGCCGCGCTCCCCGACGTCAACTGGCACGGCTGCGATCCGAACGCCGGTGCGATCGGCTGGGCCACGGACCACGCTCCCGGAATCGAGTTCTTCGTGTCGGACACCTCGCCGCCGATGCCATTCGCTGATCGGTCCCTCGACCTGGCGTTCGCGATCTCCGTGTGGTCTCACTACAGCGAGGCGGCAGCCCTGCGCTGGCTCGCGGAGATGTACCGGGTGATCCGTCCAGGCGGCCACTTGATCCTCACCACGCATGGCCTGCAGTCGTGCGTGTGGTTCACGCAGTACCGCGACCCGTGGATCGGGGCCCGGCTCGGCGCAGACTGGATCCTGAACACAGCGCACGAGCTCGAGCGTGCTGGCCACTCGTTCCGGGACGTGTTCGGTAGGAGCGGCGACTGGGGAGTCGTCGATCGGGATTGGGGCCTCGCCTTCTTCACGCCTGAATGGCTGCTTAACAACACGATGCCGAACTGGGCGCTCGTCGATTACGCGATCGGGCGAGCCGATGGGAACCAGGACGTATACGCGCTCGAGCGCCGGTGAGACTTAGACGGCGACGTGCGCCCGTCTGCCGGTGGGACGGTTTTCAGTCCCTGGTCGAGCCCGCGCTGATGGCGACGCCCCGCGTGCATCGTTTCGCCCAGGTACCTCAACTCGGCGACGCGGGGATGCCTGCCGCGCCGATGGCGGTGTGGATCGAACCGGGTGAGGAGCATGCAGTCGCCCGCACGCGGTCTGCGATTACCGCCGGCACCGTCGCACCGGTGGCGTTCCTCGATGGTTCGCTCCCGGACGCGCTCGAGCGGACTCGCGCGCCGTACGTGGTTCTGTGTCGTGCGGGTGACGAGCCGCACGAGCTCGCGCTCGAGCGTCTCGGCCAGGCCGCGACGCTGGCGGCGGACGCCGCCGTGATCACGTGCGACGACGATCGGCTCGCGCCCGACGGCGCCCGACGGACGCCGCGCTTTCGCCCCGGGCCTTCGCCTGACCGCTGGCTGGCAAGCGACGACAGCGGACCGCTGCTGGCCGTCGCCCGCGAGCCGACCGGTGGCCTCTTGGCAGAGCTGGGGGGCGGTTTCGGCTGGCGCCATGAGCTCGCCCTGGCCCTGGCAGGGCCTGGCGGGGAGCGCCACGCCCACGTGCCGATGCTGCTCTACCACCGCGGCGCGCAGGCGCCGGACCCCCCGGCGCTCACCGCCGCCGCGACGGGTCGCGTGCTGGCGAGGTGGGAGCCGGGAGCGCGGATCGAGCGGGCGGGGGCGGTCCGGCGGGTGCGGCGCACGCTCGCCGGCGAGCCGAGTGTCGAGGTGATCGTGTGCTTCCGCGATCGCCCGGAGCTGCTCGCGCGCTGCGTCGTCTCGCTGCTCGCGCGGACCGAGTACGAGCGCCTGACGCTCGCGCTGGTCGACAACGGGTCCTCATCGCCCGACACGTCGGCTCTGCTCGACGGTCTCGCGCGCCATCGGCGCGTGCGCGTGCTGCGAGACGAGCGCCCGTTCCATTTCGCCGCGCTCAACAACCTCGCGGTGGCCGGCTCCGACGCGGACGTGCTCGTATTCCTCAACAACGACACCGAGATCATCGACCCGGTCTGGGTCGAGACGCTGCTCGAAGAGGCGTTGCGCCCAGCGGTCGGGGCGGTCGCGCCGCTGCTCCTCTACCCGGACGGGAGCGTCCAGCACGCGGGGGCGGCGCTCGGGCTCCACGGCTATGCCGGGCATCCGTTCGCCGGCCTGCGCCCCGATACCGAGACGCCGTTCGGCACCGCCGCCGGCGGCACGCGCAACTGGCTCGCGGTCACAGCCGCCTGCATGATGGTCGAGCGTGCCAAGTTCGCCGCCGTCGGCGGCTTCTCCGAGTCCTTCGTCGTCGCCGGCAACGATGTCGACCTCTCGCTGCGCCTGACAGCAGCGGGTCAGCGCAGCCTCTGCGTGCCGCACGCGATCCTCGTGCACGACGAGTCGCGCTCGCGTGGTACCCACATCGACCCCGGCGACTTCGTAGCATCCGAGCGGAGCTACGGCGAGTTCCGCACGGTGGGCGACCCCTTCTATAACCCGAATCTGACCCTGCGAACGACCGACTGCGCGGTCCGGGCGCCAGGCGAGGAGGGAGTGTGAGCGAGCCCGTGGGCCCGATGGGGCGCTTCAGCGCGGCCCGCCGCGAGCACGTGCTGACGATCGTCAAGCGGGGGCCGACGGAGATCGGGTATGCGTACTTCCGCGCCCGCCGGCGGCGCCAGGGCATAGCCGACGACGAGCCCGAGCTGAGCGAATCCGACGAGCTCGCTCTCTATGGCGGGTTCGACGTCACCGACGCCGAGCGGGCGGAGAACGCGGTGCTGATCGAGCGCTACCGGCGCTCCGAGCCGTTCGAGATCCGCACGGTCCAGTGGTTCCTTCCCTTCTTCCACCACGTCTACTTCGGCGGCGTCCACACGCTGCTGCGCTTCGCCGACCACTTCGCGCGCGAGCACGGGGTCGAGAACCGCTTCCACTGCTACGACGTCGGAGCGAGCGCCATCAGCGCGATGGCGGCGAAGGTTGCCGCCGCGTTCCCCGCGCTCGACGGGGCGCGGTTCACATCGTCGGCGAACGTCGCTCTGGGCGAGCTACCCGCGTCGGACGCCGCGATCGCGACCCTGTGGTCGAGCGCCTATCCGGTCCTTCGCCTGCGGAGCGCGCGGGCGAAGTTCTACTTCGTGCAGGACAACGAGCCCCAGTTCTACGCCGCGGGGTCGGCATCGGCGCTCGCTGAGGAGACATACAGGTTCGGGCTCCCCGGGATCGTCAACACCCCGGGCCTGGCCGAGGTCTACCGCGCATACGGCAATCCCGCCGTCTCGTTCGTTCCCGCGGTCGACCTCGAGCGCTATCACCCCTCCGCGGTGCCCCGTGACCCGGCGGCGCCAGTGCGGGTGTTCTTCTACGGACGCCCGAAGACCGCGCGCAACGCGTTCGGGCTCGGGCTCGCCGCACTCAAGCAGCTCGAACGCGCGCATCGGGGCCGCGTCGAGATCATCTGCGCCGGCGAGAACTGGGACCCGTCCCAGTTCGGCTTGGCAGGCCGGATCCGAAACCTCGGCGTACTCGCGTCGCTCGACGAGGTCGCCGCGCTCTACCGCAGCTGCGACATCGGCCTCGTCTTCATGCTCACGAAGCATCCGAGCTACCAGCCGTTCGAGTTCATGGCGTCGGGCATGGCCACCGTCTCGAACGCAAATCCCGCGACCGCATGGCTCCTGCGCGACGGCGAGAACTGCCTGCTCACCTCGCCGCTGCCGACGCCGACCGCCGAGCGGCTCGGCCGCCTGGTCGAGGACGCGGAGCTCCGCTCGCGAATCGTGGCGGCCGGCCTGGCCGAGGTACGGCGATACCGCTGGGCTGATCAGATCGAACGCGTGTGGGAGGCGATGACCCTACGGGACGGCACGTTCGCGGCCCTCGGAGTCGGTTAGAGCTCTTCGGCCACGCGCGGCGCCGCGCGGCCGAAAACCCAATATCCGAGGAGAAACACTCCCGCGATGATGCTTCCGGGCACGAGCAGCCAGAGGTAGCCTCCCATGATCGCCGGGGCCCCGAGACCGCCCGGCGCCTTGCCCCCGACCATCCAGTGACGAGCCTGTTGCAGGATCGTGGCGATCGGGTTGAACAGGTAGTAGCGCCCCAGCGCGGGATGGCCTTTCAGGACCTGGTCGATCAGGATGAAGACCGGGCTGGCGAAATAGAGCGCTTGGCTGATCGCGCCCCAGATCGGCGCGATATCGCGGTAGCGCACGTACAGGGCCGAGAGGAGCATCGAGACGCCGGTAGTGAATACGAACAGCGCCAAGACGAGGAACGGTAAGAGCAGCCAGGTGAGCCGCGGCTGGACGCCGTAGCTGAGCATGAAGATCATCACCACGGTGAGGTTGAAGAAGAGGTTGATCGCGGAGGTGGTGACGGCGGCGAGCGGGATCACGAGGCGCGGGAACTGCATCTTGCGCACGACGCCCTCGCGGACCACAACCGAGGGAATCGCCGCACCCGTCGCCTGCTGGAAGAAGCCGAACAGGACGATGTTCATCAGCAGCAGGACGGGGAAGTCCACGACGTTGTTGAAATGCAGGAGGAAGGCGAAGACGAAGTACAGGACCCCGAAGAACATCAGCGGCTGCATCAACGTCCACAGATAGCCGAGCACGGAGCCGAAGTAGGAGAGCTTGAAGTCGGTCGTCGCGAGCAGCCAGGTCAGGTTCACGAACCGGCGCGGGCTGCCGCTCACCGCAGTCGGGCCGTGAACCTCCTTCAGCTCGAGATTCAGGGTGCTCACCGCACGGGCTCTCCCGCGCGCGTCCGCGCGATGGAGACGGTGTGCTCGACGCCGATCAGCGAGTCCAGGCTCACGCCGTAGGACACGATGTCGGCCGCGCGCTCCTGGAAGAACAGCGTCTCGAGCCCCGCGGTTCCGCGCACGACGGTACAGCCGAGGTAGTACCTGCCGGCCGACAGGCGGTTCTCGAGCTCGATCGAGAACTCGATGCCGTCCCCCTGCTCGAAGTCGCCAAGCGCGCCGCCATCCTCCCGCGCCCCAGCCGAGAACACGCGAACGCCGTCCTCGTTGCTCATCCACATGGCGATCCCGGGCGTCTTGACCGGCCCGAGCGCATCGACCGCGACGTGCAAGCGCATCATCTCGCCATACGCCACCGTGTCCACGCGCTCGCCGGCGGCGTTGGTCATCCAGGCGCCTGTGAGACGGATCTCTTCGGCGATGGCGCCCGCGCGAACGTCACTGGTGAGGTCGCGGAAGTTCTCCGACAGGTAAGCGCGCGCCACCTCCTCCGGAACGCCGATGTGCGTGATCTCGCCGCCGCTCAGCATCATCGCGCGATGGCAGAACTGCTCGACGAGGCCCATCGCGTGAGTGACGAGGACGATCGTCTTGCCATCGGCGCGTAGCCGGTAGAAGACGTCGAGGCACTTCTGCTGGAATGCGGCATCGCCGACGGCGAGCACCTCGTCGATCAGCATCACGTCGGGGTCCGAATGCACCATCACCGAGAACGCGAGCCGGACCTGCATCCCGGAGGAGTAGTTCTTCAGCTTCGTGTCGGCGAACCGTTCAAGCTCGCCGAACGCCATGATCTCGTCGAACCGTTCGCGGGCTTGGCGGGGAGTGAGCCCCATCATGACGGCATTGATGGTGACGTTGTCGCGCGCGGGGAGGTCGGGGTTGAAGCCGACACCGAGCTCGATGAACGGCGATAGGCGGCCGGCCATGTGGATCGTGCCCGCGTCGATCCCGTAGATGCCGGCGATGCACTTGAGCAGTGTGCTCTTGCCCGAGCCGTTACGACCGACGATCCCGAAGAACTCGCCCTGCAGTACCTCGAAGTCGATCCCGCGGAGAACGTGGAACTCGTCGAACCGGTGGCGTCGAAACGGGTGAACCGCGCGCTCCTTGAGCGTGTGCATGCGGTACCGAGGCAGGCGGAAGCTCTTCTCCAGCTCGCGCACTCGGATCGCTGTTGGGGCGGCTTGCAACGCGCCTAAGGATAAGACCACCCGGATGGAGGCGGAGAATCGACGGCATTGTCGGGGGCATGCGGCGGTGGCCGATCGTCGCTATGTTGGCGCGATGCCAGTCGAGGATCTGACGCTCGGCGAGCGCATGGGCTCGTGCCGCGGCAGCACGGTCGTGTGCATCCCGGTATACGGAGCGTTTGACCAGTTCGTCCAATGCTTCGCGAGCGTGCTCGTCCACACCGAGCCCGACCTCCCGATCTTGGTGTGCGACGACGCGAGCGCGGATCCTGACCTGCGCCCGCTGATCGTTCGCACACTGACCGACGGCGAATGGCCGCACACCGTTCATTACGTGCGCCAGCCCCGCAACGTCGGGTTCGTCGAGAACATTAACTCGGCCTTCGTCGCGACGGCTCCCGCTGATGTGATCATCCTCAACAGCGACTGCATCGTGACCGATGGGTGGGCGGCGTCACTACGCGCGGCCGCCTACAGCGACTCGCGGGTGGCAACCGCGACGGCGCTCACCAACGCGGGCACGATCGTCTCGGTCCCCTACCGTAACCATCCAATCGCCGTGATCCCCCAGGACTGGACGGCCGATCGGATGGCCGACGCGATCAGATCGGGGTCTGCGCGTCTGCGCCCAGATCTCCCGACGTGCGTGGGCCACTGTGTTTACATACGCCGGAGCGCGATCGAGCTCGTCGGCGAGCTCGACACGTCGTTCTCGCCCGGCTACGAAGAGGAGGTCGACTTCTCGCAGCGATGCCTTCAGCACGGGCTGCGCCATGTCGCCGCCGACGATGTGTTCGTGCTGCACCGGCACAGCGGCTCGTTCGGCTCGAGCGAAACCACCGAGCGCCTGCGCTACGAGCATCACCTGACGATCGCCGCGCGCTACCCCTACTACGACGACTGGGTCGAAGAGGTGCGCAGCGACCCGAGCTCGCGGCTCGCCCGCTCTGTCGCCAACGCGGCACGAGCGATGCGGGGGCCATCGGTCACGATCGACGGCCGCTGCCTGACCCCGTTCATGACGGGTACTGCGCTGGCCACGCTGGAGCTGATCTCGGCACTCGACGCTCACACCGACCTGGCCGTCCGCGTGCTGCTGCCGGCGGACGTCGGCGAGTACGCACGGCGGACGCTCGCTGAACGACCAGGAATCGAAACGCTTCCCCTGGCGGCGCTCGATGATGACTGGGTCGAGCCGACCGACGTGGCGCATCGCCCCTACCAGGTCCTCTCGCCGCAGGATCCGCTCATCCTCCGCCGGCTCGGCTACCGCGTGGTTGTCACCCAGCTCGACAGCATCGCCTTTCGCAATCCCGCGTACTTCGGCGACTACAACGAGTGGCGAGGTTACCGGCGCCTCGCGGCTGCGACACTTGCGGCGGCCGATCAGGTCGTCTTCATCAGCCGCCACGCCGCGGACGATGCCCGCATCCTGGAGCTGGTGGCCGAGGACCGGATCAACGTGATCTCCGAGGGCACCGACCACATGCTCTCTGAGCTCTATCCGGAGAGGACTCGACCCGCCGAGGCGGGGTCGATCGGCGAGCGGTCGTTTCTGCTCTGCCTGGGCGCCGACTTCCTCCACAAGAACCGGCTGTTCGCGATCCGCCTGCTCGAGGAACTGGTCGAGTCGGGAGCCTTCGACGGCCTGCTCGTGTTCGCGGGCCCGAAGGCCGAGAACGGCTCCTCGGCCGGCGAAGAGGCTGGATACCTAGCGGCGCGCCCTGGGCTCGCTCGCCGCGTCCTCGACCTGGGGGCGGTACCCGAGGCGCAGAAGCTGTGGCTGCTCGCTGAGGCCGCCGCCGTCGTCTACCCGACGACGTACGAGGGCTTTGGGCTGGTGCCGTTCGAGGCCGCGAGGGCGGGCACGCCGTGCCTGTTCGCCTGGCACACGTCGTTGGCCGACGCGCTGCCGGAGAGCGCCGCATTGATCGTGCCGTGGAACGCCCGCGAGACCGCCACACGAGTCGCGCCCGTGCTCCGCCCGGGACCAGCGCGAGACCAAGCGGTCGCCGCGGTACGCATGGCCGGCGCGCGTCTGACCGGGTCTCGCAAAGCCCTTCTGCATGCCGAGGTGTACGCCCGCGCACGCGCAGGCGCGCCGCCGACCGGCGCGCGGATCGCCGAGGACGCGCTCGCGCTCCGTGACGAGCTCGATGCGGCGAGAGCCGAACTCGACAGCATCTACGAGAATCCACTGAACCGCGGGCTCGTCGGACCGTACGCGATCCTGCCAGATGAGCTCAGGCGCCCGGTGCTGGCGATCGCCGCGCGACCAGCGCTCCGAGTGACTGCGAGCGCGATCTACCGGGCCGGCTACGCGCTCTTACACGGAGCCAGGAAGCCGCCAACTTGACCACAGCAGAAGCAATGACAGCCGCTCAGTCGTCGTCGAGAACGAATCTCCCGATCATGCGCTAGCGGTCCAGTAATGCCAGCTGCCGTTGACGCGCACGTACAGGCGCGGCGGCGAGAAGCTGAAGTCGATCAGGGTCATGCCGTCGAACGAATCCTCCACAATCGAGTCGCTGACGCCCTCCCCGGACGACCACACGGGTGTCAGGGCCAGCCGGTTGCGGAACGCCGTCGGATCCGTCGCGGAGGTCGCCGAGAAGACCCAGGCGCTCTGATGATCGCCACGGAGCCGTTCGGCGGCGCGTCGATCGCAGGGCTCAGGTAGAAATCGCCGCCGTCCAATACCGCCTGCGATAAGTTGTCGACGTAGATGCCGGCCGTCGCTCCGCTTCCGCTCCAGCCGCAGTCGCGGAACACGATGTCGGTCGAATAGAACCCAAGCCCGGTCTGGATCGTCTGCAAGCTACAGACCGGATGACCGGCGGTTCCGCCTGCGAAGTTCACACGCTCGAACGTGTGCCCGTAGCCGTTCGTGATCGACAGAGCGGAGTTCGAGCCGCCCTCGACCGCGCAGCCGCCGGTGAACACGCACTGCGAAGGCATGGCGAATTGCCCGAAGTTGCTCGCGCCGGACGACTCCTGTATGAGGATGCCGACGCCGGTCGCATCCGACATACCGTAGCCCTCGACACCGAAGTTGAGGAACATATGCCCGCCCGTTCCCCAGTCCAACACCAACCCGTGACGGCCAGCGTTGGTCACCGAGCAGTTGACAAACGTGCTGTTCTGAAGGATGCGAACAGTCCAGGCATCCTGCTTCGCATTCTTGACATTGACCGAGGCGAATTCCCTGGTGGATCCAGCCCGCCGGGGTTGTCGCCGATGATGATCGGCTGATTTCCGGTGCTGGTTCCGTCGACGGTGAAGTTCCCGGTGAAAATACCGTTAGCGCGGAACAGCAAGCCGGACGCTGCCGTGGTGCATTCGACGACGGTCGCCCTTCCACCCTGCCCGATCAGGTCGACGTTGGCCGGGAGGATGACCTGCGCGTTGAGCTTGTAAGCCCCTGCCTGTAGCACCACCGCGCCGCCACCGGATGCCGACACGGAATTGGCGGCGTTCTGGATATTCGTCGTGTCAGTGCCCGCGTTGCCGGTGGGCGGAGGGACCTGCGCGACGCTCTGCGCCTGCGCGGTGTCTGCCAGTACCAGCGCGCCCGCGCCAGCGAGACCAGTGGCTCCCATGCTCTTCAGAGCGGTCCGCCTTGAAATAGGGCTTTCGTGCATTCCCTTCTCCTTCGGCGATCAGGTACAAGTCGAACGGGACGCCCGGCACGGCGCATCTCGCTCTCTCCAGCATCTGCACCGCAGCTTATGCCGTCCAGATCTAGGATTGTTGCACCTCCCAGCCGGCGCCCCACATTCCGCGTACGATCCGGGAGCATGGTCGAGGCGACGGTGAGTAGCCCGCCGCGGGCGCAGCACTGGCAGGCGGTGGAAACGCGGGCCAGCGCCGTCTGGCTTTGGCCTGCGGGTGCGGTGGCTGCCGGCCTGATCGTGCAGGTAGCGTTCGTCCGAGCGTCGTGGTTCCTCCTCGACGACATCCGCAACCTCGCGGAGGCACGTCAGCAGGGGTTGACATGGCATTTCTTGACCACGCCGATCGGTGAGCACTTCACACCCGGCCATCGATTCCTAGACTGGATGGCTGCGGTCCCACTGGGCGGCCACTGGGCCGGCGCCGTCTCGCTGATGCTCGCCTTTTCAGGCATCGCGCTCGTGTACTTGGCGGGTTCGCTGGCGCTGCTGTTCGGAACGCACCGCCGTAACGCCATTCCGGTTCTGCTGGCTGGCACGGCGTGGCCATTGTTGGGGACCGCTCAGTGGTTCGCGGGTGCCGCGCTGGCGATCCCAGTAGCTGCGGCGATCGCCGGCGCCCTGTTTCACCATCTACGCTGGCGCCTCCACGGTCGCGGACGCGACTGGGCGGCAGCGGGTGCGTGGACGCTTGTGGGATTGCTGTTCTCGGAGCAGGCGATGCTCATTCCTGCTTTCTTGTTCGTGTGCGGGCTGATCGCGCGCGGCGGGCGGCCCGACTGGCGATCGGTGGCTCGAGAGGTCCTCGCGGTGCTGCCACTCGTCGCCGCAGCGCTGGCGCTGGCCCTCTACGTCGACGCCCAGCCGTGGGCAGTAGCCGTCTCGCCGCCGGCTTTGACGACGGCGATCCAGCTTGTCCGGGTCGTTGTCGTTCGGGGCCTGTTGCCGGCATTGGCGGGAATTGGGATGGCCGGAGCGCCACCAGACCCGTCCCGTGAGGTGTTCATGCGAGCTCTGGTCACGGTCGGCGCGATTCTCGCGCTCGCCGCCGCGGTCTGGCTCCGACGGCGTTTGCCGGCGGCGCTTGTCCTGGCTGGTTGCGGCACGATTCTGACGGCGGTGCCGATCGCGCTGGCCCGGCTGAGCGTCGGCGTCTCGATGGCGGGGTCTGAGCCGCGCTATCTGCTGCCGGCGGTGCTGTTCGACTCGCTTGCGATCGGAGCGCTGCTCGCCCCGCAGCACGACCGCGCTCCCCGTTCGGTGCCTGCCGGATCAGTGTGGCTCGCCGCCGGCCTCGGCTTGGCCTGGGTTCTCGTGTACATCGCCAACCTCCACTACACCTACGACGCTCGGCGCTTCGCCCTGGATTCCGGCACCGCTTCCCGGCAGATGGCGCTGCGACTCGAGCGCGGCTTGCGAATCGCCATCCGTGCCGGCGACGCAAACGAGATGGTCGACGGCCCATTGCCATCTCCGCTCTTCTACCCGGGGTCCGCCAACGTCCTCTCGGCCTACGCCCGGTTCTTTGTCTCCCAACCGGTCACCGCTCCGGGTGTCCCTGGACACAGCGGACTACTGTCGATCGCGCCCAACGGAGCCATCCAACGCGTGGCGTTCCAGCCCACCGGACAGTTCGTGCGATGCGCGGACAGCCGTGCCTGCTCGGTGCCCGTCGATGTCCTGCCACCCCAGAACGTCGATCCCGCACTGTGGGTCCAGCTGCGCCGCCCCGCCCGGATCGGTGAATCGGTGCACTACCACGTCAGTGGGCCGCTGGACGAGGCCCCCGACCGGAAGCTCCCGATCCCAGTCGGAGCCACGCGCTTCGTCATCCCGGCCGTGCTCGCCGATCCACGGTCAATCGTCGTCACGTTCCAGCAACACCCGATCGAGATAGGCTCCGCTCGGTCCGGGCTGTTGCAGCCCTGCGGCAGCGAACCATTGCGAGAATGCGGCACCGACCGGCGTCTCACAAGAGCCACTGACGGGTGATCTGCGAGCACGCGGTGGTGGACGATCGTCGCTATCTTGCCACGAAGCCACTAACGCGATGACAGGAGAAGCATGACCGTGAGCGCCCGTGGCGATGAGGACCCGCAGATCTGGTTTCGCGAGCACTTCGAGGACGCCGCTGATCAGGTGCTCGACTTCTTAGACCAAGCGCTGCCGTTCGAGGGCGCCGTCGTGGCCGACATCGGGGCCGGCGACGGGATCATCGACCTCGGACTCGCGATCAAAGGGCGCCCGAGCAAGCTCGTCGGCTACGACGTCCGGCCGACCGACGTCGACGCGCTGCGCCAGGCCGCCACCGCGGCCGGCGTCGCTACCGAGCTCCCGGAGTGCCTGTCTTTCGCTGCCTCGCAGATCGACGGCCTGCCCGCACCGGACGACTACTTCGACATCGTCGTCACCTGGTCCGCGTTCGAGCATGTGACCAATCCAGTGCGCATGCTTTCCGAAATCGCGCGGGTGCTGAAGCCGGGGGGGGTGCTGTTCCTGCAGCTCTGGCCGTTCTACGACTCAGAGCACGGCGGCCACCTGTGGCCGCACTACGACGAGGGGTTCCCGCACCTGCTGCACACTGACGAGGAGATCCGCGATCACCTCGTCGGGCGCCGCGCCACCGACCCCACTCGCGACGCGATCGACGAATACGAGAGCCTCAACCGGATTACGCTCGACGGGCTCCAACGGGCGCTGCTGGCTGCGGGCCTGACGACCGTCAAGCTCGAGCTGCTGACGCGTGCGGTCCAGGTTCCTGGCGCGCTTGCCTACCTGCCGCTCAGCCTCGTCGGCGTCGGCGGGGTCAAGCTGCTGGCTGTAACCCCGCCGTGATCGCGACGACCCGCGATCGCCCGAGCTTCACGGTGCTGGTGACCGGCGGTGCCGGGTTCGTGGGCGCAAGCGTGGCACTTGCGCTGCGGACGCGCCATCCCGAGTGGGCGGTCCTCGCGCTCGACAACCTCAGGCGGCGCGGATCTGAGCTGAACCTCCCAAGGCTGCGCGAGGCAGGGGTCGAGTTCGTGCACGGCGATGTGCGGCAGCCGGCGGACCTGGACACGGTCGGCCGGATCGATGCGCTCATCGAGTGCTCGGCCGAGCCCTCGGTGCTGAGCGGGCTGGACGGGAGCCCGGACTACGTGATCGAGTCGAATCTGATCGGAGCGTGGCGGTGCCTCGAGCTGGCGCGACGGTGGGAGGCTTCGGTCGTGTTCCTGTCAACGAGCCGCGTTTATCCGGTCGCGGGGCTGGATGCGCTCGCCTATGTCGAGGGGGACACACGCTTCGAGCTCGCCGAGCACCAGCCGGTGACCGGTGCATCGGCGCGCGGCATCGCCGAGGAGTTTCCGCTCGACGGCGCGCGAACGTTTTACGGCACGACGAAGCTCGCCGCCGAGATGCTGATCGAGGAGTACGCGAGTGCTTACGGCCTGCGCGCGGCGATCGATCGCTGCGGCGTGATCGCCGGTCCATGGCAGATGGGCAAGGTGGACCAGGGCGTGTTCACATGGTGGATGCTGTGTCACTACTTCGGACGTGACCTGCGCTACATCGGCTTCGGCGGCACCGGCAAGCAGGTGCGCGACCTCCTGCACGTCGATGACCTGATAGATCTTGTCGATGACCAGGTCGAACATCCGGAAGACTGGTCGGGTGCCTGCGTGAACGTCGGCGGGGGCCGTGAGGTCAGCCTCTCGCTGCGCGAGACGACCAACCTCTGCCGCGAGATCACCGGCCGCTCGGTGGAGCTCGCTTCGACTATGGAGAACCGTCCCGGCGACGTTCCGATCTATCTCTCCGATTGCGCTCGGCTGTTCGCGCGAAGCGAGTGGCGTCCCCGTCGCGGGCCGGCCGAGGTGCTCACGGACATCTTCGACTGGGTCCACGGTCACGAGCGCGAGCTCGCCGCGGCGCTGGTATGAGCGCCAAGCAAAAACTCGCTGCGCTGCTGCGGCCGGGCAGGGTGCGCGCCCGCCTGAGCCGGGGGGCGGCCAAGGCTCCCGAGCTCCCTCCCGCGCCCCCGAATCCTGAATCACAATGGTTCCGCGATCACTACGATCAGGCCGCCGCCGAGATCGTCGAGGCGTTTCGGTCCGAGGGGATCTCACTGACCGGCAAGGTCCTCGCCGACATCGGCTGCGGTGACGGCTTCATGGACCTTGGCGTCCTCCATAAAGCCCGGCCGCAACGCCTCGTCGGGTTCGACGTCAACCTGACCGACGTGGAGCATCTGCAGAGACGTGCCGCCGAGGAGGGCGTCGATGCCACAGACCTCAGCGGCCTCGAGTTCAAAGAATCGGCGACGACGCAGATCCCGGCTGAGGATGGGGCGTTCGAGTTCGCCTTCTCGTGGTCGGCGTTCGAGCACATCGGACAGCCAGTCGAGGTGCTGAGGGAAATCAGAAGGATTCTGTCCCCCGACGGTGCTTTCTTCCTCCAGCTGTGGCCCTTCTACCTGTCGGGGAGGGGGTCGCACCTATGGGAGTACTTCCCACAGGAGCACCACCATCTACAGCGCCCGGAGTGCGAGATAGTGCAAGAGCTCGAGGTCAGCGACGTGAAGCCTCGCGATTGGACGAACATGATGAGCGGCGAGTTCCAGCGCCTCAACCGGATTACGGTCGAAGAACTGCAGCGGTCGATGCTCGCGGCGGGCTTCGACGTCCAGCGCGTGGATCTGCTCACGGACGCGATCAGGCCATCGGCGCTGGGGCGCTATTCATGGCTCGATCTAGCAGTCGGCGGAATCAAGCTGATTGCGACGCCTCAGCGCTGATCGGCCGCCGGGTCAGCGCATGCAGACCACTACCGGCGAGGTCCCAGTCAACCGCACGTGCCACGACAGTGCCGGTGCGCGGTCGACGGGGAAGCGGATCGCGACACGCTCCCCGCCGGTGATCCGCGCGAACACAGGCTGTCCGATGGAGAACTGCGCCGCGAACCGCCGCAGGTAGATGTTCGGCCCCGAGCCGGATGCCGGCGCCAGGAGCAGTTCGGCTCCAGGCGCGACCGCGAAATCGCCCACCGACGTCATTCCCGCCGGCATGTAGCGCTCGCAGAGCCCGAGCCTCTCGATCCGTCCGGTGGTCGTCGAGTCTACCAAGACCGGCCGATCCGCGGCGGCCCGTGCGCGAGCGCGCACCGGTGCCAGCGCCTCTGCGTGCGCGAGAACGTTGTCGGCTTCCTCAGTCACGCTCCCGGGTGCCTGTTCAAGCTGCTGGAGCGTGAGCGCCGGCGACCCGAATTGGCGGACGGCCGAAAGGTAGGGGCCGGCCTGAACCTGGGGTGCGTCCTGCGGCTCGGGCACGAACGTCGGCGACACAACCGGGGCCGCCACCTGGACCGCCTCGAGCGAGGCCTGGACCGACTCGTCTGCGCTGCGGTAGCTTCGCTCGGCGCCACGCAGGAGACTGACGTTGCCGACTACCGCAATCACAACCAGCCCCGCAATTCCGGCGAGCTCGATGCGGCTTGGCTTCGCGCCGGCCGCAGCCTCGCTGGCGATCAAGAGGATGAACGCCGCGCCGACATAGAGGTACCGACTCGAGTCCGGCTGCGTCAGATCGCCACGCGCGATCGCAGCAAGCCACCAGAAGGCCAGTCCGCCGATCGCCGCCGCGATCAGCATCGGCGCGGGCGCGGCATGGCGCCCACGGACCCGGACCAACAGCGCGATCAGCGTCGCGACGGCGAGTGGCGGCCCCCAGGAATCAGCGAGGCCGGCGATCCCGGCGACCGCGCCGGCGGCGGCATCCGCGACGTATTCCGTCGAGCCGAGCAGCGACTGTGACGTGGGACTCTCCGACGTCCCCCAGCCGAGGTACCACAACGTGTACAGCACGGCTGGCACGACGACGACCCATGCCCGCCACGGGTTGGCATGCTGGGCGATCAGCAGCACGGCCACCGCGGCGAGAAAGGGGATCCCGACACTCGAGGCGCTCAGCGACCACAGGAGCAGCGCGCAGGCGCCGGCGTCGGCACGCGGGCCAGCCCCCCGGTCGAGAAAACCTAGGGCGCCGAGGCCCCCGGCCATCGACGCCAGGAACGCGATCTGGAACGGCCACAGGAGATCCTGGTACGCCGAGCCCATGAACAGCAGCAGAACTGCTGGGGCGAGCGCCAGCCACGGGCCGAGTCGCCGCCGGGCGAGAACGTACAGCAGCACGCCGCAGAGCATGTGCAGGCTCACCTCGATCGCCTGGTAGAGCCAGTAGTGCCGCATCCCGACGATCGCCAGCAGCAACTTGTAGACGATCACCGGGAACAGCGTCAGGTGTCCGTTGTGCGGATCGAGATAGCTGGCAAGGCTGCTCCCCCGCCGGCCAAGGATGAAGTCCCACTCGTCGTAGAAGAACGTCAGGTGGCGCGCGGCGTATAGCAGCAAGGCGCCGGCGCCGAGTGTGAGCACCACGAGGGCCGCGGTCGGGGAGATGGCCCGCCTGGAAGGCACGGGCCTATCGGCACGAGCAGCCATCTCAGGCGACCGATCCGTGTGTCACCGAGGCACCGTCGGTCAGCGTTACGACGGCGATCCGCCGAATGCACACGGCGGCCAGCGGGGGCACTCTGAGCTCAAAGCGGTGCAGGCTTCCGTACCGGAGCCAGGCGAGGCTACTCGAGAGGCCCGGCGACAGCTGCACGAGCTCGTCGGCGCCGTAGGGGAAGCCGGTACCAGTGTCCAGATACAGAGGCATGCTGAGAGGAGTAGAAGTGGTGTAGTCGACCAGCAAGTAGGGAGTCGATGCGTTACTCGGGATCAAGTCCGCAGGCAGCGTACGCTCGACGACGCCGCCGGCCGCGCTCGCCTGGTAGCAGCCCGGTCCGGTGCGTCGAATGCCCGAGATGTGGGCTTGCTTCGCGCGGAGCAGCCGCGCCAGCGATCCCTCCCCGACGGCTGCCAGCTTCGCACGATGGATCACGCCCGACGGATCGACGTCGACCAGCGGCCCACCGATCGCCCCGTCGACCTGAACCGAGCTCGAGAACAGCGGCAGCACGCTCGACAGACGACTGAGCGGATCGAGGAAGTCGCCCATGATCTCCGGAGCGACTTCGTTGTCCGCGACGACGAAGTGTCGTGTGCTCGACAGCGTCGCCAGGCCGCGGTTGATGTTCTGGTACCACTGGCGGGCTTGTGAGCCGGGCCACTCCGACTCGAGCGTCGCAGCCGTCGCGAGCGAGACACACACGTAGCCGGCCAACAGCGCCACGGAGAGAGCGATTGCCGGTCTTGGCAGGCGGATCGCCCTGTCGGCTTCGGCCGCCCGCACACCAATCGGCGCCCGCTGGGTTCTCTGCATTGCGCTGAAGACCGCGCAGAACACCAGTGGCGCGAGCCACGCGAAGTCGACGAAGTAGCGGATGTCGCTGCCGATCTCTACCCCGAACTGGGCAATCCGCTCCCGGGCCACGAGCGCGCCGCTGGTCAATACCACGATCCCGAGGAATGTCCACGCTCGCCACGCGCTTCGACTGCGCCGTACCGACACAACGATCAGCGCGCAGACAACGAGTTGGCCGGCGATTGCCGCGACCAATCCCCAGCCGCTGACGCTCCCGACCAGGGTCCTGAGCCCGAACATCGCCGGGACAACTGTCTCGACCCACATGATCCGGAAGTAGCGGACGTACTCGACCGCGGTGACATGACCAACGGTGGCGCCGATGTCCGAGACGCTCAGGTAGTGGGTCAGCCACACTCCCACGATTGCGGCGTATGTGGTCCAGAGGCGGCGCTCTCGCCAGAAGGTAACGGCGAGCGTCCGCGGCCGCAGGCTCTCCGACATCAGCAGGCTGCGTACAAGCACGAGATATAGCAGCATGAACGCGGGCGTCTCGTAGAACAGCAGCCCTACCGCGAGCGCGCCGCCGGATAGGGCGATCCATCGGTTGCGGCGTTCGGCCTGAAAGCGAAGAAACCCGTAGAGGCACAGCAACACAAAGAAGACGTGCAGCGTCTGCATGCCCACGGTCCACCACTGCAGACCCGGCGTCCACAGGATCGAGAAGGCGAACCAGCAGGCGACCGCGATGCTGACTGGACGGCTCCCGACGATGAGCGCCGCCACCCGCTCTAGGATCCAGATCGTCGCGCCCAGCCCGATCAGCAGGACTAGCAGCCCCCAGCGATAGTCGATCGGGAACATGTGGAGCAGCAACGAGAAGCCGGCGTTCATCGCTGGATTCCAATGCTGATAGATCGGGGTGTTGAGCCACTGCAGCGTAAATCCGTGCGCACGGGCGAACACCAAGATGAAATAGTCGTCGTAGACCCACGAGCCGTTTCGGAAGATCAGATAGAGCGAGCCGATCGCGAGAAGGATCAGTGATCCGACCGCGAATCGAGCGGGGAAGTCGCTCGGCACTCGCCGCCTTGCCAGTGCCCTGTGCCGATGACCAGCGGTGGGCGGAGGAGGTGATCTGAGCGCTCGAACGGGCATCCGGCCTGCGCTAGCAGCGCAGCAGCCCACGACCGTCGGCGAGGATGTCCACCCTTCGCGGGACGCCGTGCGCATTCATCGCACCGCCACCCACGAGTCGGCGTTCTCGAGGTGAATCTCGCGCAGGATTCCCTCCACGTCGTACTTGATCTGCCAATCCGGGTAGTCGCGCTTGAACGGGTCGAGGTCGGAGATCCACCAGCGATGGTCGCCGATCCGGTTCTCGCTCGAGAGCGTCCAGTCGAGCTCGCGACCTGCGATCTGCTGGCACAGATCGATCGCCTCGAGCATCGAGCAATTGCTCTCGCGGCCGCCGCCGATGTTGTAAACGGCGGCCGAGCGAGGTGAGCTGTGGAAGGCGTCGAACGCGGCAACCAGATCGGCCGAGTGGATGTTGTCGCGAACCTGCTTGCCCTCGTAGCCGAAGACGGTATAGCCGGCTCCTGTCATTGCGCACCGCATCAGGTACGAGAGGAAGCCGTGGAGCTCGGCGCCGGCGTGACTGGGGCCGGTGAGGCAGCCGCCGCGGAAGCAGACCGTCGGCATTCCGAAATAGCGCCCGTATTCCTGTACGAGCAGGTCGGCCGCCGCCTTGGACACTCCGAACAGGGAGTGCGTCGAGGCATCGATCGACATAGAGGTATCGATCCCGTGGAAATAGCGGTGACCTTCCGCCAGCTCCAACCGCCGCCCGTCGTCGATCAGTGGCAGATGATTCGGGAGATCGCCGTAGACCTTGTTCGTCGAGCAGAAGATGAAGCTGGCCGAAGGCGCGTGGCGCCGGGTCGCGTCGAGCAGGCTGAGCGTGCCGTTGGCGTTGACCGTGAAGTCGGTCTGGGGATCACGCGCCGCCCAATCGTGCGATGGCTGCGCCGCCGCGTGAATCACCAGCTCGAGCGAGCGCGCGTGCTCGGCGAAGATGCGGTCGATTGCATCGAGATCCCGGATGTCCACGTCGAGCGCGCGAAACGTCGGACCGAGCGTGCGCTGTAGCCGAGCCGTGTTGCCCGCAGTCGACGCGGAGGGGCCGAAGAACCGTGCCCGCATATCGTTGTCGATGCCGATCACGTCGTAGCCGGACTCGACGAAGTGCCGCGCGGACTCGGATCCGATGAGCCCTCCAGAGCCGGTGACGATCGCGGTTGGCATCCGGCTTCAGTGAAGCATGTACCGCGGCTGCGGACCCGTCGGGCGCGAGGTCGCGCCTCGAACGGGCGTTGCCGGGGCGTCAGTCGCCTCGGCGTTCGCCGGCGATCTCTTCGCGTAGCTGCTTCGCGAGCAGCGACACACGATTCGCCTGCTCGTAAAGCCCTGCGCGCGTCATCGCCAGCTCGCGGTCGACCGCCTCGTCCCGCTGGGACGACATGGGCGCAAGCGAGCGCAGTAGGAACGCGAGGTGCTCGTTGACTTGACGCTGCTGCGTGAGCTCGAACCGGAGGAGTCGCCGCTTCGCGCGGCCGATCGCCGACTGCGGCGGGGGCAAGGGCTGCAGGAGCCGCTCGAGCTCGTCCAGGTGCGCCTGCACCGGGGTCTGAGGCGCGGCCGGATCGGGTGCGGCACCGGCCGCGTCGCGGCGCGCGATCGTCCGCGGCGCCGGCGCCCCGTCGGCGCGCCGTCGGAGCACAATCAGATCTTGCGAGATCGACCCGTCGGGCAGATAGGCCACCAAATCGAACCACCGCGTCCAATGCTCCATCACATACCACGGGGCATGGATGGTCGAGTGGTAGAAATCGGGATGGGTGGAGCCGATCAGGATGTCCTGGTTGATAAAGACGATCCCGCGGGACTCCAGTTCGGCGCGCCAGCCCTGGTACTCCCCCCGCTCGTAGTTGTACGCAGTCCCCAGCCGGTTCCAGCTCGATAGGCCCTCGACGGTGAGCAGGAGCAGCGCCTCCGGGCGCGTGATCCGTTGCAGCTCGGTCAGCCACAGGTCCTGCATCCGCTCGTCCAGATGACTGAACACGCTGTGGTTGATCACGAGGTCGAAGTGATGATCGGGATACGGGAGCGGCGGCGTGTGCGGCGCCACCTCGAACCGGCCAAACGGGATGTTGTCCCGACACCACTGGATCATCTCGGCATCGATATCTGTCCCGTGAATCTCGACCTCCGAGGCAAGCGAGCCGAAGTGCCTGACGAACCGCCCGCAACCGCATCCGAAATCCAGCAACCGCTCAAAGTCGCCGAACCCGCGACCAACCCCGGCGAGCGCACGCTCGAAGTACTCCAAATGGCTGAGGCCATAGAGATCGAATGCCTCGCGGTTGGCTTCAACATGCTCCGGATCGAAGGACGGAGCGACGCGCAGGATCAAATCGACGGGCGGGATCGGCGGCCTGTCTTCCGCGAGGCGCAGCGGCATGGAGGCGAGCATGATAAAGGCCACGCACGTCCCGGCGGCGCTGCCGAACACTGTGCGCCATGCCCGTCCGCCGCGCGCTGATCACCGGCATCACCGGCCAGGATGGCTCCTACCTGGCCGAGCTCCTGCTCGACCGCGGCTACGAGGTTCACGGGATGGTGCGCCGCGCGTCGACCGAGACGTTCGAGCGGATCGAGCACGTGCGCGACCGGGTGACGTTGCATCAGGGAGACCTGCTCGACCATCGCTCGCTGGTCGAGACGCTGCGGGCGGCGGCGGCGGACGAGATATACAACCTCGCGGCGATGTCGTTCGTAGCGGTGTCGTGGATCCAGCCGACGCTGACGGCGGAGTTCACCGGCGTCGGGGTCGCACGGATGCTCGAGGCCGTGCGCGAGGCCTGTCCGGACGCGCGCTTCTACCAGGCATCCTCGAGCGAGATGTTCGGGAAGGTCAGGGAGGTCCCCCAGTCCGAGCAGACGCCGTTCTACCCGCGCTCCCCGTACGGGGTAGCGAAGGTCTACGGACATCAGATCACGATCAACTACCGCGAGAGCTACGGGCTGCACGCGAGCTGCGGGATCTTGTTCAACCACGAGTCCCCGAGGCGCGGGCGCGAGTTCGTCACCCGCAAGATCACCTGGCACGCGGCGGCGATCAAGCTCGGCCTGGCGAGCGAGCTGCGGCTCGGCAACCTCGACGCGGAGCGTGACTGGGGGTTCGCCGGAGACTACGTGCGGGCGATGTGGACGATGCTCCAGCAGGACGAGCCCGACGACTATGTGATCGCCACCGGTATCTCCCACTCGGTCCGCGACTGCGTCGAGGTCGCGTTCGACCGCGTCGGGATCCCGGTCGGGGACCACGTGGTGATGGACCCCTCGTTCCTGCGCCCGGCGGAGGTCGAGCATCTCGTCGGAGATGCGAGCAAGGCCAAGCGCAAGCTTGGTTGGGAGCCCGAGGTCGGCTTCGAGCAGCTGATCGGAATGATGGTCGACGCCGATCTGGCTAGATTGCATCCTCGATGCGCGCCCTCCCCACCCGACTCAGCGGACCGATCCTGATCGAGTCCGTCGTCCACGGCGATCACCGCGGCTTCTTCCAGGAGACCTATCGCCGCGGCGCCTTCGCAGAGCTCGGGATCGGCGACGGCTTCGTCCAGGACAACCACTCGCGGTCGCGGCGCGGGATCGTCCGCGGGATGCACTTCCAGCCGGGGATGGCGAAGCTCGTGCGCTGCGCCCGCGGCGCGGTCCTCGATGTGCTCGTCGACATCCGCCGCGGCTCGCCGGCGTTCGGGCAGTGGGAGGGATTCGAGCTGAGCGACGTCAATCACCACCAGCTCTACTGCCCGGACGGGTTCGCGCACGGCTTCTGCGTGCTCAGCGAGGAGGCGGACGTCGTCTACAAGACCTCGGACTACTACGCCCCCGAGCTCGAGCGCGGCTTCGCCTACGACGACCCGGAGGTTGGCATCGAGTGGCCCGGAGGCCTCGAACTTATCCCCTCGGCTCGCGACGCGGCAGCGCCGGCGCTGGCGGAGATCGAGGCGTCGCTGCCTTTCGAGTACCTGGGGTAGCACCCCGGCACGGCGCTCGTTCGCCGCCTATCCGGCATCATTGGATCTAGTTGATGCGCCGTCGCCTCGCCGTCACCCCCGCCCAGTTTCGCCGCGTCACCTACATCGCGCTCGCCGCGCTGTCGCTGATCGTCCTGACCGGCGCCGCCGTCCGCCTGACCGGCTCGGGCCTCGGCTGCCCGACCTGGCCGAAGTGCTACGGCAAGGTCTATCCACCGTTCACCACGCACGCGCTGATCGAGTTCGGGAACCGCGCGCTGTCCGGGCTCGTCGGCGTCGTGTGCGCCGTCGTCACCGTGCTTGCGTTCACGCGGCGGCCGTTCCGGCGCGACCTCGCGTGGCTCGCCGTGAGCCTGCCGCTCGGCGTCGTCGCCCAGGCCGTGCTCGGCGGCTTCACGGTGCGCGAGCACCTCGCCCCCGACTTCGTGATGTCGCACTTCCTGCTCTCGATGGTCATCCTCATCTTCGCGGTCGCGCTCGCGTGGCGCGCGACATTCGAGCCGGGAACCCGCCCGCGCTCGACCGATCGCCTCGCCGTCTGGTCCGTGCGTGCCCTTGGTCCGCTCGGCGCGCTCGCGCTCTTCGCCGGCACGGCCGCAACAGCGGCGGGGCCGCACTCCGGCGGGATGGTCGGCCAGACGATCAAGCGACTCGATTTCAAAGGGGCCGACACGCTGAAGTGGGTCGTGCAGCAGCACGGGACGGCCGGCGTCCTACTCGGGCTCGCGGTGATCGCGGTGTGGCTGCTCTACCGCCGGCGCGGTGCCCCGGCCACGATCATGGATCCGCTGACCACGCTCGGCGTGCTGCTGGCCGCGCAGGGGCTCGTCGGCGCCGTGCAGTACGAGCTCCAGCTTCCGGCGGACATGGTCTGGCTGCACGTCGGGCTCGCGACGGCGACCTGGCTCACAATCATGTGGTCGATCGCAGCCGCAGGACGGCTGGTGCCGCGAACGGCGTCCGCGCGCGCGCCGGCCACCGAGCCGCGCGAGGATGGGATCCGGGTCCCAGATCCCGTCGGCGGGACCCACTAGGAGCCGCGGGCCCGCAGCTCGCGGAACCGTGCGAACTCCGAGACTTGCCGCAGCGGCAGCCCTGTGCCTCTGCGTCGCCGCGGCGGTGGGCGGCTGCGGTGGCCACAGCCGGCGCGAGCGGGCCAGGACCGGGACGCTGTCGATCTACACGAGCCTGCCCTTCGACGGCCCGTACGCCGCCGATGCACGCTCGATCTACGACGCCGAGCAACTCGCCCTCACGCAGGCCGGAGGCGTCGTCGATGGCTTCAAGGTCGTGCTCAGGCGGCGCGACGACGCGAGCTCGGCCACCGGGCAGCCGGACCCGGCGCTGGTTGCCGAGAATGCCCGGATCGCGGCCGCCGATCCGAGCACGATCGCCTACATCGGCGAGCTCGCGCCAGGCTCCTCGCGGGCCTCGAGCCCGATCCTGAGCGCCGCGGGGATCCTTCAGGTGAGCCCCGGGGATACGGCCACGAACGTCACCGGCGCTACGTTCGCACGCGTCGTGCCGACGGCGGCCGAAGAAGCCGTGGCCGAGCTGGTGGCGATGCAGAAGCTGGGCGTGAAGCGCCTGTACCTGCTCAAGGACCGGAGCACGTACGGCACGGACATCGCCACCGCGGCGCTCAGCAACGCCGCGAGCTACGGGATCGTCGTGGTCAATCTCCGCCGCAGATACCTGGGGCCGGACACCCGCCCGCTACTGCGGGCGATCAAGCGCTTGAAGGCGGGCGGCCTCCTCTACGCCGGCGAGCCAGGCGATGGAGTGGCCGCGTTCTGGAACGCGCTGTCGGCCACTGACGCCAGGATCAAGAAGTTCGCGTCTGCGGCGCTCACCGATGCCGCCTCTTGGGATCTGACCACTCCGGCGGCGCGCTACAACACCTTCCTCAGCGCTCCCGGGCTCCCGAGTCGAGCGCTACCCCGCGCCGGCAGTCAGTTCGTCGCCGACTTCATGGCCAGGTACGGAAGTCAGTGGGAACGCGGGATCTTCGGGTACGTCGCGATGAGCGGCGTGCTCGACGCTCTGTACGGGCTCGGGCCTCGCGCGAAGGACCGGCGCGAGAAGCTTGTCACGGCGTTCCTTACAACCAAGAGCCTGCCGTCGGTGCTCGGGCCTTATTCGATCGTGGACGGCCAGACGACGTTCCAGAGCTACTTCTTCATCAGGTACCCTAGGTCCGGCCCGCCGGTGCCCTACATCCCGTAACGGGGCCGGCGCCCGCTCGGTGGCCAGCCGGCACGCACCCTCCCGGTACGATCGACACCTCCGTGACAACAGATCGTCCCGCAACCGCCGGTCCGCTCCCCGCGGCCGGCCGTACTGCCGATCCATCGCTCAGCATCCTCGTCGTCGACGACGAATCCGATCTGCGCGAGATGCTGACGCGCTCGTTCTCGCGCGAGGGGCACAATGTGATGGCCGTCGCCGACGGACGCTCCGCGATCGATCGCGCGAGCACGGACCATTTCGATGTCGTCCTGCTCGATGTCGCCCTCGGCCCCGGGCCTGACGGGTATGAGGTCTGTCGCACACTCCGTGGCCGACGCAACGTGGTGCCGATCATCATGCTGACCGCGCTCGACTCCGAGGCCGACGCCGTGCTCGGGCTCGAGGCGGGTGCGGATGATTATGTGACCAAGCCGTTCGGGCTCGCGGAGCTCCGCAGCCGCATCCGCGCGGTGCTCCGGCGCGCCGGCACCCGGGCGATGGGCGATGAGGTCCTGGTTGTCGGCCCGATCGCGCTCGATCGCGCTCAGCGCGAGGTGGTGATGGACGGCGAGCAGGTCAGGCTCACATTCTCGGAGTTCGAGCTCCTCGATGCCCTGATGGCCGATCCCGGCCGATTGCTCAATCGCCAGGAGCTACTGCGGGCGATCTGGGGCGACAGCGCCTACCGCGACCCGCGGGCGATCGACGTCCACATCCGGCACCTGCGCGAGAAGCTCGAGCCCGAGCCGGACAATCCCCGTTACATCCTCACCGTTCGCGGTGCCGGGTACCGCCTGCGGGGCCCGTAGGGTGCACTAGTGCTCAGGCGCCACGGTGCTCTCGGCCTGCGCGGCCGGATCGTCGGCGCGTTGCTGATCAGCACCGTCGCGACGCTGGCGGTTGCCGCGCTGGCGCTGCTGCCAAAGCTCGAGAGCCAGCTGCGCAACGAGGCGCAGGCGACGCTCCTGACGGAGGTCAAGTCTGAGACCGGGCCCTCAGGGGCCTTCGCCCAGCTCACGCCGGACGAGATCGCCGACGAGAACATGCCGCCCGGTAAGGCCCCGGCGGCTGCGCCGGGGGGTGACGGGGCGACTGCGAGCAACAGCGTGTCCCAGGCCGTCGTCGCGCTCGCCGGACGAGCAGGGGCGACGGTGACCCTGTTCGCCTATCCCCAGATCCCGATCGCGAGTACGCCGCTCGCCGGATCGACGACCAACTCGAGGGGCGTAGCGGCGGCCTTCCAGACGGACCGCACCCGTACCGGCTTCGGCTCCGGGTCCAACAGCGACGTCGCCGAGGTGGCGGTGCCGATCCAGATCGGCGGCCCCGCCCGCACCAATACCTACGTCCTGGCGGCGAGCCGGCCGATAACAGAGATTCCGGGAGCGGTCCACATCGTCCGCACCGCTTTCATCGATGCGGCGCTCGCCGGGATCGCATTGACCCTGATCCTCGGCATTCCGCTCTCGGCCACGTTGCTGCGACGGCTCCAGCGCCTGCGGACCGCAGCCCTTCGGCTCGCGCAGGGAGGGCCAACGGTCGAGGTGCCGGTCGACCGCGCCGCCGACGAGGTGGGCGATCTCACGCGCACATTCGCGATCATGCAGCGCCGGCTCGCGCAGCAGGAACAGGCGCGACGGGCGTTCGTGTCGACGGCGTCGCACGAGCTGCGAACCCCCCTCGCTTCGCTGCACGGGATGCTCGAGCTGATGGACGATGACCTCACCGGGCCCAGTCCCGATCTCCCGGACGCCCGCCGGCTGCTCGCGCGTGCGCGGGCCCAGTCGCGCCGCCTCGGCCAGCTCGCCGGCGACCTGCTCGACCTCAGCCGCCTCGACGCTGAGGTCGAGCTCCGAAGCGAGCCCGTCGAGCTCGGCGAGCTCAGCCGCGCGGTGCTCGCCGAGTTCGAGCCCCGTAACGCCGAGCGCGAGATCAGCTCCCGGCTCGAGGACTCGGCGGCGCCGTGCTGGGCGCTCGGCGACCCAGGCAGCGTCGCGCAGATCCTCCGGATCCTGCTCGACAACGCAGTTCAGATGAGCCCGCCCGGGTCAGAGATCAGGGTCGAGCTGCGCGGTGGCGACGGCCCGGTCGGCGTCAGCGTCTCCGATCATGGCCCTGGCGTCGCTGCTGAGGAGCGCGAGCTGATATTCAATCGCTTTCACCGTGGTCGCCAGACGGGCGGCTCCGCCGGCTTCGGGCTCGGCCTTGCGATTGGGCGCGAGCTCGCCGAGCGGATGGGAGGCGAGCTGGTGCTCGAGGACCGGCAGGAGCCGGGAGCGACGTTTACCATGCGGCTGCCGGCCGTGCAGACGCGCGACGAGGATGCCGTGGCGATCAACTAAATGACAGCATCACGCTATGGATGAGCGTGAGCTGAAGACGCTGCTGGCAGCCGACGAGCACCACTGGTGGTATCGGGGGCGACGGCTGATCATCCGGGCCGAGCTCGACCGGGTGCCCCTGCGGGCCGGAGCGCGAGTGCTCGATGCCGGATGCGGGTCGGGACGGACGCTGCAGGACCTGTGCGTATTCGGTCAGGTGTCGGGAATCGAGCTCAGTCCGCTCGCCGCGGGGCGCGCGCGCGACCGCGGGCTCGGGGAGGTGCGCGTGGGGAGGGTCGAGGAGCTGCCGTGGGAGGACGGCTCGTTTGACCTGATCACCTGCCTCGACGTACTCGAGCACACTCCCGATGACCAGGTCGCGCTCCGGGAGCTTCGCCGCGTCAGCGCGCCAGGCGGGTGGCTCCTGCTGACCGTTCCCGCGTATCCCGTGCTCTGGTCAACCCACGACGTGGTCAACCACCACTACCGCCGCTACACCCGGCGCACGCTCCGGGACGCCGCCACCGGTTCCGGATGGCACATGGCTCGATTGACCTCATTCAACAGCCTGCTGCTGCCGGCGGCGGCGGCAGTCCGGATCTCGCAGCGCTACCGGTCCCGCGACGCCGAGGACCACGTCTCCGAGCTGCGGGTCGGTCCCCGCTGGCTGAACGGCGCGCTCGAGCAACCGCTGCGGATCGAGGCTGCGCTGCTCAGCCGCGGGCGCACGCTTCACGCCGGCCTGTCACTGCTCGCAGTGCTCCACAACGTGGCCGTGCCGCCGGGCTACGCCGACGGATGACCGCGCTCGCCGCGATCATCAGCGCGACCGGCTCGCTCGGCTACTTCCTGCCGGCGCTGGTCGGGCTCGAATCCCTGGGCGTCCCATCGCCCGGGGAGACCGCGCTTGTGCTCGCGGCGGTGCTGGCGAGCCAAGGCAAGCTCCAGATCTGGCTGGTGCTCGTGATCGCCGTGACCTCGGCGATCGTCGGCGACAACATCGGCTACGCGATCGGACGCAAGCTCGGCCGTGAGATCCTCGAGGCGACCGGCCCGTTCCAGGCGCGGAGGGTCAAGCTGCTCAGCGTCGGCGACCGCTTCTTCAGCCGCCACGGGACCAAGGCGGTGTTCCTGGGACGCTGGGTTTCGCTCGTCCGCGTCGTCGTCGCGTGGATGGCCGGGATCGACGAGATGCCCTTCCCGCGCTTCTTCTTCTGGAACGCGCTGGGCGGCCTCACCTGGGCGAGCACCGTCGGGCTCGTCGCTTACTCCGGAGGACGGAGCGCGACCAAGGTCTTCTCAACGGTCGGTCTCTACGGCGGGATCGCCGTTGGGGTCGCGCTCGTCGGCGGGGTGGTGTTCTGGAAGCTCAGGGAGCGCCGGCACCGGGCCGGGTGAGCTGCTCGCACTCAAGTCTCGTCCGGTGCGGACGCGGGCAACGGCGAGGGAGCACGCGGCGGCAGCCAGTCCCCTCGGACAGGCTGCTCGGCTCCCGGCGCGGAGTCGCCCGTGGATACGACGAACGTGCGGCCGATCTTGTCGTGCAGGGCCTGGTTGGACGGGTCACGCAACGGCCACATGTAGTCGATCAGCAGGTATAGCCCGGATGTCAGCGCCGCCGGGAGCTGACGGCCGAGGATCTCGCGCACGAGCGCCGTCGCAAAGATAAGCGGCTCGCCGTCGTCGCGGATGACGCGGATGCCCAACGCTTGCTTGCCGATCGTCTGCCCGTTGTGCTCGCCACGCCGCGCGAGCAGCAGCGGGGCGTAGAGGGCCACCACCGGCAGCCAGACCTCGAACAGCAGCGTCTCCGCGTGCGCGACCGTCAGCCCGGGACTACCGCTGATCACCCACACCACAAGCACGAGCGCGAGCTCGATGCCCGCGGTGATCATGAGGTCGATAACGAGCGCACCAGCCCGTGTCCACCACCCCGCCAGTGGGTGATCCAAGGCGACCGGCGTCGAGAAAGTCACGCGCGCAGTGTTACGCAAACTGCGGCGACCATGCCCGGCTGCTGTCAGTCGCTGCGGGGCTCGGAATCCGGCGGGGCCGACGTGTCGAGGGCCAGCGCGCACGAGTTGATGCAGTAGCGCTGGCCGGTGGGGGCCGGGCCGTCGGCGAACACGTGACCGAGATGGCCGCCGCATGCCCGACATAGCACCTCGGTGCGGGCCATGAATAAGCTCCGGTCCGACCGCAGCTCGACGTTCTCGGCCACAGCCGGCTCGAAGAAGCTCGGCCAGCCGGTGCCGGAGTCGAACTTGGTGTCCGAGTTGAACAGCTCCGCGCCGCAGCCGGCGCAGCGGTACGTGCCGTCGGCCTTGATATCGACGTACTCGCCCGTGAACGGGCGCTCGGTGCCGTGGCGGCGCAGGATCTCGTACTGCTCGGGCGTCAGCCGCTCCTGCCATTCGCCGTCGGTGAGGTCTACTTCCCGTGATTGCAGCTCTCGTTTGGCCATGCCCTAACGGTAGCGCGACAAAGATGAACGGATTGTGACGCGAAAGAAGTGCTAGGCTATGTTCATTAGGCTTTTGCCTACTCTACGTAGCTTCGTCTGAAAGGACCCAGCAATGGCCCCACTGATCCGCATCTCCCGCTTCGGCTTCGTGAATGCCTACCTCGTGCAAGAGGAGGACGGATTTACGCTCGTCGACACGATGCTCCCGCGCAGCTCGAAGCCGCTCCTCGAAGCCGCTCGCCGCGGCGGCGCCCCGATCGTCCGGATCGCTCTGACCCACGCCCACGGTGACCACATCGGCTCGCTCGACGCGCTGGCGGAGGCGATCCCAGGAGTGGAGGTCCTGATTTCGTCGCGTGACGCACGCCTCCTGGCCAAGGACAAGTCGATTGATCCCGGCGAACCGGACGCCAAGCTGCGCGGCAGCTACCCCGGCGCGAAAACCGTCCCGACGAGCACGTTCGAGCCCGGCGATCACGTCGGCTCGCTCGAGGTCATCGCGGCGCCGGGCCACACGCCGGGTCACGTTGCATTCCTGGACCATCGGGACGGCACGCTGCTCTGCGGCGATGCCTATTCGACGCTCGGCGGTGTCGCGACGTCGTCAAAGCTGAACCCGCGCTTCCCCCTGCCGGCGCTCGCGACCTGGCACCGGCCGACCGCGCTAGCGAGTGCGCGCGCGCTGCGCGAGCTTGACCCGGCTCGGCTGGCGCCCGGGCACGGCCGGATCGTCGAGTCGCCCGTCGCGGCGATGGGGCGTGCGATCGCGGCGGCGTCCTAGCGGTGCCGCGTCGTGGCCTCGACAGCCGGCAGGTGGTCGACGCCGCGGTCCGGGTCGCGGACCGCGAGGGTCTCGATGGCGTGACGCTCGCCCGTGTCGCCGACTCGCTCGGAGTCCGCGCTCCCTCTCTGTACCACCACGTGACGGGCCACGACGGCCTGCTGCGCGCGATCGCACTGCGCGGTCTGAGCGAGCTGACGGCGCGTCTGCAAGCCGCCGCGCTCGGGCGCGCAGGACCAGAGGCGCTGGCGGCGACGGCACATGCCTACCGCGAGTACGCCCACGCATACCCGGGGCGCTACGCGGCGACCTTGCGTGCCGCACCGCCCGGTGACGCCGAGCACGAGCAGGCCGGACTCGCGGCGGTACAGGTGCTGTCGGCGGTCCTGCGCGAATGGCACCTCGCGGACGACGAGCTACTCCACGCCGTTCGCGTCATCCGCAGCGCGCTGCACGGCTTCGTGTCGCTCGAAGCCGGGGGAGGCTTCGCCCTGCCGCTCGACCTCGACCAGTCGTTCGAACGCCTGATCGAGACGCTCGCGGCGGGGATGCCTCCGGTCTGAGGCGCGGGGCCGCTCGGCCCGCGTGGTGGCTCGCGGAACGAGATCGCGGCGGGGGCTAATGGAAATCGCCGAAACAGCCGATGATCAGCAAAACAAGGGAGGCAGACAGGTGGGAACGCTCAACCGATATCGAACTTTCGCCGCGGCCATCACGTGCGGCGCGACCATGATTCTGCTCGGCGCCGGGGTCGGCGACGCGGCGTCACCGCCGGCCGTGACCGAGGGCGCCACCGCCGTGACGAGCAACTCGGCGGTCCTGAACGGCACGATCAGTCCCGGCGGACTCCCAACGGACTGGGGGTTCCAGTGGGGCACCACAACCGCTTACGGACAGAACACCGCCCCGGCGGGGCCGCTCACGGATTTCGGGACGGATCCTGAGGCGGCGGGACTCCAGGGCTTGCAGCCCGGCACCACCTATCACTTCCGCATGGTCGCGGTCCAGGGAGCAGCCGGTACCTCGGGCAACCCGACTGTCTCAGGCGGCGACGACATGACGTTTACTACCGCGGGCACCTCGCCGGGTTCACCCGGCTCGAACGGCTCGAACGGTTCGAACGGGTCGACGCACCAGCACGCGCACGCATCGCTGCGCAGCCGCACCATCTCCGTACATCACGGCGCCGCCCTGATCCGCTGGCGATGCTCGGGCACCAGTGGCGCGGCCTGCAAGGGCAGGATCTCCCTCAGTGCACGCGGGAAGATCGGCGCAAGTGTCAAAACCGTGCGCTGCGGCAGCGCGACGTTCGAGGCCCCGGCGGGCGGGCACCGCACCGTGCGCGCAGATCTCGGGAACAATTGCCTCTCACTGGTCATGGCTGCCCGCCACCACCGGCTCGCCGCTTCACTCAAAGCGCACTTCAGCCAAGGAACGGGGAACCTGAAGAAGACACGGGTCACGCTCGTCGGCTAGCGTGGAATCGGCCGGCGGCGGGCGGCGAGCCCCCGGAGGCGGGTCGAACTTAGTCGTCGTCCCGCTTCCAGC
>Ga0302325_10001837_pt1 | contig 53214 bp, 39 predicted proteins | sample Palsa_T0_2_FD_201948 | JGI IMG/M metagenome (GOLD analysis project Ga0302325, IMG submission 201948) | Peat permafrost microbial communities from Stordalen Mire near Abisko, Sweden - Palsa_T0_2 | ecosystem: Environmental > Terrestrial > Soil > Palsa > Peat permafrost | place: Sweden: Abisko...
ATTCCGCTCCTATCGTCTTGTCAGTTCCCGGCCGGCGCCGACTGCCGCATTTAATCAATTCTAGCGCGCTGTTGCTGGGATGCTATCGATTCCCGCGCGCCAGCCGTCCGGTTCGAGTGCTTCGCAACCCGCTGAATCAGGCCGCCGAGAGCCCTCTTCACCAACCCGTTTTGAAGGATCCGCTGGCTCCAACGCCAACTCGCGGAAGCTCGCATGGATGCGATCTCAGTTTGTAGCAGGCGTTCCCTGCGCGTCCATTCCAGATACTTTTCGGACCACTCCCGATTCGTTTCGGCCAGGCGGAAACCCTTATGGTGCTCGGCCGATTCCTCAAGATAAACCACCAGCGCCCGATTACACTCAGCGGCCGAGATCGGCGCCGCCTGTCGTGCTTCCTCAATCGCCTTTCCGTAAATGGCCAGAATCCGGTCGACGGCCGGCTGCATCTCGCATTCGCCGCGGGCCATCGCGCTCACCGCAGCCGCGTCGCTGGCATCATACCTTCGGATGGCTTCCGTCAATCCATCTTCGGTAAACGGCTCCGATAGCGACCGAAGGCCAAAGTTCACGGAGCGCAGCTTCCAAAATTTATCGGTGCTCACCATGGGACCAAGCCGGCCGACGTCGCACAGGATCACAGCGGCGCCCACCGCCATCGCTTCGATGGCGCAGCGGTCCCGGGCAAACACAATGTCGTATTTGGCCAGAGCCTGGCCCGGATGGCGCTCGATGCGGCCCGTAGCCTTTCCCATCGTTTCCAGTTGGATTCCGCAATTCCGGCAGGCCTTCCGGATCAGCGGAAGGCCGGATTCCTCGCCGATCGTGTTGCTAAAGGACAACGCCAGCCGAGGCAAGCGCGGAAGTGGATCCCGCGGCGGAAAGAGCCTGCCATCGAAGAAGTTCGGCAGCAGTTCCACCAGGCATGGCGAGATCCCGCCTTCGGCAATCAGGCGCTCGCGGCAAACCTCACTCACGGCAACGTAGCGCCGCACTTGCGGAAAGCGCAAAGGTTTTTCTTCCCACGGCGTCCATCCGTGACAGAACGAAACCGCCGGTACCTGCGGAAACTGCATGATGGCCGCCACTGCTTCGTAGTTGTGATGGGCGTGGATGACGTCGGGCGCCTCTCCCAGCGCCTCCAGACTGCCGATCACCGCCACGGTCGCGCTTCGGATCTCATCCGCGACTTCCCCCAGATGCGTGCTGTAAACCACCGGCTGATGTCCGCGGCGCATCAGTTCGATTGCGACATCGCGAACGTACAGCTCGGTTCCCGCGCGGTAGGCGACGGTGTTATTGGTCAGCAGAATCCTCAAGAAGCCGCCACTGTAGCACTCCCCGTTTCGAGTTGGCAATAATGGAATTAGCCATGCCGCAAGCGTTGCGCCGCCGCACTCCCGAAGAGTTGTTGCAACAGCTGCAGGCCGAGGAAGCCTACGAACGGCGCGGCCGGCTCAAGGTTTTTCTGGGATATGCCTCGGGCGTCGGCAAATCCTTCCGCATGCTGGATGAAGGCCGCAGGCGTCACGAGCGCGGCCAGGACGTAGTGGTAGGCGCCATCCAGCCCAAGACTTCGCACGAGACCGAATGCGTTCTCAGCAAACTTGAAGTGATCCCGCTACGCGAGGTGGATGGAGTCCCCGTAATGGATACACAGGCCATTCTCAAGCGCCGCCCCGCCGTTTGCCTGGTGGACGGCCTGGCGTACGACAATCCACCAGGGTCGCCGCACGCCAGCCGTTGGGAAGACGTGAAGGATTTGTTGGACGCCGGCATCTCCGTCATCAGCTCCGTCAATATCCAATACATCGATGACTTGCAGGAGCGCGTGGCGCGCATCACCGGGAAGATTGCGAAGCAAACGGTTCCACGCAGTTTTTTGAATTCAGCCGACGAGATCGTGGTGGTGGACGCGCCGCCCGAGATGTGCATCGAGCGCTCTCGGGACGATCAGGTGGGCGCGGCCAGCCCGGCGCAGAAGCTCTCGGAACTGCGCGAAATCGCGCTGCTGCTGGCGGCCGATGTGGTGGACAAGCAGTTGGAAGCGTACCTCCAGCGCAACGGTATTCCGCAAACTTTCGGCGCGCAGGAGCGCATTCTGGTTTGCATGACGCCTCGCGCCAACGCCACGGCTATGGTCACCAGCGGCAGGCGCAACGCGGACCGCTTTCATGGCGATCTGATCGTAGCCTGCGTCCGCCAGGCCGAAATTTCCCCCGACGATCAGAAGGCGCTCGATCGCAACCTCGACATTGCGCGCGACGCGCATGCGCGCATCGAGATCCTGGACGGCGCGGATCCTATCGCCACCCTGCTCGAATTCGCCCACCAGCACGGCATCACCCAGATTTTCGTCGGCCACAGCACGCGCGAACAATGGTGGGAGCGCTTCACCGGCACGCCGCTCGACCGCTTGATTCGTGGCGCCAACGACATCGATGTGCGCGTATTTCCCCATTAAGCATGCCGGAGCAGGCTCGCGGAAAACTTAAGATCTTTCTGGGCTATGCCGCCGGTGTCGGCAAAACCTATCAGATGCTCGAGGAAGCGTAGGAGCTGAAGCGCCAGGGCCACGATGTCGTGATCGGCTATTTTGAGCCGCACGCCCGCAAGGACACCATCGCAAGAACCGAAGGTCTGGAAACGATTCCTCGCCGCAGCATCGACTATCGCGGCTCTTTCTTCGAAGAAATGGATACCGTCGCCATCCTCGCCCGCCATCCGGAAATCTGCGTTGTCGATGAGTTCCCGCACACCAATGTGCCCGGCTCCCAGCGTCTGAAACGATGGCAGGATGTACAGCTTCTGCTGGATTCCGGCATCGACGTTCTCACCACCATGAACATCCAGCACCTGGAGAGCTTGAACGATCAGATCTGGCAGATCACCGGAATTCGGGTGCGCGAAACAATTCCCGATTGGGTGATGCAGCAGGCCGACCAGGTGGTTATGGTGGATTTGACGCCCCGCGCGCTTCTGAACCGCTTGGCTCGCGGCGTGGTCTATTCGCAGGAGAGAGCCAAGAAGGCGCTGGAGAATTTTTTCCAGGAGTCCACGCTAGTGGTTTTGCGCGAGATGGCGCTGCGTCAAACGGCGCATGAAGTCGAGATCCGGCAGGTGGATTACGATCAGCCTGGATTTCAGCCGCAGCCGGGTTTCGATGCCGAAGCCGGGCAAACCCCCTCGCCATCGGACCGCATTCTCATCCTGGCTACGCCCGAGCCCTCCAGCGCGATGCTCATCCGGCGAGGGAAACGCGTGGCGGACTATCTGCAAGCGGATTGCTTCGCCGTGGCGGTGTCCGCGGAAAGCGACCTGCGCGATCTTTCCGCGAGCGAACGTGAAGCCGTGGAGCATCATCTCAACTTCGCCCGTAATCTTCATATTGAAACTCGCGTGCTGCAAGGGCACGACGTGGCCAAGACACTGGTCGAATTCGCACATCTGAACGGCGTCACGCATATTTTTTTGGCCCGGCCCCGGCCCAGCCAATGGCCGGCGCTATCGGCTAGAAGCCTGGTGCAGCAAGTGGTCCACTTGGCGCGCGACATGCAAGTGACCATCGTGGCCGATCGCGCCAACCGGCAGTGGCCCCAAACGGCGTAAGAGCAGCCAAGAACCGGGTACAATTGGCAGGCGGGCATGCTGGACAACCAAGCGGGTAACAAGATCGTTTTTCTTTTTGACGTCGACAACACGCTCCTCGATAACGACCATGTCTCAGCGGACTTGAAGCGTCATCTCTCGGCCCACGTCGGCCTGGAACGGTCGCAACGCTATTGGCAACGCTTCGAGGAGATCCGCACGGAACTCGGATACGCCGACTATCTGGGAGCGCTGCAACGCTATCGCATGGACTATCCGCACGATCCCAATCTGCTGACGGTATCGTATTTTCTGATGGGCTATCCTTTCGCGAATCGTCTGTATCCGAATTCGGTGGATGCAGTGGAGCACGTCGGCCAATGGGGACAATCGGTGATCTTGTCGGACGGCGACGTCGTATTTCAGCCGCACAAAGTCTACCGCTCGGGGCTTTTCGAATTGTTTGAAGGCAACGTGCTCATCTACGTTCATAAGGAACAGGAACTCCAAGACGTGGAGCAGCGCTATCCAGCCGATCACTACGTGTTGGTCGACGATAAATTGCGCATCCTGGACGCCATCAAGCAGCTCTGGAAATCGCGTGTCACCACCGTCTTCGTGCGGCAAGGGCACTATGCGCACGACCCCGGGATCCTCGAGAAGTACCCGCCGGCGGACATCAGCCTGGAACGCATCGGCGATTTGCTCAATTACGACCTGACGAGCTTCGAGGAAACATGCCACAATCCATGAGATACACTCGGATAATACTGATATTCTGCGCTCTTTCCGCGATATCCCGTGCGGCATCGACGCTATGCTTGACCAACGAGGATACTATATTTAGCTGCAGCGCCGGCAAGAAAGTGATCGCGGTATGCGCGTCCAAGGACTTGACCGCCGAGCATGGCTACCTGCAATATCGATTCGGCTTGCCCGCGAAGGTTGAGCTTACGATACCCGCCGATCGGTCGGTCCCTCCCGCCGGCAGCGCTGTCTCGCGGACGCTCATGTTTTCGGGCGGCGGCGGAGCTTATCTGCGTTTCAAGACAGGCGACTATGATTACGTTGTGTACACAGCCATCGGCCGGGGATGGGGAACGAAAGATGGTGTCGCAATCGAAAAGAATGGTAAGCTACGCACGCATATTTCTTGCAAAGATCTGCCTGTTTCGGAAATGGGAGCTGATTTCTTCAGCAAAGCCGGGTTAAAGGAAGACACAAAGGATTTCGACTTACCGTAAACGTTTTCCCTGGGGCCGCGCTACCGTACCGCGGTGCCCAGGACGCTGGCGACCATGGCCTGCGCTTCTTCTTGAATCCGTTTCAAGTGATCGGAGCCGCGAAAGCTCTCGGCGTAGATCTTATAAACATCTTCCGTGCCGGAGGGACGGGCGGCGAACCAGCCGTTCTGTGCGATCACCTTAATGCCGCCAATCGGACTTCCGTCGCCTGGCGCGGAGGTAAGGATGCTCTCGATTTTTTCGCCTGCGAGTTGAGTCACCGTAATGTCCTGAGGCGATAGCTTGGCGAGCGCGGCGCGTTGCTCCGCGTTGGCGGCTGCGTCGATGCGTTCATAACTCGATTCGCCGAAGTCGCGCTCCAGGCCGGCGTAAATCTCACCGGGATCTCGCCCAGTCCGCGCGGTGATTTCGGCCGAGAGCAGCGCGGCGATCAAGCCGTCCTTGTCCGTGCTCCACGGCGAACCATCGCGTGACAGAAACGAAGCGCCGGCGCTCTCCTCACCCGCAAAGCCCAGCGACCCGCCCAGCAAACCGTCCACGAACCACTTGAATCCCACCGGAACTTCCACGACTTTGCGGCCCAACTTGGCCGCCACGCGATCGATCATGCTGCTGCTGACCACCGTCTTTCCCACCGCCGCATCCTGGCGCCACCCCGTGCGATTGGGGAACAAATAATGAATGCACACCGCGAGGTAGTGATTCGGCGGCAGCAAGCCTGCGCTGCGCGTCACCACGCCGTGGCGATCATGATCGGTATCGCAAGCGAATGCGACATCGAACTTATCCTTGAAGCCGATCAGCCGCCGCATGGCGTAAGGCGACGACGGATCCATGCGGATGCGGCCATCCCAATCGAGCGTCATGAAGCGAAACGTCGGGTCGACGGTTTCATTGACCACGGTCAGGTTCAGCCCGTATCGCTCGCGGACCCGCGGCCAGTAGTGCACCCCCGCGCCGCCCAGCGGGTCCACGCCCAGTTTCAAGTTCGCCCCGCGGATCACCTCGAAGTCGATTACGTTCCCAAGATCGGCTACATACTCGGCGATGAAATCGTGCGTGTGCGTGGTGGCTGCGCCGAGCGCCTCTGCCAGTGCCACGCGCTCGACCCCGGCCAGCCCGTCTTCCAGCAACTGATTGGCGTGCTTTTGAATCGCCGCGGTGATATCGCTGCCGGCCGGTCCGCCATGCGGTGGGTTGTACTTGAATCCGCCATCCTCCGGCGGATTGTGCGACGGGGTGATCACGATACCGTCGGCCAATCCGGCCTTTCTTCCGCGGTTGAAGTTGAGAATCGCGTGCGAAACCGCCGGCGTCGGCGTGTACTCTCCGGCGGGTGCGATCATCAGGTGAACCTGATTGGCCGCCAGCACTTCGAGCGCGCTCGCGAAGGCTGGCTCCGACAGGGCATGTGTATCGATACCGAGAAACAACGGCCCATCGATTCCCTGCTCTTTCCGATGTGCGCATATGGCTTGCGCGATCGCCAGAATGTGCCACTCGTTGAAGGCCCGGTTCAACGACGACCCGCGATGCCCCGACGTTCCAAATGAGACGCGTTGCGCCGGGATCTTCGGATCGGGACGATCCGCAAAATATGCCGTTACCAGGCGCGGTACATTTACCAGGTCGGATTCTTTAGCGAGCTGCCCCGCGGCCGGACTGATTGCCATTGTCGCGCTCCCTTCCACCTAACAGGTTGACATACCGCGCCGCGAGGCACCAGAAACAGGAAAAAATTCCCGGCTGTATCCGCAAACGATGTATTTTCTTCATCCGTTAAGCTTTCTCAATCAACATCGGGGGATGGCCTTCCGCTTGCAAACGGTATAGAGTAAGCATCAGGAAGGAGCCGGTCATGGCGACGAAGAACAAAGCCGTATTTGGTATTTATGTAAGCCAACTCGATGCCGAGAACGCAGTCCATGGTCTGAAGCTTGCCGGATTCCGTAGCACGGACATTTCGATTCTCTTCCCGGACAACGCTGGAACCAAAGATCTGGCGATGGAACGAAACACGAAGGCGCCTGAGGGGACCGCCGCCGGCGCTGGATCGGGCGCTGTGGTGGGCGGCATCCTGGGCTGGCTGGTTGGCCTCGGCGCGCTGGCGATTCCTGGACTCGGGCTCTTCGTTGCGGCCGGCCCCATTATGGGTTTCTTGAGCGGACTTGGCGTCGGTGGTGTGCTGGGCGGAATCGCCGGCGCGCTGGTGGGCCTGGGTACTCCCGAATATGAGGCCAAGCGCTACGAAGGGCGCGTACGGAAGGGAGGCATCTTACTTTCGGTGCATTGCGACGATTCGGATTGGGTGAAGACCGCCCGCGCGATTCTTGAGCAAACCGCGGCCGAAGATGTCTCCGCGACCAGCGAAGCGAAAGCGGATTTCGCGTCCAGCGATCGCCCGCGTGCCAGAACCTTGGCATCGAAAATTCAACGGACCTAGCGCACATAGAGCAGGGCGCTGTGGCCCGCGACAGATTGAGCGTTGCTCGCCTCCAACGCCGTTGAAAGCGCAAGCTCCCACTGGGCTTCGTCAAAGTCGAAAGTCGCGCGATCAGCGGAGAAATTGCACAGCAGTGTTGCGCGTGAACCCGCCGGGTCCGCCCGGTCCATTCGAAGCCGGCGGCCCGCCTCGTCAAATTGGACGCTGGTGAGGTCTTTGCGCCCGTTGTTCAAACACGGCCACCGTTTGCGGAGAGCGATCAACTGGCAATACAGGCGCAGCATGGCGCGATGCTCCGGTTCGTCTATCAGGCTCCACGTGATTTTCGCACGCTCAAACGTGTCCGGCGCTTGGGGGTCCGCGAAACCCTCCGCCAGCTCAAATTCTTCGAACTCCAGCCTGCGCCCCGCGCTGGTCGCCTGCGCCACCGCCGGATCTCCGTGGCTGGTGAAAAACTGAAAGCGTGCTGTATCGGCGAACTCTTCGCCCATGAACAGCAGCGGCAGGTATGGCGAGCACAAAAACAACGCGACGGCCGTCCGGTACTGATCGAAGGAAATCAATTGAGATAAGCGCGCGCCCTGGCTGGTGTTGGCAACCTGGTCGTGATTTTGAAGGAACGCGACGAAACGCTGCCCGGGTTGATCGCGCGACGAACTTCCAAAGCGTCTTCCGCGGAACTCGGAATAGCCCCCGTCGTGAACGAAGCCTTCGGTGATCGCTTTATGAACCTGCCCCAGTCGGTCGAATCCGGCCAGATAAGCCCGATTTGCGCCCGTCAGGTAGCCATACAGAGCGTGATGAAACTCGTCGTGCCACTGCGCGTCCAAGCCCAGGCCCCCGATCGCGCGTGGATGCAGAACGCGCACGTCGTTGAGATCGCTCTCCGCGATGATCCACGCCTGACGCCCGAGATGCGCGGCCTGCTGATGGAAACGATCGCGCAGCTCAGCCAGAATATGCACTGCGCTGAAATCGAAAATGCCGTGGATGGCGTCCAGCCGCAGCGCGTCAATGTGATACTCGGTCAGCCAGTAGAGCGCGTTGTCGATCGTGAAGCGCCGGACTCCATCGCTGCCCGGCCCATCGTAGTTCATGCCGGAGCCCCAAGGAGTGTGGTATCGATCCGTGAAATAGGGGCCGAATTCGGAAAGATAATTTCCTTCCGGACCCAGGTGGTTGTACACCACGTCCAGCACCACCGCCAGTCCGGCTTGATGGCATGCGTCCACCAGTATCTTCAGCCCCTGGGGCCCGCCATAAGCCGAGTGCGGCGCATATAGATCCACGCCATCGTAGCCCCAGTTCCTGCTGCCGGGAAACTCTGCCACGGGCATCAATTCAATCGCCGTGATCCCGAGTTCCCGCAAATAGTCCAGCTTTGAAACAACTCCGGCGAAAGTTCCTTCCGGGGTAAAGGTCCCCGTGTGCAGCTCATAGAAGATGTAGTCCTCGAGCGCGATGCCTTTCCAATCCTGATCCGACCATGCAAACGCGCCGGAATCGACGATTTGCGAAGGGCCATGCACGCCGTGCGGCTGCGATCGGGATACCGGATCGGGACGCGTTGTGCCGCCGTCGAAGGCGAAACAATAGGTATCGCCGGGCCTGGCTTCGCGAACGACAGCTTCAAAATCCTCCCCGTCGCGCTGCATCTCAATGTGCCGGTGTCCGGGATTCAGCTCAACCGAGAGCGCCCGAACATTGGGAGCCCAAACGCGAAATTGTACGCCACCGCCCGCGAGAACCGTGGCGCCGTGGGACATGCGCCAGGCGGTCAATTACCGGTCTCCGTCAACCCTGGCTCTCCGCGAACAGGAGCGCGACGGGGCACTGCGAGAAGACTTCGTTGAGCGGCAGAACCAGACGGCCATCTGAAACCTGCGCCTGGACCGTTTGGCCGGTGAATACATTTTGAAAGCTTTCGTGGCCCAGCTTCTTGGGAAGCGCAACTGTGGTGTTGCCCCACACCTCGCCGTAGGGTTTTCGGTGTGAGTTGCACAATCGCAGGAAAAATCGCCCGGTCAAAGCCACCACCATTTGGCGATCCGTAGCGCGCGCGAAGGCCACCACGTGACGCGCCCGGCTCCCTTCCGTCACCAGGCCCATATAGCTGCCCTGGGAAAACAGTTGCGGATGATCGCGACGGAATCGCAACGCCTCGCTGGTGATGAACATTTTCATCGCGCCGTCGCAAAGATTTTCCCGCAACCGGTCCACCAGCTCCGCGCGGTTGCGCGCGGCCTGAGCCCGCAAGCCCGCCAACACTTTACGGCGTACATCATAGTTCACAGCGCGGCGATTGTCGGGGTCAACCAGATCGAAGGCCCAGATTTCGTTGCCCTGATAGAAGTCCGGAACGCCCGGCGAGGCGATCTTCACCAGCACCTGCGCAAGCGAGTTCCACATTCCGGCTCGGGCAACGGGCCCTTGAAATTCGCGCAGCTCCTGCAAAAACGTGTTCTCGGGAGTGGGAGCCAATATCCGCTCTACGAACTTCGTAACCGCCTCTTCATAAGCCGCGTTCGGATTGATCCAGCTGGTGTGAACCTTGGCTTCGTGCAAGGCCTTCTGCATGTAGCAGTCGATGCGGCGCACGTACTCCTGATGCTCGCCGGCATTCATGGGAAGTACAGGCCAGGTCCCAACCAGGGTTTGATACAACAGATATTCTTCATTGGCGTCTGGCGCCGGGCGATCGCCCACCACGGTCTTGGCTGTCCGATTCATTCCGCGCCAGCGGCGGATGGCGCGATACCACTCGCCCGGTATTTCAGACAGCACGTTGATGCGCGCGCGAACATCCTCGCCGCGCTTGGTGTCGTGAGTGGAACTTGCGCTCATACTGTTCGGCCACAATTCGCGCCGGATCAGATTGCGGCGATGGAACGCATTGCTGGACACGCCGAAGCGCGACGGATCGCCTCCCACTTCGTTCAAAGAGGCCAGCGGATAGTAGCGGTAAAACGCGGTGTCTTCCACGCCCTTGGCCATCACTGGCGACGACAACTGCTGGAATCGCATGACGAACATCTGGCGCTCGGCTTGCTGCGCATTGTCCACTCCACCGGTCCGGTCCAGCAGAAGTACGCCTTGGATGAAATCGAACACCGACTCGCTGATCGCCGGGTTCCGCCGTTTGGCCTCGCGGATCGCAGCCGTCACCTGCCGGCGGTCCTGGGGGTCCACTTCGGTTTGATTGCTCGCTACGTACGTCCTATAAACGGGGAACACCGCCAGCACTTCGCGCAGCGCGTCGCGCAAACTCTCCAGCGTGAAATCGCGAGACCAGCGATGCTGCTCGGAAATACGATCCAGCTTGCGCGCCAGCACGTTCAGCTCGCTCGACATGGCAACCTGAAGGATCAGCCGCTTGCTGTCGCACACCAGGTCGTCGAACGCCGCCGTCCAGCCCGTGAAGCGGCGGTACAGCAGGTGGAAGGCCTTCTCTTTGGTGTGATCCACGAAAAGTCCGTTCACCAGGTTGAGGAAGCCATAGCCGGTGGTGCCTTGGACCGGCCATTCGGGCCGCAAGGGCTCATTCCCCGTGAGAATCTTCTCGGCCACGATGTAAAACATCCGATTCGCGCCATCGGGCTGCGCGCCTCCGTTGAAAGCGGTGCTCCACACTTTGCAGAGGTCCTGGAGGGACCGGAAATAGTTCTCCGGCTCGAACAGACCGTCCGGATGATCTACGCGCAGCCCGCGAATCAAGCCGCGGCGCACCAGGTCGAAAATCAGCGCGTGGACCGCGGAGAAGACCTCGGGATCTTCCACGCGAATGGCCGCTAGATCGTTGACGTCGAAAAAACGCCGGTAGTTGATTTCATCCATCGCGACGCGCCAGAAGCTAAGCCGGTACGCCTCACTTTGGAGCAGCCTTTCCAGGCGATCGAAGCTGCGCGGCTCTCCAGGCCGGCCATTGATATCGGTCAGCGCGTCCTGGATGGCCTGCGCCGCCTCCGGACTCGCCTCCAGCAAACCAGTAAGCCGCCGCTTAACGATCTCCCTCTCTCTCTGGCGCTCGCGAATCTTAGCCTCGTCGGTTTCGGTCGAGCCCGGCAAATGGCCCAGCGAAGTGATGATGCTCTCCATCTCCGCCACGTCCCCATGCGATTCGCCCAGCTTATCGCGCAGCTTCGCCGCGGCCGGCTCCAGGATCATGGTCCAGGTGCCCGGGGCCAGCGGCAAGGGCGCGCCGTACACCGCCGCCTGGAATTGGCCTTCGTTGAAGACGATCTGGATCTCCCGGTTCTCCAGCACCCGCCCGAACTGGTCTCCCAGCACCGGCAGCAGAACTTTGTTCACCAGTTCTTCCTTGGGAGGCCGCCAGTCGATATCGAAATAACGCGCGAAGGGGCTGCTGGGGCCGTTCTCCAACACATCCCACCACCACCCGTTGGAGGAGTGCGAAATGCACATGTGGTTGGGAACCACGTCGGCGATCAGCCCCATCCGCCGCTGCTCGAGGGCCTGGGCCAGACGCAAAAACGATTCCTCGTCGCCAATTTCCGGATTGAACTTCGCGTGATCGGTGACGTCGTAGCCGTGCACGCTTCCCGGCCGCGCCATCAGAAACGGGGACGCGTAAATATCGCTGATCCCAAGCTCCTCCAAATATTCCACCAGCCCGGTGGCTTGCTCAAACGTGAACGACTTATTGAACTGGAGGCGATAGGTAGCCGAAGGCGTGTAGACCGATTGAATTTCGCGGCGTTTCATGGCAATGGGATGTGCGGCAGCTTACCGAGGCACGGCAGTAACCGAATCGCGACCAACCGAGCCGCGACCGTGAGGGAGCGGATCCTCCGCGCCCCTTTCCAACAGCCTCCTTACATGGACTCCCAGCGGCCCATAAGATTTCACGCCGCGTCCAAGATACTGTGCAGCAATCCCAGCGGCGCGCGAACCCAGTCCGGCCGGTCGCGCAGTTCCGCGCTGGCATGTTCCAGCGCTTGTTCCAGCAGGCAGGCGTCCAGCAGCACTCGGACGTCCGCGTCGTTGGAAGGAATCAGCGGGCGCTGGCCCAATGCATCCAGATAAGCTTTCAGGAAAACCGCCGACACCCAATCGGACCAGTAGCGCGCCCAGAATTCGAGCACGGCAGTGGTCTCCGGACGCCGCGTCACGCCGGGGAGCTGATCCAAGAACACAGCCTGGGCCGCATATTGGAAGGACAACAGCATGCTCGCGACGTCGCGCAGAGGAGAGCGTTTGATTCTGCGCGCGCCCAACGTCCGGTCCGCCCGGCCATCGAATCCGATGAACACAAAATCCTTGCCGGTGTGCAGTACGCGGTTCAATCCCAGATCGTCGTGCAGCCGGGTGCGCAGGGAGGCGATCCGGCGCTCGGAAACCAGGCGCGAGCGCGTTCGTATCTCTTCGCGCCGTTCCAGAAGCTTCCGCGCGTCGGTCTGGGTCGCTTCCGGCAGCGCGCTGAGCTGCTGTCTCAACATCTGAAAAGTTTCGGCGCTCAGGTTCATCAATCCGTGGAACATCGCCTGCCGATAGTGATCGGTGAAGGCTTCTGGAGCAAACTGAGGATCCGCGGGATCGGAGCTCAGGACCAGGTGCAAATCCGCGACCCGCCTTCCGAGCAGAGCCGCCGAATCGAGATAACCTCCGATGGCTTCATGCGCGTGCGAGGGAACCTCCACTTTGCGAAGGTCGAACGGATGATGGCTGCCCTCCGGACCCGCGAAATCGCTTTCTTTGCGGGTCAGCGCCGCCTCGAAAAACTGGCTCAGCGAATCCAGCGTGTAGTGCCAGGAATCCCCTTGCTGTCCCTGCACCAGCGCATGCACCGCCGCCACCGCCATCTCGTCGCCGTTGTTGGCGCGATATTCAATCCATCCGGTCAAAGGCGCGCTGTAAGGAAAATTCCGCTCCGTGAGAAACGTGCCCATCTCGATTTCGGGGTGGATGCCAGATTCCACCCGCCGATAGATCTTCAGTATGAAGCGGTTTCCGTACGCGATGGATGTGTTGGACTGCTCCGCTCGCAAAACCGCCGACCCCAGATCCGGGTGGCTCTCGCCCCACGCTGCCCGAAACGCTCGATTGTGAGAGCCCACCAGTTCGCCGGCTCGCCCTTTGAAGCGCCGCCGCCGGACGATCGCGCTGAATAGCGTGTTGCAAAAAGCGGGATCCCAGACGGCGCTGTAAAGCACGCCACGCGTGCCATCCTCGGCGTGCAATTGCGCCACCGACACGTCCGACAACGTGGCTTTCACCTGCTCGGCCGCCTCGCCAACGGCCACCGAACCGGGCAGCACATAGATCTCGGGATCGCCGTCGTTATATTCCACCTGCCCCAATAAAACCTGCGCCGACGTGTCCGGAATGGGGATGGCGTCCAGAATTTCGATACTGCGGATGGGCCGGTCCTTGCCCTGAAACCAGCGCCGATTCTTTAAGTAGGCCGGCAACCGCCGTAGCAGGATCGCGAGGCTCCGTCCCTGAAACACGTGCGCCCAGGATTCCACCACGATGAGCGGCAGTCCGGCCGGCGTCTCAATGGTTTCCTGGTGAGCCTGCTTGGGCTGGAACGCGAACCAGTAAAATCCCAGCGACCCGAGCGTCACCGTGTACGGCGCCTCGCCTACCGGCGGGAACTCCGCGCGCCCGAAGATTTCAAGCGGGGTCATCCCCTTTACGTCCGCCAGATCCAGTTCCACGTGCTGAGGAAAGCGCGACAGATTGGCGATCACCAGGATGATCTCGTCCTGGTAACGGCGGAAAAACGCCAGCACTTTGCGGTTGGACGGACGCAGAAACTCCAGCGTGCCGCGCCCCATCGCCTTGAACTGCTTGCGCTGTTCGATCAAACGCTTGGTCCACCACAACAGCGAATGCGGATTATTCTGCTGCCCCTCCACGTTGATCGCCTCGTAATGGTAAGCCGGATCGATGGTGATCGGCATGTAAAGCTTCTGGGGATTGGCGCGCGAGAACCCGGCGTTGCGATCCGCGCTCCATTGCATCGGAGTTCGCACTCCATTGCGGTCGCCCAGATAAATGTTATCGCCCATTCCGATCTCGTCGCCGTAGTAAATCACGGGCGTGCCCGGCAGCGAAAACAGCAGCGCGTTCATCAGCTCGATCTTGCGCCGGTCGTTTTCCAGCAGCGGCGCCAGCCGCCTCCGAATGCCAAGATTGATACGCATGCGCCGATCGTGCGCATACACGCGGTACATGTAGTCGCGCTCTTCATCGGTCACCATTTCGAGCGTCAGCTCATCGTGGTTCCGCAGAAATAACGCCCATTGGCAGTTCGCTGGAATGGCCGGCGTTTCCTGCAGGATTTCCATCAGCGGAAAGCGGTCCTCCATGCGGATGGCCATGAAGAGCCGCGGCATCAGCGGGAAGTGAAAGGCCATGTGACATTCGGCGCCATCGTCGAAATAAGCCACGGCGTCCTCGGGCCACTGGTTGGCCTCCGCCAGCAAAACGCGGTCCTTGTATTTCGAGTCGATGTGCTCCCGGAGCTGCCGCAGGAAGGCGTGGGTCTCCGGCAAATTCTCGCAATTGGTGCCTTCGCGTTCGTACAGATAGGGCACCGCGTCCAGCCGGAATCCGTCGACGCCGAGATCGAACCAGAAGTCGATGACCTCCAAAATTGCCTCGCGCACCTGCGGATTGTCGAAATTCAAATCCGGCTGATGCGAGTAGAACCGGTGCCAGTAATAGGCTTTCGCAACCGGATCCCAGGTCCAGTTGGATGTCTCGAAATCCTTGAAGATGATGCGGGCGTCCAGGTACTTATCCGCTGTGTCGCTCCAAACGTAGAAATCGCGCCAGCGCGTTCCAGGGGCGGCCCGGCGCGAGCGCTGGAACCAGGGATGCTGATCCGAAGTGTGGTTTAACACCACTTCGGTGACCACCCGAATGCCGCGCCGATGCGCCTGCTTCAAAAACCTTTGGAAGTCGCGCAGTGTGCCATATGCCGCATGGACGTCGGTGTAATCGGAGATGTCGTACCCATCGTCGCGCCACGGCGACGGAAAAAACGGCAGTAGCCAGATGGCCGTGATCCCCAGATCCTGCAGGTAGTCCAGCTTTTCGGTGAGGCCCCGAAAATCGCCCATGCCATCCTCGTCGCTGTCGTAAAACGAGCGGGCGTGTACCTCGTAGAAGATGGCGTCTTTATACCACAGCGGATCGGAATCCAGGACGGTCGTTGAATTGTTGGTCGCCACTTACCTTCAGTGTGACCGATCCGGCAGGGTAGTTGTTTCTCCTACCGAGCCGCGCACGTCAGTAAGCGGTATTTTCCTACGGCGTCACACTGACGTTGGCCGCGTTGCTGCTCGCGCCGCCCACGCTGACTACCAACGGGTAATCGCCCTGCGCCAAACCCGCCGGAACAATGACATCCACCTGCCACAATCCGACAAAATCGGGCGCGAGCCCGGCGAACTTGACCGTCGCGGCTTGGGAATCAATCGTCGCGGTCACGGTCGACGTCACCTCGGAAGGCGGATTGGACGGGGCCGGCATGCCGTCTCCAACCGCAGGACTCACTGCGCCGGCGCCCGTCAAATACGCAATGATCAGAGATCCATCCTTAGCTGGATTGCTGGCGCTGTTCAAACTGTAATCGCTGTTCTGCACCAGGGCGTGCGAACCCTGGTAAAACAGAGCCGGAGCCGCCGCCACCACCGAGACCTTCACGGAGGCGCTTTGGTTACCGCTGGAGCTGACCGTGATGGTCGCCAAGCCCGTCGCCGTCTCCCAGGGAATCTGGAAATTGATTTGGTCCGCATTGATAAAGAGCACTGGCGCTGCCTTGCCGTTTACGCTCACCGAGACGCCGGCGAAGCTGGGCGGCAAAGGAATTGAAGCAGTGCCGCTCTCCCCGGCGCCAATGAAGTTCGATCCGTATAGCGTGGCCAGTGCACCCGGGGAAACCTCAGCCTTGAAGCTGGCCGCATTCAATATGCCGCCCGAGGCGATCGCCGGAGTGACCGGCTTCAGCACACGTATTACTTGGTTTTCGGTATCGGAAACATACACATCCGACCCCAACACGGCGAGTCCATGCGGAAAGGACAACTCGGCGGATGAAGCCGTCCTGCTGTTTCCGTTGTAGCCAGGAATGCCGGCGGATCCAGCAATGGTGGCGATAGTGCCGTCCGGATAGACCTTGCGAATGCGGCTGTTGTCGGTGTCCGCGATGTAAACATCGCCTTGCGAATCGAGCGCGATGCTCATGGGATTGGACAGTTCGGCGTCGACGGCAGGCCCGAAATCGCCCGAAAAACCGTCATTTCCGTTGCCGGCCAGCACAGTCACCGTACCGCTGGCGGGTGAAAACTTCAGAACGCGCAGTCCATCGGTATCGCAGATATAGACGTTGAAATTCTTATCCACAAGCACCGTATTCGGGTTGTTGAGGAACGCACCCGAGGCTCCGCCTCCTACAATTGTCTTGATGTTCCCGTTGATGATCTCGCGGATGACGTTGTTGCCCGAATCGGCGATGTAAATGTTGCCGGCGGAATCCACCGCTACGCCCCCTGGAAATGTCAGCTCCGCGTCGATGGCTGCGCCGCCATCCCCCGCATATCCACCTGTATTGGTGCCCGCAATGGTGGTAATGATCCCGCCCGAAACTTCCCGGATTACGTGATTGCCGGTATCGGCGATGTAGATGTTACCGGAAGAATCCACCGCAACACCCGAGGGGTCCCTCAGTTCGGCGTCTGTAGCTGTGCCGGTGACGCCTTTGGCCATGTCGCCCGAGTATCCCGCGGTACCGTTGCCGGCCACCGTATTGATCGTGCCGCCGGAAACCTTGCGGATACGCTGGTTGGCGGAATCCGCAATGTATAGATTGCCGGACGAGTCAAAAGCAATCCCGTCAGGCGAACTCAGCTCCGCGCTGGTGGGTGCTCCACCGTCACCCGTAAAGCCCGCTGTTCTATTGCCAGCGAAGCCGCTGATGGTGTACTGCTGGCCCCAAACGCATGTTGAAAAGACGCACACCGCCAGGGGTAAGAAAAAGTGCCGCATTGTCATAGGTAGAATACACAAAACCCGCACGGGACAAGTAAGTTCCGCGCGCTACCCTAGGATGCCATACTGGAGTGGCCGATGGCACGCTTCGCAAAACGCGCGGGCCAGCCCGGCTGGAAGCGTCGCGTCGGGCCTTTGACGCGGGTATCGGAATCGCGAGAAGATTCCAGGGAAGGAGAATGGAGCATATGATTACAAAGCTCATGATGGTTGCCGCAGCCGGCGTCCTGGCTGGTTCACTGTACGCCGCCACTAAGGCCGTGACCGTGGAACTCAAGGATGCGAAGGGCGCCAGCGTCGGTTCCGCTGTGCTGAGCGACAGCAAGGGAGGCGTGAAGATCAAATTGAACTTGAAGGGCCTGCCTCCGGGAGAGCATGCCATCCACATCCATGCCGTCGGGAAGTGTGAACCGCCCTTTACCACTGCGGGCGGGCATTTTAATCCGGATATGAAGAAGCATGGGCTTGAGAATCCGGATGGGCCGCACGCCGGCGACATGCCCAATTTCACTGTAGAGGCCAACGGAACCGCGAAGACGACGGTTCTAGATCCGCGTGTCAACCTGGATGATAATGCCCATTCTGTGTTTGCCAACGGAGGGAGCGCGCTGGTTATTCACGAAAAAGCCGACGACCTGAAGACCGATCCCGCCGGGAATGCCGGGGCCCGGATCGCCTGCGGGGTGATCTCAAAGTAATTGGTTCAGGCGTCGTTTTTCGGTAAGGTGCGTGCCCGGCTTCGCCACCAGCGCCAACCGAACAAGGCGGCAAGACCGGCCATCACCAATAGGAACGACGATGGCGCTGGCGTTGTCGCGAAGCCCTGCGGCCGTGGCTTGGCTGCGGCCGCGAGACTCAGAGTCCGAGCAGCTCGTCGCACGAGGTTAGAATGCCACACCGTTCGCACGCTCCGCAAGTTTTACCCGATCTGCCTCGCGTAACGCCGTATAACGTCGCGAAGCTATTAGACGCTGGCCGGAACTATTGCTGCGGCAATGAGCTTGCTTATCTTACTATTTCGTGGAGGCCTAATTTCATGGAGGTGAACGCATGACTACGCTTCTTTCGGCCAGCGTGACCGCCCTGCTGGTGAGCGGCGCAATATACGCTCAACCGCCAGTTCCGTCCGATCCGCAGCCCATCTATCGCGTCACCGTAATTTCCCGCAGCCTGGAGGCTGTGAATTATGAGCACCGTGGCGGTCCGACACCGATCGACTTTCGAGGAACCGTGTTGCTTCCCGACGTAAAGGGCAGTGCGATTGTCGAAAGCCATCGCGGCAGCGTTTCGATCGACGCGAAGCTGGATCACCTTGCGCCGCCCACGCGTTTTGGACGCGAGTATCTGACCTATGTTTTGTGGGCCATTTCCCCGGAGGGCCGGCCCAGGAATCTGGGCGAGATTCTGGTGGACTCATCCAACAAAGCCCATGTCAAAGTCACCTCCGACATGCAGGCGTTCGGAATGATGGTGACCGCCGAACCGTATTATTCCGTCACGCTGCCGAGCGATGTGGTGGTGGCTGAGAACGTGGTGCGGCCGGATACCATTGGAGCGCGCGAACAAGTGAGCGCCAGGTATGAATTGCTTCCGCGCGGCCAATATACGATGACCCTTCAACCCGCCCAACTCCATTCCCCCGGTCCGGAGACCGGCAAGCTGTCCTACGATCGCTATGAAGCGGTGCTGGAGTTGTATCAGGCGGAAAACGCCGTGCAAATCGCACAATCGCTGGGGGCGGGACAATTCGCGCCCGAATCGTACAACAAAGCGGTCGCGCTGCTGTCCCAGGCGCAAGACTTAAGTGCGCGCAAGATGGATACGCACGCTATCGTGTCCGCGGCGCGCGAAGCGACTCAAATGGCCGAGGACGCCCGCACCATCGCAATAAGGCGCAGGGATGAAGCTCGCCATCAGGAGGCGCAGCCTCCGCCGCCTCCACCACCCCAGCCGCCTCAGGCTGAACTCCAACGGGATGCCGAAGCCGCGCAGGCGCAGGCCGAGGCCGAACGCGCCGACGCCGAGCGGGCTGCCGCCGAGCGTGCCGATGCCGAACAGCAGGCACGGGCACAAACGCAAGCTGCGGCCGCGCTGGCCCAGCAACCGCGCTTGGCCCCGCCGCCCAATCCGACCCTGAATCGTTCAAACACGGATGGCTCAAACTCAGATCGCTTTAACACGCAACAACAGTATCGGGCGCAGTTATTCGCGCAGTTGAACAACACGCTGGCTACGCGCGACACGCCGCGCGGCCTGGTGGTTACCATTGACGATTCCATGTTCGAGCCCGGCAACGGCAGATTGCGGGTGGTTGCTTCCCAACCTATTGCCAACCTCGCGGCAATTCTCTCGTCGCATTCCGGCCTGCGGGTGCGCGTGGAAGGCTACGCCGATACCGCGCCTCTATCCGATGAACGCGCGCACGCGGTGCAAACGGCGCTCATCGTGAGTGGCGCGGCCCCGCCGGCTTCCATCAGCGCGGTGGGATACGGGAACTCGCGGCCCATCGCCCCCGCCGGCGCCGAACAGAATCGGCGCGTGGAAGTTGTGATTTACGGCGACCGCATCGGGGACAAAGCGCTGTGGGACCATCCCTATTCGCTGCGTTCACGCTCGTAACTGAATCGCGCGCGTGAGCAAGCAACCTATTCGTACCGCAAAGCGCGCATAGCGTCAATGCGGCTGGCACGCAGCGCCGGAATATAGCCGGCTGCGCAAGCGACAGCGCCCAGCAGCACCCCCGCCAGCAGGATCGTAATCGGATCTTGACCCGTAATCCCGTAGAGCTGCGCTTGGACGAATCTGGACAACCCTATCGCAGCCGCCAGACCGGCGGCAATCCCGATCGACACCAGCAACAGCACTTCCCGCATCACCATCCAGATCACATCGCCTTGAAAGGCTCCCAATGCCATGCGGATTCCAATTTCGCGCGTACGCCGCGCCACCGTATACGCCATCACGCCGTACAGCCCGATCACGGCCAGCAGCGTTGCCAAAAAACCGAACACTGTCGACAAGCTCGCAATCAAGCGTTCGATCAGCAGCGAGTTTGAGATCTGCTCGTCCATGCTGCGCATGCCGTAGAGCGGCACATTTGAGTCCAGTCCGCGAACCTTCGAGCGCACCACCGGAAAAAACTGATCGGGGTTCATGGCAGTGCGCGCATACACGGTCATGCCGCTCACGTAGCTGATGGCCATATACGGCTCGAACAACTGGATGGGCACTTCATCGCGCAAGCTGGTGTACTTGATGTTCTTGATCACGCCGATTATCTCCATGTCGGTCTTCGTGCCGGGATCGATCCCGAATCCAGCGTGGCGTCCAATGGCATTTCCAGCGGAACCGAAGAACTGCTTAGCGAACTTCTCGTTGACGATGATCACGCGCGGCTCGGTGTCGTCCGGCTTGTCGCCGTGCTGAACGGTCTGCGTATCTTGCTCGGTGAAATCCCGGCCCGCGAGAATCGGCACGCCCAAGGTTGCGAAATAGCCCGGGCTAATCCAATTCATGTAGGCGTCGGGTGTTTCAGTCGCCTTCGGATGATAGCCCTCAATGGTCAGCCAGCTATCGGATTCGTTGTTTTCCAGAATTCTCACCATAGCGATTCCAACCGAGCGCACTCCAGGGATCGCGTTCAACTCGGCCGTGAGCCGGCGGTAGAACAGCTTGCATCGGTCGGAGTTGTAACCATCCAGGGACGGATCAACTTCAAAGGCCACCAGATTGCTGGCCGCAAATCCCGGACCAATGTCGCGCAGGTTGCGCAAGCTTCGGATGAACAAGCCCGCGCCGACCAGCAGCAGCAGCGACAGCATGACTTGCACCGCCACCAGCGCCTTGCGAACACGGACGTGCGCTCCTCCACCGACGATGCCTCCCACCGTATCTTTGAGCACTGGCGCCAGGTCCGGCCGGGTCGCTTGCAGCGCCGGCACGAGACCGAAAATCAGCCCCGTGAGCAGCGACACAGCCGTCGCAAAGAGCAGGATCCGCAAATCGGGCGTCGTGGAGAGCTTGAGCGCCACGGTTTCGGGAGGCAGGAAAGCCAGCAAGACATGGTCGGTCCAAATCGCCAGCAGTAAACCCAGGACTCCACCCGCCACCGAAAGCAGCAGACTCTCCACCAGCAGTTGACGGACGATGCGGAAGCGTCCCGCGCCGATGGCAAGCCGGATCGCGATCTCCTTCTGCCGCGATGCCGCGCGCGCGATCAGAAGGCTCGCCACATTGGCGCACGCGATCAACAGCACGCCGCCCGTCAAGGCCATCAGTACCCACAGCGGCGTCGCCAGCAGTTCGCGGATGCGCGGCTTTCCCTGCGACCCCGGCAGCGCCTCGATCACGTTCTGGAGGAATCGCGCCCGCACTTCCGCGGTCGCCTTGTTGAAAGCCTTTTCCTTCACTTCCATCTCCAGCATGCCGTGGAAGTAGGGCTCGAGCGACGCCTGCGCTTGTTGCCGTGATATTCCGGGCTTCAGACGTCCGAATGCGTTCACCCACCGGGTGCGCCGGTTGTGGAAGTCGAGCGATTCATTGAATAGCGGTTTCAACTGCGGCCGCATCATGATCGGAACAAACACCAAGCTCGCGTGGCCCAAATCCACTCCCTGAAAGCCCTTCTGCGCCACGCCGACGATAGTGAAGTTATGCCCGTTTACGGTCAGCGTCTTTCCGACCACCGAGGGGTCGCCGGCGAATCGCGATTGCCAGTAGGCATAGCTCAGCATCGCCAATGGATGGCCGCCCGGAATGCGATCGTCGTCTGGCGTGAAGGTGCGCCCAATCGCGGCGCCCACCCCGAGGACCGGAAAATAGGTTCCCGATACCAGTTCGCCGTCGGCCAGTTCGGTTGTCCCATTGAACCCCAGGCTGAATTGGTCTGCAAAGCGGCAGAACATCCCGCTAAACACGGAATTGTTAGCCTTGAAATCGCTGTACATAGGATAGGAGAGCGAATTGTCGCCCCAGTTGCTGCCGTAGTGAAAGCCCTTCATGTGGAGCAGCACCAACTCCTGGGGATTCTTCACCGGCATCAGCCGCAGCAGCACCTGATCGAGCAGCGTGAAGATGGCCGTGTTCGCGCCGATGCCCAGCGCCAGTGACAAAAGAGCTACGCCCGTAAACACCGGAGATTTGCGAAACGCCCGCAAGGCAAACTGGATGTCTTTCCCAATGGATCGCATTGTTTCTTAGACTACGCGGCCCCGGTTTGGTTAGTTCCGGAAAAACGTAATCACGTTGGTGGCATCGCAACGATTAGCAGTTCCGGCATCGGAAAATGCTTCAGATTGTCGGTGAGGAGCGGCGCGCGGTTGCTCAGGGCGACAGCGGCAATGGTAACGTCGGTGTAGGAAAGGGTCTGGCCCTTCTTCTGCCAGTCCCGCCGCAATAGGCCGGCTTGCCGGGCGATGGCCGGGTCACCGGCAAATATTCCAGGCTGCCGATGAAAGCTTCGGTCTTGGTCTCTTCGCCAGGCCGGAGTCCCGCATAACTTTCGTGATGTTGACCGAGCAACATGCGAGGAGGTGTCCTTGCTCAATGAGCTGGTCAAGAAATTCGGTGCGGCCATGGCGGCCATTAAAATGATTGAAGGTGACAGAGCTGTCCAGGAGGATAGTGGCCATCAACGCCGCTGTCTTCGGACGGTCCCGTCGAATCGCACGTCGCGTTCAGACCTGATCTGTTCAACGTGGGCGGCACCGCCTTGGGCTAATTCGGGGTGGTCGGCAGGATTCCAGGCCCCTGCGGAAAGCTTCAGAGCTTCGCGCTGCTTGCTCCGTCGCACATCGCGCCACAGCACATCGACGACGTAACTGGCGCGCGGCTTGTGCTCAGCCTCGGCCAGCAGGTCGAGTTCGTGGGCGAGTTCCTCTGGTATTTTGATGACGGTTGGCACAGGTTCCTCTGTCAGGTGCCCTCATGAGTTTCCATCTCGGCACCTGAACCCAATCGTAGCGCGATCGGGCCTTTTGGGTTGAGACTTTAGCGCGCGCCATGCGAAATTACCAAACGAACCCAATCCCATTTCTGACCACCCTCCACCCTCCCAATTGTCCCCGGTTCCCATTTGAACCCTGCTATGCTCAGAGATCATGCCCAGGCGATCTGCGCTATTTTTTCTTCTCGCGGCCGGTGCTTTCTTAACCAGTCTTTCCGCCGCGCCGGCTCGCGATCAGCAATCCGATTCGCGACTCACCAAGGCGTTTCGACGGCCCGATTCCAACGGCTGGATCTTCGTCCACCTGGAAGGCACGCCGGCCGAGATCGGGTTCCAGCACGGCTATCTGCTCGCACCGGAAATCGCGGACGCGCAAAAGACCATCGCGCTCGGTCTCGCCCACGACAGTCACAAGTCCTACGCATTTTTTCGCGCAGCCTCCGAAAAGATCCTGTGGCCTCGCGTCGAGCCCGAATATCGCGAAGAGCTCAAGGGTATCGCCGAGGGTCTGAAAGCGCGCGGCATCCCCCTCGATCTTTGGGACGTGGTCACGATGAACGCCTGGCTGGAACTGTCGCCCTATTACACCAATTGGTACGACAAGCAGCATAAGGCCGCGACTTCCGGACCCCGCCCGGTGCCGGAGCATTGCAGCGCTTTCGTGGCCATTGGAAGCTACACCCGCGACGGCCAAGCCGTGATCGCTCACAATAACTGGACCGAATATAAAGAAGGCTCCCGCTGGAACATCATCTTCGATATCGCGCCGTCGGAAGGCTATCGCATCCTGATGGATGGCATGCCCGGTCTCATTCACAGCGGTGACGACTATGGCGTCAATAGCGCCGGCCTCGCGGTTACCGAAACTACCATCGGCTATTTCGCGGGCTTCGACCCGCATGGCATCCCCGAGTTCGTACGCGCCCGCAAGGCCATGCAATATGCCGCGTCCATCGACGACTATGCCCGCATCATGAAGGACGGCAACAACGGCGGCTATGCCAACACCTGGCTGATCGCCGACACCCAGCATAAAGAGATCGCCAGCCTCGAGCTGGGCCTGAAGCATGTCACGCTGCAGCGCACGAAGGACGGTTATTTCGTTGGTTCGAACTTCCCCGCCAATCCCGAGCTCATCCGGGACGAGACCGACAATTTCCCGGTCGCGAATCTGAGCATCAGCGCCAATGCCCGGCACGTCCGCTGGGAGCAACTCATGGCGGAGAACAAGGGTAAGATCGACGTCGCGGCGGCCCAGAAATTCCTGGCCGATCACTATGACACATACTCTCACCAGACCGCGCCCAGCGAACGCACCCTGTGCGGTCACATCGATCTCTCCGCGCGCGGTTCCGCTCCGTGGCAGCCTGCCTGGGGCCCCGCTGGCACCGTGCAAAATAAGGCTGCAGACGCCTCAATGCTGGCTCAGATGTCCTTCACCGCGGCCATGGGCCATGCCGATGGGATCGACTTCAAGGCTGCCCAGCACCTGAAGGAGCATCCGGAATTTGACTGGGAAAAGGGAGTGCTTCGCGATCTGGACTCGCGTCCCTGGACCACCTTCCGCAGTGCTCAGTAAAATCAGCGCTATTCTCGCGCTTGCCTTCGGCGCTCCGCTTTATGCGCAGGTCAGCGCGGCCATCTCGGGCCGAGTCACGGATCCTTCGGGCGCCGCGATCCCGGACGCTACGGTTACCGTAAAGAGCCTTGAAACCGGCGCTTCCAGGACGGTTACCACCAACGACTCGGGCGACTACACGGTTGTCGGACTGCCGCTCGGCCAGCAGGAAGTGACGGTGGCGAAGCCCAACTTCATCTCGGCGCGTTCCGGCGTCACCCTGGTGGTCGGACAGGAAGCCGTGGTAAATCTGTACCTCACCATCGGCGAGCTGCCGGAACGGGTGGTGGTCACCGACGACACGCCGCTGGTGAACACCACCACGGCTGACGTTTCCGGCGTCGTTGGCGAACGTCAGATCAAGGACCTTCCTCTCAACGGACGCAGTTTCGACGAACTGATCACGCTCAATCCCGGCGCGGAGAACTATAGCGCGATGAAGAGCGCGAACACCAGCACCAGCGACGGAAACACGTTCTCGGTCGATGGCCGCAGGACCTATGAAAATTTATTCCTGCTCAATGGGATTGAATACACCGGCTCCAGCCAGCTGGCCGTCTCGCCGGGCGGGGTCAGCGGCGAGTTGCTCGGCATCGATGCCATTCGTGAATTCAATATGCTCAGCGATACCTACGGCGCCGAGTACGGAAAGCGCGCCGGCGCGCAAGTGAGCGTGGTTACGCAATCGGGAACCAATCGATTGCACGGCTCGCTCTATGAGTTTCTCCGCAACAGCGACCTCGACGCCCGCAATTTTTTCGACCAGGCTTCGGTTCCTCCATTTCGCCGCAATCAATTCGGAGGCTCGCTGGGAGGACCCGTCAAAAAAGACAAGTGGTTCCTATTCGGCAACTATGAAGGATTCCGGCAAGTGCTGGCGGAGAGCAGCGTGAGCGTTGTTCCAACTGAGGCCGCGCAGAAGCTGGCGATTCCCGCAATGCTACCCTACCTGCAACTCTGGCCGCGGGCTAACGGCCGCGAGCTGGGCGACGACATAGCGCTTTCCTACAACAATCCCAGGCAAACCGTGCGCGAGGATTTCGGCACCCTGCGAACGGACTACATCTTCAGCGAACGTGACACTTTCTCAGCCGCCTATACCATCGACAACGGCGACAGCCTGATTCCGCAGAGCGACCCCCTCTTTGGAGCCTATGAAACTCTGCAGAGCCAGGTAGCCAGCCTGGAGTGGACTCATGTTGTCTCGCCCGATATCCTGAACACGTCCCGATTCGGTTTTTCGCGCGCCGCCTTTAGCTTCGATGCAGTCGACCTGGCCTCCTTTCCCGCGAGCACTGCGTTTGTCACCGGCGATGGCCCCGGCGGTATCGTCATTGGCGGCGGAGTCACCACCACAGGGGGCGGAACCATCACCTCGGCTGGCCCGAACAACGCCGCTAACGTCTGGAACCGGAGAAATCTGTTCACCTACACGGATGGCCTGCAGATCATCAAAGGGCGCCATCACATCAGTGCGGGCGTGTGGTTCCAGCCGCTGCAAGATAACGAGGACACCGCATCGCGCCAGCTCGGACAAGCCAGCTTCGCGAGTTTACAAACGTTTCTGCAAGGCACCGTGACCTCGTTTCAAGTGGTGCCGGACCCCAACGAGCTCGGCTGGAGAAGTTTCTTCGGCGCCGCGTATTTCCAGGATGCCATCAAGCTGCGGTCGAATCTTACGTTCCAAGTCGGACTGCGTTACGAATTCACCACCGGCTGGAACGAAGAGTCGGGACGCGCGGCCAACTATCTGACTGGTTCGAACGGCGTCCTCATCACCACTCCGCAAGTAGGCAATTCTGTTTTCACGCAAAACAACGCCACGCACTTGCTCGGGCCGCGCGCGGGCCTGGCTTGGGACGTTTTTGGAAACGGGAAGACCGCCATTCGAGCCGGCTACGGCACTTATTATTCGCTGATCGACGACCTGAGCTTCCTGCTCAACTCCATCCCGCCCTACAACGGCTCCATTTCACTGAGAGGCTCGCTGCCCTCTCTGGTTCCCATCACGCCCGGCGTCCCTCCCGCGCCCGGCACCGTATTCGCGCCGCAGGGCGTGCAGCCTAATGCCAAAACGCCGACAGTTCAGGAATGGAACTTTACGATTGAACAGCAACTCACTCACGATACGGTGCTGCGCGCGTCCTATGTCGGCGAGTTTGGATATCACGGCCTGTTAAGTGTCGACCCCAACGCCATTCCCACCGAAATTTGTTCCGATCCGGCCGGCTGTTCCTCGGGTGGCACCGGCTCGGTCGCCGGCCTGGTGCCGCAGGGCGCGCAGTATATTCCCGGCCCTCACGCGAAGTTGCCGAACCCCGAGCTCGGCGCGGGCTTCTTCTGGTACACCGAAGGCAACAGCAGCTACAACGCTCTGCAAGTGGATGTCAGCCACCGCTTCAGCCACGGCCTTCAGTTCCGGGCCAACTACACCTGGTCGAAGGATCTGGATATGAATTCGGCGCTCACCGGCGCGCAGGCTGGCAATCAGTCGCAGATGGTTATGGATCCCTACGATCCGCATCGCGATTGGGGACCGTCGGCGTACAACATCCCGAATTCAGCCAGCCTTTCGGGCACTTACCAGTTGCCGTTTGGCAAAGACAAGCGGTGGGGAGGCTGGCAGTTCAACACCATTGTCACGCTGGAAAGCGGTTTTCCTTTCACTCCGGTGATTGGCTCGAATCAATCCGGGGACGGCGATACCAGAAACCCCGATCGGCCTTCGCTGAATCCTGCTTTTTCAGGACCGGTGGTGTTAGGCAATCCGAATGAGTGGTATGATCCGAAGGCCTTTATTCCGCCAACTCCCGGCACTTACGGAAACCTGGGACGCGGCGTATACAGCGGCCCCGGCCTGACAAACGTGGACGCCTCTCTGTTCAAGGACACGGCCATTTCCGAACGTGCCAATTTACAGTTCCGCGCGGAGGTCTTCAACGTACTCAATACAGCGAACTTCGGGACGCCGAACTCGACTGTTTTCTCCAGCGGCGTAATCAGTTCGTCGGCGGGGCTGATCACCGTGACGAATACCACGTCGCGGCAGATCCAGTTCGGACTAAAACTGATTTTCTGACCCAAATCGTAACCGACTGGGGGTTGAAACACGTTGTAATCGAGAAGCACTTCACGATTCTGGACGTGGGTTGCGGTGGAGGCAGGACCATTGAGAAACTGGCCGCGCTTCCTACGGAAGGCGTGATTTACGGCGTTGATTACGCTAACGGCAGCGTAGCCACTGCGCTAAGACTGCACGCCTAGGGTGGGGCGGGCGCCTTCGCCCGCGGCCGGAGCCTTCGCTGGCCAGTCCAGCTCCGGCGTGAGCAGCCGGGTGTTGGCTCCGCCGAATTCCCAACCAGCCTCTGAAAGCCGCTCGGGATCCGCGCTGAATACGATATGAAAGACATTCCGGTCCTGCGCCGCTGCCAGCGGCCTGCCTCGCCGTATGGAAACGATCGCCAGATACTTGAGGATGACGTAGACGTCCGCCTCCTCGGGAAGTTGCCAGTCGACATCTTGGGTACAAAAGCGAACCCGCGATCCGCGCTGGGCCATGTTCCAGGCCAAAAACGCGCAGCGGTCCACCGCGGATTCGAACCAGGCGGCTTCGGACGCCGGCACATCCAGATCCAGGAAGAACGCTACCGCCTGCTCCTGCTCCCGGGCGAACTCACGCACCTGAAGATCGCCGGTGTGGGCAGTTGCCTTCCAATCCACATGGTGCGCATCTTCCAGCGCCTCATACGGCCGAATACGGTAAAAGTCATTGCCTTGACCGCGATAGAAGGACGCCATTTCGCCTTGCAAGGAGACCAGCAAGTCGTCGAAGCCGGGCTGCGGGTCAATGCATGGGTAGACCAAAATGTCGCGCAGCAGCCGGACATGAATGCGCCGCTCGGCGAATCCAAACGGAAAGCGCGTGGAGAAGCGAAAACTGTTCTGCCGGTAGAGGCCGCGCCGCGCAAAGAACAACTCCACCGGGGCCTCCAGCCGCGTCCCGCCCGGAATTACGGTGAAGTAAAGGGGCAGCGCCAGCCCGCAGTCGCTGGACCCGGCGAGATGAATCGAGAACGACGGCATCCAATGCTTGGTATTTCGAATCACGATGCGGCCCATCAGCTTCCGGCCCGCGCACAGGTGCTCGGGAAGCAAGAACTCCAGCTCCAGGCCGGCCAACGAGAGGCGGCTGATGAATCCGGCGACCATCATGGTCGCGAGCAACAGAGCCAGGATCAAAAACAGCAGATTGTTGGCCGAAACGAAGGCCGCCAGCGCGACCAGCACGCAGGTCATCGTAAACAAGAGACCCAGCCGGGTCACCTGCTGGCGGGTGCCGTGATCCAGCGCGCTGCGAAGCCAATGCCAGGGTTTCAGCACTCCTTCCACCATCCCATACACGGGCCTGCCCTGGAGCTCTGCCTAAAGCCCTTCGCAAAACTGGCCGATTTCTCAATCAGAAAGATCCGACTTGAAAACCTCCTTGACATCTCTGGCGGCAGCGCTGCCGGCTGAGACCTTGGGTGATCGGCGAACGAATCTTGATCGCCTGCAATCCTTGGTGAACGCTAGCCCGGTCGCCATGTATACGTGCAAGGCGGACGGGGACTTCACCACCACTTTCGTTACCGAGGGAGTCAGAACGCTGTGGGGCTATGAGCCCTCCGATTTCCTCAGCGATCCACGATTCTGGACTGAACATCTCCATCCAGAGGACGCGCCGCGCGTGCTGCGGCAGCTCTCACGCGTAGTGGAGCATGGGCGCCACAGTTACGACTACCGGTTCCGCGTCAAGAGCGGCGAGTATCGCTGGACGCACGACGATATGCGGCTGGTGAGGGACCATGCCGGCAATCCGCTGGAAATCGCCGGCTACTGTTTCGATATTACCGAACAGAAGCTGGCAGAAGCGGCTCTTCGGGAGAGCGAAGCGCTGCAGAAGGTCATCTTCAACTCCACTTCGGATCTACAGGCGCTCTATCGGGTCGAGCCCGGCAATACCTTTGTGACTGAAGCTATGAATCGCGCCATGGCGGAGAACTTTCAGTCCAGGATGGGCAGGAGCGCAGCGGATTTCATCGGCCGGGATCTTGAATATTTGCTAGCCGAGACGGGATTGCCAGCCGAAGAAATACAGGCGCGGCTGTCGCTCTACAGGCAGGTGATTGAGGAGCGAAGGACAGTTCGATTCGATGCCCCGCCGAGCGCGGTCCGCGACGCATTCGAGGTCTCTGCCTCCCCGGTAATGGACCAGCAGGGAAATTGCACCCACCTGCTGTGGAATGGGCGCAACATCTCCACGCGCATCCAGGCCGAGGCCGAGCGCCGGCAGAGCGAGGAACGCTATGCCCTGGTCACCGAAGCCATCCACGAGGGAATTTTCGATTGGGATCTCGTGACCGGCGCTTACTATCTCTCGCCACGCTACAAGGAAATTTTGGGATATCGCGACGAGGAGCTCCCCAACAATATGGATGCGTTCTTCGGGCGCATTCATCCGGATGACAGCGCGCGTATGACCAGGACCGTCGCCCGCTATAACCACGACCATACCAAAGACAGATTTCTCGATGAACTGAGGCTCAAGCACCGGGACGGCACGTACCGCTGGGTGGTTTCGCGCGGCCGGATCGTCCGCAACGATCGGGGCGATCCTGTTCGCTATGTCGGCGCCATCGGCGACATGACGGAGCGCGTGGAATCGGCGGCCAAGCTGGCGGCCAGCGAGAAGCGGCTCCGCGACATCCTCAACTCTCTGCTGGGATTCGTCGGTCTGTTCACGCCGGATGGCGTACTGATCGATTGCAACGACACCGCGGTCGAGGATGCCGGACTGAAGCCCGAGGAGGTTCTGGGCAAACCGTTCTGGGAAACGCCCGGGTGGAGATATGAGCCGGAGGAGCAAATACGCGTGCGGGACACGATGATGCGCGCGGCTCAGGGCGAAATCGTGCGTTTCGAGACCAGGGTTCGCGATCTCGGCCAACAAGAGATGATCGTCGATTTTACGTTTCGCCCGCTGTGCGACGCGTCAGGGGCGGTGCGGCACATCATCGGCCACGGCGTCGACATCACCGCGCGGAAGCAGGCCGAACACGAACTGATCCAGGCCAAGGAGGCCGCCGAATCCTCGAACCGCACCAAGAGCGAATTCCTGGCCAATATGAGCCATGAGATCCGCACTCCGATGAATGGCGTCATCGGTCTGACCGAGGTTCTGCTGGATACCAGCCTGGACGCTGAACAACGCGATTACTTGACGTTGGTGAAGAAATCCGCCGAATCTCTGCTGGTCATTATCAACGACATCCTGGATGTTTCCAAGATCGAAGCCGGAAAACTGCGGCTGGAGGCCAGGGAGTTCGATTTGCGCGAGGTGGCTCTCGATATCATAAGGAGCTTCCGAGTCTCGGCGGACGCAAAGCATCTCAGCCTCGCTTGCGATGTCGGCGGCGGAGTGCCGGCGTGGGTCCGGGGCGATCCCGAACGGCTGCGGCAGATACTGATTAATCTGGTCGGGAACGCGATCAAGTTCACCGACCATGGCCAGGTCTCAGTCGCGATTGAACTCTGGCCGGACAGCGCGGACGTATTGCACTTCGCGGTGCGCGACACTGGCATCGGCATCCCGGCCGAAAAGCAAGCCATGATTTTCGAGGCGTTTACTCAGGTGGATGGCTCCTTCACCCGCAGGTTTGGCGGCACCGGTCTTGGTTTGACCATCGCCAGCCGCCTGGTCCGCATGATGGACGGGCGCGTTTGGGTAGAGAGCAAAGAGGGCTACGGCAGCACGTTTCATTTCACGGCTCGACTGGAGGCCGCCGGGCGTAACGCGTGTAGTTCAACGCTTTCGATTGGGCCTGCTGGACTATAAGCCGGTTTCTGTACCCCGAAAGGCGGCGATCATTCCTCTGGGCAAGGCATTGCTGCCAAGCTCTAGCAACCTACCCGGAAGTCGAGCGGAGCGGGCCGCTCCTCCTCCCCTATTTGGTCTTGCTCCGCATGGGGTTTGCCCTGCCAGACGGATCGCTCCGCCCGCGGTGCGCTCTTACCGCACCTTTTCACCCTTACCAAGAAGATCGAGCTTGCACCCGAATTCCCGGCGGTATATTTTCTGTGGCACTTTCCGTGAAATCCGCTTTGAGCGAACCCCCCCGGCCGTTAGCCGGCATGCTGCCCTATGGAGACCGGACTTTCCTCCCGCCGGCGAGGAAACCCCGCCCGCGAGCGACCACCCGTACAACAGGCCCGACCTCATTCTCGCAGAACGGCCCCGGGTCTGGCGATAATACGGTCATGCCTTTGGTTCGAATCTCTCTACGCCAAGGAAAGACGGCCGAGTACCGCGACAAGATTGGGGACGGAGTGCACCGCGCGATGGTGCACGCCATCAACGTACCAGCGCAGGATCGCTTTCAAGTCATCACCGAACATCCGGCTGACGGGCTAATTTATGATCCTTCCTACCTCGGCATCCAACGCACGGACGACGTTGTCTTCATACAGATCACTCTGAACGCAGGGCGGACAGTCGATCAGAAGCGCGCTCTCTATCAGAAAATCGCGGAGCTGCTGGCACAAGCGCCGGGAGTTCGGCCTGAAGACGTGGTCATCAGTCTGGTCGAGGTGGCGAAAGAGAATTGGTCCTTCGGCAACGGGCTCGCGACGTACGCGACGTAGGAAGCAGATTCCACCCTGAAGGAATCAGCGAACTGCTGTCGCGGCCCGTTCCTGCTCGGCCTGGTCCGGAATCTCGTCCTTGGATTCGTGGTATTCCATCTCGGTATTGACGGCCCAAATATTGGCCTTGTCGCGCCGGCCCTCTATGATATTATCCACGGCGGTCATGGCGGTGAGCATGGAGTGGTCCTGGTTGTTGTACTTGTGCATCCCATTGCGCCCGACCAGGAACAGGTTCGCGTAACGGTCCACAAAATCGCGAATCAGGTGGAAACGATCGTAAGTTCCGAAGTAAGCCGGATACGTTTTCTCCATCCGGATTACAGTACCGTCCAGCACATCGGCACGGTCGACAATGCCCATCTTTTCCACTTCCTCAACCGCGAGAGCGATCATGTCCCGATCGGATTTTCGCCAAAGCTCATCGGTATCGTTGCAGAAGTATTCCAGACCAATCCAGGCTTTCTCGGGGTCGCCGACCATATAGGGGCTCCAGTTGTTGAAGATCTGCAACCGGCCTACCAGAACATCCGGCTCCTGGATGTAGATCCAGTTGTCTTTGAGTAAGCCTGCCCCTGGTTCGCGGATCTTTAGCCGGCGGAGAAGCAATCCCACCGTGATGAAGTCGCGATACATCAAGCCGTCGCTCACTTCCTGGACTTCGCGCGGAGGCGGAACATCAAAGCCCTGGATGAGTTCCCTGACCGGCATGGTGGAGAACACATACTGCGCAGGGAAAAACACTTGCTCGCCCGCCTCGCTGCGCGCAGTTACCCCCGTCACGCGGTCTCCGGAGGTGTGAATGCCACACACCGTCCAACCCGTGCGTATTTCGCCGCCCTCCGCGCAGACCCGGCTGGCTACCTCTTCCCACAACTGGCCGGGGCCAAGTTTCGGGTACAGGAACTTTTCGATCAGCGAGGTCTCGACATCCTTTTGGCCGATTTCAGCCGAACGCCCGCCCATCAGTTTCTTGAAATGATGGAGCAGGGCTTTGCGCAAAGAGAGCCCCTTGATGCGCTGCGCTCCCCACTCGGCGTTAATTTCATGGCAGGGCACGCCCCACACTTTTTCGGTGTAGCTCTTGAAGAAGGTCCCGTACAAATGCCGGCCAAAACGGTTGATGAAAAAATCCTCCAGGGTCTTCTCTGGGCGGATAGGGCGAATCGCACTGGCGAGGTAACTGAATCCGGCTTTGAGGGTCCGCAACGCGCCCAGCTTTCGGAGGGTTCCAATGTTGAGCTGGAGTGGATAATCAAAGAGCTTCCGCAGGTAAAAGATGCGCGACTTACGCGGCCGCACCAGCATTACCAAATCGTCGACCTCAGGGTCCGGCGCGGGACCGTTGATGGGGAAGGCTCGCTCATTGTTTTGGTAAACCAGCCGGTGGTTGGCTTCGCTGGTCTGCTCGATCGGCAGCATCGACATCCACCAATCCATCACCCGGTCCGATTTCGAAAAGAAACGGTGCCCGCCGATGTCAATGCGATTGCCTTTGTATGCCACCGTCCGCGATATGCCGCCCATGTAGGCGCTCTTTTCCAGGACCAATGGACGGATCGAGCTGCGGCGCAGCAGCTCCAGCGCAGCCGTTAAGCCGGCTGGGCCAGCGCCAATGATCACAGCAGTTCCCCGGGAAGATTCTGTCATAAGATGGAAGGCCAGCGGACGCGCTCAGCTCGCTGGCAAACGGAATACTTTACTTATCTCACCATAGAATCCCGCGGGAGCGCAAAGTTACAAGTTTTTTGGTCAACACTTCGCCTTCTAAACGTCTAAAATTGAACAACACGGGGATGTCTCCACTGACAGCCATAACGCCAAGTCACGCCGCGGCCCCGGATTCGTCAGCCACGGCCGGGGCGAAGCCACGTCCGCACCCGCTACTCTACGTTGCCGGGAGCGCCTACGCGCTGCTGGTGGCGCTGACCATCCATTTTCATGAGCCCTGGGCCGATGAAGCGCAGAGCTGGCTTTTGGGCCGCGACGCCACCCTGGCCGATTTATGGGGCCGGTTGCTGCACTATGAAGGAACCCCTGGGCTGTGGCAAACCTTGCTGCATGTTTTGACCCGGCTGGGCCTTTCTTATTCGGCTTATAGCTTCGTTTCCGGCATCCTCGGACTTACCGCCGTGTATCTTTTGTTTCGATATGCGCCGCTTCCCCTTTTCATTCGGATCCTGCTGCCATTTACTTACTATCTTTGTTACCAATATGCGGTCCTGGCCCGCAGTTATGCTTTAGTGGCTCCGCTCTTATTCGGTATCGCGGCCAGCTATCCACAGGCGCGGCGCAAGCTGGCCCTGCCGACCGTCCTTCTGGCCTTGCTGGCAGGGGTCAGCGTGCACGGGTTTCTGATATCGGCTTGCATCTGGGTGACTCTCTATGCGCCTTTGGTGTTGCACTGGAGACGGCTCCAGAATTCCGAGCGCTGGAAGCTCACAATTGCGGGGGCGGCTTACTGGCTGATCCTCGGCTTCTTCCTGGTTTGCGCGTGGCCCGCGAAAGACGTGGCTTTCGCCGAGAACCGGGGCCTGGCGAACCTGCACTTCCTTCCGGATATCGTTAAGGTGAGCTTTGCGGTCGCTTTTACAGGTTACTGGAAGGTGTCCCTGATCTTGATTGCGCTCACCTTACCATTCCTGTGGCGGGGCGGCGGATGGCTGTTCTTTTTGCTGGCCAGCAGCGCTCTGTGCCTCTTTGGAACGATCGTCTATTCGCAAGTGTGGCATCTGGGCACCTTATTCCTGGCCTGGCTGTTCGCGATCTGGATCTCGGCGTACAAGACCCGCGTCACTGCGCCCACGGTGCTAGCGGTGGTCGTCGCCATCGGGTTTCAATGTTACTGGAGCGCCATGGCGATAGGTTACGACTGGAGCCATGCATATTCCGGCAGTCTGGCAGCGGCACGATATTTACGCCAAGAGGGGTTGCCGCCCGGAGGATTGTACGCGATTGGATACTCGTCCACTGCGCTGCAGCCGTATTTTTCCGCGAACATCTACTCCGATTTTCACGAAGGCGCGCAGCCAGCCTATTGGGATTGGTCCAAACGGAACCTCGTGAACGATCCGCGCGCGCTGTTCGCATCGCCGCGGCGGGAGCAGGTGTTGGTGGGCTACACCGAAGGCGGGGCGGAGGCGCGCTGGTGCAACCTTCTCGAGCTGCTGGGATACCAGGCTACGCAGCATTTTGAAGGCTCCACATTCTGGCAGACCGGCGTCTTTGAACGAGAGTCCTTCGACCTTTATCGCAAGGTTTCCGAGCCCCACGCTGTCAGTGAGCTGAAGATGGCCGATGTGGCGTATGCTCCTCAACTGCTGGACGGCTTTTACACGATCGAAGCGGGGGCGTGGCGTTGGACCGCGAAGAACTTTACCGTTCTGCTCAAAGCGCCTCCCGGCTCCGAGCGCAGCGGGGCTGAGCTGGTGCTCAAGCTTTTTTTTCCCGATACGCAACTGCACAGGTTGGGACCGATGACGTTAAGCGCCGATGTCGGAGGATATGCTCTCCCGAAGCGCGTGTTTTCGCAACCGGATACTCAAACATATTCCGCTAGCGTGCCGTCCGAGGCGCTTCGATCCGGGTTCGTCGCAGTGAACTTTCGATTCGACAAAGCGTTCACCAACGCCACCGGCGACCTGCGTGAGTTAGGTGCAGTGGCAACCTCGGTGGCGCTCTGTCTTGCGCCATGAGCCCCGGCAAGAGCAGCACGCTTGAGAGGTTATATCAAGAGCTTCGCTGGGGTATTGACGCAGTAATCGATCGGGTACTTGCGGGACCGTATTGGCAGTGGAAGGCCCTGTGTACGGTCTTAGCGATATCCCTTTTCCGGGCATTTCCGAACTACGACGCGCTCGGGACCAGTTTTTTCGAAACGAAATGGCGCGATGCTCAGCTGAAGTTCGATCACCCGTTGATTGACACCAGCCGGATGTTCCCCGCCGGTTCGCACGAGAGCAATCTGACGTTCCGCCTGACCGTGCCGATCCTGGCCCACGTCTTCCACCTGCATGAAGCCGGCCTGCTGATCTTTTTCGCTTGCGTCGGGATCGTTCTTCTGTACCTGGTCCTGAAAGTGACTTTCACCATAAGCGCCAGCAAGAGAGTTGCGTTCTTCGTTTGTCTAACGACGGCGTGTACCTGGCCTGGCGCAGCCGCTTTTCACGAGTTGCGGGGCGGCTACTATGACGCACTGGCGCTTTGCCTGTTGGTTGCGGCATGCGCGACGCCGTCATCGCTTCTGGCGGCTGCATTTCTGTTCCTGGCCGCATGGACCGACGAGCGAGCACTCATCGCGTCCTCGTTTGTGTTCCTGTTATACGCATGCAACCATCTCGGTGGCATCCGGCGATTCTTCGTAGGTAAACCCGCTGCCGTGGTCGTGGCTATCGCAGCCTATCTTGGGACCAGGGCGTACCTGACGGCTACGCATTCCTACCTCCATGCGGCCAGCGGAATCGGGCTGTCGATACTCTCGCAACAAGCCAACGTGATTCCACTCGCCATTTGGACCGGTCTGGGCGGAAGCTGGATTCTGGTGTTCCTGGGATTGCTCGCCTTGTTCGTGCAGAAGCGCTACTTCGCGGGCGCGGGATTCTCGGTGGCCCTGGCAGGCGTGATGGTGGCATCGCTGGCTGTCGCCGATGTAACCCGGAGCATGGCTTATTGTTTGCCAGCGGTCTTCGTCGGCGTGGCCGCGCTCGCGAGCAGCGAAGGGATGCAACAGATTGAGCAACTGGCCGCGATCGGCGCCGCGATTTCCTTGCTCGTTCCGACATATTATCTGGAAGGGAATGCGGGATTGTGGTGGTTATACCCGCTCCCGGTTCAAATCGTGCGATGGCTGCTGCCGTGAGTCTGCCTACGCGACGATTTCACATTTGATATCGTAGCTCTCGGTACCTGAGGAGGCTATCGTGATGCGCTTTTGGGCCCTTGCCGTGGTATTTTGCAGTGCTGTCGCCTGGGGCGATGACCTGGGACCGCAGGTCCCGGAGATCCCCTACGATTCGGTTCCCAATTTCCTGAAGCTTCCATCGGATATGTACCTGGGCGAGGTCTCGGGCGTGGCGGTGAACTCGAAGAAACACGTGTTCGTCTTCTCGCGCGGCAACACCACCGGGCCAGCCTATGCCGCGGCGGCGGCGCAGATCCTCGAGTTCGGTCCGGATGGTAAATACATTCGAGAGATCGGCCACAATCTATACGCCTGGTCCTTCGCGCACGCCATTCGGTTCGACAAAGACGATAATCTCTGGGCCATCGATAAGGGTTCGGATATGGTTATCAAATTCAATCCCGAGGGCCGCGTGGCGATGGTGTTCGGGCGCAAGAAAGAAGCTTCGGATGAGGACGCCGAGCCTTGGAAACGCCTGCCCCCGGGGACAAAGCCGCGTCCCGCGATCAACGGCCAGTTCCGGCAACCGACCGATGTCACCTGGGATCCGCAGGGCGACATCTTCATCAGCGACGGCTACGTCAACTCGCGCGTCGCCAAATTCGACAAGAACGGCGACTGGGTGAAGCAATGGGGAACTCCCGGCAGCGGGCAGGGCGAGTTCAACACCCCGCACAGCATTGCTTCGGACGACAAGGGCAACATTTATGTTGCCGATCGCGGGAATCGGCGCATCCAGGTTTTCGATTCTGATGGAACATTCCTGCGCGAGATCACGATCGACGTGCCGGTTCCGCCGGTGGTTCACATGTGGATGGGCAATCCGCCCGCGCCTCAGGCGCCGTCGACGGTAGGCGCGCCGCCGCCAGCTCAAACGATGCAACCCGGCGCGCCGTGGGCCATTTGTATCACGCCGGGCCCGACGCAATATCTCTACAGCGCGGATGCGTATCCGGGGCGCGTGTATAAGCTAACGCTGGACGGCAAAGTCCTGGGAGTTTTCGGGAGCATGGGTCACCAGCCGAAGCAGTTCGGATGGATTCACGAGCTGGCGTGCCCGGCCGAGAATGAAGTTTACGCCGCCGAGCTCTTGAATTGGCGTGTGCAGAAGTTGATCCTTCATCCGGCGAAGTGATCCCGTGAACGCCTACGATCCGGAGAGCGCGATCCTTTCTCTGACGCGCAGGCGCTCCAGCGCGGCATCCTCCGCTGCGTAATCGAACTGGGCAGGGTCGATTTCGCCCGGCGGATTCGCCCGCTCCCACTCGACGGTGCGGGCCATGCCAACCTCGGGCGGCACCGGTTCGGAATAGCCCAGCTCCTGGCGGATTCTGGCGCTGCTCATGGTCCAATGCTGCGCGGAATTGTATGGAAGTTTCAAATGCGCGGGAATGGAATCCGCGGACATGGGCAGCCCGGAACCAGTCCATTCCGCGACGCGCGCGATTCGATGCACCCACTCGAGTTCGGAAAACGATTCGGGCTCGGCCAGGTTGTAGATGCGCCCCGCGGCATTCGGCGAGGTGGCCGCTAGCGCGATTCCGGCCGCAACGTTCTCCACGTACCCGCGCGGACCGCGCCACTGCGCTGCGTCTTCCTGGATCAAAATGGCGGGCCGCCCGTCGTCCATTCTCTTCAGGTACGGATACAGCCGATGAAACACGTCGCCTGGGCCATAGACCATCGGCAACCGCAGAACCGTGCCTGGCAGCTCCGGATCGCTCATGACCGCTCGTTCCACGGGGATCTTGTCGTACTCTTCATCCACCCAGGGGACGCTCTTGCGCAGCGACTCCATCACTTCCTTCCGATAGGTCTGGCCTTTGGTGCGCAGATCCGACTCTTCGGTGAGCGGTACGGGCTGGAGCGGGCCAGGTTCGGTGCCGTGCAGGATACCGGCAGCGCGATACACATCGCCGCTACTGAGCGCCACGATTCGGCAACCGATTCCGCGGAACACGTCCATCGTGGCTTTAGCCTGGCGCTCGCTGGATAGGATGAAGTTCACGACAACGTCGGGAGAGAAATCGCGAAACTCGGGCGTGGATTTTGCGAGCTCACGCTGATCGCCGAAGATCTCGCGCACGCCTGCGGGCAGCTTTGACTGGGAGGCTCGGCGATGATAGACCGCCAGGTCGCGCCCTTCGGCAGCCAGCGTTTTGAGCACGAAGGAGCCGATGAAGCCGGTACCGCCGATGATCAGAAGCCGCATTTCTCTAACGATATCAGGCCAGTGCCGCGGAGTTGGCGGTGAGCCAGTTTCCGGCAACAGGCATTTCTTGTCGCGATCGCTATGAATGCTCGGACAGCACCAATCGGAGGTAAAATCCGTGTGGGCGTGTCTTGATAGCTTGGGTCGTCAGATTATGTCAACACGTGAGCTTGCGGGGCCAGAATTCCGTTAGGAAGCGTGGCTCCAAGGGTGGAATAGCACGGAACTGGAGACGATCCAACGTTGCCTTCCTTCTCGCCGCTTCAATATGCGCACAGCCAATCCCGACTTTTCGCGCCGAGACGCGTTTGGTTCGCGTCGACGCGGAGGTTTTGGAGGATGGGCGTGTTCTCAACGGCTTCGGCCGGGATGACTTCCGTGTACTGGACGAGGGCAAGCCCCAAACGGTTCGCCATTTTTCCGCGGGAGAGGACCCACTGGATCTCATCCTGTTGTTTGATGTTTCGGGCAGCATGCAGGTCGTCGTCGGAGAGGTCGCCGCGGCCTCGCAACAGGGGCTCCAGGAGCTCCGAGCCGGCGATCGCGTGTGCATCATGACTTTCCACGGCAAAAGCCAGGAGGTCGCGGGTTTCACTGAAGACCTCGACGCCGTGCGGAAAACGATCGAAGATAACGTGTTGCACACGCAATTCGGCGGAGGCACAAGGATTCAAGCTTCCGTGGACGATGCCGCGCTCCGTTTTTTGCGCGAGCCGAGAAGCGAGCGGCGGCGCGCAGTGCTTATCATCACCGACAACGTCGGTCTTCGGACGCGCAGCGAGGAGTCTGTGGTTAGACACTTCTGGGAAGCCGACGTGGTACTCAGCGGATTGATCGTCTACAACGCAAAGAGTCGCACTCTGCACACGATCCACTTGATCATGGCTCCCGACGCCATGCTGCTGGAGGCCGGAATGAAGGGCATCGCAGAAAAGACCGGCGGTGATGCGATCAGCGCGGAGGATGCCGGGGCGGCCTTTCAGGAATCGATGCGTCGTATCCGCACCCGTTACAGTCTTTACTACGAACAACCAGCGGCGAAGCCAGGAAGTACGCGCAGCATACGGGTGGAGTTGGCCGGTGAACTCAGTAGGCAGCATCCGAAGGCTCGCGTGAGGGCGCGCCGGGGATATGTGGTGCCGAACAGTTAACGCCTTGGACTGCAATCTGCACTCGATGCGCGTCCAGGTTGGACCCAGCCTAATCCAACCTTGACCCTGACGAGCGTGGCGAATGCTTAGATTAACAGAATTTATACAAGCTCCCTCTTGCATTTGCGGAGCTACTACGATAATCTAGGTCCAATGATCACGTTGAAAGGGCAAACTGGCGTGTCTCGCACCCTACCGGGTACGTATGCGTCTGCCTTTTCAACAAGTGGTCAAGTTCCGAAGCTCCGGCCTATTCTTATTACGGTCGTAGTACCCAGCCCCGCTTGAGGGCTTCGGACAACGGGTTCCGAAAGGCCATCGGGTGGGGAAGAAAAAACCACTCGGTGGCCTTTTGATTTTTGGAGCTTGATTTTGGTCGGTTTGCTTCTGGAGGAATGATGTCGACGAGCACCGCGCATCGAACGAACGGCGTGACGGAATCGAAGCTGATGTCCGGCGCCCAGATTTTGCTGGAATGTCTGGTCCGCGAGAATGTAGATTGCATCTTCGGCTACCCGGGCGGCGTGACGCTGCCGCTGTATGACGCGTTCTACGATCATCCGATCCGCCACATTCTGGTGCGGCACGAACAGAACGCGGCGTTCGCGGCCGAGGGCTATGCCCGATCCACAGGGCGAGTGGGCGTGTGCTGCGCCACATCCGGGCCGGGCGCGACGAATCTGGTGACCGGACTGGTGGATTCGATGATGGATTCCATTCCGGTGGTGGCGATCACGGGCCAGGTTTCGACCAAGCTGATTGGCAGCGATGCATTTCAGGAAGCCGACACGTTTGGCATTACGCGTTCCTGCACCAAGCACAATTTCCTGGTGAAGACCATCGCGGACCTGCCGCAAGTAGTGCACGAAGCATTTTATATTGCGTCGACCGGCCGGCCGGGGCCGGTGCTGGTGGACATTCCGAAGGACGTGTTCCAGGCGCAGGCGCACTACACGCCGGTTTCGTCGATTCATCTGCCGGGGTACAAGGTTTTCACCGAAGGTCACACTGGCCAAATCCGGCGCGCGGCGCAGATGATCTGGGAATCGCGGCGGCCTTTTGTGTACGCGGGCGGCGGCATTATCGCGGCTGAGGCAGCCGAGGAGCTGCGCGAATTCGTGGAGCTGGTGGACGCACCGGCGGTGACCACGCTGATGGGCCTGGGGGCGCTGCCGGCCGGGCATCCCAACTACATCAGCATGCCGGGCATGCACGGCAGTTACGCGTCCAATATGGGCATGTCGGGCGCGGATTTGTTGATCGCTCTGGGGGTTCGTTTTGACGACCGCGTGACGGGGCGCCTGGCGGCGTTCGCGCCGCACGCCAAGGTGATCCACGTGGATATAGATCCCGCGGAAATCGGCAAGAATCGCGCGGCCGATCTGCCGATCGTGGGCGACGTGAAGCGAGTGCTCGAAAAGCTGAACAAGGTTCTGCAAGAGCTGGCTCCGCAAGCTAAGGGGCAAAATGCCTCGGCGCGCGCCGATTGGCGGCGGCAGATTCGCGACTGGAAAGCCGAGCATCCGTTGACGCCGGAGGTGTCCACCAGCGAGATCAAACCGCAGCACGTGATGCGTGAAATCGACCGGCTCTCGGGCGGGCAAGCCATCGTCACGTCCGACGTCGGCCAGCACCAGATGTGGGCGGCGCAATTCATCCGGTTCAACTCGCCGCGGCTGTGGATCAACTCAGGCGGCCTGGGCGCGATGGGCTTTGGCCTGCCGGCGGCCATCGGAGCGCAATTCGCGCGGCCGGATAAGCTGGTGTTTTCTATCGTCGGCGACGGCGGCTTCCAAATGTCGATTCCGGAACTTGCTACCATCGCCAATCACGCGCTGCCCATCAAGATCATCGTGGTGAACAACGGCTATCTCGGTATGGTCCGGCAATGGCAGGAGCTGTTTTATAACAACCGGCTATCGCAGGTGGAACTCAACTCGTTTCCGGACGCTGAAAAACTGGCCGGGGCGTACGGATTCACGGGGCGCACCATCGAAGGCGTGCATGAGCTGGCGCCGGCGCTGGAGGAGGCGGTGCGCGAACCAGGGCCCTACTTGCTGAACATCCGCGTCTCGCCCACCGAGAACGTTTATCCCATGGTGCCGGCGGGCGGGGCGATCAACGAAATGGTGTTGGGGCCGCCGCAACCGGTGGAAGCGTAGGGGTGGCAAGATGCTGCAACTGATTTCACTGCTGGTGGAAAATAAACCGGGTGCGTTGATGCGCATCACCGGCCTTTTGAGCGCGCGCGGGTACAACATCGAGAGCTTGACGGTCGCGCGGACGCTGGATGCCACGCTATCGCGCATGACAATCGTGGTGGACATCGAGCCGCAACTGCGGTCGCAGGTGATCAAACAGATGAACAAGCTGGTGAACGTGCTACAGGCGTCCGACCTTACGGATGCACCGGCCGTGAAGCGCGAAATGGCGCTGCTGCGCGTGCGCGCGCCGCTGGCCAGCCGTACCGCGATCCTGAAAGAGGCGGAGATCTTCGGCGCTCGCGTAGTGGATTCATCCACTGAGGGCTTTGCGCTGGAAGTGACGGGCGATTCCGAAAAGCTGGACGAATTTCTAGATGTGATGCGCAGCTATGGCGAAATTGAAGTGACGCGCTCGGGCGCGCTGGCGATTTCGCTGGAAGCCAAGAAGTTGCGCCTGGCACCGCCCGTGCCCCGTAATGCGGCCGTGGACGAAGCCGACGAAAAACTGGAAACGAGACCCTAGGGAAGACATTAGAAAAATATGGCCAAGAGATATTACGAAAAAGACGGCAATCTGAGCCGGTTCCAAGGGAAGACGGTAACCATTATCGGTTACGGAAGCCAAGGACACGCCCATGCGCTCAATCTGCGCGACAGCGGCGTCAACGTAACCGTGGGTCTGCACGCAGGCAGCAAGAGCGCGGCCAAGGTCACGGCGGTTGGGCTCAAGGTGCTGAGCGTCGCGGATGCCATCAAAGGCGCCGACGTCGCGATGATCCTGGTTCCGGATCATCTGCAAGGCGATTTGTATAGCAAGGAAATTGCTCCCAACCTTGCTCCGGGCAAGACTTTAATGTTCGCGCACGGCTTTAGCATTCACTTCGGGCAAATCAAACCGCCGGCGAACGTGGACGTTTCCATGATCGCGCCCAAGGCTCCGGGCCATCGCGTGCGCGAGCTTTACACCGAAGGCGTAGGGGTTCCGGCACTGGTGGCCGTGCAACAAAACCCTTCCGGCAATGCGCTCGAGAACGCTCTCGCCTATGCGCTCGCGCTGGGGACTTTGAAAGCGGGCGTCATCGAGACCACCTTCAAGGAAGAGACCGAAAGCGATCTGTTCGGAGAACAGTCGGTGCTGTGCGGCGGCGTTAGCGAGCTGATCCGGGCGGGCTTTGAAACGCTGGTGGAAGCGGGGTACGCGCCTGAAATCGCCTATTTCGAATGCCTGCACGAATTGAAGCTGATTGTCGATCTCATCTACGAAGGCGGCCTCGGGTACATGCGTTATTCGATTTCCGATACCGCCGAGTACGGCGATTACACTCGCGGACCGCGCATCGTCACCAGCGAAACGCGCAAGGAAATGAAGAAGATTCTCTCCGAGATCCAGTCCGGCCAGTTCGCTCGCGAGTGGATTGAGGAAAACAAGAGCGGCCGCCACAAGTTTCTCGCGATGCGCGAAGCGGCGCACGATCAGCCGATCGAACGCGTGGGCCGGGAGCTGCGGCAGATGATGACGTTCCTAAAGAAGAAGAAGGAGGAAGGCGTACCGCAGGAGCAAGAAGCCGCCGCGGTAACCAAGTAGTCCCATGCGCATTCAAACTTTCGATACAACGCTCCGGGACGGCACTCAGGGCGAGGCTGTTTCGTTCTCCGTCGACGACAAACTCATCATCGCGCAGAAGCTGGACGAGCTGGGTATCGACTATATTGAGGGCGGGTGGCCCAACTCCAATCCGAAGGACAAGGAGTTTTTCAAGCGCGCTCAAAACGTGAAGTTTAAGCACGCCCGGCTGACGGCGTTCGGCTCCACGCGCTTCGCCAAGAACGCGGTGGATCAGGATCCGAATGTGCGCGCGCTTCTAGACGCGGAGACTCCGACAGTGTCGATTTTCGGCAAGAGCTGGGATCTGCACGTCCATCGGGCGCTCGGCATCGATGAAGACCAGAATTTGAAGCTGATCGGCGAGACGGTGAAATATCTGAAAGACAACGGCCGCGAAGTGGTGTACGATGCCGAGCACTTTTTCGACGGCTACAACGCCAACCCCGAGTTTGCGCTGCGCACGCTGGAAGCCGCGAAAAAGGCCGGAGCCGATGTGCTGTGCCTGTGCGACACCAATGGCGGAAACCTGACGCACCGGATCGTGGAAGTGGTCTCGGAAGTCCGCAAGCGCTTCGACGGCGTGATTGGCATCCACACGCATAACGATTGCGATGTCGCGGTGGCTAATACGATCGCCGCGGTGGAAGCCGGATGCACGCATGTGCAAGGGTGCATCAATGGGTATGGCGAGCGCTGCGGCAACGCGAACCTGGTGTCGATCATCGCGAATCTCGAACTGAAGCTTGGTCACACCACCATCGGCAGGGAGAATTTGCAAACGCTGAGCACGGTGGCGCGCTACGTCGCCGAAGTGGCGAATCTGCCGATGCGCAACGATCAGCCCTATGTCGGCCACAGCGCGTTTGCGCACAAGGGCGGCGTGCATGTCAGCGCGGTGCTGAAGGATTCCGCGACCTACGAGCACGTGAAACCGGAGACGGTCGGCAATCGGCAGCGCGTGCTGCTGAGCGATCTCTCGGGCCGCGGCAACGTGCTGTACAAGCTGAAGCAGCACGGATTGGCGGAGCGTCTGGATGCGGATGCGCGGCGCCAATTGCTGGAGCGCATCAAGGATCTGGAACATCAGGGTTACGAGCTGGAGGCGGCCGAAGGCACCTTCGAACTGTTGGTGCGCGAAGCGCTGCATCCCGGCTGGAGCGTCTTCGAAGTGGTGAACTACGACGTCACTACGCGGCTGGTGGGCGGAACCACCGCGACCGTCACGCTGCGCATCCAGGACAGCGTTCACACCGCCAGCGCCACCGGGCAAGGTCCCATGAACGCGCTGGATCTGTGCCTGCGCCAGTGCCTTTCGAATGTCTATCCCCAGGTGAAAGACGTCCGGCTCACCGACTACAAGGTCCGCGTGCTGGAACCCAAGAAGGGCACCGCGGCCAAGGTTCGCGTGTTGGTGGAATGGTCCGATCATCGCCGCAGCTGGGCCACCGTCGGGGTGTCCGACAACGTGATCGAAGCCAGCTGGGGCGCGCTGGTGGATGCCATTCGCCTGGAGTTGATGCGCCTGACCGAGCAAGACGAAAACGTCGACAAAGTTGTGGAAGACTACTGCTGGGGCGTTTGAGCACGTTAGTTCAGCCCTGCGCGCTAGAATGGTAGCGATGGCGGCGACCACCCTCCTCACGTCCGATCAGTTCCTGGCGATGCCCGAGGAATTGGATCAATACGGGAATCGGATCAAAGACGAACTGATTGGAGGCGAAGTCGTCAAGATCCCGCCTGCTTCGTTAGTACACGACCTGATTAAAAATCGAATCCATGAGCTGTTGATGGATTATCTTCGCGCGAATCCCCAGCTAGGTTTGAAGCCGCTGGTGGAGATTGGAACGGTGGTGAGCGACGCTGATGCGTTCATTCCTGACGTCTCAGTGGTGAAGCGTAGCCTCCTGCCCGGCACGGCCAGCGTGTTCCAAGGATCGCCAGACCTGGCTATCGAGGTCGTTTCTCCGAGCGATTCCGCTAAACATCTCAAACGCAAAGTCAGGTCCTACTTGCAAGGTGGAGCAAAATCCGTCTGGATCGTCTTTCCTGAGGACCGTTCGGTGATGATTCACACCGCGGACTCAGTCCGAGAATTGAAAGCAGATCAGCTCATCGAAGATTCGGTCCTTCCCGACTTCTCCACTCCCGTGGCGGTGTTTTTCGAGCTTAGCTAGGGTCCGCGCGTTTGGGCCACGCGCTAGAATGGTTAGCGATGGCGGCGACTACCCTCCTCACGTCCGATCAATTCCTGGCGATGCCCGAGGCATTCGACCAACACGGGAATCGGATCAAAGACGAACTGATTGGAGGCGAAGTCGTCAAGATGCCTCAGCCTTCCTACCTGCATGACCGCATCAAGAACCGGATCTGTCGCTTGTTGACTCGCTACCTCGATGCGAACCAGGCGGCACGTCTCGACGCCTTGGTTGAAACCGGCGCGCAGGTGAGCGATTACGATACTTTCGTACCGGATGTTGCGGTAGTGAGATTGGGTGAGCAACCGCTCTCGGTAAGAATTTACCGGGGAGCACCCCTCCTAGCGATCGAAGTCGTCTCGCCCACCGACACGGCCAAGCATCTCAAACGGAAGGTCGACGCGTATCTCGAAGGCGGCTTGAAATCGGTTTGGATCGTCTACCCCGAAGCTCGTTCGGTGATGATTCACACTGCGGATTCAGTCCGAGAATTGAAAGCAGGTCAGCTCATCGAAGATTCAACTCTGCCCGGCTTCTCCACTCCTGTCGCGGCGTTTTTCGAGCTTAGCTAGCCAACCGCGCGTTTAGGCCACGCGCTAGAATGGTAGCGATGGCGGCGACTACCCTCCTCACGTCCGATCAGTTCCTGGCGATGCCCGAGGAATTGGATCAGGACGGCAATGTTGTTCATCAAGAACTGATCAACGGCGAGGTGGTCAGCATGCCCCACGCGGCCCAGCGGCACGATATTATCCGAGGCAAGATCCTGGACGCACTGATCGTTTACCTTCATGGGAACAGAGGTCTCGGGCTGATAGCTCTTCCGGATACGGAGTTTGTGGTAGGTGTCAATGATGCGTTCATTCCCGACTGTTGCCTCATTGCGATCAACCGTTTGAGCCCTGAAAAACACAAATACATCCAGGGCGCGCCCGAGCTCGCAATCGAAGTCGTATCTCCGAGCGAAAGCGCGGCTTATCTGAGAATCAAGACCAACGGTTATCTTTCCAAGGGTTCCCGGTCGGTCTGGATCGTTTTTCCTGAAGTCCGATCCGTGATGGTTTACACTGGCGACTCGGTGCGTGAGTTCAAGGGCGACGAGCAAATAACCGATCCGCTGCTCCCTGGTTTCTCCACTCCCGTGGCGGCGTTTTTCGAGCTCACTTAGCATCCGCGCCGATGCGCCACTTCTTCACTCGATCCATTCCGAAGTTTTCGCGCGTGCTGCTGATTGAAAGCGGCAGCCGCGAGCTGTCCGAGAAACTGCTGCCGGGTTTATACCGGAATTATCCTGAAATGACCTGCGATCTGGTGACCTGCTACGGGAGCGCGCCGAAAAACTTTCGCGCGGAGCAGGGCGCGATTTATCGCGTCACCGATTATCCGGACAGCCGCTCGCGGCAGCGCCTCTATGGCGAACTCGGCGGCAACGGTTACGTCATCCTCGGCGTTATTTGCTCCGCCGAGCCCATTATGACGAAGTGGAAATGGGCGCTGGCTGCGCGGCTACCCGGAAAGGTGTTCGTGGTGAACGAAAATGCCGATTACTTTTGGCTCGACCGCGGGCATCTCTCTAATATTCGCTATTTCATTCTGTATCGCGCCGGTCTTACCGGCTCGGGAGCGGTTCGCACGCTCGCGCGAGTGGTCTTATTCCCATTCAGCCTGCTATACCTGATCTTGTACGCAGCAGCGGTGCACCTCCGAAGGAGTCTACGAACATTATGAAGGCAGTCTATGTTGAACAGCCCGGCGGCGTGGAGAATTTGAAATACGCGGACCTTCCGAAGCCGTCGCCCGGCCCCGGCCAGGCGCTGGTGAAGATTGTCGCGTCGGGCGTCAACTATATCGACATCTATTTTCGCAAGGGAGTTTATCCGGCTCCGCCGCCGATTGTGCTGGGCAGCGAAGGCGCGGGAACGGTGGAGGAAATCGGCGCGGACGTCAGCAACGTCGCTTCCGGCGATCGTGTTGCCTACGCGATGGCGCGCGGTTCCTATGCCGAATACGCCGTGGTGCCCGCCTGGCAACTGGTGAAGATTCCCGCATCCGTCGATCTTCAAACCGCGGCGGCAGCGATGCTGCAGGGCATGACCGCGCATTACCTAACGCACTCCACGTATCCGTTGAAGCCAGGCGATTCCTGCCTGATCCACGCGGCGGCCGGCGGCACGGGGCGATTGATCGTTCAAATGGCGAAGATGCTCGGCGCGCACGTGGTGGCAACAGTCGGCAACGAAGAAAAGGCCAAACAAGCCAAGGATGTGGGCGCCGACGAAGTGATCATCTACACCAAAGAAGACTTTGCGGCCAAGGCCAAGGGGATGCACGTAGTCTATGACTCGGTCGGCCAATCGACTTTTATGAAGAGCCTGGATTGCCTGCGCCCGCGCGGCATGATGGTGAGCTTCGGAAATGCCAGTGGACCGGTTGCGGATTTTGCGCCTCTGATTCTGAGCCAGAAGGGCTCGCTGTATCTGACACGTCCTTCGCTGGCAAACTATTCCACTACCGCCGACGAATTGGATTGGCGCGCCAATGATGTTTTGAATTGGATCGGGCAGGGCAAGCTGAAACTGCACATCCACAAGGTGTACGCGCTAGCGGACGCCGCCGACGCGCAGCGCGACCTCGAAGGCCGCAAGACCACTGGAAAGCTGCTCCTCAGTGTCGGGTGATCTCCGGGCGCCTGGTGATCGCGCCGTCATTCCATTTGCCGAGCTGAAGATCGACGCGCTACTGGTGTCGGCCCCGCCCAATGTTCGCTATCTGAGTGGCTTCACGGGCGATAACGGACTGCTGCTGGTGACTCCGGAGTCACAGACCCTATTCACCGATCCGCGCTTTACCATTCAAGCCGCGGAAGAATGCGCGTGCGAAGTCAAGACCGTCGCCAAAACTCCGCTGGACCAAGCGGCGATCCAAACGATTCGCAGACGCCGCTGGACGCGCATCGGTTTTGAACGGTCACGCATGCTGTATGAAATGTACCGGCGGCTGGACGAGTCGCTGCCCAAAGGAGTGAGGCTCAAGCCGATCGGCCCGGTGGTCGAAAAACTGCGCATGATCAAGACCGACGCCGAGATCGCGCGGATCCGGCGCAGCGTGTTGACTAACTCGGCAGCGTTCGAAAGAGCTACGCGGTCCATCCGGCTGGGCGCCCATGAATCCGCGATTGCCGCGGAGCTCGAATACCAGATGCGGAGGCTGGGAGCGGAGAAGGCGGCGTTTGAAACCATCGTGGCGATCGGATCGCGATCGGCGCTGCCGCACGCGCAGCCCACTGCGCGGAAGCTAGGGAACGATGAATTACTATTAATTGATATGGGCGCGTGCCAGGATGGGTACATGAGCGATATGACGCGCGTATTGTTCTTGGGCCGGCTCAGCCGCCGTTTGCGCGGGATGTACAATGCGGTGTTGAAAGCGCAACTCGCGGCGATCGATGTGGTGCGTCCGGGGATTACAGCGGCGCAGGTGGATGGCGCGGCGCGGCGCGTGCTTGAAACCGAAGGCCTGGGAAAAGAATTTGTGCATTCGACTGGCCACGGCTTAGGACTTGAGATTCACGAAGGGCCGCGGCTGGGCCGCCGCGACAAAACGAAACTCGAACCCGGCATGGCGATTACAATTGAACCGGGCGCATATATCCGCGATTTCGGAGGCATTCGCATCGAAGACACGGTGCTGGTTACAAAGAATGGCTGCGAAGTTCTCACGCCCACCTCAAAGGAGCTAAGACTTCTCTAGCATGTCGAACGACGAGATCAGGGAGCTGATCCAGCTGGTGATTGAAAGCGGTATCGCCGAGCTGGAGGTCGAGCGCGGCGAGGAGCGCGTTCGCATCCGGCGCACGCTGGACCACAAGCAGGAGATTACGGCCGCTTCGCCCGGAACCCTGGTGGAGACTTCGCAGTCAGGGCCGGCAGCCGTGCCCGAGCCGGCTACGAACGAGTACGTGCAGAAATCTCCGATCGTGGGCACTTATTACGACGCGCCGAAGCCGGGCGATGCTCCATTCGTAAAAGTGGGCGACGCAGTGGAACTGGGACAAATCCTCTGCATCATCGAATCGATGAAGCTCATGAACGAAATCGAGTGCGAAGCTGCCGGAACCATTGTAGCCAAGCCGGTAGAGAACGGCCGCCCGGTTGAATTTGGACAGGCTCTCATCAAGATTCTTCCGCGTTGATGTGTCCCACTGATTTGTTCAAGGTGATATGTTCCAGAAAATCCTGATCGCCAATCGAGGCGAAATCGCCGTTCGCGTCATCTGCGCCTGCAAGGATCTGGGCATCAAGACCGTGGCCGTTTACTCGGAGGCCGATCGCCACAGCCTGCACGTGCGATTCGCCGATGAGGCCATCTGCATTGGTCCGGCCAAGAGCTCGCGCAGTTATCTCGATATTCCGTCGGTGATCAGCGCCGCTGAAATTACGAATGTCGATGCCATCCATCCCGGCTATGGTTTCTTGAGCGAGAATGCGGACTTCGCCGAAGTGTGTGAGGCGTCGGAAATCAAATTTATCGGGCCGAAGCCCGCCGTGACCCGGGCCATGGGATTAAAGCAGCATGCGCGCGCCGCGATGGCGGAGTGCGGTGTTCCCATCCTGCCGGGATCGGATGGGATCCTGCAGAGCGCGGAAGAGGGCCTTGAGACGGCTGCCCGCATTGGCTATCCAGTGATGTTAAAAGCTTCCGCCGGCGGCGGAGGCCGGGGCATGCGCATGGTTCATGAAGCCTCCGAGTTGCCGTCATTGCTAACGCAAGCGCAACTGGAAGCGGGCGCTGCGTTCTCATCGCAAGATGTTTACATGGAAAAGCTGGTGGAGGCGCCCCGCCACATCGAGTTCCAGGTGCTGGCTGATGAGCATGGGAGCGTTGAGATTCTAGGCGAGCGCGATTGCTCCATCCAGCGCCGGCATCAGAAGCTGCTTGAAGAGGCGCCATCGCCGGCCGTGAACCCCGAGCTGCGCGAGAAGATGCGAGGACGGCTGTGCGCGGCCATGACGAAGATCGGCTACACCAATGCAGGCACCATCGAATTTCTGATGGATCGCACTGGCAATCTCTACTTCATCGAAGTGAACGCGCGCATCCAAGTAGAGCATCCGGTGACCGAGTCGATCACCGGGATCGATCTGGTGAAGAGCCAGATTCTGATCGCGGCGGGTTACAAGCTGAGCGAGATTATCCAGCAGCCAGTCACAATCCAAGGCCATGCCATCGAGTGCCGGGTCAATGCCGAGAATCCCGAGACGTTTGCGCCCTCGCCAGGCCGCATCACGGCGCTGAATTTGCCCGGCGACGTCGGCATTCGCGTGGATACGGCGGCCTATACCGACTATGTGATCCCGCCATTCTACGATTCGCTGGTGGCGAAGCTGATCGCGTACGGGCACGACCGCACGGAAGCCATCGCCAGGATGCGCCGCGCGCTGGACATGTTCGTGGTGGAAGGCATCTACACGACGATCCCGCTGCATCAACGCATCATGCAGGATCCCGACTTCATCTCGGGGCAATTCGATACGTCGTTTCTTAGCTCCCGAACTCGCTCTCACTAACTTCGATTTCCATCCGCAACAGAGCGGCGCCGAGCGTCTTGCCTTGCGCGTCGATGCGCAACGACAGTGTCCCGCCTCCGCCCAACGCCTCGTGCAGTAGAAAATTCAGCGCGCCGAGATTCGGCAACTCGAAGCGCTCCACATTACCCTTGACCATTTCGCCGAAAAAATGTTTGACGCGTTCCCCAGTGACCTCACGCACCAGCACAGGATAATGGCGCGCGTCAAAAGCAATCACGCCGATATTCGACGTATCGCCTTTATCGCCGGAGCGGGCGTGCGCGATGCGCGAGAGTGGGATCTTCATTCCACCACCTGCATCGACGTTTGGATCAGTTCGCGGGGAATTAAAGCGGGCCAATATGCCACCACCTCGCGCACCGGCGGCCGGCCGTCCCCGAACCCCGTTCCCGTGGGCGGACCGCTGAGCACCAGCGGTATCAATTCGCGGGTGAAGCGATCGATGGCTTTCCGGTCTTGCCCGCGCACACCGATTCGAAGCTGCACTTCCGGCGGATCCGGATTCGGAACGGCTACCGGCCCGTGGCAGGCGTTCACGCCGAAGAACTCGGTATAGATCTCTTCGAACTTCAGCCCGAGCTGATTGAGCCGTTCGCGCACAATCCGATCCGCGGCTTTGGATTTCTCGAGGGCTTGCGGCCAGCTATACACCAGCGTTCCGATGGCCTTCCAGCCGTAGGAATAGGCGATTGAAAGCTTTAACATCTCCGGGCGCGGTCTGCCACGAATACCGGAGACCTGCACCCGTTCCGGTCCGGCGTCTTTTAGCTGAATGCTGGTGAAATCGGCCACGCAATCCGGCGTGATGTAGTTCTTGGGATCGCCCA
>Ga0302325_10001840_pt1 | contig 53122 bp, 39 predicted proteins | sample Palsa_T0_2_FD_201948 | JGI IMG/M metagenome (GOLD analysis project Ga0302325, IMG submission 201948) | Peat permafrost microbial communities from Stordalen Mire near Abisko, Sweden - Palsa_T0_2 | ecosystem: Environmental > Terrestrial > Soil > Palsa > Peat permafrost | place: Sweden: Abisko...
ACCAGGTTGTCAAGAAGCGTATCGACAAAGTAAGGATAAGGGATACGGGGGAAAGGCTTACGCAGCCGGGGAAGATCGCGATCATCTATTTTAATGAGCGGGAGGCGGAGGAATATGAGGGGTATATAAGGTATTTGCAGGAGAAGGGGATGCTGGAGCTGGGGATCGAGCGGCTTGAACTGGAGGAGCTGCAGGGGGTGAGCGGGCTCAGGGCTTTGCGGGTGGGTGTGAGTTGGTGATGCGATGATGATCAACAAGCATATGATAGTTTTGATGGCGATCTTTTGCGTGGGGCTTTGCGCTTCGTGCAAAGGGGGACACGGGGGTGGCCCGCAACCGGCTGTGACTCACGCGACGCCTGTCTTAGCGGGGCCTCCGGGCTATGATCTTGGGGCGCCGAAGAAATATATCGTAAGCGAGCCGTTGCATGAGATCTCGGGCATTTGCTTTTTGAAAAATAATCCGGATACTATGTATGCCATCGAGGATGAGACGGGGCGACTGTTCCATTTTCATCTTGGGGATGGCCGGTTCCCTTCGTATAAGTTTGGCGGTCACGGAGACTATGAAGATGTGACAATACTGAACGATGCTGAATTCGTGGTGTTGCGTAGTGATGGGAGCCTGTTCGTTTTTCCGCTGGGGCTTATCAGGGGTGGCGACAACAAGGCGGTAAAGGTCTATGAGCATATCCTGCCAAAGGGGGAATATGAGGGGCTTTTCGGAGATGATGGCGGGAAGCTTATTGCGTTGTGCAAGAATTGTCCCGACGACAACCAGCGGGATGAAGTTTCGGCGTATCTGCTGCAATATGATGACAAGCATGTGCTGGGTATCAGGGATCATTTTTTTGTGCAGGTTCCGGCTTCGAAACTGCACAGTATCCATTCGAAGATCAAATTCCATCCTTCTTGTGTGGCGCGTCACCCTTTGACGAAGGATTGGTATATCGTATCCAGTGTAAATAAGGTACTGATCGTGTTCGATGGTCAGTGGAAAGTGAAAGGCATGTATGATCTGGACCCGGTCCTGTTCAAGCAGCCTGAGGGGCTGGCCTTTGACAACAAGGGCAACATGTATATCTCGAACGAAGGCGTGCAGGGCAATGCCAATGTTCTGTTGTTCTCCTATAAACCATAAGTAAAATTAGCGATCATGAGAAGAATATTACGAATCATCAGTTTGGTGTTTATTTCCGGCGGCCTGGTATCGGTGTGTTTTGGTCAGCAGGATCCGGTAGTCAAGCGTTTGTTCCTGGTTGGAGATGCGGGACAGTTGGGGGAAGACGGGCATCATCCCGTATGTGACTGGCTGAAGGCGCACGTCAACTGGGATGATACCAGCAATGTGCTGGTTTATCTCGGGGACAATATTTATCCGAAGGGCATGCCGGCGGATGGGAGCTCCAAGGTGGACGAGGCCCGGAAAATACTGAATTACGAGGTCTCGGTGGTGGCTGGCAAGCAGGCGAGGGCTTTTTTTGTACCTGGCAACCATGATTGGAAGCAGGGTAGGGTCGATGGCTGGGAGCAGCTCAAAAATGAGGAAACGTATATCGGTTCATTGGGATTGCCGAATGTGGAAATGTTGCCGACGGGGGGGTGTCCCGGCCCGGTGGCGGTACCGCTGGGGGATAAGGTCGTGTTGGTGTGTATGGACAGTCAATGGTGGCTGCAGGACGACAAGGACAGGCCGGGGGAACAATCGGCATGTGACTGTAAGGACGAGAAGTCGGTGATCAACGCCCTGAATGATATTGTGAGCCTTTATCCGGATAAACTGATCGTGCTGGCCATGCATCATCCATTTTATACGCACGGCGAACATGGCGGGTATTATACGCTGAAGCAACATATTTTTCCCTTGACGGATCTCAGCGATGGTCTGTTTATTCCATTGCCGTTGGTGGGATCGATCTATCCCATCAGCAGGGGTGTTTTTGGGAATGTGCAGGATACCAAGAATCCCAAGTATAAGGACCTGCGGCAGCAGGTTGAGGATATCATTAAGGGACATGCGAATATCGTGCATGTGGCGGGGCATGACCATTCGCTCCAGCTGTTGGAGCATGACAGTGTTTACTATGTCGTGAGCGGGGCGGGTTCGAAAGAATCGAGGGTAAGGATGGGTAAACACTCTCTGATGGCGCAGGAGGGGATCGGTTTTGCCACCATTGCGGTGCATGCCAGCGGCAGATCGGAGGTCGAGTTCTTTACGCCGGGGGCGACGGGTGTGGACAAGCCGTTCTATACGACTGCGTTGGCACCATTGCGGCCGAAGATGGAATTGCCGGAGCTGGTGAAAACGTTTCCCGACAGTGTGACGGTGGTCGGAGACTCTGAGTTTGAAGCTGGTGGGCTGAAGCGGTTGTTGTTGGGTAGCAATTACCGCAAGGAGTGGTCGGTGCCTATCAAGGTAAAGGTGTTCGATATGACGGGTTGGACGCCGATCCAGCGAGGCGGCGGTTTGGAGACCCGGGGCTTGAGGATGGTTAATGCTCAAGGGGTGTCTTATGCGCTCCGGGGGGTGAAAAAATATGTGACTGATGGGGCGCTGCCGGTAAGTCTGGTCGGGGATCAATTTGTAAAAGACCTGGTGACGGATGGCGTATCTGCGTCCTATCCCTATGCGGCGATGTCAATACCTCCGCTGGCATCGGCACTGCATGTACCCCATGCCACTCCTGTTCTTGTGTACGTGCCGGACGATCCGAGGCTGGGGCGGTTCAGGGAAGACTATGGCAATCTTTTCGCCATGCTGGAGGAGCATGAGCCGGGCAATGGGAAGAAGACCTTTAATATGTATGACCTGGAGATCATGTTGAAACAAGACAATGACAACCAGATCGACCAGCCGGCGGCGTTGCGGGCGCGGTTGCTGGATATGTTCGTGATGGACTTTGACCGGCATGAGGACCAATGGCGGTGGTTGTTGGAGGAGAATGGGAAGAGCAAGCTGTTGGCGCCCGTGCCGCGTGATAGGGACCAGCCCTTCTTTGTCAACCAGGGGGTGCTCCCTTATTTCGCATCCAAACCCTGGGCTTCTCCGCAATTGCAGGGTTTTCGGGTTCATGCGAGGGACATCACTACCTACAACTACAATGCCCGGAACTTCGACCACAATTATATGACCGAGTTGACGGAGGCGGACTGGAAGAAAGCGACGGAGTCCGCGTTGGTGACGCTGACCGATTTGCTGATCGATTCGGCGATGCGGATGCAGCCTGTCGAAATCAAGGGATATGCCCAATCTTCCATTACCGCCAAGTTGAAGGAGCGGAAAAAATATTTCGAAGCGGAGATGATGACCTACTATCGTTTTCTTTCGAAACAGGTCAGTGTATATGGCAGTGACAAGCAGGAGTTGTTCGACGTGGAGCGGAGTGGCAGCGATTCTGTGACGGTGACCGTTTACAAAATAAACAAGGATGGCAAGGCCAACAAAACGCTTTATCATCGGGTGTTTCTGGCGGAGGTGACGAAGGAAATACGGCTATATGGGCTTGGCGGGGACGACCAGTTCCATATCCATGGAGAAGGGGGAGGCGGCATTGTGGTGAGGATGATCGGCGGCCCGGGGAATGACAGTTATAACAATGAGGCGAAGGCTCCGGCCGGCAAGACGAAGATCTATGATCTGAGTACGGAGAAGAACAGTTTCACGGGGGACGGCAATTACCGGACCTTTCTGTCGAAGGACCCGGCGGTAAATGCGATCAACAAGCTGGGATTCAAATACAATGTGGTCGCGCCTTTGTTGAGTGTTGCCTATAATCCGGATGATGGTATTTACCTGGGGGCGGGCTTCAAGTGGACGACGCAGGGTTTTCACAAGGATCCCTATAAGACCTTGACGACCTTTACGGTGGCGCACTCGCTGAAGACGAATGCCTATGACTTCAGATATGGCTTTGTCGCGATCGATGCGATCGGGAAGCTGGACTTCCTTGTGGATGCTGACATCAAGGCCCCGAGCAATACGGTTAATTTCTTTGGGTTTGGAAATGAGACCATATACAATAAGGATGAGAAGGATGGGATCAGGTATTACCGGGCGCGTTTTGATGATTACGATTTTGACCTGATGCTGCGGAAGCGGTTTGGCACGGTTTTCTCGATAGCGGCTGGTCCGGCGTTCGAGTACTACCGGCTGGACAGCAATCAAAACTATAACCGATTTGTGAACCAGACCAATATCAATGGATTGGATGCGTCGACCTTGTACCTGGACAAAGCTTATGTGGGTGGCCGGGCGGATGTGATCGTAGACAACCGGGATGACAAGGTGGAGCCCTCCCGGGGTATTTTCTGGCAGACCCATTTTGGCACCTATGGCGGTGTGAATGACGAGAGTCATGCCTATTCCCGGTTGAACACAGATCTGGCTGTTTATTCCAGTTTTAATACGCGGGCGAATATAGTGATCGCCAACCGGATCGGGTGGGGCAAGAGCTTTGGCAATTATGAGTTCTACCAGGCGCAATTCCTGGGCGCGACGGAGAACCTGCGGGGTTATCGTAAGTACCGGTTTACGGGGGATGAAGCTGCGTATCACAATATCGATCTGCGGATCAAGCTGGCCAATTTCAATACCTATTTCTTCCCCGGAACCTTTGGGTTGTTGGTATTCAACGATGTGGGTCGGGTTTGGGAACATGGGCAATCGAGTGATCAGTGGCATGACGGATATGGGGGAGGTTTTTGGGTCTCACCTTTGCAGAAGTTGGTGTTCTCCGCCAGTTATGGGGAGGGCACGGATGGGGGAGTGTTTTTGTTCAAATTGGGCTTTCAGTACTGATCTTGACCGCATTGGGGCGGATTAGAGACCCTTTGGGCCGCAATAAAAAGCGCCGGGATCGCGTTCTCAAGCGAACCCGGCCTTATTGTGTATGTACCTGCTAAACCGCATTTATTGGTGTCTCTTTTTTGTGCTTCTTTCAGCCGCGGCCCGTTCCCAGTCAGATAATCTTTCTTTTGAGCATCTGGGGACAGCCCAGGGACTGTCGCATAGCAATGTCATTTGTGCGATACAGGGCAGCCGGGGTTTTATGTGGTTTGGGACACGGGAGGGGCTGAACCGGTATGACGGGTATACCTTCACCATTTACAAGAACACGATCGGAAACGATAAGAGCCTGGCTAACAACCTGGTGAATGCCCTTGTCGAGGATAAGAACGGGTATCTCTGGGTAGGTACCTGGGGTGGAGGTGTGGACAGATATGACCGGAAGACCGAGCAATTTGCCCATTTTCGGCATGATTCGACGATTCCGGGGAGTCTATCCAGTAACCTCGTGTTATCCCTGTTGCTTGACAGCCGGGGTTTTCTGTGGGTGGGGACGGAAGGGGGTGGTTTAGATAGAATGGACTCTACGGGCAAGTTCGAGCATTTTGTGCACAGGGAGGGTGATAATACGAGTCTTAGTGATAATAACGTGAAGGGGCTTTTTGAGGATGCGGACCACCAAATATGGGTGGCGACGCTTGGCGGCGGGCTGGACCTGCTTGACAGGAGGACAGGAACTTTCAAGCGGATGGTACATGATCCGCGGGACTCCCGGTCCATTGGCAGCAATGATCTGGCCTGTGTGTTCGAGGACAGTCATCACCGGCTTTGGGTGGGGACTTATATGGGTTTGGACCGGCTGGACCGGGCGACCGGTATTTTTCATCATTTTGGGAAGGGCGCCAGGGATACGATGGGACTCGCCAGCAATACGATCAATTCACTGGGTGAAGACGGGGAGGGGAATGTATGGATCGGTACGGAGAATGATGGGCTGGTGATCCTTGATTCGGCGGGTGTACTGCGTCGTTATCTGCATGACGACGTGGATCCCAGCAGTATCGGGACGAATTCGTTGTATGGTATTTACCGGGATTCGAAGAAAAATATGTGGGTCGGATCTTTTGCGGGCGGCCTTGACTTCGTGAATTGGGACAACCGGAAGTTCGCGCATTTCCGGCATAATTCATCGCCGCAAAGTCTTAGTGACAACCATGTGCTTTGCATTTATGAGGATCATCGCGACGAGCTTTGGATCGGTACGGACGGCGGTGGTCTCAATCTTTTCGACCGGAAGACGGAGCGGTTCACGCATTTCCGGCATACGCCCGGCGATCCGAACACGATCTGCGGCAATTATGTGTTGCGGGTTATAGAAGACGACCAGGAGAATCTCTGGATCGGCACCTGGGCCGACGGGTTGACTATTTACAACAGGCGCGCCAAGACGTTCACGCATTTCAGGAACGATCAGGAAGATGTGCATAGTCTTAGCAATAACAATGTCTGGGCACTTTGTCAGGACCGGGAGCATCGCATCTGGATCGGCACTTATGGAGGGGGGCTGGAGCAATACGATCCTGCGACCCATTCGTTCATCCATTACCGGCACCAGGAGGGGAATCCGGGCAGTCTGGGCAATGATAAGGTGCATTCGATCATGCAGGACCGGCATGGGCGGATCTGGATAGGTACAGATGGGGGCGGGATCGATCTGTTTGACCCCTTGACGGGGCATTTTGCACATTATCTGCACGCAGACGGCAAGAACAGTCTTTGCAGTAATAATGTGAACAATATTGTCGAAGATCAGCGGGGTGATCTTTGGATCTCTACGACGGAAGGATTGAGCCGTTACCAGGTAACCGCCAATATGTTTACGACTTTTACGACGAGGGATGGGCTGCCCGACGACGTCGTTTTCGGGGTGCTGGAAGATTCCACGTTCAATTTCTGGATCAGCACCAATAAAGGGATATGCCGGTTTGATCCGATGCACAAGCGGATGAAGACCTTTGGGGTGGCCGATGGCCTGCAGGCGAATGAATTCAAGGAGCAGGCGTATTGTAAGAGCCGGCTGGGCATGTTGTATTTCGGGGGTATCAATGGGTTCAATGTGATCCCGCCGTATACTATCCGGTCGGAGCCATTCGATCCGCCGCTGGTGATGACGGGCTTCCAGGTCTTTAACCGGGAGGTCCCGATCGGCAGGGATGGGAATAAGATTTCGCCGCTGGATGTGGCGATCACGGAGACGAGGAAGGTGGTGTTACCCTACAAGAGCTCGGTGTTTTCCTTTTCCTTTGCCGCATTGAATTACACGGACAGGGGCAAGAAGCAATATGCTTATATGCTGGAAGGCTTTGATAAGGGGTGGAACTATGTGGGGACGGAAAGGACGGCGACCTACACCAATTTGGATCCGGCTCATTATACATTCAAGGTGCGGGGCCTGAACAATGACGGGGAGTGGTCGGATAAGATATTGAGCCTGGAAGTGGAGATCACGCCGGCTTTCTGGATGACGTGGTGGTTCAAGCTGTTGATCGTGCTGGCTGTCATTTTGGGGATGTTATATTTTTATCTGTTGAGGATCAGCACCATTAATTCCGTGAATAAATCGCTGGAGCGGCAGGTACAGGAGCGGACAGCGCAGTTGACGAGTCTAACGCAGGAAGAGCGGAAGGCGAGGGAGGAAGCGGAAGAGGCCAACAAGGCGAAGAGTATCTTTCTCGCGACGATGAGCCATGAGATCAGGACGCCGATGAATGGGGTGATCGGGATGGCGTCCCTGATGGCGGAGACGCAACTGACACTACAACAGCGGGAGTATAATATGACCATTCTGACCTGTGGAGAGAGTCTGTTGAGTGTGATCAACGATATTCTGGACTATAGCAAGATCGATTCGGGGAAAATGGAGCTGGAGCAACAGGCTTTTAATCTCCGGCATTGTATTGACGGGGTATTGGGGTTGTTCTATGAGAAGGCCACGCACTCCGGTCTGCGGCTGGTATACCGGATCGAGCCCGAAGTACCGCCGGAATTGGAAGGGGACGAGTTGAGGCTGCGTCAGATCCTGATGAACCTGGTGAGCAATGCGGTGAAGTTCACACATGCCGGGGAGATCTTTGTGACGGTCAGGTTGCTGCGGGCGGACCCGATGGGCGAGCTGATGTTGGGTTTTGAGGTCAAGGATACGGGTATTGGCATTCCTGACGAGAAGATCGGGATGCTCTTCAAATCGTTTTCGCAAGTGGATTCGTCCACGACGCGCAAATATGGCGGGACGGGGCTTGGGCTGGCGATCAGCGAGAAACTGGTGAACCTGATGGGTGGGCAGATCACGGTGCGGAGCAGATTAGGTGAGGGTACCGTGTTTAGTTTTACGATCAAGAGCAGGGCTGGGGAGATCAAGCCGGTTCAAATGCCGGAGAGGTCCGTGGAGAAGGAGCAGATGAGTGTGGAATTTGCCTCGTCTTTTCCGCTGCGGATATTGGTTGCGGAGGACAATGTGATCAATCAGCACCTGATCAATCAGATCCTGGGCAATCTGGGTTATGAAGCGGACTGTGTGGAGAATGGGGTGTTGGCCACAGCGGCGGCGCGGGAAAAGGAGTATGACCTGATCCTGATGGACGTGCAGATGCCTGAGATGGATGGGTTGGAGGCGACGCGGCATATCCGGCAGTGGTCCGGCAGGCAGCCGGTGATCGTGGCGCTAACGGCGAATGCTATGCGCGGGGATCGGGAAGAATGTCTGAATGCGGGGATGGATGATTATATCAGTAAGCCGGTCAGGCTGGATGAGTTGATGCGGTTGTTGAAGAAGTGGGCTTTGCAGCCGCGGGCGACAGGTTAGCGCCCGGCTGGGCCGGCGCTTTTCGGCGCTGGCCGTGCGGGTTAGACCTTGCGGTGGAGGGAAGAGTCGCGGATGATGAGCTCGGAGCGGATGATGATGGTATCGGGCGTGCGGGCGGAGGATTGTCCTGACAATTGTTCGAGGAGGCTTCGGGCTGCCTGTTCGCCCATTTCCTCCCCGGGATAATTTATAGTCGTTAGTTTTGGGTGGATGATCTTGGAGATGGCGTCGTTGTTGAAGCCGACGATCGCGATGTCTTCGGGTACACGGACCCCTCCTTCTTTGAGGGTCTGAAGGAATACAGCAGCAAAAAAATCATTGGTTATGAAGGCGCCGTCTGGACGGATCTCCCTGGCGAGGACCTGTCTTGCCGCGCGTAGGGCAGCGGCCTCGCTCAGATCGTTGACCAGGAGGAGGTCGGGGTCATACGGCAGGCCGAAGTCGGACAGGGCCTGCTGGTAGCCCTTAAAACGTCCGGCGTAGACATTTCTGCCGAGGTTGGCGGTGATGTGGGCGATACGGCGACAGCCCTGGGCTGCGAGGTGGGCGGTGGCTTCATATCCGGCGCGGGTATTATCGATGATGACCCGGGTGCCGAAGGAGAGGTCTTCGACACGATCGAAGAAAACGACGGGGATGCCTTTTTTTACGAATGGATCGAAGTGGTCGAGGTCTGTGGTGTCGAAGGCGAGGGAGGCGATGAGGCCGTCGACGCGTTTATGGAAGAGGTTGTGTGCATTGGAGGCTTCTTTGCGGTAGGTCTCGGAGGAATGGCCGATGATGAGGTCGTAACCGGCCTCGGTCATAACCTTCTCGATGCCGGAGAGGACGGAGCTTATGAATTGGCTTTTAAGCTCGTGGACGATGATGCCGATGGTGTGGGTCTTCTGCATCCGGAGGTTGCTGGCGAAGCTGTTGGAGCGGTAGCCCATTTCTTTAGCGGTGTCCATGATGCGCTTCCGCGTTTTACTATTGATAGCCGGGTGGTCTTTGAGTCCCCTGCTGACTGTGGCGGGTGAAAGGCCCAGGACCTTTGCGATATCATAGATGGTGATGTCTTTTTTTCCCGTCATAAAGAGTGGAGTCCGTGAACCGGTGAAGGTAAGCTTTTTAAAAAAATCTATGCAATCGGTTACAATGTGAAAAATCGATATTATATTTACCGGACCCCTCGCCTTCGCTGGGGGGCGCGGCGACCATGGGTTGCGGCTGGGTGAATTAAAACTTCTTGCCATGTTGTTATTGGGTATTGATCTGGGTACTTCTTCGGTTAAGGTGGCTGTAATGGATGCGGATACGCATCGGGTGCTGGCTACGGCGCAATATCCGGATACCGAGGCTTTGATCATATCAAAGCAGCCGGGTTGGGCTGAGCAGTCGCCGGAAATATGGTGGCAGCAGGTAAAGCAGGCGATTGCGCGGGTGCATGCGACGGGTGCTTATGACCCGGCGGATATTGTCGCAATCGGTATTGCGTATCAAATGCATGGTTTGGTGTTGGTGGACAAGGCTCAGCGGGTCCTGCGGGACAGTATCATCTGGTGTGACAGCCGTGCGGTTCCCTATGGGGACCGGGCTTTTGCGGCGATCGGGCCGGAGCGGAGTCTGGAGCGGCTGCTGAATTCTCCTGGAAATTTTACTGCGGCCAAGCTGGCGTGGGTCAAGGAGCAGGAGCCGGCGGTCTATGCCCGGATAGACAAGGTCTTGTTGCCGGGTGATTTTATCGCGCTGCGGTTGACGGGCGAGGCTACCACGCATATTTCCGCACTATCGGAGGGTATCTTCTGGGATTTTGCTGCCGATGGCCTGTCGGATGATGTCTTTTCATTTTTTGGTTTCGATAAGGCGATGATGCCTGAGGTGCGGCCATTGTTTGCTGCGCATGGCGGGGTAAAAGCCGATGTGGCGGCGGAACTTGGGCTGAGGCGTGGGATACCCGTTACTTATAAGGCGGGGGACCAGCCCAACAATGCGTTGTCGTTGAATGTGCTCGAGCCTGGTGAGGTGGCGGCGACGGCCGGGACCTCAGGGGTGATCTATGGCGTGAGCGACCGGCTTGTATTTGATCCTGGTTCGCGGGTGAATAGTTTTGCGCATGTGAATTATATGCCGGGCGCGAAGCGGGTGGGGGTCTTGCTTTGCATTAATGGTACGGGTATACTAAACCGGTGGGTAAGGGATCTGAGCGGGCGGGACTATATGGCATTGAATGCTGCCGCGGCGGGGATTGCGCCAGGGAGTGCGGGATTGCGGGTCCTGCCTTTTGGGAATGGCGCCGAGCGGATATTCCACAATAAGATAATCGGGGCGCAGCTGCTGAATGTCGATCTCAACGTGCATGGGCAGGCGCATTTGTACCGTGCCGGTCAGGAAGGGATCGCCTTTGCCTTTCGGTATGGGTTGGATATCATGCGGGAGAATGGGATGCGGCCGGCGATCATCCGGGCGGGGAAGGCGAATATGTTCCAGAGCCCTGTTTTTCTGGAGGCATTTGTGAATGCCACGAATGTACCGGTGGAGTTGTATAACAGCGATGGTAGCATCGGGGCGGCGTTGGGCGCGGGTATCGGCGCCGGTATTTTCCGGGATGGGAAGGAAGCTTTTGCCGGGTTGAGGCCGTTGCAATTGGTGGAGCCGGGTAGTAAGGCGTCTGACTATGCCGGGTTATATGAAGAATGGAAAAGTATTTTGCAAACATTTATAAAATAGCAGCTATGCCAGTTATCACGGGACAGAACGAATTTTTTAAGGGAATAGGGCCGATCAAATTCGAAGGGCCGGGCACGGACAATCCATTGGCTTACCGGTGGTATGACGAGAACAAGATCGTAGCGGGCAAGACCATGAAGGAGCATTTGCGGTTTGCTGTAGCCTATTGGCATTCTTTTGTCGGCAATGGGGCCGATCCTTTTGGCGAGCCTACGCATTTGTATCCCTGGAATGAAAAGGCCGATGCGATAGCGCGGGCGAAGGACAAGATGGATGCGGCGTTTGAATTCATCACGAAGCTGGGGCTTCCCTACTATTGTTTTCACGATGTGGATGTAGTGGATTATACCAATGATGTGGAGGAGAACGAGCGGCGTCTTCAGATCATAACGGCCTATGCGAAGGAAAAGCAGGCTGCGAGCGGGGTCAGGTTGTTGTGGGGCACGGCCAATCTTTTCTCCAACCGGCGGTATATGAACGGGGCGGCGACGAACCCTGATTTTCATGTGCTGGCACATGCGGGTGCGCAAGTGAAGGCGGCGTTGGATGCCACGATCGCTCTTGGCGGGGAGAACTACGTTTTTTGGGGTGGCAGGGAAGGTTATATGAGTCTGTTGAATACGAATATGAAGCGGGAGCAGGAACATTTAGCGCGGTTCCTGCATATGGCGAAGGACTATGCCCGGAAGCAGGGATTCAAGGGCGTGTTTTTTATCGAGCCGAAGCCTTGTGAGCCTACCAAGCATCAATATGACTATGACAGTGCCACGGTGATAGGTTTTCTGCGGCAGTTCGATCTGCTGAAGGATTTCAAGCTGAACATCGAGGTCAACCACGCAACGCTGGCGGGGCATACCTTTACGCACGAGCTGCAGGTGGCCGTGGATGCGGGCGTGCTGGGTTCGATGGATGCGAACAGGGGGGATTATCAGAATGGCTGGGACACGGATCAATTCCCCAACAATATTTATGAATTGACGGAGGCCATGCTCATCATCCTTGAGGGCGGTGGTTTTGGCGGCGGCGGGATCAATTTTGACGCCAAGCGGCGGCGTAACAGCACGGATGCGGCGGATCTTTTTCATGCGCATATTGGAGGTGTGGATACGTTTGCACGGTCATTGGTAGTAGCGGATGCGGTCCTGCAGAAGTCGGACTATCGGAAGGTGCGGGCAGACAGGTATGCGTCTTTTGACAGTGGGAAGGGGGCGGCCTTTGAGAAGGGCGGGTTGAGTTTGGAGGACCTGCGGGAGTTTGCGGTTGTGAATGGGGAGCCAAAAGTGATTTCCGGCCGGCAGGAGTACCTGGAGAATATCATTAATCATTATATTTGACCTTCGCGATGGGCCCGGCCGGTGGCCGGGCTCTTTAGACTTGACCATATGCTACAACTACAGACCCTCGACTACATTGTTTTCCTTTTTTATTTTCTGATCGTTTCGATTTACGGCTTTTGGATCTACAACCGGAAGAAGGCTGCGCAGACCAATTCCAAAGATTACTTCCTGGCAGAGGGTTCGCTGACATGGTGGGCCATAGGAGCCTCGCTGATCGCCTCGAATATCTCTGCGGAGCAGATGATCGGCATGAGCGGGTCGGGTTTCCGACTGGGGCTGGCGATCTCCACGTATGAATGGATGGCGGCTGCGACCTTGCTGATCGTTGCCATCTTCTTCATCCCGGTGTATCTGAAGAACAAGATCTATACGATGCCGCAGTTCCTGAGCCAGCGGTATAACGGAACGGTGGCGATGATCATGGCGATCTTCTGGCTGGCGTTGTATATCGTGGTGAATCTGATGTCCATTCTGTACCTGGGTGCGCTTGCGGTGAGCAGCATATCGGGGATCAATATCGTCACCTGTATTTTTTTGCTGGCCATTTTTGCCGTCATCATCACTCTTGGCGGGATGAAGGTCATCGGGTATACGGATGTGATCCAGGTGTTCTTTTTGATCCTGGGCGGGTTGGTGGCGACCTACATCGCGTTGCACCTGGTGGCGGAAAAGTCGGGACAGTCGGGGCTTTTGGCTGGTTTCAGGATCATGACGCATAACGCGAGCGATCACTTTCATATGATCTTTAAAAAGGATTCGCCGAACTACGTGAGTTTGCCGGGGTTATCGGTGCTTATCGGCGGGATGTGGATCGTGAACCTTAATTACTGGGGTTGTAACCAATACATAACACAAAGGGCTCTGGGCGCGACGTTGCCGACGGCGCGGAGCGGGATCCTGTTTGCGGCGTTCCTGAAGATGTTGATGCCGGTGATCGTGGTATTGCCGGGTATCGGGGCGTACGTGTTGTATCAGCAGGGGATGTTCCATGCGGGAATGCTCAGTCACAGCGGGGCTGTGGATGTGAACAAGGCTTATCCCAACCTGATGACCTTGCTGCCGGAGGGCTTCAAGGGGATAGCCTTTGCGGCGCTGACGGCAGCCATCGTGGCTTCGCTGGCGGGCAAGGCCAATAGCATTGCGACGATCTTTACGCTGGATATTTATAAAAAGGCCCTGGTAAAGGATGCCAGTGAAAAGAAGCTGGTCTTCACCGGTAAGGTCGCGGTTGTTGTGGCCATGTTGCTGGCTGTTCTGATGTCGCTGGTCATTGGCGAGAAACTGATGGGTGAGGGCAAGCAGGGGTTCAATTATATTCAGGAATATACGGGCTTTTTCTCACCGGGTATCCTGGCGATGTTCCTGCTTGGTTTTTTCTGGAAGCGGACGACTTCGAATGCGGCTTTGTTTGCCACGATCGGGGGTTTTATCCTGTCCTGTGTATTAAAATTCCTGCCGGGCTGGGTGAACCTGGACTGGCTGACGCCTTATGGGTTTTTTCAGCCGAATGCGGATAACCATGGTGTTTTTGAGATCCCCTTTATGGATAGGATGGGTTTTGTGTTTGTGTTCTGTGTGTTGGGGATGGCGATCATCAATTTTGTGGAGAACAAGCGGGGTGTGGTCAGCAAGGGCCTTGAAGTGGATAGGAGCATGTTCCGGGTAAGCAAAGGCTTTACGGTTGGCGCCCTGATCATCGTGGCGATGCTCATTACGCTTTACACAGTATACTGGTAAAGGGGGCGGTTATTTACAACAATCCTTTTTGCGGATAAAGATCGCCTTTAACACGCGGAGGAAGATATTCCCTATGGATTGGATAGTTGTCAATTTAGCGGGTATGTTCGGTGATATAGTCAATGACGGAGCCGACCGTGCGTAATCTTTCTGCGTCTTCGTCGCTGATCTTGAGGTTGAACTCTTTTTCCAGCGCCATAAAGGTTTCCAGTACATCGAGGGAGTCCAGGCCGAGATCATCGGAAAAGGAGGCGGTGTCGACCAGCGCCGCGTCTTCCACGCCTAATTTTTCATGAAAAATGGTCCGGACCCTTGTTGCCACACTTGGTTTCTTGCTAATAACGGAATTCATAGTACTCGTTTTTACAATAACAGTATTTGTCATTGGCAAGATCAATCAGGAGCGACTACAAAGATAAGACATTTTTGTACTTATTTTTGCGAATGAGGACGATCATTGTACCTGCCGGCACGGCGAAGCCGGTTGTAGGTTTGTTGTTGAATTTCAATCAGGAAAGAAGGGGCGGCATGGCGGTCGAGCTATTGCTGGTGCTGGAGAAGAAAGAGGGGCGGAGCTATCAGCGTATCCCCCTTTCGGGGGCGCATTTTACAACTTATTTAACGGGGCTGCCTTTGCCCCTGGCCCAAGTCGTCCGCAAGCTTTCGGACGAGTATCTGATCGATTATTTGGTTAAGAATGGCTTCGCCTGGATCAGGGATGCGGACAAGCCTTTCGAGCTGCTGGAGGAGCGGCATTTTGTCCTGCTGCGGCAGTGGGTTTCCGGGGTCCTCCAGGAGTTGAAGCCGCTGGTTCCGGCGATCCGGTATTTGTTCTATTTACCTATGGGAGAAGGCTTTCATAGTACGGCTATCCGGCCGGCCGCTTTGAGCACGGCCACGCCGTCGCTGCAATTTGTGCTGGAACGGGAGTTGGGGATGGTCCGGCTGCGGTGTTCGGTGCTGGTCAATAGCGGGAATTTTCCGGTGGAGGATTTTCAGCGGGTGCCTTATTTTTTAAAGAGCGGGAATGAGTTTTTCTTATTGGCGGCGGCCGACCGGGAGGTGTTGCAGCAATACCGGGAAGGGGAACTGGAGGTAAGGGAAGAGGGGTTGCCGCGGTTTATGGCGAAGGTGGTGCGGCCATTGGCGGAGCGTTATCCGATCGATACCGATGCGGTGATCCGTATGGAGCGGATCGATGCCGAGCCGCAGGGGCAGGTGTATGTGAGTGAGCTCAATGAGAATTTTCTGCTGATCAAGCCCAAGTGGTTATATGCCGGGCTGGAAGTGGAGGAGAGCGAAGAGGAGGAGACCAGGGTGGAGCAGGAAGAGCGGGTGTTCCTGATCGTCCGGAAGAAAGCCGGGGAGCGGGCCTTGACCGAGGCGTTAAAGGGTTTGCATGCGAAGTTCGAGGGGCAGGCGAATGGTTATTTTTATTTGAATTTTAAGGAGGCGTTGGAGAAGAACTGGTTCCTGCGGTTTTATCAGCTGATGCAGCAGATGGATGTGCCGGTGTTGGGTATGAATAGGCTGCGGAAGTTCAAATACAACACGCATGTTCCTGTTATCGAGATCACTGCGGGGCGAAATATCGATTGGTTTGATCTTACCATCAAGGTGAGCTATGGGGACCTGGTCGTTCCATTGGCGGAACTGCGCAAGGCTATTCTGGGGCGTCAGGACTATATTCTTTTATCTGACGGCAGTCTGGGGTTGCTGCCAAAGGAATGGTTGGACCGGTATTCGTTGTTGCTCCGAATGGGGCAGGCTTCTGGCGGTGGGATCAGGCTGCCGGCCTTGCATTGGACCATATTGGGTGAGGTTGGCGAGGTGGCGGTGGATGAGGTGTTGCGGTTGGAATTGGCCGAAAAGAAGCGGCGGTGGGCGGAATATGACGGCGAAAAGAGCTGGGCGTTACCTGCGGCGGTGAAGGCAACTTTGCGGGACTATCAATTGGCCGGTTTCCGCTGGCTTTGTCTGCTTGATGAGATGGGTTGGGGTGGCTGTCTGGCGGATGACATGGGATTGGGCAAGACGCTGCAGACCCTTTGCTTTTTGCAACATGTCGTAGAGCATTATCCGGGGGAAACGCATTTGGTCGTTTGTCCGACTTCGCTATTGTACAATTGGGAGAGCGAATTGAAGAAATTTGTGCCGGGGCTCGATTATCAACTTCATTATGGAGCGGGGCGGGAATTGACGGAGGAGGGCTTCCGTAAGGCGCATGTTATCATCACCAGTTATGGGATGGTGCGCAACGACATCCAGCATTTCGCCCAATATCGATTCGGGTATGTGATCCTCGACGAGAGTCAGGCGATCAAGAACCCGGCTTCGCAGGTGCGTAAGGCGATCCAGCAATTGCGAGCGCGTAACAGGGTGGCGTTGAGCGGGACGCCGGTGCAGAACAATACGTTTGATCTGTATGCCCAAATGGATTTTCTGAATCCGGGGATGTTGGGCGGCCCCGATCATTTCCGGACGGAGTTTGCCACGCCGATTGACAGGAATGGGGATGCTGCTGCGGCGGCGCGGTTGAGGAAGCTGGTGTATCCATTTGTACTGAGGCGGACGAAGGAGCAGGTAGCGAAGGACCTGCCGGACAGGACGGAGATGGTATTGTGGTGTGAGATGGGCGAGGAACAGCGGCGGATCTATGATAGCTTCAAGGAGCATTACCGGGAGCAACTGCTGGACCGCATTGCCGAGGAGGGGTTGGGGAAGAGTAGTATTTATATTTTGGAAGGGTTGACGAAACTGAGGCAGATCTGTGATAGTCCGGCGATGTTAAAGGAGGAGGAGCCTTTTCCCAATGTGAGCGTCAAGTTGGACGAGCTGGTGCGGGAAATTGTAGAGAATACGGGTGATCACAAGGTGCTGGTCTTTTCGCAATTCACCTCGATGTTGGGGTTGATAGGGGAAGCGCTGGAATTGAAGGGGGTGGACTATTTGTACCTGGATGGGGGTGTGGCGGCCGCGGCGCGCAAGGAGGCTGTGGAGCAATTCCAGTCCGCCGAGGACATGCGGGTGTTTTTGATCAGTCTGAAGGCGGGGGGTGTTGGGTTGACGCTTACGGCCGCGGACTATGTGTATTTGGTAGATCCCTGGTGGAACCCTGCGGCTGAGCAGCAGGCGATAGACCGCAGCCATCGGATCGGACAGACCCGGAAGGTTTTTGCCTATCGGATGATCTGTAAGAATACGGTAGAGGAGAAGATATTGCAGCTGCAGGAGAAGAAGCGGAGTCTGGCGGCGGACCTGGTGGCGGATGAAGCCGGTTTTACGAAGCAGCTGACGCAGGAGGATGTGGCGTATTTGTTCAGTTGATCGGTGGTGCCAGCGGTTGGAAATTGCATAAATTTGTGGCATGACCCTCAAATATTTTCTAACTCAACTGATGGATGTTGCCGACAAGTATTTCCTGGTGGCGGGAACTGCTTTTCTGCTGGTATATGTGGTGCTGCGGAAGCGGATCGCCTGGCGGAAGATCCAGCTAAAGTTCCCAGCCGACAAAGATTACCGGCGGGAGATCATCGATTCGACGATCTCGATGCTGATCTTTGCGTTGTCACCGGTCATCATACTGGGGGTGCCGGCGATCAGGGTACACACGCAACTATATAAGGCGGTGGCGGATCTGGGCTGGACATATTTCTTTTTGGTCTTTCCCATCTTGTTTGTGGTGCATGACGCCTATTTCTATTGGATGCACCGGTTGATCCATCATCCAAGGCTGTTCCGGCTTATCCATCTGGAGCACCACCGGTCGGTGAATCCTTCGCCCTGGACGGCGTATGCATTTGGGCCGATCGAGGCGTTTATAGAGTCGCTGATCTTTCCGATCATATTATTCTTGATCCCTGTGATGATCTGGCATGTCTTTATCTTCTTTTTGCTGAGTATCGTATATAATGTTTACGGGCATCTGGGTTTCGAGCTGTATCCAAGGGGGTTTCATCGGACGCTTGCGGGAAGATGGGTAAATACGTCGGTGTCGCACAATCAGCATCACCGATATTTCAAGGGGAATTATGGATTGTATTTCTTATGGTGGGACCGATGGATGGGGACGTTAAGAGCCGATTACGATAGCGCTTTTGCGGAGGTGACGGAAAGGCAAAAGCGGCAGGTCGTTGAAACGGAAAGCATTCAATATGACGTATAGGTCCTTTTTGGTCGTTATTCTTTTCCAGTTGTGGGTTTTTGGTTCTGCGGAGGCGCAGGTGAAGGCGGACGATATTGTTGGTATCTGGCAGACGCATGGGGATAAGCCGGCAAAGATCCAAATCTATAAGATTGGAGAGCAATACCATGGGAAGATCGTTTTTCTGCAGTTCCCCACGGAAAATGGAAAGCCCATGGTTGACAAGAATAACCCCGATAAAAGCAGGCAGAGCGAGCCCGTACTGGGGCTGGAACTATTATCGGGATTTTTGTTTGACAAGGATGAGTGGGACGGCGGCCACATTTATGATCCTGAGAGTGGAAAGACGTATAGTTGTACGATATCGCTGAAGGACCCGCATACGCTAAAAGTCAGGGGGTATGTGGGGATATCCTTGTTTGGCAGGACGGAGGTGTGGACGAGGGCGGAGGGTTAACTTTGGTCCCATTTTGCATCCAGTACCGTAGACAAAATGTAATAGATTTCGGTGGGGTTATCAGGCTTGCTTATAAAATGCACCGCTCCCCGTTTTCCCAGGTCTATTGAATCGTTAACATCCCTTGACGTAGTATAGATAAAGACCGGGATATGGCTGAGCCGTTCCTCCTTCTTAATCTCTGCCAAACATTGTCTTCCGTTAATACGAGGCATCCTTAGATCCAAGAAAATGTAATCAGGAAGGGGGCTGTGTTCATCTTTCAATATTCTCATTGCTTCCTGCCCATCACTCGCCGTAATAATGTTAATGTCCTTATTAAGTTCTTTTGCCGATTCGACGAATAGGTTCCTGTCATCCTCGTCATCATCTGCAATAAAAATTGTCATGTTCTCCTTCATATTGTTGTGGTTAATTGACAACCCGATCGGCTGATTGTGTTAAAGGAAGCCGGACATAAAACGTTGACCCGTTGTTTTCTTGGGCTTCGGCACGTATTCCCCCCTGATGCTGTCCGGCAATTTTTTGGCACAATGCCAGGCCTATGCCCGTTCCGGAATATTGCTGTTGCGAATTCAGGCGTTCAAAGATCGAGAAGATCTGCTCGGAAAACTGCTGTTCAAATCCAATGCCATTGTCTTCAAAGCTGATTTCAGAATACGAAAGCTGCCCATTTAAATTCGACGCGTTTTCGATCTCTTCGGACGGAAGCATTCTGGAAGAAATAGTGAGCACGGGGGCTGTTCCGGCTTTAGAGAATTTCAGGGCGTTGCCCACCAAATTATAAAAAAGCTGATTTATCTGTAAGGGGATCGCTTCAATAACGGGTAAATTCCCCTTCCTGACGGAGGCCCCTTTTTCAAGAATAAGCAGATCAAAATCAGTTAGCGTATTGTCCAGGATCTGGTTCAGGTCCGTTCTCATAAACATATTTTCCGCGTGGCATATCCGTGAAAAATTAAGCACATCGTTAATGAGTAAAGACATGCGTTCCGAGGATGCATTGATCTTATCGATCAGTCCCCTGGTATCAACCGACAGATCGGCATCGAAGCGGTGTTTAAGGAGCGATGTAAAAACCCGGATCTTTCTCAATGGCTCCTGTAAATCGTGAGAGGCGATAGAAGCAAATTGATCCAGGCTTTTATTTACATGTTCCAACTCGATATTCTTTTTCCGCAGGGTTTCTGTATTTATTATATCCGGGGTAACATCCTGGTTAGTCCCTATTATCATCCTTCGCCCCGGGTCGTCAATTTCTTTTTCCGTTGTGCGAAAATATTTTACTTCTCCGTTCTTTGAGATGATCCGATAAGTCAGTTGCAAAGGGGTTTTATTCAGTTGTTCTTTATCATCGGGATGAATAAACGTAAGATACTTTTCGGTGGAGGGGACGAACTCCTGTGGCAGACAGCCAAGCATGCGAAAAAGGTTGTCCGAGTATGCTAATTCGCCCGTTTGCAAATTCCATTCATAGCTTCCGGTGCTTGCAATCTCTTCGGCGAGATTGAATATTTTGTTTTGGATCTGCAGTCGATGCTGATAATCGATAATTCGTTGCTCGTTGTGTTTTTTTTCCGAAAGGTCGGTGACGATCATCCCGACAGTAGCCAACTGAGGCTGGAGGCTGGTGAGCGAAATATAGACGGGTATTTTTTTATTATTAGCGGACAGCGTGATCTCCGTTTTGCTGCTGCCTTGAAGCGCCAATACGAAATGCTCCTGGAACCTTTCCCGGGTTTCATCGGTAATCAGATCAAAAATGTATGAGCCGGTGACTTTTTCATTTGGCATACCCAGTAAGGTGGAAAAATAGCTGTTGCAATATATAATTAAACCGTCCCGGGTCAGGTTCAGTGCGCCTTCGCCGAATTTCTCTATTAAAACCCGATAGGCATAGTCTAAGCTCTGCAAGGTAAAAACTTCAGGTTTGCCATCATTCCTGATCGCAAAAGCGTCCACCGAACCTGTTTTTATGGCGTCTATTGCCTCTTGTGCCTCGGAGAGGCGCAATTTAAGTCCTTCAATTTCCGACAACAGGTCTTCTGAAGTTGTAGTCTCCATTTGTTATTCTTTGAATGAGATCCCCAGGCCAAGAATGACTTTCTTCGTGTCTGACAAATCGCCGATAAATCTCTTTTTTGGCAAAGGAAGTTGCCTGACAAGCGAAGGGCTGAAAACGATCTCCTGTTCTTCAGCAACAGAGGGGTTCTTGTAAATATCTATTATTTCAAGGTCAAAACGGTCAGCGAGATATTTTTCACACAGCTGCGTTATATTTTGAATGGCGCGTATGGAATTTTCCGACATCCCGGTAATATATAATTGGAGGATGATCTTTTCGGCAAGTGCGCGTTCAAGTTCCGGTTTATTTTCCATCGGCTATAATTGGCGAATACTTAAACCCTTCAATACTTTTTCCTTATTGGACAGGTCACCGATAATCTTTCTTAAGGGTTTTGGAATTTTCCTCACCAGGGTAGGGATGGCAAAGATCTCGTCAACTTCAGCCAATTGAGGACTTTTTAAAAGGTCGATGACTTCGATCGTATATTTTGCTTTGATGTATTCCTTGCTGTATTTGGTAATATTTTCCAAAGCAAGAATAGATTTAGGGGTTTGTCCTGCTATATATAGCCAAAATTCCCAGTTTTCTTCCTTTATCATGATAGCACACTTTATAATTTACGTTTTGAACCATTTCCCGAGAATCTGGCTATTCTCCCGGAGCCGTTTTGTCCTTGTTGCATTGCCAAATCAGGGCTCATTATTTTAATGCCTTCATTCGTAACGATAAAATCTCTTATTTCATTGGAATGTCCCATGCCGCGGGATTTCTCGATGTAAAGGCTACGGATCCTGCTCCCTTTGCCTTCCTCATTCCGTACCTTGATCCAGGTGTCCACCAACGAGGATATGGCTTCTTCGGCCAAGGAGTTAAAGCTAATTGGCTGTTCATGGGTTAGCGAAGTGAACAACGCGCTGATTTGATGCATCTTAAGCATATCCATCAGCCTGGCGAGCATCGCCCTTACTTCCCCGTTGCTTCCTATCGTAACGAGGCTACTGATAGGATCGATGATCACCGTATGCGGTTGAAACTCGAGAATGTATTTGTACAAGGACAAAAGATGCATTTCGAGGCCATGCAATGAAGGGCGCGAAGAATGGATCAAAAGGAGTTTTGACTTTATATACGGTTTCAGATTTATACCAACCGATAACATATTCCTGGTCAACCGATCCGGGGATTCTTCGAAGGAGAAATAGAGCACCCTCTCTTTTTCCTTACAGCTGTTTAACGCAAAATACGACGCAAGAATGGTTTTTGCAGTGCCTGCCGAACCGGTTATGAGCGTGCTGTTTCCCCTGAAATATCCACCCCCATTGAACAATTTATCAAGTCCCGGGAGGCCGGTAGAAATTATTTCAGTGGAAATTGTATGCGTGAGCTTCAAAGAGGTAATGGGAAGAACGGAGACCCCATTTTCGTCAATCAGGAAGGGGTATTCGTTTGTGCCGTGAGTCGAGCCCCTGTACTTGACGATCCTTAACCGTCTCGTGGCTATTTGTTCAATTACGCGGAAGTCCAATAAGATGACGCAATCGGACACGTATTCCTCCAGGCCTTGCCGTGTCAGGGAGGTGTCTCCACGTTCGCCGGTGATAATTGTCGTGACTCCTTTTTCCCTTAGCCATTGAAAGAGTCGGCGGATCTCCGAACGAAGTATTGCCGTATTGTCCAGCCCGGAAAACAAGGATTCTATGGTATCGAGCACCACCCGCTTGGCGCCGATGGAATCAATGGCATGATCCAACCGGATGAATAGCCCTTCGAGGTCGTAATCGCCCGTCTCCTGAATTTCCGATCTTTCGACCCTTATATAGTCGATCTTCAGTTTTTTTTGTGCAATCGATCTTTCCAGGTCGAACCCAAGTGATCTTGCATTTTGAGTAAGATCTTTGGCAGATTCTTCAAAGCTGATGAATACGCCCGGTTCGTTGTATTCGGTAATTCCTTTTATGAGAAATTGAATCGCCAAGACGGTTTTACCGGATCCGGCGGTCCCGCAGATGAGCGTAGGACGACCTTTGGGGAGCCCGCCTCCCGTTATGTCATCGAGTCCGTCTACACCGGTCGGCGTTTTAGGGAAAATAGTATTGCTCTGTTTCATTAATGCGTCTGATTTGGCCGGCAGGTTTAAACGAGCAAGATAGTAAGCAGTAATGATGAACTATTACATCAAATCCCGAAAAGGTTATATAATTCCTACTTTAGGCGTTTTGAGCCGTTACCCCTTGGTCAATTGGATGCCGGCGTCGGTGATGAGGATCTTTTTTTCTTTATAGAGGCGGCCGGTGGTCATTTTGAAGGTTTTTTTGCTCATGCCGAAGAAGGAGTAGATGGATTCGGGATCGGATTTGTCGTGGTAGGGCAGGTGTCCTTTGTTCTCGCGGAGGAGGCGGAGGATCTTTGCGGCGGCGTCTTCGGTACGTTCATAGCCGGGTTTACCCGCGACCACGTCGATCTGGGTTTCACCTGAAGGGGATTTTTCCGCGGGTGTGATGTTTTTGATAAAGCCCTGGAATTTGTCGCCAACGGCGATGTCGCGGAAGATTTCGTTGAAATGGAGGACGCCGGTATGGCGGTTGTTGATGATAACGAGGTAGCCGATATCGGTGCGACGGAAGACGGTGAGATCGACTGGGTCTTTTTCTTTCAGGGTGAGGTTGTCGTTGCTGAGCGAAGGCTCTATTTTCTCCGTTGCGGCAAGGCGGCCTGTCTGTTCGTCGAGGTAGATGCGGACGAGGTAGTCGCCGCCGAGGCGCATGCCGCTAAGTTGTTTGGATTTTGGGACGAAGAGGTCTTTCATGAGGCCCCAGTCGAGGAAAGCGCCATGCGGGGTGGTACTGACGACCCGGAGTTTTGCGATTTCGCCCAGGATAGCCTTGGGTTGCTGGGTGGTGGCGATGAGGCGGTCTTCGCCGTCGTGATAGAGGAAGACTTTTAGTTCATCGCCGATACGGGCTCCCCTGGGGACGAAGCGTTTGGGCAGGAGGATGCCTTCTTTTCCATCGTCCAGGATGAGGCCGAATTCTAGTTCCTTTTTTACTTTCAAAGTATTGTATTCTCCGACTCGGATCATTGCGCAAAGGTATAGGAAATGGGCGGGAATAGGCCGGTGCCTGGTCATGGGCAGGTGTAAAAGATTCCTTAGTTTCACGGCTTATGCGAAGTTATCGATTATTTATGTCGTTGATCACCGGGTTGGTGTTTGTTTCCTGCGGGGCGGGGGAGGATGGTGTCTTGCGTGAGGGGCAATATCATGTAGGCGCCGGCGCCGGCCGGTCATTCAGTATACCTGGTATTGGGAAGGTGTTTTTAGAACCCAATTCGACGATCGGCCTGGCGAGGGGTTTTGGCAAGGACAATCGCGAGATCACTTTAGATGGCGTGGCGCTTTTTGAGCTGACGGTGACGGGTGCGCCTGTGAGTCTGAAAACGAAGAGCCTGGTGATGGATGTGTCGGCGGGCGTTTTCCGCGTCGATGCGAGTCGTTCGAGTCCGGGTGAGGAAGTGGATCTACTGGAAGGTCAGCTATCGGTAAGGAAAGACTATCGGTCGGATACGGACAGCGTGGCGGAGGTGCTTGGGCCGGGTGAGATGGTCATGATCAACAGGGACATCGACCTGATGGAGAAGGAGAAGATGAACCAGGCCGAGATCGATCGGGTCAAAGGGATGCGGTAGTCGCGGGTGTTGCTGACAGATGGGCATATGACATCCCGCTGAGGTTATAGCTTACGATGGAGAGGCCGGTCTGCATTTTCAGCTGGAAGGTATTGGGCAGGTTTTGCGCCAGCAACAATTGGTCGCCGATGGTTTCGAGCAGGGTGAAGGCGTCGGTGTAATAGGTGATGCTGATCTGGTGTGCGGCGGGGTCTTTTGCGTCTGAGTTAATGAGGCCGAACCGGTAGAGCGAGAAGGGGATGGTACAATCGCCGAGAGCGTTCAACAGTCCCGGGATCCGATGGTTAAGGGTGATGATCGTGCCTGAGATGGAGAAGCTGACTTTGAAGGGGAGGGCGGGATCGGATTTTGGGAAGGCGTTTCGGATGGCTTCCCATGTGTACAATTCTTTTCCTTTGGAGAAGGATTGGCGTTGGATGAGGAATTCGGCGTAAGTGGCTTCGAAGACCTTTTGTTCGAAGGGCGTTTTTGAGTTTGCGTTGATGAACTGGCGGTAGGCGAGCTTGATGATGGGTTTGAGCATATGGTTGTTTTAGAAGGTTCTAAAAAAAATGGCCCCGTGAGGGGCCATTGGCGTCAAAGGGGCACACCGACTTTGAAAGTGGCCGTGTAGCCATTGGTGGTATCGCCACTGATGGTTACGAGCTCTGTGCTGTATCCGTCCGAAAAAACCTGGTCCGAGCTGTTGGTGATCGAATTTTGTCCGTGTGCAGAATAAAGTGATGTTGAGTAGACGGTGGTATTCAGGCTGTCCGGGAAGCAGAGTTGGGTGGTCAACTTGAGTACGGAGCCGACGTATATTTCCAGATGGATATGTGTGACGCGGCCGGTGTACCAGCCGGGGTAGATGGTTGTGAATTTGACCTGGCCGTTGCTGTCGGTGAGCTGGATGCCGCGGAGGAAGGTCTTGCCGGTATTGTCTTCCGTGCCCAGGTAGCCGGGCTCATCGTATTCCGAATAGTAACCGTCTTTGTCGCAATGCCAGATATCGACGCGGGCGTTGGTAAGGATGGCGCAGCTGTCGTTCGAATTGACGATGGTCAGGGTCAGGCTGAGCGGGATGCCTGTTTTTCCTTCGGTGATATCGGTTCGGTAGATGGCTGAATCCCCGCTGAGGTCATAGGGGTATGGGCCGGCGGTCTCTTCGGGTGTAGCGGTGCAGGTCGTTGTCGTGTTGGTGGTGGAAGTGCTGTCGGAACTGGTGGTGGTCGTGCTGCTGTCCGAGGAAGAGCTGGTGTTGTTCCTGGAGCAGGCTCCGACCAGGACGGGAGCGGCAGCAACGCCCGCGAGGAGACTTTTGATGAATTTGGCTCTGGTGTGTTCCATGGCTTTTTTTATGGTAACGGGGAGCGGAAAGGGTTAGTTGCTCTATTAACAGGATGGGTGAGGCGAACTGAGGGAATTCCGAGGTAAACTAACCTTTGAACTGCCGGAAGAAGGAGTCTTCGTAATTGCTGCCTATGGGGATATTCTTATCGCCGACGGTGATGGTCCGGTTGCGCACATTGTCAATGCGGCGGAGAGCTACGATATAGGAGCGATGGGTGCGTACGAAATCGGTAGGGGGGAGCATGGAGACAAGGCTCTTCATGGTCATGCGAACGATGAGGGGCGATTTTCTTTCCTGGTGGATCTTCAGGTAGTCGTCGGCTGCTTCGACGAAGAGGATATCGGCGGTTCTGACCTTGATGAGGCTGTAGTCGGCGCGGATGAGGAGGGTGTCGTCGTGGTTTTCAGGTATCTGTCGAAAGGAGATATATTCGGTGGCTTTGGCGACTGCTTGTTGGAACCGTTCGATGGTGAATGGTTTTAGGAGGTAGTCGATGGCATTCAGGTTGAAACCTTCGACGGCGTATTCGGCGTAGGCTGTGGTGAAGATCACGAGTGGTCCGGGGTCGAGGGTCTTATAGAGGTCGAGGCCGGATTGGGAGGGCATGCGGATGTCGAGGAAGAGAAGGTCGACTGGTGATTGGGCGAGCCAGGTGAGGGCGTCGCGGGGCCTGAGGAAGGTTCCGGCCAGGTGGATGCCTTCTGTGCGGCCGCAAAAGTTTTCGATCACTTTGAGTGCGGGCGCTTCGTCGTCTATGGCGATGGCGTTTATCATATCCCTCTCAAATTTAGGGAAACCGTGAAATCCTTTTCTTCATCTTTTAATTCGAGGGTATATTTTCCCGGGTAGAGCAGCTGCAGGCGTTCGCGGGTGTTTTTTATCCCCAGTCCGCTGGGGCCGGTATTGGGCTGGGAAGGGGCCACTTTTCTGTTGGCTACGAAGAGGGATAGTTCGTGGTCCAGGATGTCGATGCGGATGGAAATGGTTGAGGGTTCTTCGGGGTTAACGCCATATTTGAAGGCGTTCTCCACGAAGGGGATGAGCAAAAGGGGGACGATTTGTTTGTCGCCGGGGTCGCCGGTGACGTTGAGGTCGATGAGGAGCGAGCCTTCAAAGCGGGTCTTTTGGAGCTCGATGTAGTCGATCAGGTAGGCGATCTCCTGTTTGAGAGCCACTTTTTCCCGTCCTGTATCTGTGAGCACGTAGCGCATCATCGAGGACAGGCGGACGATGGCACCGGCGGTCTGCTCGGACTTTCCGAGGGCCATGGCGTAGATGCTATTGAGGGTATTGAAGAGGAAGTGGGGGTTTATTTGGGTTTTGAGATAGGCGAGCTCGGCGTGGAGTTTTTCTTCTTCGGCTCTGATCCAGCGGTCGCGGATCTTGAGCAGGAGGGCCAGGAAGAGGACGACGAGGAAGATGAAGAAATGTTCGTTCAGTTCGAATATGATCGGGAGTTGGCGCCGGAAGCCTGGCGGTCTGCCTGCGTCGGGTCGGAATAGGGGGCCGGGTTGGTATCGGGGACTGTCGAAGCGGGGGCGGTCATCAGGGCCGGGGGGGCCTCCGGGTCCGGGTCCGTCAGGTTGGTATCCGGGGCCGTCAGGTTGGTGTCCGGGGCCGTCGAATCGGGGTTGACCAGGGTCTGGGCGGAAGTTAACGAAGGTGGGTTGGTCGTGGCGGGAAAGGAGGAGGCGTGGGAGGAAGGTGATGATGGCGAAGGCGAGGAGGTTGAAGGCGAGGAAGAGCAGGTATTTGCGGCGGAAATAGAATCGGGGGATGAGGAGGTAGTAGTTGGCATAAAAAACGCCCAGCACGAGGACATAGGCGATGATGTCGCGTTGTGTGGGCGGGTTGGTCAGATAGGAGTGGAGGTTAAGGGATTCGGGAGAGAAAAGGAAGGGTAGGGCCAGGAAGATCGCGCATCCGGCGAAGTGCAGAAGGAGTTGTTGCTTACGTCCCGTCATGGGGTAAAGCTAGGGTTTTTACTCGTCTTCGGCGAAGGTCAGCATGAAGTCGTTGATGTCGAGGATGGAGAATTCGGTTGCCCCGTAAAAGGTCTTCTGGAGGCCGTGGACAAGGGTGGTTTTTTCGCGGATGCTTTCGAAGAACTCGCGTATGCGCTGGACCTTTATATAGAACAGCAGTGGTCCGCCTTCCTGGCGTTTGATCTGGGGCAGGGTATCGCCGATGCTTTTGAATGACTGGAACATGATGGTCACCTTACCGTTAGTGACCATAGCCCAGACGAGGTCGTCCTCACTTTCTGCGGGGACGGACATGGTGAGGCTGAAGCCGAGGAGCTTATAAAAGTCCAGTGTTGCGCGAATGTCTTTGACGAACAGATTGGGGGAGAGTGATTCCATAATTTTTTAGCATAAATATACTAACTTATTTAGTAAATCAAAGGCCGGACGACAATTTCTTTAAAACACTTACCTTGTTTTCCTATGTTACATGTTGTATCGTATCAGATCGCCGATGGTATCGATGTAAAGGCCTTCCGGGGCAGCTACAAGGAGGGGATCTATCATTATGATGCGGACGAATTGTTCTACAAGACCGGCGAGGAAGACTTCCTATATGTCTTCAAGTATGGGGTGGTATGTTTTATGAATTATGATGCCGCGCGCCGGGATGTGTTCCTGCAGCAGGTCACTCCGTTTTGCAAAAACGTTTTTGGGCAGCCATTGAGTGAGGAGTTCGAAGTGGAGACTGATGCCAAGGAGTACAAGTTCGGGTATAATAAGATAGAGATCGTGAAGCCGGATATCGAGGTTTTCCGGCTGATCATGCTGAATGTGAGCCAGTCAGTGTCCCTGGATTACTATTCAGAGCAGACGAATTTGCTGCAGGAGGAGACCAATAGCCATACGTTGAAGCTGGAGAGGAAGGGGCGGCTGGATATTAGCGGGGCAAATCTAAAGAAGTATATCGGCAAGACGCTGAATCTCAAGAACCGCATTGCGGAGAACCTGTATATATTCGACTCGCCGCCGGAGACCTGGGAAGATGAGAATTTGAACCGGATCGACCAGGGGTTGAAGCGGACCTTTGATCTGCAGGAAAGGTACCGGGATGTGCGGGAGGGTTTAGAGATCATCAAAGAGAACCTGGAGTTGTTTAAAGACCTGCTGCAATATCGCAACAGTACCTTTCTGGAATGGATCATTATCATCCTTGTTTTTTTGGAAGTATTGAACCTCTTGCTGGATAAGATCTTCAAGTATTGATGAACGTTGTGTTTTTTGTACACATTTAATTTGGGCGCTCCGCCCCTACAATCCAATTATATATAGATAAGTTTAATGTGAAATTAAACAATTGGAGAACAGATTGTTAGTTTTTTGATTTTGCTGGAAAGCGGGATATTTTCTTATACTAAGCGAATATAAGTTGCAATCGGGTTGGCGTATTTGTTGTTTCGTCCCGCCAGATGAGATAGCATTTCATTAACCAACAAATCTCTGTTTATGACAAGAAAACGATTGCTTGACAGCATCCCGCTTTGTATTTTCTTTCTTCTACTTTTACCATTCATGAATAAGCCGGTGAGCGCGCAGACGCCCGATCGGGTGATCACTGGTGTGGTGGTTGACGACAAGGGATCGCCGCTGCAGAACGCCACGGTCAGGGTCAAGGGTGCCGTGGGTGGTGGCGTGAGTACCGATCTGTCGGGGCATTTTTCCATTTCTGTTCCGGCGGGTGCGACGAGTGTAGTGGTCAGTTTTGTAGGTTTTAAGGAGCAGGAGGTTACGATTGCCGGCGAAAAAGCTTCGCGGATCGTGATGGTGCCGGGTCTAAGTAATTTGGACGAAGTGGTTGTGGTGGGGTATGGGACGCAGAAGCGCAAGGATGTAACGGGATCGGTTGCTTCGATAAAGGGCAATGCGATAAAGGATTTGCCGATGACGAGTGTGACGCAGGCGTTGCAGGGCAAGGCGGCCGGCGTGGAAGTCATCGATAATTCGGGGCAGCCCGGCACGGTGCCCACGATCATCATCAGGGGGTTGTCTTCTTTGCACCAGCCTTTGCCTTTGTACATTGTGGATGGCGTAAGGGTGCCGGCTGATAATATCAATCTCCAGGATATTGCCACGATCGATATCCTGAAAGACGCCAGCGCGGCGGCCATTTATGGTTCTGCAGCCGCGGGCGGGGTCATCCTGATCACGACCAAGAAGGGTTCGGGGGGAGCACCCCAGGTCAGCTTCAGCACCCGCTATGGGGTAACGGTTCCTAAGCTGATACACTTGCTGGACAAGCCACAATGGATCGAGTTAGAGAATACAATCGAACCCGCGATCTTTAAAGGGGCTACGCAAACCGATACGCTGGCCAATACAGACTGGGTCAAGCAGTTGTACAGTCATGGCACGGAGCAGAACTACAATCTTTCCGTCGCGGGCTCGTCTGCGACGGCCAACTATCTTTTCAGCGGTTTCTACAATGCGCAGAAAGGGATCTTTCTCAGGAACTATTCTAATATCGCGGGGGCCCGGATAAATTCTGATTATAAGCTGAGCAGTTGGCTCAAGGTGGGCGAGCAACTGAGCCTTTCGCAACGTAAGACGGTGCCTTTATTAGGCGTTCAGGCGCAATTGGAGAATGCCCCGTTCCGTTCGCAGCCGGTCATACCCATCAAGAACGAAGATGGCAGTTGGGGCACGGTGCCTCCCGGTTATCCCGGCCTGGCCTTCGGAGGTCCCAATACTGTCGGCGCGGTAGAGGCCGCAGATGCGCTGGATTATCAGAACAATATACAGGGAAATGTATATGGGGAGATCAAGCTCCCTTTGCACCTCAGTTTCCGGACTACGCTCGGCTATACTTATTTCCTGGAAACCACGGATTATTTCCAGAATACCTTCAATTTCGGGTCGGTGAGTCAGTCTACGAATTACCTGGATAAATTATACAACGAGAGCAAGCAGGTCCTGGACAATTTTGTACTTACCTACGATCAGGAATTCGGCGAGCACCATATCAATGCGGTGGCGGGGTATGAGCAGATCACCACTACGGTCAATGGTCTGAATACTACAGTGAGTTCCGTGGGGCTGCCGAATTACTCCATCGTTCAGACTTCCAATTCCACGAACACTGCGCAAGGGGATTATGACCCCAATGGTCTTATCAAATCTTATTTTGGCCGGGTGAACTACAACTATGCCGGGCGTTATTATCTCTCCGGATCTATCCGGCAGGATGCGAACTATACGGTCTTTGGTCCCAATAAACAAAAGGGGGTGTTCGAGGCGGCCTCCGCGGGCTGGAATATTTCCGACGAGGATTTCTTCAAGGGAATTTCTTCCAGCATCAATTTGCTGAAATTACGCGGCAGTTATGGAACGTTGGGTAACAGTGCGATCCCTCCTTATTCTTATGCGTCTACGTATAGCGAGTTTGGCGTGAATACCGGATTTCCTGCCCTGGCGGGCGCAAACTTTTCGCCTGGCGCTCCCCTCCTGATCGGCAATGCGATCAATGCGATCCCCAACCCCAACCTGCATTGGGAAACGGTCACCGAGACGAATATCGGGATAGATGGGGAGGCGTTGAAGAGCAAATTGTATTTTACGGTGGAATGGTACAACAGGACGACCAAAAATATGTTGTATGCGTTGCCGTTGCCGCTTAGCTCCGGATTCACTTCTCCTTATTTCACCAATATCGGCAATGTCAGCAGCAAGGGGGTGGACTTTTTGCTGGGCTACCGCGACCATGTGGGCAGGCTGGGGTATGATGTCAGTGTGAATGGTGGCTTTAATACGAACAAGGTGACCAACCTGGACGGCATTACGACCAGCTCGCTGCCTGACGGGTATAACTTTTATATCAATGGCGCAAGCAACGAGAGCTATGGCGCGATGCCTAATGAGCCGATCACGATTACCAAGGCAGGCCTGCCTTTCGGGTCTTTCTACGGTTACAAATCACTGGGCATCTTCCAGACAAATGCCCAGGCTGCGGCCAGTGCCCAGCCCAATGCGCAAGCGGGTGACCTGATATTCGCGCACAATCCTAAGTACGGGAATGCGCTGAGCGATTCGGATCAGCAGGTGATCGGTAATCCCAATCCCAAGTTTGTATTTGGGGTGAATATCCGGTTGGACTATCATGGGTTTGACCTGGCGGCCCTCTTCACGGGGGTGCTGGGAGTACAGTTGTTCAATGGCGTGAAATCTTACGCAGAGTTTCCTTTCTCCACCGATGGCAATACGACAACCAGGGCGTTCAAAGATTCCTATTTTGGCAACAATGGATTGACTTCGCAGCCTCGTATGGGTTTCTTGAATTCCGGTGGAACCTATACGCTGGATCCGAACCACAATTACAGCACGGTAAGCAGCTATTTTGTAGAGAATGGCAATTATATCAAGCTGAAGAACCTGCAATTGGGGTATACTTTTTCCAACAGCCTGACGGCAAAGGCAAAGATCAGGAGCGCCAGGTTGTTCGTGATGGGTAATAACCTCTTTGTCATCACCAAGTATTCCGGTCTTGACCCGGAGATAGGCAGTGCTTCTTCGGTGCAACAGTCCGCCGGATATGTTGGTACCGGCGTAGGGGTGACTACCCGGGGATTGGACGCTGTATCCCAGTACCCTCATACGCGGATCTATTCTGCGGGTCTTGACATCAACTTTTAATACACTTATTCAAACCCATAAAAATGAATAAAAAAATTGTATGTGCAATCGGGTTTATCCTTTTGGTTGCCGGTTGCTCAAAAAGCCCTTCATCGCTGCAACCCACCAATCAGTATTCTACCGGTAATTTTCCCCAGACGATTGCGGACCTCAATAGCGTATTGGCGCCTTGTTATTCCAATCTGCGTGACCCCAATATGTTCGGCTTTAATTTTCTGCCCAAGGCGATGGCCAGTCTGGAGCATACGGCGAATTGCAATTATAACGATAATGGTTCCTGGGCAGAATTTGCTGCAATGAACTTCAGTGTCCCGAATTCATATATCGGCGAGGTATGGACCGTCTTGTACACGGGGATAAAGAATTGTAATACCGTATTGACCGCGGCAAAATTTTACAATGCCAATTACGCCCAGCCGGGCGATGGACCGACGGTGAACTATATCCTGGGGCAGGCTTATTTTTTAAGGGCCTATTACTATTTCGAGCTGGAATGCTTTTTTGGTCAGAATTATATGACTGCGGGCGGCGCCGGTGGCAGCAACATGGGTGTTCCCTTATTTACTGACGTGCCGTCCTCCCTGGACAGCACCCAGAAGCCCCGGGCTACGGTAGCTGCTGTTTGGAGCCAAATCGAAAGCGATTGTCAGACGGCAGCTTCTTTGCTGCATGGACAGGTCTGGACCGGGAACGACATCGGAAGGGTCACGGAATGGGCTGCGGATGCGTTACTGGGTAAGGCGTATGTATTCACCCAAGACTGGGCAGATGCCAAGACTACCTTGCTGAACGTTATCCAAAACAGCGGCAAGCAGCTCGTGTCCTACGCCACATTACGGGGTATCTTCGAGGGGGTCACGGCCGACAAATTCGGCTCAGAGTCCTTGTTCGAGTTGAATTGCGATCAAAATGCCCAGGGCAATTACGGGGTGTATGGCAATAACCCCAATGCGGCCACTATCAATGGCATCATCTTCTGTTCCTATGCCCTGGGGTATGACGGAACGGAATCAGGATCCAATGCGTTGGGGTATAACAATGAGGCGGTCCATGATCAGGCGGTGTACCGCTTCGGCTGGCCGCTGGGCACTTTTAATATCGTCAACAACCCGAATTATAATGCTTCATATGTTCCTGCCACGAGTGGTTATATCTCACCATACTGGCCGGCGAAGATCATGGACCCGAACTATTACAACGCATCTTTACAGGTGCGGGCCAACCAGACATGCGACCCCCGTCTTTTTATAGCTGCATCCCAGCCATGGGTGGACTCCTGCGAGTATGTTTCGGGAGTCTGGCAATGGTGTTCCCGACCGAACTATTTTACACCCCAGAACTTCCAGACCATGTTAGGGTGGAATTTCAGGAAGTATGCATCCATATATAACAACGTGAATAGTATCCCCAACGGCCAGGCTGATGCAGCCAATCTGATGCTGCTGCGTTTGTCCGATGTATACCTGCTGTACGCGGAAGCCTGTGCCAACAGCGGCGACAATGTGGATGCGCTCAACTATCTGAATATGGTCCACCGCAGGGCTTACAACCAACCGATCAATGCGCCTTCATCGTTTGATTATGCAAGCCTGACGTCACAGACGCCTGCCGCTACCGCCAATGATCCCGTATTAGGCAATAACCCCTTATATTATGAACGCTGGGCTGAATTGTTTAATGAAGGTCAATGGTGGTTCGACGTGTGCCGGTGGCATCTCGGACCATCCGAAGCCGCCTTCTTCGTGACGGCATTTAATGCACCAAATCCTATCGTGTTCCCAACAAAGAGTTATTCATGGCCCATACCTTTTAAGGAGATCAGTTCAAATGCGGCTATTGTCAATCAGCAGAACCCCGGGTATTGAGTTTGTCGTGCCCCCTTTGGATGTCCATTTTGCCCTGGGGGTAAAAAATCCCCAGGTTTTTAGAATCGATATGTATATTTGACACATACGATCCGTGTAAGACTTGTAGTAGTGTCTCACGGATCGTATTTATTTAAAATGGTTCGTTATGCTTCAGAAGGTCATTGCTTGCTTTTGCTTATGTTTTTTTTGCTATGGTGTTTGGGCGCAGGAGGGGGAAACGGTCGGGTTGGGAAAGGTGCAGTGTAGTTTTTCCCTGGATAAGGATGGGCGGCCGGTATATGCGGTGAGTTTTGGGGGGAAGCCAGTGGTGCTGCCCTCGCGCATGGGATTCGTGCTGGCGGAGGATAGTACATTTTACAAAGGGTTTTCATTAGTGGGTGTGGAACGGCGTGCCGTGGACACGGTATGGCAGCCGGTGTGGGGGGATGTAAAGTCTATCCGGGATCATTATGCGGAGCTGACTGTACATCTCCGGGAATCGGCGGCGGCCGGCAGGTTGGTGGATATCATTTTCCGGGTTTTTGAGGACGGGGTGGGATTCCGGTATGTGTTCCCGCGTCAGGCGGGGCTGAAGTATTTTGTGGTATCGGATGAGTGTACGCAATTCCGGATGGCGGGTGACCACAAGACGTTTTGGATACCGGGGGACTATGATACGAATGAGTACCCCTATACGGAGTCGGCTTTGAGTGCGATCGACAATGCGGCGCTTGTGGCGGCGTCCACGGATATTGCGGTGCGGGTGGCGCCGGACAGGTATGCGGTGCAGACGCCGTTGATGATGAAGAGTGCCGACGGGTTGTATGTGAATATCCATGAGGCGGCGCTGGTGGATTATCCGGCGATGCAGCTGCATATGGATGCCGCTACGCTTACGCTTTCGGCGAGGCTGGTGCCGGACGCCGTTGGGAATAAGGCTTATGTACACGCACCATTTTGTACGCCGTGGCGGACGGTTATCGTCAGTGACAAGGCGGCGGATATCCTGGCCTCGCATCTGATCCTGAATTTGAATGAGCCGTCGAAGCTGCCGACTACGGATTGGATACATCCCATGAAGTTTGTGGGGGTATGGTGGGAAATGCAAACGGGTAGGAGTACCTGGAGCTATAGCGATTATGCGGACAGTCTTTCCTCCTCCGGGGGGCTTATCCCCAGTGGGCGACATGGGGCCAACACGGCGAATGTCAAGCGGTATATCGACTTTGCTGCCGCCAACCATATTGGAGGGGTGTTGGTGGAGGGCTGGAATGTGGGATGGGAAGACTGGTTTGGTAACTGGAAGGAGAATGTATTTGATTTTGTGACGCCGTACCCTGATTTTGATATTAAGGCGATCACGGCTTATGCCGCGGCCAAGGGGGTGCAAATGATCATGCACAATGAAACGAGTGGATCGGCCACGAATTATGAGCGGCAGATGGATACGGCCTATCGGTTTATGACGGCCTGGGGGTATCATTCCGTAAAGACGGGGTATGTGGGTAAGATCATTCCGCGGGGAGAACATCATGACGGGCAGTGGATGGTGCAGCACTATGTGCGGGTGGCGGAGAAGGCGGCGCAGTACCATGTGATGTTGGATGCGCATGAGCCGGTCCGGCCTACGGGGCTTCAGCGGACCTATCCGAACTGGATGGCCTGTGAGGCAGCCAGGGGAAATGAATACAATGCGTTCAGCAATGGGAATGCGCCGGACCATGAGACGATCCTGCCGTTCACGCGGTTGGTGGGCGGTCCTATGGATTATACGCCGGGTATATTCAGGATAAAGGGTTATTCTACTGTGCCGGGGAGGCAGGTGCATAGCACGCTGGCCAAGCAACTGGCGCTTTACGTGACGATGTACAGTCCGCTGCAGATGGCGGCCGATCTGCCGGAAAATTATGATGCGCATGCCGATGCTTTTCAGTTTATAAAGGATGTAGCGGTGGACTGGGATGATACGAAGATCCTGGAGGCCGAGCCGGGGGATTATGTGACGATCGCGCGTAAGGAAAAGGGGGCGGCCAACTGGTATCTTGGGGCGATCACCGATGAGCATGCCCGGTTGATGAAGGTGTCCTTGTCGTTCCTGGATAAGGGGCGTAAGTACAAGGCCGTCGTGTATAAGGATGGGGTGGATGCTGATTGGAAGCAGAACCCTGAGGCTTATAGTATTGAGACGCTGGTAGTAGACAGTGGGACTGTGTTGGCAGTGAAGCTGGCTCCCGGTGGTGGTGCGGCGGTGAGCATCAAGCCGATTTGATCTCCATGATGCGCTGCTCGAATTCTTCGTTAGGGACCAGGGACCTGTTTTTGATGCGGGTCTTGTAAGTATTGATGGTGTTGACGGAGTATTCGAGGATGCGGGCTATCTTTTCGTTCTCATGGATTCCCATGCGGATGAGGGCGAAGATGCGAAGGTCGGTGTTGAGCAGTTCCTGGTCTTTTTGTTCGATCTTATCCTCTTCCGGGAAGAGGTCGTTGAATCGTTGGATGAACTCGGGGAAGAGTTTCAGAAAGACTTTGTCGAAATTGCGGAGCAGCTCTTCCCGTTCTTTTTTTAGATTGGTGCTTTTGACGAGGGTGATGATATCGTCCCATTTGCGATAGGCGATCTTTTGTTCGAGTGCTTTCTTGAATTTTTCGATCTTCTCATAGGATTCGGAGTCGGCGTTGAAGAAGTAGCCGATGTATTCCTCTTTTATCTTATTGGCTTCGGAGAGCTTACTATTGGTGTCCAGCAATCGTTGGTTGATGGCCTGTTCCTTGATGTGGGCTTCAGTGATGGTGAGTTGGGCTGCCTTGAGGTGATTGACCTGGCGGAAGACGGTGATGGCCAGGATGATGACTACCAGCAGCAGAATGGTGGCGATGACCGACCAGGTGACGAAGATGGTCTTTTGTTCTTCGACCCTACTGACTTTTTCGCCTTCGATGAGGGGCAGGATGGCGCTTACCTGTACTTTTCGTTGACGGGCGCCGTAGAAGATGGCGTCGCGGATGGCCACTTCGATATAGGAGGAGGCATTGCGCACGTCGCCTTTTTTGTATAATAGTTGTGCGAGGTTAAAGATGGCGGCTGTTTCCTTGGTAGAGGACTGGATGTCGGCGTTGGCGGCTCTGATGAGCAAAGTGATGGCGGTGTCGGGATGGCCGTTGACAATATAGATATCGCTCAGGGTGGAGGTCGTCACTGCCAGTTGGTGGAGGGTGAGATCGGGGCGTCGCAGGAGTTCCCGGAAAACGGTTACGGCGTCGGCGCGTTGGCCGGATTTTATCTGTCTGAGGCCGAGGTAGTAGGAGTAATTGAAAGAGCCCCGCGGATAGAGCAGGAGGGCGGAGTCCATGTAAGCGTTTCCTTTCCGGATATAGTCCGGGGTGTTGTAGGCGTCGTTGTCAAAATCTCCCAGGTCATAATAAAATCGGCCCATGAGGGCGTAGTACTCGGCCTGCAGGCTATCGGGGGCGCCGTGGATGCTGATCTTTTGGAGGGAGTCCAGGGTTTCGGTAAACAGGCCGGAGGAGAGCAGGCAGAAGCCCAGTTTCAGTCGGGCGTAGGTGGTTCGAACGGGATCGCCTAGTTGCAGGGCGGTGGCCTGAAGGTTTCGGGCGTAGGTGAACGCGGAATCGTAATTGAAGACTTTGTATTCTTCGTAGAGCCGGAGGTAGCCGTTGAAGCGGGCCGGCAAGTCATTCTTTTCTGTGGAGGTCAACGCCATTCTGAGGCGCTGGATGGAGCTGTATTTAGCGGAGTCATAGCTGGCGGAAATGTCGATGGCTTGATTAAGCCGCGCCAGCATTATGGCGGTACTGTCCTGGGATTGGGCGGCAAGGAAAAGAGACAAGGCTAGTAAGAGAAGGGATATCCGGCTGGCCAATGGCAAGTGAATTTTGGTGCCCAAATATATCGTAAAAAAAGAAGCCCAGATAAAAATCCAGGCCGTTGCTAAAATCCAATATCCTATTAAAAGCCATAGTATAGATTGCAAAATACAGTCCAAGGTATTTTAAACGGGGTAGGGGAATGTCTGGTGGGGAAATGAGGGAATTTTGTGGAGCAAAATCCTCATAAGGAGGAAAAAAACGGCCCCGCACATTCGCGGGGCCTGGCTATAGGATGGTGTACTGGTGTGTATGGTGAGCAACGGCGGGTGTTATTCTTTCGTCTTCTTGGTATAGACGTCCCAGGAATCGGAACCGCTTGAGCGGAGGGTTATCGTGGAGTTGGCGTTTTCGAGGGTGATGTAATAGCAGTTGCTGTTGTCGCAGTTGAATTCGAACAGGTCAGAGATCCAATAGTTGCCGTAGTTCTGTTTGATCTGGAGCAGGAGGTTGATGGGCAGCTGGTTGGATTTGATGTTGCGGGTAACGGCGAGGAGTTGACCGTCTTCGGAATAGAAGGCGAACAGGACCATGTCGTTCATCTTGAACATCAGCTTGGTGTAGTTCTTTCCGGGTTCGGTAGTCAACAGTTCTGCTTTTTTGAAGTCCTTGTGGAAGGAAGTAGTAACTGCGGTGTTGTGGTCGTCGTTGGTGGTGTTAGCGAAGCTGGTGCTGACCATGGTCAGGACTAAGGCGACGGCTAAGGCGATTTTGGAGGCGATTGAGCGTGACATATACTTAGGTTTTTTTGTTTGATTACTTTCGGTTTGCATAACAAAGATACGGTAAATGGAAGGTACTTTACAATGCATAGTACCATGAATGGCATAATACTGGGTTAAGCGGTAGAAAAACAGGGATGAGCTGCTTTTGTTCTTGCCGGTGGTGTTAAATATTGCTTTATTCTGGTTCATGATTTTTTGTTTTTGGCGCCTGCAGGAGCTTTTTCGGTGGCCGTCGCGGGCGGATCATGGAATGCCAGCAGGGTGCCATAAAATGATGGTATTGATAATCAGCTTATTAGTGAATTGTGGGATTTGGAAGCGTACGGTTTTGGTCGATCGCGTGTTCGATTTTGTGTCGGGGAGGGATGAGCGGTCAGGCGGCAGTCGGACGGGCGCCAAAGTCAGCGGGGCGGAAGCCGGACAAGCGCGGAAGCCGGACGCCGCCCAAGGCAGAGGGGCGGCTGTGGTCCGGCGGGGGCGCGCTAACGGTCCGGCGGGAAAGGTCCGGCGGGGGGGCGCTTACGATCCGGCGGGAGAAAGTCCGGCGGGAATGGGGAGCAGGACTTCGTGGAGGAAGTTATTGACGGCTTCGGGGTGGCTGATCAGGAACATATGTCCGCCCTTGGGGAAGACATGGGTTGGCGAGGTCAGGCGCATGGGGAAGACTTCGTCGCGGGAGCCGTGGATATGGTAAAAGGGTTGAGGGATGATAGTGTTTTGCCATTTGAGGACGGCGTTCAGGGCCCAGCGGATAAAGCGGTCATCACCGGCGCGGATTACCTGTCTCATCAGCCGGCGGCCGGCTGCGGTGCGCATCCAGATGGAGTGTTTGATGATCGCTGCAAATTTGAGCACGCTCGCGGGGATGAGGCGGTCCAGTTGCAGGGCGCCTGCGATCCGGTATAGCCTGGGCAGGTCGGCGGATACGGGGACGCTGCTGATGAGGATAGTGCAAGCCGGGGGGATGCGCTTGGCCATTTCTACTGCCATGATGCCGCCGAGTGAGAGGCCGGCGAGGATGAAGGGTTCTGTGGTGTCTATTTGTTGTATCAGCCGGAAGGCGTAGTCGCTAAGCGGTTCTTTTTTTATTGGTGGTATCCAATGAATATAGGCGGGTTCATAGCCTTCTGGTAAACGTAAGTCAAGAAATAATCTGTGATCTGCGCCGATCCCGGGAATAAAATAAACTTTCACAGGTGCTCCTTTATAGCGATACAAGTTAGTTATTTTTGGTCAAGCAGCTTTCACCAAAACTTGTGTTTATGAAGTATTCGTTAGTGATACTGTTTTTTTTCCTTTTAATGACGGGTGGAAGGGCGCAGGATGGGGTGGCCATATTGAAAGGCTATGCCAATGCGGTCCGGTCGATCGATCCGGCCGATACGGATTTCTCGGATCTTTCCGTTTTGCGGATGGCCATCGGTGGTGCGCGGGTCGTGCTGCTTGGAGAGCAGACGCATGGCGAGGGGTCGACTTTTCAGGCCAAGACGAGGGTGATAAAGTTCCTGCATGAACAAATGGGCTTCGATGTATTGGCGTTTGAAAGCGGTCTTTATGATTGTGCGCGTATCTGGGAGAATGTGGAAGCCGGCGGTGAGGTGTCCAAAGAGGTTGTCGGGAGTTTGTTCTATATGTATGCGACAAGTGTTCAGACGCAGGACATGTTCCGTTATATCCAGGGGCAGCTGCATGGTCACGATCCGCTTATCATCGCGGGGTTTGAGAGTCAGCATACGGGGGTGAAGGCGAAGACGCAGTTGTTTCCGGATCTTGAGCGTTTCCTGCGGCTGCATTATCCGGCGGTCATCGATGGTGACTGGGGCATGTTCGTGTCCGTAGCTGATTCGACCTTTGCGTCGCGGAATTACCGGCCTACGAATGAGGAGAAAACGCGATTTTTCGCCAAGTTGTCTGCACTTAAGCAATTGGTTGGTAAGGATGGTTCAGTGGCCGATTCGCTTACTGCGAGCCCTGGCTTCTGGTATCGGGTATTGGCAAGCATCGAATCGCAGACGACACGTTACTGGCAGATGGTGAAGGGGAATGAGGTAAGTGTGCGGGATCTGCAGATGGCGCAGAACCTGATTTGGCTGGCAGAGAAAGCCTATCCCGGTAAAAAGATCATTGTTTGGGCGCACAATGGACATATCGCCAAAGACATCAGCGGGCTCAGCGTTAGTGGGCAGGCTCCGCCGGGTGGCGCCGATGCGTTTGTGCCCATGGGGGCGACGATCCACCGTTATTTTGGCGACCGGGCCTATTGCATTGGTTTTTCGGGTGCCGGGGGCACTTACATGAATTATGTGAATGGGCAGATCCTGACAGTTGATCCCAAGCCGGCGGGGAGCATCGAGGGGATGCTTAGTGCTACGGGGGATGCCTATGCGTTTGTAGACTATCATCGTGCGCCGCGGCTGTTAAGGCAGCCACAGCAGGCGACGATGAGTGATTATATCGATGCGACGGGGATATGGCCGAATACATTTGACGGGCTTTTCTTTATCAGGAAGATATGGCCGGTCGAACGAACGGTTAAATGAAGAAATGGAAGCCCGGGCACGATCTCTAGCCGGGCATGAAGCCGCGCCGCGAATGATCCCGCGTGGTGTTTATCTAACGATCAATGTCGTCTGCAGGACGGTGGGTTGGTTGCCAAAGCCGGGGCCGCCCCAGTCTGTTTCATCGCCATTGAGGATGCGGCGGGGTTTGAATGTGCCGTTCCCGAAATTTCCTTCTTCGACATTATCGTATTGCCAGGGTCTGCCGGCGTTCTTGCCGGTGGGGAGGAAGGTCAGGTGACAGCGGGTGCCTACCAGGAGAAATTTGTCTTGGTTCAGTTCGACGATCATGATGCCGCCGGTTGGCTGGTCATAAACGGGGGCTGCGTTTGCCCTGCCATCGCTGCCGAAGGACACGATGGCTTTCCAGGCGCCGAGGTTGATTGTTTGGGCGGCGTGATCTTCCTGTTCGACTGCAGCTTTGATCTTGCCGTCGAAGGCCCATTGTGCCAGTTCGCCGGCCATGGGGGCAGCGGTGGCGTATGCTGCGGCGAAGGGTGCCAGGTGTTTTGCGATGGCGGTATCCTTTTCGGGTTGACCGTTGTCGTCTATGCCGAAGGGTGAGAAGCCGATGCCGCCGTGCGCAAGGAGGGTATAAAAATATTTTGCGTTGACGGTCCTGAGGCCAATTTCCGGTATCAGGAGCGCGTTGTCGGGGCGATCGTAAAGTTCCATTACTTTTAGCACTTTTTCGGTTTCGGGTAAATAAATATCGGGCGCCTCCAGATCGAGGGCGGGGGCGGCTGCTTTCCAGATCGGGAGCGTATTGTCAGTGGGGCCGCCGCTTTCGTAACTGGTGGCCATTGGATTGCTGAGTGGGTCGCGTAGTGCTGCGTTGGTGTACATGGGCAGGGGGTATTCTGCTTTTCCTGCGGCGGCTACGTGGCCGATGAACGTGGCGATCGACCAGGCCTGGAAGTATTCGTCGGCGCGGTCGCCGAATATTTGTCGCCAGGAGCCTTCGGTGGTCTGATTGGCGTGCAGGGCTTTGAGTATTTCGGGTTTTAGGAGTCCGGCGGGGACTGGGGCGTCTATCAATTTTTGGATGTAGGGGGAGTAATCGCGAACGCTTCCCCAGGAGCCGGATTCGTTCTCTACCTGTACCATGATAACGGTGCGTTGAGGGTCTACTGCTTTAAGGTGTTTCATGATTTGTTTGAAAGCCCTGGTATCGGCTTCCATTGTCGCAATTGTATTGGGGGAAGGTGAGTCGATGGGGTCTCCTTTGGCGCTTTTGATATTGGGGTATTTTGCGGTGTCGTGCTTCATCCATTCGGGCATATAGTGGTTGCTGCCGTTCTTCCAGGTGGCGAACCAGAGGAGGATGAGCCTTGTATTGTGGGTTCTGGCTTGTTGGAGCAGGGTATCGACAAGCGAGAAATCGAATTGGTCTTGTTGCGGCTCGATCTGCTCCCAATAGATGGGTACTTCCAGGGTATTGGCATGGAGGTTATCTACGGATTGCCAGAGGTTTGGGAGCATGGCAGGCCAGGCGCTTGAATTGTGGGCCTGTCCGCCGAGGATGAGGAAGGGCTTGCCGTCGACGAGGAGGGTGTGGCGGCCGTTCTTTTCGACGAGGGTGGGCATGGGGGTGGTGGGAGGCTGACCATGGGTTTTCATCATGGTCAGGATAAGGGCAATGGTCAGGCAAAGGAGGCGGGGATTGCAACGGGTGAGGCGCATATGAGGCTGATTTTGGGCCTTGAAGATGCGAATTTTTTGGTTGTGATCGGGTATTTGGTGTTGAATTAGAAAACCGGACTTTTGGTCCGGTGGACATAGTATGAAAATGAAAAAACGGACCTCGGGTCCGTTTTTTGGTGGAGAATACGAGAGTCGAACTCGTGACCTCTTGCATGCCATGCAAGCGCTCTAGCCAACTGAGCTAATTCCCCGTTTTTGGAGTGCAAATATAGAGGATTTGGATTAAACCATTCAAAAAATCCAGGCGTTAATTATCTTTAGGTATCAATCGATCTTATATGGGAGTCTGGAGACAGATAGCGGAATATTTTTACATTAAGAAGCGGGATCCGAATGCGCCGAATACTCAGTGGATGCGGTATATGCATGGGATCAACCGCATCTCCATCTTTATGTTTCTCCTGGGGTTGATCTTTATGGTGATAAGATTGTTTTTTTTCAAACGACACTAGATCTGGGGCGGGCAGCCAGGAATTGCAGGATGCTGCGGGCGGCGTTGGCGGAGGCGTGGCCGCCCTGGCTGAGGAGTGCTTTGAGGTCCCGATAGTCGGTGGAGAGTTGTTGCTGGCGGGTGGGGTTGTGGAGCAGGTCGTCGAGTTCCCGCTGGAGGTTTTGGGGGGTAAGTTCGTCCTGGATCAATTCTTTGACGACGAGTTTGTCCATGATAAGATTGACGAGGGAGATGTATTTGACGCGGATCAGGCGGCGGGCTATCTGGTAGGAGATGGGGCTGCCCTTGTAGCAGACGACTTCGGGTACGCCGAAGAGGGCCGTCTCGAGGGTGGCAGTGCCGGAGGTGACGCAGGCTGCCCGTGCGGTGAGGAGGAGTGAGTAGGTTTGATTGCTCACCGCGGCGACGTGGGGGTAGCCGGCCAGCAGGGCGTCATAAAAAGCTCTTTCGAGGCCGGGCGCCTGTGCGACGACGAATTGGTAGTCGGGGAAGAGTTTGCTTGCTTCCAGCATGACGGGGAGTTTTTTGAGGATCTCCTGTTTGCGGCTGCCGGGCAGCAGGGCGATGACGGGTTTTGTGAATTGGGAGTTGGGGTTTGCGGCGTTTTGGGCGCGGACGTTATCGACGACTTCGACGAGGGGATGGCCGACATATTCCACTTCAAAATTCCATTTTTTATAGAAGGCTTTTTCGAAGGGCAGGATGACGAGCATTTTGTCGATGTGCTCGCGGATCTGCTTTACACGGCCTTCTTTCCATGCCCATACCTGGGGGGAGATATAGTAGATGATGGGGAAGGCCCGGTGTTCGTGTGCCCATTTGGCGATGCGCATGTTCATTCCGGGGTAGTCGATGAGAATGAGGGCGTCGGGTTGGTAGGCAAGAATGTCTTTTTTGGCGAAGTCGAGGTTGCGGAAGATGGTACGAAGGTTCATGAGTACTTCGGCAAAGCCCATAATGGCAAGGTCTTTATAATGTTTGACTACTTCTCCTCCGGCTGCCGCCATCAGGTCGCCGCCCCAGCAGCGGATGCTGGCCTGCTGATCCTGTTTTTTGAGTTCGGTGATGAGGTTGCTGCCATGGAGGTCGCCGGAGGCTTCGCCGGCAATGATGTAATACTTCATGTGTGCGCGAAGGTACACGCTTTTTTTGCTTATATTAGGTGCTTAAACTGCTACACATATGGCTGCCTACAATCGTCGTTCTTTCCTCGACGTACTGGGGACTTTTTCTGCTACCGCATTTTTGTCGACACTTAGCCGCCCGGCCTGGAGCCGCAACCTGGATAAGGCTTTGATGCAGGCGGAGCATCGTCCGGCCCATGAGCTGGCGGGTGACGAAGATTTTTGGTATTATGTGCAGCAGTCGTTTACTACCAGTCCGGAGCTCATCAATCTGAACAATGGCGGGGTATCGCCGTCGCCGAAAATTGTGCAGGAGGCCATGAAACGCTACCTGGATTTTTCCAACGAAGCGCCCAGTTATTATATGTGGCGGATCCTCGACCAGGGGAGGGAGCCTTTGCGGAAGGATCTGGCGCGGATAGCGGGTTGTTCGGCCGAAGAGGTTGCTATCAACAGGAATGCCAGCGAGGCCCTGGAGACGGTGATCTTTGGTTTGCCCCTGAAGGCCGGCGATGAGGTAGTGGTTTGCAAATACGACTATCCCAACTGTATCAATGCCTGGAAGCAACGGGAGCAGCGAGATGGAATCCGGCTGATCTGGGTGGATCTGAACCTACCGAGCGAAGACAATGAGTATCTGACCGCCCAATATACAAAGGCCTTTACGGCGAAGACCAAAATAGTCCATGTGACGCATGTCATCAACTGGAACGGGCAGATCCTGCCGGCGAGGACAATTGCGGATGCGGCGCATCAGCGCGGCATCGAGGTGTTGGTGGACGGGGCGCATAGTTTTGCTCATTTCGAGTATACGATCCCGTCGCTGGGTGCCGATTATTTCGGCACCAGTCTGCATAAATGGCTGGCGGCGTGTATCGGGAGTGGGATGCTGTATGTGAAAAAAGACAAGATCGCTTCGTTGTATCCTTTGTTTGCGGCGCCCGATGCAAAGGTGGGTGATATCCGCAAGTTTGAGAACCTGGGCACGCGACCGTTCTTTATCGAGCAGGCGACGGGCAAGGCCATCGGCTTTTACGATATGATCGGTGCGGCGCGTAAAGAGCAGCGGTTGTTCTATCTGAAGAATTACTGGATGGAACGGGTCAAGGATATCCCCAAGGTCAAGCTTTATACCTCGATGAAACCAGGATTTGGCTGTGCTATCGGGGTGGTAGGCATAGAAGGCAAGACAGTAGGGGACCTGGACAACTTTCTCTTCAACGAATATAAGATCCATGTGACGGGTATCAATTGGGAGAGCGTCCATGGTGTGCGGGTTACTCCTAATGTTTATACCACCACTAAAGACCTCGACAGGCTGGTCACCGCGATCGGTGAGTTTGCCAAAGCCTGATTATGAAGCGGGAAATCAGTTTATTGCAGGCGACCTCCATCAATATGATCGATATGGTCGGAATAGGGCCGTTTGTATCGATGTCCCTTGTGATGGAGATCGTCGGCAGCCGGCTCTTTTTATGGGCATGGATCTTTGGGGCTGTCACGGCGATCGTCGACGGCATGATCTGGAGCGAGCTTGGGGCGGCCTACCCGCGGGCGGGGGGCAGCTATAATTTCCTGAAGGAGGCTTATGGGGTGAAGGGCGGCCCGCTGATGTCGTTTTTGTTCGTATGGCAGACCTGTCTGCAGGCGCCGCTTGTGATCGCGTCGGGAGCGATCGGGTTCGCGCATTATTGCGGTTTCCTCGTGAAGCTGGGTTATTGGGAGCATAAGGCGGTTGCGGGCGCCGTGGTGATCGTGGTTGTCGCGCTTTTATACCGCAATATCAAGACGATTGGCAAGTTATCGGTGTTCCTTTGGGCGGGTGTCATTGTCATTATTCTTTGGATCATCATAAGCGGGTTTACGCACCGGCAGGTCGACTATTCATTCCTGCCAACGCGGGGAGAAGGCCTGTTCAATGGCGCATTTGCGTTGTTGTTGGGTCAGGCTTCGGTGAAGACGATCTATAGTTTCCTGGGTTATTACAATGTATGCCATCTGGGGGGTGAGATCAAAGACCCGGGAAGGAATATTCCGCGGAGCATCTTTATCTCGATCTTTTGCATAGCCGCGCTTTATCTGGCGATGAACATCAGTGTCGTAGGGGTGATCCCCTGGCAGGAGGCCAAGGACTCCGAATTCGTGGTGAGTGATTTTATTGAAAGGATCTATGGCAATGGGATGGCACAGGTGGCCACGGTGCTGGTGCTGTGGGTCGCTTTTGCGTCGCTTTTTGCCGTGGTACTGGGCTATTCCCGGGTTCCTTATGCCGCTGCGGCGGACGGGCATTTCTTCCCAATCTTTGCCTGGCTTCATCCGCGGAAGGACTTTCCCTATGTGTCGTTGTTGTTCATCGGGGCATTAGGGTTTTTGTTGAGTCTGACCGTTAGCCTGAAGGAGGCCATCAGCGCCATCCTGGCTATGCGTATCCTCGTGCAGTTCGTGGCGCAGGCGATCGGTGTAGTGGTGCTGAGAAAAAGAAACGGGGTGTCGGGGCTGCCTTTCAAGATGTGGTTGTATCCATTGCCCGTGATATTGTCTATCGTCATTTGGTTATTTGTGTGGTACTCTACGGGGATCGTGGCGTTGTTCGGGCTGTTGCTGGCGGCGATAGGGGTAGTGGTTTTTTTCGCGACGCGGGGAAGATGGGATAAAGTGCAGATAAAATAACGTAGTTTGCGACCCTCATTCGTTTTTTATGCAACGCAGAAAATTTCTTCGGCAGAGTATGATTGCCTCTGCAGGTGTGGTGACCGGTGGTTACCGTAGTTTAGCGGCTGGTACCGGTGGGTTGACTGATTTCCCCGTGGTAAGGGTGGCCGAGTCCAGGCGCAAGTTCACCAACGCTACGGTTGAGACAATCATTCGTGAGGTCCGCCTGAATATTGGCAATAAAGAGATCGGCTGGCTTTTCGAGAATTGCTTTCCCAATACATTGGATACGACGGTGGATTTTTCGATGGCCGGCGGGCGGCCGGACACCTATGTGATCACAGGAGACATAGATGCCATGTGGCTGCGGGACAGCAGTGCACAGGTATGGCCTTACATTGCTCTTTGCAAGGAGGACAAGGATCTGCAGCAACTGGTGCGCGGCGTTATCCGTCGCCAGGTGATCTGTATCCTTCGGGACCCTTATGCCAATGCTTTCTATAAAGATGAGACCAAGATCAGTGAATGGAAGGCCACGGATGTGACGGATATGAAGCCGGGCATTCACGAGCGCAAGTGGGAGATCGACAGTCTTTGTTACCCCATCCGGTTGGCGCACGGTTATTGGGAGGCGACGGGAGATGTTTCGCCTTTTGACGCCGACTGGCTGGCTGCGATGCAGCGGGTGCTGCAAACGTTCGTAGCGCAGCAGCGCAAAGATGGCCAGGGCCCTTATACTTTTCAGCGTAACAGTCAGTTTGCCACCGACAGTGTGCCCATGAAGGGGTATGGTTATCCTACGAAGAAAGTGGGATTGATCCATTCTATGTTCCGGCCCAGTGACGATGCCACGATCTATCCTTTCCTGATCCCGTCCAATCTTTTTGCGTTGAGCAGTCTGCGGAATCTGAGGGCGATGCTGAAGGCGACGAACATGGGGAAGGACCTGGATGGACCGGCCTATATGTTGGAGAGCGACCTGGCGAGGGCGCTGATGGAACATGGCATCGTCAGGCATCCGGTGTATGGAGAAGTATTTGCCTATGAGGCGGATGGGTTTGGGAACCATACATTCATGGATGATGCCAATGTGCCCAGTCTTTTGGCGCTGCCATATCTACAATCGAAGTCGACCGATCTCAGCGGGGATCTATCGGTTTTGAACCCGGAGAAGCGGGGCTATGCGGTATATGAGAATACGCGGCGGATGGTACTCAGCCAGGCCAATCCGTTTTTCTTCAAGGGCAAGGCGGGGGAAGGTATTGGCGGACCGCATGTGGGATTGGATATGATCTGGCCTATCAGTATCATCATCCGGGGATTGACCAGTCATGATTCGCAGGAGATCGCGGGTTGTCTGAAAACGCTGCAAAGCAGCCATGCCGGGACGGGTTTTATGCATGAGTCCTTTCATAAAGACGATGTCAATAAATATAGCCGGGCGTGGTTTGCCTGGGCCAATACTTTGTTTGGGGAGTTTGTGTTGAAGGTGTATCGGGAGCACCCGGCCTTGCTGGCTTAGAGGATGGAGACCAGGTAATAGTTTTTCTTCCCTTTTTGGACCAGGATATATTTCCCGTGGAGGAGTGAGGATCTGTCGACAATATGTTTGGGGTCGTCTACTTTTTGCCGGTTGATGCTGATGCCGCCGCCCTGGATGAGTTTGCGGGCTTCGCCTTTGCTGGCGATGATGGTCGTCCCGGCCAGGAAACTGACGGTGTCGATGCCCTGGTAGATGCTGGCGGCCGGAAAGTCGAAGCGGGCGATGCCTTCCATGGATTGCAGGTCTTCTTCGGTCAGTGATTCGGCGGGTGCGGACTGGTTGGCGAAGATCTTGTCGGTGTCGGCGAGTGCCTTTTCATACCCTTCCTGTCCGTGGACGAAGGTTGTCACGTGTTGGGCCAAGGTTTTTTGCAATTGGCGGGTCTCGGGGTGGAGTCGGTGTTGATCCAAAAGGGATGATATTTCGGCTTGGGTGAGGAAGGTGAAGATCTTGATCCATTTTTCCGCGTCGGTATCGGCGGCGTTAAGCCAGAATTGATAGAATTGATAGGGTGTGGTTTTTTCCGGGTCGAGCCAGATATTGCCTTTTTCGGTCTTGCCGAATTTTCCACCGTCGGCTTTTGTGAGCAGGGGACAGGTAAAGGCAAAGGCTTCACCTTCTCCGCCGGTCTTACGGCGAATGAGTTCGGTCCCGGTCGTGATATTCCCCCATTGATCGCTGCCGCCCATCTGGAGCTTGCAATTTTTATTGGCATAGAGCCAGTAAAAATCATAACCCTGGACCAGTTGGTAGGTAAATTCGGTAAAACTCATCCCATTCTCTCCCTCCAGCCTGCGCTTTACGCTGTCTTTTGAAGACATGTAATTTACTGTAATGTGTTTGCCGACGTCCCGGATAAAGGTCAGGAAGGACATATCGCGAAACCAGTCATAATTGTTTACCATTTCCGCGCGGTTGGGGAGGCTGGGGTCAAAGACGAGAAATTTCTCCAGTTGTTTTTTGACGCCGGCGAGGTTATGGTTGAGTATCTCTTCGCTCAGGAGGTTTCTTTCCTCGCTTTTTCCGCTGGGATCGCCGACCATGCCGGTAGCCCCGCCGACCAATGCAAAAGGCTTATGTCCAGCCTTTTGTAAATGAACCAACAAGAGGATGGGGACCAGACTGCCGATGTGGAGGCTATCTGAGGTAGGGTCGAAACCGATATAGCCGGCCGTCATTTCTTTTGCGAGTTGTTCTTCGGTTCCTGGCATGATATCCTGGATCATGCCTCTCCATTTTAATTCCTGGATCAAATTCATATGATATATTTTCGACACGGGTCCCGTGGTGGCGGGTGGGGCCGCGGTCCATTATGTCAGCCGGTTTTGGCCGCAAAAATACAGGTTTTTGGGGGTAACGATGCGTGCATTTCAAATGATGTTAAGGGTACAATATTGTGAATAAAAGGCCGTTATACGTGGATGTGAAGAAAATTCCTTAACCGTTGGCTTATGCTGAAAAGAATGCGGGGTGTGAAATTGATCTACCCCATTTTAGTTGTTTTCGGAACCCTATCTCACCTATCTGCTTATTGCCAGTTCACCGCCTATTCCAATGAATTTCTGAACATTGGGGCGGGAGCCCGCGGTCTTGGTATGGCCAGTGCCCAGGTGGCTACGGTATCGGATGCTACGGCGGGTTATTGGAATCCCGCGGCCCTGGCGAATATCCGGGACAATCCCCAACTGAGCCTGATGCATGCTGAATATTATGCGGGGATCGGGAAGTATGATTTTGCAGCATTGGCCTTACCATTAAAGGACGGCAAACGGACGCTGGGTCTGACGCTATTGCGGTTTGCGGTCGATGACATCCCGAATACGATCTTTTTGGTGCAGCCCGATGGTTCGGTAGATTTCTCCAACATCACGACGTTTAGTTCGCAGGACATGGCCTTTATTATCTCGCTGGCGCAGCAGGCGAAGATGTGGGGGAATAAGAAGGTCAATTTTGGTGTCAATGCGAAGATCATTTATAGGACGGCTGGCGATTTTGCCACGGCCTGGGGTTTTGGATTCGACGCGGCGACCCAGATAGAGGGTAAAAACTGGAAGCTGGGTATTGTGGGGAAGGACATCACGACAACGTTCAATGCCTGGTCGTTCAGCCTGGACGAGGCCATCCGGGAAGTTTTCTATGAGACGGAGAATCAGATACCGGGAAAATCGATCGAGTTGACTGCTCCGCAGTTGTTGATCGGGGGGTCTTATAATTTCAGAATAAACAAGAAGTTGAATCTGTTGGTAGAGGGAGATCTGGATGTCACTTTTGACGGGAAGCGGAATGAGGTGATCAGTACGAATCCGATGAGTATCGATCCGCGGTTAGGGCTGGAGCTTTCTTTCAAGGATATTTTCTTTGTGCGGGCGGGGGTCAACAATTTCCAGCAGGTGCTGGATGACCGGGATACGTTGAATAACCGGAAGATCTGGATCTATCAGCCCAGTGTAGGGGCGGGGTTCAAGGTCGGGGATGTGCAGATCGATTATGCTTTTGTAAATCTGGCGAATCAATCATATCCATTATATACACATGTATTTTCATTGAGAGTCGATTTGCGGCGGAAGGGACAGCAGAAGAAGAGTGGCAAACGTTGACGGCCCAAGGGGCCGGCGGCCGAAGGCCAATTATTAGAGGTTTCGCGCGGAGGGCTAGATTAGGTGAAGAGCCCGAAGCGCGAAAAAAAACCGAAACGTATGAAAAGACTTTACACAATTCTATTACTGTTGTCTGTGCTGCGGCTGGCGGCCCAGCCTTATGGTAACGAATGGATCAACTATTCCAACACCTATTTTAAGTTCAAGATCGGGGTGACGGGCTTGTACCGTATCCCGCAGTCGGTGCTTTCTGCCAATGGAATGGGCAGTGTGCCCGTACAGAATTTTCAGCTTTTCCGCAATGGCCAGGAGGTGCCGATCTATACTTCGGCGTCGAGTGGGGTATTGGGCGGGAGTGATTATATTGAGTTCTGGGGGCTGATGAATGATGGGGTGCCTGATGGCCCCCTGTACAGGTATCCCAGTTACCAGCATACGACAGCATCGAGTCTCGAGACGGACACGGCGGTTTATTTTCTGACCGTGAACCCCACCGGAAGTACGTTCCATTATAATAATACGGCGAATAATGTGAGCGGCAGCACGCTGTCCCCGGAATCGTATTTTATGTATACGGCGGGCAGTTATTTCAGGAATGGTGGTATCAATCCCGGCTATGCGCAGGTGGTAGGGGAATATATCTATTCTTCTTCCTATGATATCGGTGAGTTCTGGAGCACGGTGTCTATAGTGCCGGGCACCCCTTATACGGATACGAAGAGCAATCTTTATGTGTATGGTGGTGGTCCGAATGCCTTCATCAAGTTTGGTATGGTGGGTACGGCCGATGATCCGCGTTCGGTGGCGCTGACGGTGAATGGGACGCAGATAGTGGACACGACCATGAACAGTTTTAATGACTTGTTGACTGGTGAGACGGTTCCATTGGGTCTGATCAGCGGTAGTTCTTCGGCAACGGTGGGTTATGTCAACAATTCCTCGGTCGGAACGGACAGGATAGTAGCTTCGTTTTACGAGCTGACCTATCCCCGGCAATATAATTTCGGGGGTCAGGGCAATTTTACTTTTCAGTTGCCTGCGAGATCCGCCGGTTATTTGCTGAATATAACCAATTTTGCTATTTCCGGTGTTGCGACGCCGGTGTTGTATGATCTTACGAACGGGTTGCGCTATACCGCGGTTGTCAGCGGCAGCACCGTTTCTTTTGCGCTGGTGGGCACATCGGTGACTTCAACGATGGTGCTGGTCAATGAGGACCCTTCGACGGTAACGTCCGTCACCGGGCTGACCAGCAAGACCTTTGAAAATA
>Ga0302325_10001841_pt1 | contig 53118 bp, 59 predicted proteins | sample Palsa_T0_2_FD_201948 | JGI IMG/M metagenome (GOLD analysis project Ga0302325, IMG submission 201948) | Peat permafrost microbial communities from Stordalen Mire near Abisko, Sweden - Palsa_T0_2 | ecosystem: Environmental > Terrestrial > Soil > Palsa > Peat permafrost | place: Sweden: Abisko...
TGCGCCGTGAAGCCGTGAATCCCGCCGCTCATGACTCGCCACGCGCATCCGGCCGTCCCGCTGCGGGGTGACTTGAACCGGATGGGTCGCTTACTTCCCTGTAAGCTTCAATGCGGCTGAACCACATCGCCAGCGCGCTGTTGACCTCGGCGCTGCGCTCGAGCGTACACATGTGCCCACAGTCAGCCACCTGCACATAGTCGCTTTGGGGCAGCAGGCCGGCCATTTCCATGTGCTGCTGGACTGGTGCGGACCGATCCTCGGCGCCGCACAACACCAGCGCGGGTACGGCAAGTCCCGGTAGCAGCTGTGCGGCCTCGGGCCGCTCCAGCAGTGCCTGCATCTGCGCGGCCAGGTGTTCGAGACTGCGCCGCTCCCACATCTCGAGGATGCTCTCGCGCAGAGGCTGGTCCTTGAGCCGGCTGGGATGGATCATGCCATCGAGCCAGGCCTCGGCCGCAGCGCGCAGCCCCTCACGTCGCGCCTGCGCAAGCACGCCCATGCGGGTATCGCGCTCGCGCTCACCAACGGCACCTGCGGCCAGCGCGTGACAGCCGGTGTCGAGCAGCGCCAGGCCCCGTACACGCTGCGGTGCCCGGCGCACCACCTCCAGCGCCACGCGCCCACCCATCGAGTGGCCAGCCAGCGCCAGCGCTCCGGGGTAGGCCGCCAGAATCTGCTGCGCCATCTCACCGAGGTCTGCGGCCAGCCCATGTTCGGCGATTTCGATAGGGGCCACGCCCGCGAGGTGTTGCTGCTGCGGCTGCCACACGGCGGCATCGCACATCAGCCCGGGGATCAGCACCAGCGTGCACTCGCTCATCTCAAGCCTCCGCGCCAGCGCCACGGCAGCGCTGCAGGCAGCACCTGGGCGCTAGCTACCGGCGGTGGCGGAGGGTTTGATTTCGCCAAGGAAGTAGATCCGGGCGAGCTCATCGTTCCAGCGTGCCAGCGAGAGCTGAAAGCGGTCAATGAATTCGTGCAGCTGCATCTGATCGAGCCCTTCGAGGCGCGCACGTGTGAGCACGCGGCGGGTGCGAGAGAGCCAGCGCACCAGCGGCTCACTGTGCGGCAGCGAGTGCAGCACTTCCTCGGCCCGGTGCAGGCAGCACACGCAGGCGCGTGGAAAGTGCTCATCGGCCAGCAGGAAGCGCACCACACCGGCGCCATGCACGCGCTCGCGTGCATGCATGCGATACATCTGGTAACCCGAGAGCGAACGCAGCACGCTCATCCACAGCACCGTCTCGAACGGGCGCAGTTCGGCCGACCCATTGACGGGGAGCGCTGCGGCCCGCACATCGACAATACGGCTGGTCATGTCGGCGCGCTCGATGTTGCGCCCCAGGGACAGGAACGAGAGCGCCTCGCCTTCACTGACAACCCCCTCGAGCATGCCGATGAGCTGCTGCACACCCCCGGTCACGCGCTCGAGAAAGGCGTGACGCGTAAATTTGTCGATCGCCACCGTCGCCTGCTCGCCCACATACAGGTGCAGGGCGTTGATCCGCTCCCAGAATTCGCGCGGCATGATGTCACGCGCAGTGCGGGCGATTTCGCGTGCACGCGCAATCGAACTGACCATCGAGCCGCCATACTTCAGATCGGCGATCAGGAAGCGCACTACGGACTTCTCGCTGAAGTCCCGATCCTCGCGCGCGCTGTAGATCTGCTCACTGCCAGTGATCTTCACCAGCGGTTGCCAGCCCGGCGCCAGGTGGCGCGGCAGATCGAGCATCAGGTTGGTGGTGGCACCGACCAGGCGCCCGAGGTTCTCGGTGCGCTCGAGATAGCGTGCCAGCCAGTACAGATTGTCTGCAACGCGCGAGAGCATCTCAGAGTGCCGTATCCACGATCCAGGTGTCCTTGCTGCCCCCGCCCTGCGAGGAGTTGACCACGAGCGAGCCTTTGCGCATCGCCACGCGCGTCAGGCCGCCGGTGGTCACCTGAGTGTCGCGGCCGCTTAAGATGAAGGGGCGCAGATCCAGGTGGCGCGGTTCGAGCAGCCCGTCCACCAGCGTCGGCGTGGTGGATAAGCTGATGACCGGCTGCGCGATGTAGTTGCGCGGATTCTCGGTGATCAGCTGCGCAAACTGCGCGCGCTCCTCTTCGGTCGACTTCGGGCCCATCAGCATCCCGTAACCCCCCGATTCGTTGGCCGGCTTCACGACCAGCTCGGCCAGGTGCGCCAGCACGTACTCGCGCTGCTCAGCATTGGTACACAGATACGAGGGCACGTTGGGCAGGATCGCCTCTTCATTCAGATAGTAGCGGATCATCGCCGGCACAAAGGTGTAGACCACCTTGTCATCGGCCACGCCAGCGCCCGGAGCGTTGGCCAGCGAGACCGTGCCGCGGCACCAGGCGCGCATCAGGCCGGGCACGCCGAGCGAGGAGTCCTCGCGAAACACTTCCGGGTCCAGGAACAGATCATCGACGCGCCGGTAGATCACATCAACGCGCTTCCAGCCATCGATGGTGCGCATGTAGACGATGTCGTCATCACCCACCGCCAGATCGCGCCCCTCGACCAGCTCGACGCCCATCTGCTGCGCGAGGTAGGAGTGTTCGAAATAGGCCGAGTTATAGATTCCCGGTGTCAGCACCACCACTTCCGGGGCGCCGGCCTCGGGCGGGGCGATCGCCCGCAGCGTCTCGAGCAGCTGGTTGGGATAGTCATCGACCGGCAGAATGGTCGTGGCCTCGAACAGCTCCGGGAACACGCGCTTGACCACCTGGCGGTTCTCGAGCATGTAGGAGACCCCGGAGGGCACGCGCAGGTTGTCCTCGAGCACATAGACGGTGCCGTCGGCACCGCGGATCAGATCCGATCCGCACACATGCGCCCAGACGCCAAGCGGCGGATCAATGCCGACACACTGCGGCCGGAAGTTGGCCGAGTCGGCGAGGATTTCGCGCGGGAACACCCCCTCATGCACGATCTGCTGGCCGTGATAGATATCGTCGATGAACAGATTCAGGGCGCGGGCGCGCTGGCGAAGCCCCGCTTCGATGCGCTGCCACTCCTGCAATGCGATGACCCGCGGAATAATATCGAGCGGCCAGGAGCGGTCGATCGAACCGCCCTCCTGATGGTAGACCGTGAAGGTGATGCCCATGCCACGGATCGCCGCCTCGGCAGCTTTCTGGCGCGTCATCAGTTCGCCCACGCCGAGCGTCCCGAGGTACTCCACCAGTGATCGGGCCGCTTCACGGGCGGCACCGCCCGGAACGATCAGTTCGTCGAAGGTGCTGGTGGCGGGGTATTCTTCCCAGGCAATAGGCATGAAGAATTAGTAGCAGTTGTTGTATTCAGAGCCTGAGCGCAACACTAGCAGGGCCCGGCCCGGGTGTGTACCGAAGTCAGTAAACAGTGCAGGTAGCCATTAGGATTGCCCACAACTGGTGCGACACGCGCTCCTCGGGCAGCCGCCCGATAAGTGATCGATTTTGAGCCACCAGGAACATCCGCTATGGAACCAGCCATCGTGCCCGCAGAGGCCCTCGCCGGCCGCGTCATTGCGGTGCCCGAGTCCCGTGAGCTTGAGGTGTTCGCGGGCCTGCTGGAGCGGCGCGGGGCCACAGTGCTGCGCTATCCGCTGGTCAGCATCATCGATGCCCCGGATCCGGCGCCAGTGCTGGCGTGGCTAAGGGCCTTCATCAGCGGTGCCTGCGATGATCTGATCCTGCTGACCGGTGAAGGCCTGCGCCGGCTGCTGCGCTGCCTCGAGCAGCACGCCCCGCAGGAGCGGGCCGCCTTCCTTGCCGCCCTGGCGCGGACCCGGCGCATCACCCGCGGTCCAAAGCCGGCCCGCGCGCTGCGCGAGCTCGGCCTGCTCCCGGATCTGGAAGCGGTGCCTGCGACCAGTGCCGGTGTCATCGCTGTGCTCCAGGATCAGCCCCTTGGAGGCCGCTGTGTCGGCCTGCAGCTGTATGGCAGCGCGCCCAATGTCGAATTGCACGCCTTCTTGCAGGCGGCTGGCGCCAGCGTCCTCAGCGTCGCCCCGTATGCCTACGCGGATTCGATCGATGAGGGCGCCGTACGCGAGTTGCTCGCGCGCATGCAGCGTGGCGAAGTCGATGCGATTGCCTTCACGAGCACGCCGCAGGTCGAGCGCCTGTTTCGCGTGGCCGATGAGTCGCTGGTGCGCGCAGCGCTGGCAGCCACTTCAGTGGCGGCCGTGGGTCCGGTCGTGGCCTCGACGCTCGCTGTACATGGCGTCGCCGTGCAGGCAATGCCGGGGCAGTCCTGGTTTCTTAAGCCGCTGACCGCAGAATTAGCGCGGCTACTGGAGTTGCGAGGCAACGCCGAAACCGGCGCCGATCTACGATTGCCTCAGGCGTAGAACCGCTGCAGCAATCCGAGCAGCTGCTCGAGTTCAGTCTTGGTAAAGCAGGCGGCGAGCTGGCGCTCGAGCGATCGGACCTGGGGCAGCAGCTTATCGAGCTGCGCCGAGCCTGAGTCGGTGAGGAAGATGCCCTGGCGGCGTCGATCGCGCGTACAGCGACGGCGCTCAATCAGGCCGGCGTGCTCGAGTCGATCCAGCAGTGCCACGATGCTCGCCTTGTCGACACCCAGATGCGTGCCCAGTTCAATCTGCACGATGCCCGGATTGGAGCGCACCAGCACCAGCAGGCTGAACAGGCCGGGTCGAATATTGTTTTCGCCGATCGCATTGACGTAGCGGCGCCAGGAAGCCTGGTGAGCGCGGCGCAGCGTGTAGCCAAGTAATTTGGGCAGGCACCCCAGATCTACTTTTGCGCCCTGCAGTCGCTCGGGCTCGAGCGGTTCGGGTCGCCGCGGGCGTAGACGCGTCCGTCGTGATACGGCCGCAGTCTGCTCACTAGTCGCCATTGCCACTATCGCGCCCCCCGGCCTGCTATGCGGCCGAATCACATTCTGATCAGTATATTTTTATTATCGTTTGTATCGCAACCTAAATTGCGGCAGAAAATGTATGCAGTGCGTTACAGCTCACCGGTCATCGTACCCAGCGGTCGATACAACTCCGGACGCCGATCGCGGAACACACCCCAGCCCACGCGACGTGCGCGCAGCTGCTCCAAATCGAACTGTGCGTGCAGGATCGCGCACTGATCGCTCGGTGCCTCTGCAATAAGGCGCCCCTCGGCATCGGCGATGAATGAGCTGCCGTGGAAACGGATCTGCAGCTGCTCAGGGTTAGAGCGTGCATGCTCGATGCCGATGCGGTTCGATGCAATCAGTGGCATCAGGTTGGCCGCAGCGTGCCCCTGCTGCACGCGCTGCCAGTGCGCGCGTGAGTCCAGCGGCGGGGCTGGTGGTGGCTCGCTGCCGATCGCCGTGGGGTACAAGAGCACCTCGGCACCCAGCAGGGCCATGATGCGGGCACTTTCCGGAAACCACTGATCCCAGCAAATGCCAACGCCGATCCGTCCGACGCGCGTGTCCCAGGCCTTGAAGCCGGTATCGCCCGGGCTGAAATAAAACTTTTCCTGATAGCCGGGTCCATCTGGAATATGGGACTTGCGGTACAGCCCGAGATTGCGGCCGTCGGCATCAATGATCGCGACCGAATTAAAGTAAGCATTGTTGCCACGTTCGAAGAAACTCACCGGCAGTACCACGCCCAGTTCGGCCGCGAGCGCCTGGAAGCGGCTCAGCAGTGCGCTGCTCGAGGCCGGCTCGGCCAGACTCAGATAAGCGGGGTCCTGCTCGATGCAAAAATAGGGCGTGGCGAACAGCTCCTGCAGCAGAATCAGCTGTGCACCGGCCCCCGCCGCTTCGCGCACCAGCTGCTCGGCCGTGCGCAGGTTGGCTTCCAGATCCCAGCTGCAGGCAAACTGCGTGGCAGCGACGCGTAGCAGGCGCGCGCTACTCATCGGCGTGCTCCAGCGACAGCTTCACTGATGGTCACCGCGGTCTTGAGGGCCCGTAAGCCCGCCTCGCCGCTGACCACCACGGCGCGCTCGCCACGACAGCTGGCCAGGAACGCCTCGATCTCGGCGCGCAGTGCATCGCCCTGATCAAAGGATTGCTCGCTGATCGTGACCGGCAGCTGCTGGTCCCCCGGGACCACATCGCGCTTGCGGATCACGGTCAGGATCTTCTGCTGCAGATCCATCGAGAGGTAGGCATCGTCCTGGAACACCCGCAGCTTGCGCTCGGTCTTCAGGCTCACGCGACTGGCGGTGGCATTGGCCACGCAGCCATTGGCGAAGCGGATGCGGGCATTAGCAATATCGATCTCGGAGGAAAAGACCGGGGTCCCGATCGCTTCGAGCGAGGCGATCTCGCTGCCGACGATGCTCTGCACCAGATCGAGATCGTGGATCATCAGGTCGAGCACCACATTGACATCAGTCCCGCGCTCTCGAAACGGTGCCAGGCGATGGCACTCGATGAAGCGTGGTGCCCCGAGGCTCGCTTCGGCGCCGATGATCACCGGGTTGAAGCGCTCCAGATGTCCGACCTGCAGCACGCGCGCCGCGCCGCGCGCGGTCGCGATCAGCTCCTCGGCCTGCGCCGTGGTTTCGGTGATCGGCTTCTCGACCAGCACGTGCACGCCGGCTCTTAAGAGTGCCTGGGCAATTTCAAAATGTCTTGGGGTCGGCGTGGCGATGCTCACGGCATCGACCCGGCCGATCAGCTCGCGGTAGTCAGCCACAGCAGACGTGCCCAGCTCGCTGGCCACGCGCTGCGCGGTCTCGAGCTGCGCATCGGCCACCGCCACCAGCTGGCATCCAGGTATCGCGGCATACTTCTGGGCATGAAAGCGCCCCAGATACCCCACCCCAATAACGGCTGCTCGAATGGTACTCATGGCGGTTATTATGCCCGCTTAGCCGCTCCCGGGGCCTTTCGCTCAGGAGCCATGCCGAGGAGCGTTGCCCGATCATGCTGAGCTGGTTGCTGTCCTGGTCCGCTTATCGCGGTGTGCGCCGCGAGTTGTACTTCACACTCGGCAGCCTGCTGTGCGGCCTGGTGCTGATGCCGGTCCTGATCTGGAGCGCAGGGCATCTGGTGCTCGGTGCCTATGCCAACGGCAGCCTGGGCCCGATGCTGGTGGATTTCTACCGCGGGATCATCGAACCCTCGCTGCCCTTCTGGGTCGTGGCGCTCGGACCGCTGGTCTTGCTGTGGGTGCTGCGCGGCTGCAACTGGCTGCGCACTCAATAAGCGCTGCGCGCGCCGCTTCGATGCTGGCGGCGGCTTATGTCATCAACCGGCCGCAGGACCCGCCCTGTCGCACCGTACCGGCATCAAAGCGGCCAACAGCGCCTAGATAACATCGGTTTAACTTCAGCCAAAAGGGTCAACCGGCCTAAACTGCGGTGCGTTACTGCTGGAACTGCCGGGGTTTTCGGCAGTCCAATTGTAGGCCGACTGCAGCCAGAGGCGCGGAGTCGTAGGAGCCGAAGCTTATGTTTATGAATACCGATCACGTGCCACCGGCAGGGCGCACTGAATCATCCCGCCCGGGCCGGCTGGAGGAGATGATCACCTACGCCAAGTTTGCACTGCAGAACGTCGGCGGCCCGGGCTATGACCCATACAACAGCCCGGCGGCCTCGGGACAGCCCAGCGCTGGAACTGCATTTCAAGGCACCGCGAAGCCCCAAGCGGACCATTGAGCGCGCTAGAACGGCCGGTGCAACCAGCCCAGGATCAGCAACATCAGGGCCAGGGCTGCGTAGGCATAGCGACGCCAGGGCCGGGCACGCCACTCTCCGATCAGTGCTGCGGTCCCCACGCCCGAGAGCAGCCAGGACCAGATGAGCCCGGTGATCAGCGGTCCGCGCTCCGGTGCCAGCCGCACCGAATACTCGGGCAGCAGCAGGAACACCACGGCCGCCATGGCCAGCGAGACCGCGATGGCCACTGCCGAGCCGGTCACAATCAGCAGCAGCACAAACAGGGGCCGCATTGGCGTCTGCTCCAGATGAGGGATGCAACCCCGGCGGCGGGGAGAATGTCTCAATGATGCCATACCCGTCACAGCGCGGAACCTGCACGCGTGGGGGCAAAAGTGTCAAACTCTGACTGGTAACTGACTGAATGGGACCCACATACCCCGCATGCCCTCTTCCATGAAACTGGCGCGCCGCACACTCGGCCCGCTCGCAATTCTGGCCTCCTGCCTGCTGATGGTGGCGGCCAGCGGCTCGACCGACATTCCCTCGCTGATCGTGGCGCTGCCCGATGGGGCCATCCGCCCGACCGAGCGCCAGCGGCAGGTCGCCCCGCACATTGCCGAGATCCTCGAGTCCAACCACTACAGCCGGCGCCTGATCGACAAGGCCTTTTCCTCCGAAGCGCTCGATCGCTACGTCAATGCGCTCGACAGCCAGCGCAGTTATTTCACGCTCGAGGATCTGGCCGGCTTCGAGCGCTGGCGCGGCAGCTTCGATGACATGATCCACAGCGGCCAGCTCGACCCGGGTTTTGCCATTTTCAACTCCTTCCAGCAGCGCAACCGCGAGCGCATGCAGTACGCGCTCGAGCTGCTTAAGACCGAACCGGACTGGTCGGTCAGCGAACAGATCAACTTTGATCGCGAGAAGGTGCCGTGGCCCAAGGATACGGCCGAGCTCAACGAGCTGTGGCGCAAGCGCATCAAGAGTGATGCGCTCTCGCTGATGCTGACCGGCAAGAGCTGGCCCGAAGTGGTCGAGGTGCTACGCAAGCGCTACGAGCACGTGATCACGCGCATCAATCAGATCAGCGCCGAGGATGTGTTCGAGTCGCTGATGAACTCCTACACACAGGTCTATGATCCGCACTCCAACTACTTCTCGCCGCGTAGCTCGGATGAGTACCGCATCCAGATGAGCCTGAGCTACGAGGGCATCGGGGCATCGCTGCTGCTGACCGATGACTACGTCACGATCAGTTCGCTGCTGGCCGGTGGCCCGGCCGCAGTGGCCGGCGCGCTCAAGCCCAACGATCCCGGCACCCTCAAGACCAACGATCGGATTTTAGCGGTCGGCCAGGGCAATGCCGGCCCGCTGACCGAAGTCATCGGCTGGCGGCTTGATGATGTCGTGCAGCTGATCCGTGGCAAGGGCGGCACCTCAGTGCGGCTGCAGATCCTGCCGGCCGGGGCAGCCCCGGGGACCGATGAGCACGTGGTGACCCTGCAGCGCGGCAAGGTGACGCTTGAGACCCAGGCGGCGAAGAAGGATCTGAAGCTGATCAAGGTCGGCGACAAGACCCTGCGGGTCGGGGTCATCACGATCCCGGAGTTCTACGAGGACGTGCAGGCCCACGCCAACCGCGATCCCAACTACCGCAGCACGACGCGTGATGTGCGCCGGCTGATCGGCGAACTGCAGGCGGACGGCGGCATCGATGCACTGGTGCTCGATCTGCGCGGTGACGGCGGCGGCTATCTGCCCGAGGCGACCGCGCTTACCGGGCTGTTCGTCGGCCGCGGGCCGGTCGTACAGGTCAAGAATCGTGATGGCGAACTCGATGTCCTCAATGGCGATGAACGCAACATCGCCTACGACGGTCCGCTCGAAGTGCTGGTCGATCGCACCAGCGCCTCGGCCTCGGAAATCTTCGCCGGCGCCATCCAGGACTACCATCGCGGCCTGATCGCAGGTCAGACGACCTTCGGCAAGGGCACGGTGCAGAGCCTGATTCCGCTTGATCGCTGGTCCAATGACACCAACCAGGGCCAGATCACGGTGACGATCGAGAAGTTCTATCGCATCACCGGCGAGAGCACGCAGCTGCATGGCGTCGAGCCGGATCTGGCACTGCCCTCGGCGGTCAATCCAAAGGATGTGGGCGAGAGCAGCATGGAGCACCCGCTGCCCTGGGATCGCATCACGCCGGTCGCCTTCAACGGCTTTCCCTCGCAGTCAGGCTGGATACCGATGCTGCAGCGTGATGAAGGGGCCCGCGAGGCCACCGACCCGAACTACAAATGGCTGCTCGATGGCCTTACGGCCCTCGATGTGACCCGCAAGGATCACTCCCAGTCACTGAACTTGAAGGAGCGCGAGAGCGAGCGCACCAGCCAGGAACAGGACCGGCTCGCGCGCGAGAATGTCCGGCGCATTGCCAATGGACAGCCGCCGCTCAAGAGTGCCGATGAGATGAAGGACGATGAGATTCCAGACGTCGTGCTGCAGCAGGCGGCCGGCATCGCGGCAGATCTCGCGGTACAAAGCGGGAGCGGCGCGCTGCTGGCCTCGCATCCGGCCACGGCCTCAACGCACAGCGTTCACTGAAGTTTAAGCGCTCCGCGCCGAGCGCTTGAACTTAGCGCAGCAGCAGCCGGTAGATTTCCCAGGAGTCCTCGAGCAGCACGCGCGAGCCGCGCCCATTCTCGGCCACGGCCAGACTCTCGGGTGTCGGCAAGGTATCGGAGCTCGCTCGATAGCGCGCCCGGGTCTTGAAGAGCTCCACCTGGTCGCGAATTTCCTGCTGTAGGGTCGTGCGCTGCTGCAGCAGCAGGCTGGCGCGCTGGATATCGGCCATCAGCGTCTCGCAGGCAGCGCGATCGCCATAGGATTCGGCCGGCGGTTCACGCCGCGCGCTGGCTTCGCGAGCGCTTTCGAGCAGGCCCGTGCGCTCGAGCCGATCACACAGCACCTGACCATAGCCAATTGTCGCCAGATTGATCAGCCGCCGCGCCTCGATGCTCAGCCCCGGAAATTCCGGCACCGGCTCGGCAGCGACGCTCTCGCGCGTGCTGCGGCTGCTCTCCAGTTCCTGTTCGGCCAGCATCGACTTGAGCGTCGCCGCCTGCAGGTTCTGGCGCGCCGCGCGGCGCCGGAAGTAATGCCAGGGACGGTGCAATGCCGCCAGCGCCCGCTCAAAGCCACTGGCCTCCTCGCGCGCGCCCGCGGCCGTCTGCTGCGCCATCAGGAATTCGGTCTCGACCGCCTGGCGTCGGCTGAACTGCTGGCGGTTGTATTCGGCCAGGAACTGGCGGCGCTCACGCTCTTCCTGCTGGGCGACCAATTCGTTGAGAAACTGCTCGAGCAGCTTACGCCCCGTCACCCACAGGTGACGCAGCTGGTAGAAGACCATCGAGGGATAGCCGGTGACGGGGGCCGAGAGCCGCTCCTCCAGGGCCTGCAGCATCTCCTGCACGCGCGCGGTGGCGCCTTCCTGCTGCTTGATGCGATCGCGCATCCGCTGCAGCTCATCCTGGACACTGCCGTAGGCTTTCTTCAGTTCCGCGCGGTTGCGGAACAGGTGCATGATCCGGCCGCGCTCAGCCTCGTCGGCGCCTTCGGGAATGAGCGCAACGCGCAGAAAACCAAGCTGTCTGATCCGCTTCATGATGAGGGCTGGCAGGTCCAAGGGCATATCTCGAAGGGCGCACGCCCAGGATCATCGCGTCATTAGCTAATGACAAAGCAATGACCCTGCTCGGCGCAGTATTCCAGCCACTTATTTAGCATCATGTTGCGGGCCCAGCACTGATGCAGTTCACGTTCCGGGCCCGGTCCCGGCTGGCGCAGGCGCGCCTCGAGCAGCCGGGCATCATGATAGACGCGCAGCCGCAGGTCCGGAATGCGCTCCAGCGCTGCCGGGGCTGCAGGATCGGCACCGGCAACGGGCACCAGATAGGTCAGATCAAGCTCATCGGTATAGGGCGCGCGCTCGATGAGCGTCAGCACCAGATCACATTCGCCCTGCACGTGCGAGACGCGCGTGCCCTGCAAATCAAGCAGATTGCCGGTGAGCTGGGCGAGGCGAATATAGTTGCTCTCGTACAATCCCATCAGCGCGACGAAGCCGCGCGGGCGGGCGCGCCAGGAGGCCAGCAGGTTGGCTTCGCATATCACAAGCCGAATATAGCACGCGCTGCGTACTCCTCAGCCATCGTGCGCGGCCTCAAGTCGGTAATTAGGTCACACTTGAACGCAGCAAGTGCGTGCGGTAGTAACGCAGCTCCTCGATCGACTCGTAGATATCGGCACGCGCCAGGTGCGCGCCCTGCTTGGCAACGCCGGCGGCGACGCCGGGGAACCAGCGACGCGCCAGTTCCTTGAGCGTGCTCACATCAAGATTGCGGTAATGAAAAAAACGTTCCAGCTCTGGCATGTATCTTGCCAGAAAGCGCCGATCCTGACAGATGCTGTTGCCACACATCGGCGAGCGCCCGGCCGCGGCGTGCTGCGCCAGGAACTCGAGCGTCTGACGCTCGGCCGCCGCCGTGTTGATGGAACTTGCCTGTACGCGTGCGATCAGGCCACTGCCGCCATGCTGGCGCTGGTTCCATTCATCCATGCGCGCGAGCGCCACCGCGTCCTGATGAATCGCAAGCTCCGGTCCGTCGGCCACGATGCTCAGGTCCGAGTCGGTCACGACGGTCGCGATCTCGATGATCACATCTTCATCGGGCTTCAGGCCGGTCATCTCAAGATCGATCCAGATCAGGTTCTGGTCGTTGGCCATGGACATGCTCTCCCGCGCGGATCAGGCATGATAGCAGGGTGATACCTACTGCCGGTGAGCCCGCCCTCGCCCCTGCCCCCGAGGGCGGGGCGCAAGTCGTGGCCAGTCATGGACGGATGGCGCGCGTGCGACTGCTCAACGGCCTCGAGCAGCTGGCGCGACCCGCGCGGCGTGAGCTGGTGGTGGTGTGCGGCGATCAGGTGCATTGCGAGCCGGATCTTCAACACCAGGAGTTGCGGATCACACGCGTCCTGCCGCGCCGCACGGCCCTGTACCGCAGCAGTGCACGCGGACGCAGTGAACTCATCGCCGCCAATGTCACGTTGCTGCTGGTCGTGATCGCGCCACTTCCCGAACCGGATCTGTTTGTTGCTGATCGCTACCTGGCCGCGGCCGAGTGCGGTGGCATGCGCGCTGCGCTGCTGCTGAACAAATGCGAGCTGCCGCTGGCTGAGGAGCTGCAGATGCAACTGGCAGCGCTCGCAAGCGCCGGCTACGCGCTGCTGCGCTGTTCAGCGCAGACCGGCGCCGGTCTCGAAGAGCTGGCCGCGCGCCTCAAGAGCGAGACCGCGATGCTGGTGGGCCAATCGGGGGTCGGCAAATCCTCGATCCTGCGCCTGCTCGTGCCCGACAGCGATGCGCTGGTCGGGGAGCTGATACGCGATGATGAGGGCCGGCACACCACCACGACCTCCAGGCTCCATCGCCTGCCCGGTGGCGGGGAACTGATCGACTCGCCGGGGGTGCGCGATTTCGCACCCGCCATCGAGCTACTCGATCCGGCCACCTGCGGCTTCGTTGAGATCGCACGCCTGGCCCCACAGTGCCGCTTCTCCGATTGCGCTCATCTGCGCGAGCCTGGCTGTGCCGTGCGTGCCGCGGTTGAGAGCGGCGCACTGTGCGCGCGCCGTTACGAGAGTTTTCGCCGCCTCGGGCGGCTGCAGCGCGAGCTCTCGGGGCTGCGCCGTCCCGGCGGCTGAGCCGCTCAGGAGAGCGTGTGCCGCCCGGCGAGCGCGTGCGCGAGCGTTCCGCCATCCACATATTCGAGCTCACCGCCCACTGGCACGCCGTGCGCGATGCGACTGGCGGCAACCCCGTGATGGCGCGCGAGCTGCAGCAAGAAGTGCGCGGTCGCCTCCCCTTCGACAGTCGGATTGGTGGCCAGAATCACTTCGCGCAGCTGCCCGCTCTTGAGGATCGCCTCGAACTGCGGCGCGCCAAGTTCTTCGGGACCAACGCCATCGAGCGGTGAGAGATGGCCCATCAGCACGAAGTAGCGCCCGCGGTAGCCACCGGACTGCTCGATTGCAACCACATCGGCCGGCGACTCGACCACGCAGATCTGCGCGGCATCGCGCTGGGCATCGCTGCAAATGGAGCACAGCTCGGCCTCGGTCAGCATCCGGCAGCGCTGACAGCGGCGCACCCGATCGAGGGCCTGCACCAGCGTGCCGGCCAGCGCCTGGGCCGCGGGGCGCGCCTCCTGCAGCAGGTGGAAGGCCATGCGCTGGGCACTCTTGGGCCCGACACCCGGGAGCGCCCGCAAGGCATCGATCAGTGCTGCCAGTGCCGCCGAATGCTTCATGCCAAAGTCTGCGCGCGCGGCTGCGGATTCAGAATGGCAGCTTCATGCCCGGCGGCAGCTGCATGCCGCCCATCAGGCTGGCCATCTTGGCCTGCGAGGCGGCCTCGAGCTTATGCACTGCATCGTTCATCGCCGCAGCGATCAGATCCTCGAGCATCTCGCGATCCTCGCCGATCACCGCCGGTTCGATCTGCACGCGACTGACTTCGTGCTTGCCGCTAAGGGTGACCTTGACCATGCCGCCGCCAGACTCGCCAGTGATCTGCAGCTGGGCGATCTCGGCCTGCGCCTTCTGCATGTTTTCCTGCAGGGCCTGGGCCTGTTTCATCATGTTGCCGATATTGCCGCGCATACTTTTGGCTCCTTGGAATCAAATTCAGTAACTGCTGCCGCCTGCCACCGCGCGCTGCCGCGGCTAGTTGGGCTTACCTGGGCGAACCGACTCGGACAGAATCGTGGCATCAAATCGCTCGCGCAGCGCACGCACTGTCGGGTCGGCCTCGAGTGCCGCAAGCGCCGTGCTGGCCTGCTGCTGAATGGCCCGCTCTGCGGCCTGCGCCGGCGTCTCGGCGAGCGGCTCGCGCACCTCGATTGCCAGGCGCACCGGCTCGCCATAATGGCGCGAGAGGGCTGCGGCCAGTTTTTCCTCCTGCGCGCGGGTGCGCACGTGGGCACTGCGCGGATCAAGGGCCAGGTGTACGAGCGCGCCCTCGCGCCGCAGCAGCATGCAGTGGCTGGCAAGCTGCCGTGCGGCCCCCTGCAGATCAAGCCCTGCGAGCAGCTGCGCCCAGCCGGCCGCATCGGGGCCGGCCTCTGGTGCGCTCGCAGTGCCGGCCGAGGCGGCCGAAGCCGCGGGCGCGGCAGCTGCCGGCGGCTCGGGCCGCAGGGCACGCGCCGGCTCGCGACCGCCCGCAGCCGCGCTGCCGCCGGGCCGGAAAGCCAGCATACGCAGCATCGTCATGCGAAAGCCGGTGTGTGGATCCGGCGCCAGCCCGAGATCGCGCCGGCCGATGATCGCGATCTGGTAATAAAGCTGGGTGTCCTCGGGCCCGAACTGCTCGGCCAGCGGCTTGAGCAGCTCGAGCGGGTGCAGCTCATCGCCGCCGTAGCCGGGCAGGATCTGGCGCAGCGCCACGCGCTCTAGAAGCGCTGCCAGCTCATCGAGCAGTTGCCCATAGTCCGGGGCCCACTCCTCAAGGCTGTGCACGTAGGCGAGCAGTGCAGTCGCATCGCCCGCGGCCAGCAGCTGCGCGAGGCGTACCACCAGATCGCGCTGCACGGTGCCGAGCATGGCGCGGCACTCGGCCTCGCGCGCCGCGCCATCGCCATAGGCCAGCAGCTGATCGAGCAGCGAGAGCGCATCGCGCAGGCTCCCGTCCCCGGCCTGTGCCAGCAGCGCGAGCGCCGGCAGCTCGTAGGGAATCTTCTCGGCTTCAAGAATCTCCTTGAGCCGCGTCACCATCAAGTCCACTGACAGACGCTTCAAATTAAATTGCAGGCAGCGCGAGAGCACGGTCACCGGGAGCTTTTGCGGATCGGTGGTCGCCAGCAGGAACTTCACATGCGCCGGTGGCTCCTCGAGCGTCTTGAGCAGCGCGTTGAAGGAGTGCGCCGAGAGCATATGCACTTCGTCGATCAGGTAGATCTTGAAGCGGCTGGCCGCCGGCGCGTACTGCACGTTATCGAGCAGCTCGCGGGTATCATCGACCTTGGTGCGCGAAGCGGCATCGACCTCGATCAGATCGACACTGCGCCCGGCATCGATCCCGGTGCAGCTGGCGCACTCCCCGCACGGCTCGGCGCTGACCCCGCGTTCGCAGTTCAGGCACTTGGCCAGAATGCGCGCCACGGTCGTCTTGCCCACCCCGCGGGTACCGGCAAACAGGTAGGCATGGTGCAGCCGGCCGCTCGCCAGCGCGTTGCTCAGGGCACGCAGCACGTGCTCCTGGCCGGTCATTTCACTGAAGCGGCGCGGACGCCATTTGCGCGCGAGTGCGGTGTAGGCCATCGGTGTGTGTGGCAGCGCGGTCAGCGGTCCAGGGAGGCGGTCCGTACCGGCCGAACTTCGGCGCATAACCGAACCGCTGCCGCTGCTCCCTTCCGGGCCTGACGGGGTTCACGGCAAGTCATCGCGAAGGAACAGGCACGGACCACCATGGACCTTTGGCGGAGAGGGTGGGATTCGAACCCACGAACACCCGTGAAGATGTTACTGGAATTCCAGTCCAGCGCCTTCGACCGCTCGGCCACCTCTCCGTTCAACATGTTACGGAACTTTCTTAATTTCAAAACTACAGTAGCAACGCACCCGGGTCGGGTGCCTCGCGGGCGCACATTGTAGCAGAGCACCCGCTGGCGCCGGTCGCGGGACGCGGCGGCCGCTCACACGGTCAGATAGGAGGGCGGCGTGGACAGGCACGGACTCTTGGGCGATCGCGGCGTGTCCGGCGTGCTCAGATCCGGGACCTTGACGGCATTGCGGGTATCGGGCGGATCCAGGCCCTCGGGGGCCTTAAGGAGCGGTACGCTCGGCACCAGCGCCGGCAGCGCGGGCTCTCGGCATTTCTCGGCCGTGTTGCCCCGGTGCACCCAGGGCATCCAGGCGCAGCCCTGCAGGCTGGCAGCGGCCAGGCACAGCACCGCTGCAATTCTTAGCTTTTGTAGCTTCATGCGCTTCTGGCTTGCGCCGGCGCCAAGGCCGTCATGGCCGCGTGCAGTGCGGCGCCGACCGCGGGCTGAGCCGCTTCGGACAGGCGCGTCAGCGGCAGGCGGATGCCCGAGCCGATCAGGCCCATCTGCTCGAGCGCCCACTTGACCGGAATCGGATTCGCCTCGAGGAAGAGGTCGCGATGCAGAGCTGCGAGCGAGGCATCGATGCGCTCCGCGCTCACCCGATCACCGCGCACTGCCGCCGCGACCATCAGCGCCATCGCTTCGGGCGCCACGTTGGCGGTCACTGAAATTACGCCGCGCGCACCGGCCAGTATCGACTCGCGCGCTGTCAGATCGTCCCCTGATAACACAGTAAAGCCCTCTCCTGCTGCCTTGATCACTTCCACCACGCGTGCCACCGAGGGCACGGCTTCTTTGACACCGACGATGCGCGGTAGTTTCGCAAGGCGGCCAATCGTCGCCGGCAGCAGGTCCACTGCCGTACGCGAGGGCACGTTATACAGGAGGATGGGCTTGGCTGCGGCCTCGGCGATCGCCGCGAAATGCTGAAACAGTCCCTCTTGGGTCGGGCGGTTGTAGGCCGGCGTCACTGCCAGCAGCCCATCGATGGGCTCGGCCGAGAGCAGCCGCGCTCGCTCACAGACACTTGCGGTGTGGCTGCCGCCTACGCCGGCGATCAGACTCGCACGCCCACGCAGGCGCGTGCGTGCGCGTCGCAACAGCTCGAGCAGTTCGTGCTCGGCAATCGCGGTGGACTCACCGGTCGTGCCGCCGACGATGATGCCCGCAGTGCCGGCGCACAGATGCAGATCAAGCAGCCGATCCCAGGCATCAAAGTCAAGCGCCCCGGCCGCATCCATCGGGGTCACAATGGCCACTAAGCTGCCTGAGAACATCCGCTCCTGAGCCTCCGGGAACCGAGATTGCGTCGAAATGGGCGCGTGCAAGCGCCTGATGTTACGGGCCGGGCCGAGTGCGAGGCAAGCGTATTCCGCGAATCCTCGTCCCCCAAGCGGGCTGGCAGCCGGTACACTTGCGCACATCGTGACCGACGCCAATGGACCCATGAAGCAGCACCTTGCGGTCTCCGCCATTGGCGGGGACCACACCGGCATGGTGCACGAGCTGACGCGCATCATCACCGACTGCGGCGGCAACATTGCCGAGTCTCGCATGGCAACCCTCGGGGCCGAATTTGCGATGCTGCTGCTGGTGCACGGCAACTGGCATGCCCTCGCCCGCATCGAATCCGAACTGAATCGGCTCGCCGACGGCGGCGCGATCAGCGTGCATCTGCGCCGCACCGAGCCGCGCGGGCCGCGGCGCGATATGGTGCCCTACTCGATCGATATCGTGAGTCTCGATCAGGCCGGAATTGTCGCCGGGCTGGCCGGCTTCTTCTCCAAGCGCGGCATCGACATCAGCGAGGTCTCGACCCGCTCCTACGCCGCTGCCCATACCGGGGCACCGCTCTTTGGTGTGCAGATGATCGTCAACGTGCCCGGCAAGTACCAGGTCTCGCAGCTGCGCGAGGAGTTCATGGACTACTGCGACTCGATGAACCTGGATGCGATCCTGGAGCCGGTAAAATCGTGAGCAGCGTGGCGCTTGGCAAGCTGGTGCCCGACTTCAAGCTGCCCTCAACCGGCAAGCAGCCGTTTTGCTTAAAGGCGTTGCGCGGCAGCGCGCTGGTACTGTACTTCTATCCGAAGGACAGCACCCCGGGCTGCACGCTCGAGGGGCAGGACTTCCAGCGCCTGCTGCCCGCGTTCCGCCGCCGCGGCGCCCGCATCTTTGGGATCTCGCGCGACTCGCTGCTCTCGCACGGCAAGTTCTGCGCCAAGTTCGGTTTTGGTTTCGAGCTGCTTAGCGATGAAGAGGAGAAGGCCTGCAAACTCTTTGATGTGATCCATGAGAAGAATATGTATGGCCGCAAGGTCATGGGGATCGTGCGCAGCACTTTTCTGCTCGATGCGGAAGGCAAGCTGCGACGTGAGTGGCGCAAGGTCAAGGTGACCGGACACGCCGAGGAAGTTCTGGAGGCACTCGCTAGCCTGTGAAATCTTCACAACGCCGACTTTTTATTCTTGACACCAATGTTCTGATGCACGATCCGACGGCGATCTTCCGCTTCGAAGAGCACGACATCTACCTGCCGATGGTGGTCATCGAGGAACTCGATTCCAACAAGAAGGGCATGTCCGAAGCCTCGCGCAACGCGCGCCAGGCCAGCCGCTTTCTCGATGACATGATGCGCTCGGTCACCAAGGAGCAGATCGATGCCGGGCTGCAGATCCCCTCGGGATTGAGTGGCAATCACGGCAAGAAGCCGGCCGCGGGGCGCCTGTTCTTCCAGACCACGAACCTGGCCGAGGAACTGCCCGAGGGGCTCCCGGGCCATGGCGCCGACAACATGATCCTGGGCCAGGCGCTCGGGCTGCAAAAGCAGCAGCCGCAAACGCGCATCGTGCTGGTGTCCAAGGACATCAATCTTCGCATCAAGGCCTCGGTCATCGGCGTGCATGCCGAGGACTACTACAGCGACAAGACCATCGAGGATGCCGATGTCCTCTACACCGGCATGGAAGCGCTGCCCGAGGACTTTTGGGAAAAGCATGGCAGCAACATGCGCTCCTGGAAGGAAGCCGATCGCACCTGGTATGAGATCCGCGGCCCGGCGGTCGCCAGCTGGCATTGCAATCAGTTCGTGCACCAGAGCGGTGAGGCGGGGATCGAGGCCATCGTGCGCAGCGTCGATGGCCACAGCGCGCGCCTCGAGCTGGCGCGCGACTTTCGCACCGAACGGCACAGCATCTGGGGTATCACCGCGCGCAATCGCGAGCAGAACTTCGCCTGCAATCTGCTGCTCGACCCGGAGATCGATTTCGTCACGATCCTGGGGCCGGCGGGCACCGGCAAGACACTGCTGGCGCTGGCCGCGGGTCTGTTCCAGACCCTCGAGCGCAACCGCTTCTCGGAAATCATCATGACGCGCGTGACGATTCCGCTCGGTGAGGACATCGGCTTCCTGCCGGGCACCGAGGAGGAGAAGATGGAGCCGTGGATGGGCGCCCTGATGGATAATCTTGAAGTGCTCACGCGCAGCGAGGAAGGGGGCACCTGGGGGCGCGCGGCGACCAACGATCTGCTGCGAAACCGCATCAAGATCCGCTCGCTGAATTTCATGCGCGGCCGTACGTTCCTGAATCGCTTCATCATCGTCGATGAGGCGCAGAACCTGACCCCCAAGCAGATGAAGGCGCTCGTGACGCGCGCCGGACCGGGCAGCAAGATGATCTGCCTGGGCAACATCGCCCAGATCGACACGCCCTACCTGACCGAGACCACCTCCGGCCTGACCTATGTCGTCAACCGCTTCCGCGGCTGGAACCATTCGGGGCACGTGACGCTGCTGCGGGGCGAGCGCTCGCGACTGGCTGACTATGCCTCCGAGGCGCTTTGATGGGGAACCTGCTGGCAGCGCATCGGTCGAAGTTGCGTATGACTTTACGCTCTTTACTCGTGCCGCTGTGCGTGCTCGGCCTGTACTGCGTCATGACGCTCGATGCGGTGGCCGCATCGGACCCTGCCAGCATCTCGGCCGAATTGCCCGACATCGGTTCGCCCGAAAATGCCGCGCTGAGCAAGAACGATGAATACCTGATCGGGCGCATGATCACGCGCGAGATGCGCGATCAGAATCTCATCCTGGAGGATCCTGAGATCAGCGACTACATCCAGAACGTCGGCGCGCGGCTCGGGGCGCAGACCGGCAAGGATGAGCAGAACTACCAGTACATGGTAATCCCGAGCAACGAGATCAACGCCTTTGCCAGCTACGGCGGCTTCATCTTCGTGTACTCGAGCCTGTTCCTGCTGGCCGCCGATGAGTCGCAACTGGCCAGCGTGCTGGCGCACGAGACCGGTCACGTGCGCCAGCGCCACCTGGCCCGTGCCTACAACGAGGCCGGTCGCATGTCACTCGCCTCGACCGCTGCGCTGCTAGCAGCCATCCTGATCGGCGCCGCGGCGCACGCCAACGGCGAGGCGCTCGAGGGCGCGATTGCGATGAGCCAGGGCATTCAGCTGCAACAGGCCATGAACTTCACGCGTACCGAGGAAGCTGAGGCAGATCGCGTTGGCATTGGTCTGCTGGCCGATGCCGGCTTTCGCGTCACCGCCATGGCTGATTTCTTCGAGTCCATGGGCCGGCGCACCGACAGCATGGCCGATGTCGGCAACTTGGAGATGCTACGCAACCACCCGGTCACGCGTGATCGCATCGCCGAGGCGCGCGCGCGCGCCGCGCAGTACAACCAGACCCAGGTGAATGAGTCGGGCCTGTTCCCGTGGATGCAGGAGCGGCTGCGCGTGATCGCAGCGCCGGCCGAAACCGACCCGACGCTCTACTACACGCAGCTGCGCGAGCGCCGCCCGCTCACCGACCCGGAGCGCTATGGCGAGGCGGTGGCCCAGCTGCGTGCCGGCCAGAGCGCACCGGCCGTGCACACCCTGCAAGCGCTGCTGAAGTCCTACCCGGACATCACGGCACTGTATGCGGCCTTGGGGGAAGCCGAGTCGGCCGACGGTGAACAGACCGAGGCGCTGGCCACCTTTGATCGGGCGATGAAGCTCTTCCCGCGCAACGTACCGATCACAATGCGCTACGCCGAAACGCTGATGAAGATCAATCAGCCCGGCAAGGCCCACGACCTGCTGCTCGACATGTTCAACAACACTGAGCCGACGCCGTGGCAGATTCACCTGACGGCACTGGCCGCGAGCGCCGCCGGCGATACTGGTGATGCCTATTACTACATGGCCGAGTACGATGTCGAAGGCGGCAATTTGCCGCTGGCCAACCAGCAGCTCGAGCTCGCGCTGGCGGCGCCCGGGCTGACGCCGGTGCAGCGACAGCGCTTCCGGGCGCGCCTCGATGAGATTCGCGAGTGGCTGCGCGAGGAACAGAAGGAAAAGCGTAATGGCGGTCACTAGCGTTACCACCGGGCTCTCGATGCAACCTCGCTGGCGCCTCTAGCATGCGCCGGCTGCGGGTCTCGCTGCTGCTGCTGCTGGGGGCCTGCGCCCTGGGGGGTTGCGCGAGCCTTCCCGGGGGTAAGCACGATCCGCGCGATCCCTACGAGCGCTTCAACCGCAGCATCTATCGCTTCAATAACGCGGTCGACAAGGCGGTCATTCGTCCGCTGGCCGTGGGCTACGTCAAGATCACGCCGGCACCGGTGCGCACCGGCCTCAGTAACTTCTTCTCCAATATCGCCTACCCGGGCACGATCGTGAATGAGTTGCTCCAGGGCAAAGTCACCGACAGCGGCCGCGATACCTTCCGGCTCATCTTCAATACGATCTGGGGTTTAGGCTTCTTTGATCCGGCCACCGGCGCCGGCTTCGAGAAGCACAATGAGGACTTCGGGCTCACCTTCGGCCACTGGGGCATTCACCCGGGACCGTATCTGGTGCTGCCGATCCTCGGGCCCTCGAACATCCGCGATGGCCTCGGGCTGATCCCGGATGGCTACACCAATGCGCGCGTGTACCTGCTTCGGAATTTCTGGGAAGAGACCGGGGCCTGGGCGGTCGCAGCACTTGGGGAGCGTGCCGACCTGCTCGATCAGGATCAGATCCTCAAACAAGCCTACGATCCTTATGCGTTCATGCGTAACGCCTACCTGCAGCATCGGGATTACCGTATTCACGGGGATCAGGCTGGCGCCGATGCGGATACACCGACCCTGCCGGATGTTCCCACCCCTTAACGGCCTGCGTTCAGGCCGGCGCTGGCTCGAGCAGCGTTTCCACTTCACTCAGACGCGCCAGCGTGCGCGCGGGCTCGGGCAGGTGCACATAGCTCAAGCTCGCGCCCGCGCGCTGAGCTGCCGCCAGCCAGTCGATCAGCAACGCGAGGCCCGCACTGTCGATCGGTGCCACGTTCGTCAGATCAATGCTGAATGGGCCGCGTTCGCCGGCAAAAGCACTCAGACCCTGGCTGCGCAGGGCCGCGGCATTGGCGACCGTGACCGCGCCGCTTAAGCGGTACTGTCCCGACGCGATCGACTCCAGAGTGCTCGCGGCTGCCGGCATGCCTGAAACTCAGCCCTTACCCGGAACGATGCTGAAATCCTTCTCGAGTCGGGCAATCACCGCATCGAGGCCCTTCTGGTCAATCTCGGCCCCGAAGTCATCGCGGAAGCTCTTGACGTAGCTGATGCCCTCGATCGTCACATCGTAGGCTTTCCAGCCCTGCTCGGTTCGACGCAGCGAATAGTTGACGTTGACCTGCGTTCCATTGCTGCGCCGCACTAGCGTATGCACACTGGCGGAGGTGGCCGCCGCATCGCCGCGATAGGGCAAGACTTGCAGGCGATCGAGGCTGAACTCCACCAGCTCGGTGCCGTAGTTGTGCAGCAGCGAGTGGTAAAAGCCATCGGTGAAGCGCTGGCGCTGCTCCGGGGTGGCGCTCGCCCAGTGCTGGCCCAGCACCAGCATGGCGGCATAGCTGGTATCAAAGTGCGGCAGCAGCACGCGGCTCACCAGCTTGTCGAGCTTGGCCGCATCCTTGCGATAGTCGTCCCGGTGCGAATCGATCTCGGTGAGAATCGTGCGCGCCACGGTATCGACCAGCGTCGATGGGGTGCTGGCATCGATCCCATTCTCATCGGCAGCGGCCCAGGCCTGTGAGCCCTGCACCAGCACCGCGCCAAGCAGCGTTGCCGCGAGCGCCAGCAGCGCTCGCCTTGAGCTAATTTTTTTCATCGTCTTCCTTCTTGCTGGCCAGGTTGGCGAAGAACTTGTTGATCAGTTTCTCCAGCACCAGCGCTGACTGTGTGTTTTGGATTTGACTGCCGTTGGTCAGAAAAGTTGCCGCGCCGCCCGGATCGAGCCCGATGTACTTGGCCCCAAGCAGCCCGGAGGTCTCGATCGCCGCGTAGCTGTCATCGGGGATCTGCTGATAGCGCTTGTCGATTTCAAGGGTGGCCACCGCCTTGAAATCGGCAGGATTTACCGCGACGCTGGTTACTTCACCGATGCGCACACCGGCCATCGTCACCGGCGCGCCGGCCTTCAGATCCCCGACATCGTCAAAATACGCCGTCACCTTGTAGCTTGAGTCAGCGCGATGCAGCTTCATCGCGCTGCCGGGCAGCTGCATGCTGAGGAATGCAAGCGCTGCAAACCCGAGCAGCACGAACAGCCCCGTGCCCACTTCCAGTGTCCGTCTGTTCTCGCTCATGATCGGCTACTCCCCAGGATGCCGCAGGCTTTCAGATGAAAGCCGCGGTAATCAGAAAATCGAGCACCAGTGTCAGTACGGCCGAGCTGACCACGGTGCGGGTGGTTGCCAGGCTCACGCCCTCGGCAGTCGGTTCGGCATGATAGCCCTCATACACCGCCAGCAAACTGCAGGCGAGTCCGAACACCAGGCTCTTGACCAGCTGCTCGCCGATATCGCGCAGCTCCACATTACTCTGGATCTGCGACCAGAACGTGCCGGTGTCGATGCCCATCTCGCTCACGCCGACCAGCTGTGCGCCGTAGATGCCGATGCAGCTGAAGATCGCCGCCAGCAGCGGCATCGCGAGCAGGCCGCCGAGGAAGCGTGGCGCCACGATGCGCCGCAGCGGATCGACCGCCATCATCTCCATGGCGCTGAGCTGATCGGTCGCGCGCATCAGGCCGATCTCGCTGGTCAGCGAGGTGCCGGCGCGCCCGGCAAACAGCAGCGCTGTGATCACCGGCCCAAGCTCCCGGATCAGCCCGAGCGCGGCTGCGACGCCGAGCGAGGACTCCGAACCAAAGCGCTGCAGCAGCGCATAGCCCTGCAGGCCAAGGACCATGCCGACGAACAGGCCACTTAGCATGATGATGACCAGCGAGCGCGCGCCGCAGTTGAAGATCTGGGCGATGATCAGGCGCGGCCGCGCCAGCGCCGGCGCCACCTGCGCCAGGATCCGCAGCAGGAACAGGCCGATGCGCCCCACGCGCGCGATCGGATCGGTGAAGTAGCCGATGAGATTAGGGCTACGCATCACTCGCGCCCCAGCAGCTCGGTGAAGTAATCAGGTGCCGGGTAGTGAAACGGCACCGGGCCATCGGACAGGCCGTTCATGAACTGGTTGACCACCGGGGAGTGATCGGCACGCAGCTGCTCCGGGTTGCCTTGCGCCACCACGCGCCCGCCGGCCAGCAGGTAGCTGTAGTGGGCGATGCGAGAGATCTCGTGCACATCGTGCGTCACGACGATGCTGGTGATGCCGAGGGTTTGGTTGAGCGCCTGGATCAGGCGCAGCACCATGCCCATCGAGATCGGATCGAGGCCGACGAACGGCTCATCGTAGATCAGCAGCTCCGGATCCATGACGATGGCGCGCGCCAGCGCTACCCGGCGCGCCATGCCGCCGGAGAGCTCGGCGGGCATCAGCTGCGCCGCGCCGCGCAGGCCCACTGCCTGCAGCTTCATCAGCACCAGGCGGCGCAGGAGCGATTCAGGCAGCTTGGTGTGTTCACGCAGCGGAAAGGCCACGTTCTCGAACACGGTAAGATCGGTCAGCAGTGCGCCGTTCTGGAACAGCATCCCGACGCGCTGGCGCAAACGATAGAGCGGAGCGCGCGCGAGCTGCGGCACCTGCTCGCCGAAGACCTCGACCGTGCCGCTCTGCGGCCGGATCATGCCCATCAGCAGCCGCAGCAGCGTGGTCTTGCCGGTGCCGCTCGGCCCGAGCACCGCCGTGATCTGGCCGCTCGCGGCCGCCAGATTCAACCCGGAGAACACCGGTGTAGCGCCACCCAGCCCGTAGTGCACGTCCGTGACGCGAATGACCGGTGCCGCGTCACCGGCCGGCGAGGCCGGGTGTGGGTTGCTCAAGCGGCCTGCGACTCCATGTCGGCCCGGAACTTGCCGGAGCAGGCCAGACTGTTGAAGCGGGCCCAGCGGGCGAACTCCTTCTGCCCGGCCGCGACGTTACTACTCTTGCCGCCCCAGGCGGTCAGGGCCGCATCCTGCAGTGCGCGCCCGTAGCTGAAGCTCAGTTTCCATGGCAAGCCACCCAGGCCATTCATCAATGACAGGTGCAGGCTCGCCTCAGCCGGACTCTGTCCGCCGGAGAGGAACATCACGCCCGGCACGGCACTGGGAACATGGCGCTTGAGGCAGCGCACCGTGGCCTGCGCGACCTGCTCGGGGCCCGCCTTGACAGGGCTCTTCTTGCCGGCGATCACCATGTTCGGCTTCAGGATCATGCCCTCCAGATAGATGCGCTGACGATGCAGCTGGCTGAAGACTTCATCCAGCACCGCATCGGTGACTTCTTCGCAGCGCTCGATCGTATGGGCGCCATCCATCAGCACCTCCGGTTCGACGATCGGCACAATATTCTGCTCCTGGCAGAGCGCGGCGTAGCGGGCCAGCGCATGGGCATTGGTCTCGATCGCGCCTCGTGTCGGAATGCCGGCGCCGATATCGATGACCGCGCGCCACTTGGCAAAGCGTGCCCCGAGCGCGTAGTACTCGATCAGCCGCTCGCGCAGTCCATCGAGGCCTTCGGTGATGGTCTCGTTCGGGAACGCCGGCAGCGCCTTGGCGCCCATGTCGACCTTGATGCCGGGGATGATGCCTAGGCTCTTGAGGTACTCGGGAAACGGGATACCGCTCAGCGTCTTCTGGCGCAGCGTCTCATCATAGAGAATCACGCCACTGATCCACGAGGCCGCATTTGGCGTCGTGAATAGCATGTTGCGGTAGGCCTGGCGGCTCTCAGCCGTCGAGTCCAGAGCAATCTTGTCAAAGCGCTTCTTGATCGTGCCGGAACTCTCATCCGCGGCCAGCAGCCCCTTGTCCGCGGCCACCATCGCCGCTGCCACGTGTTCCAGATCGCTACGGTTCATTGCTTGACCTCCGGGTGGGGGGCGCAAGCATACCAAACCCCCTCCACCGCGACCCCGACTGCCCGCAGGGCCCCTGCCGGTTCATTTTCGGTCAAATTAGTACTAAAATGGTCCGAGTTCTGGAGACTGCTCATGTTGCGCATCAGCAAGCTGACGGATTACGCCACGGTGTTATTGGCCCGGCTGGCTGCCGAGCCCGGCCGCCTGCACAGTGCCGCGGAGCTGGCGGTGCGCACGCAGCTCAAGCCGGCCACGGTCGGCAAGCTGCTCAAGCAGCTGCACCAGCATGCGCTGGTGGAATCGAGCCGCGGCCAGCACGGGGGCTATCGCCTGGCGCGTGCGCCCGAGCAGATCACCGCCGCCCAGATCCTTGATGCACTCGAAGGGCCGATGGCGCTGACCGAGTGCTCGCACCATATCAGCCATTGTGGCATCGAGAGCACCTGCGGGGTCGGCCGCGCCTGGCAGCGCGTCAACCTGGCAATCCGCCGCTCGCTGCAGGAGATCACGCTGCTCGAGCTCGCAGGCCTCGGCGGCGAGCCGGTGCGCTTCACGGCACTCGAGCGGCAGCTGAGCCTGGCTACGTCCAAGCGGCGGGTGGCCCCGTGAGCGAAGCACGCAGCGAGATCGACGCGCTGGTGGCTGGCGGCTACCGCCACGGCTTTGTCACCTCGATCGATTCCGACACGGTGCCGCCGGGCCTCGATGAGTCGGTGGTACGGCTGATCTCGCGCAAGAAGGGCGAGCCGCAGTTCCTGCTCGACTGGCGCCTGAAGGCCTTTGCGCACTGGCAGCAGCAGCGCGAGCCGCACTGGGCTCACCTGCGCTTGGGGCCGATCGATTTCAACGACATCTCCTACTACTCGGCGCCCAAGAGCAAGAATGACGGGCCCAAGAGCCTGGCGGATGTGGATCCGAAGCTGCTCGAGACTTACGAGAAACTCGGCGTGCCCTTGCACGAGCGTGCGCGCCTGGCGGGGGTGGCCGTCGATGCGGTGTTTGACAGCGTTTCGGTCGCGACGACGTTCAAGGAGCGCCTGAGCGAGGCCGGCGTGATCTTCTGTCCGTTCTCCGAAGCGGTCGCCAAGCACCCTGAACTGATCGAGCAGTACCTGGGCACGGTCGTACCGTACACCGATAATTTCTACGCCACGCTCAACTCGGCGGTGTTCTCCGATGGCTCCTTCGTCTACATCCCCAAGGGCGTGCGCTGCCCGATGGAGCTGTCGACCTATTTTCGCATCAACGCGGCCAAGACCGGCCAGTTCGAGCGCACGCTGATCATCGCCGATGCCGGCAGCCACGTGAGCTATCTTGAAGGGTGCACTGCACCAATGCGCGATGAGAACCAGCTGCACGCCGCGGTCGTGGAGCTGGTGGCGCTCGATGATGCCCAGATCAAGTACTCCACGGTGCAAAACTGGTATCCCGGCGACGCCGAAGGGCGCGGCGGCATCTACAACTTCGTCACCAAGCGCGGCGAATGCCGCGGCCGCAACTCGCGCATTTCCTGGACCCAGGTCGAGACCGGCTCGGCGATCACCTGGAAATACCCCAGTTGCGTGCTGCGCGGTGCCAACTCGGTCGGTGAGTTCTACTCGGTGGCCACGACCTGCAACTACCAGCAGGCCGATACCGGTACCAAGATGATCCACATCGGTGCCAATACCCGCAGCACGATCGTCTCGAAGGGCATCTCGGCCGGTCACGGCCAGAACACCTACCGCGGCCTGGTCAAGGTATTCCCCTCGGCGCACGGCGCGCGCAACTTCACCCAGTGCGACTCGTTGCTGATGGGTGGCAGCTGTGGCGCCCACACGTTCCCCTACATCGAGGTGCGTAACCCCTCGGCCATTGTTGAGCACGAGGCCAGCACCTCGCGCATCAGCGAGGATCAGCTCTTCTACTGCCTGCAGCGCGGGCTCGGGAACGAGGATGCCGTCAACATGATCGTGGCCGGATTCTGCCGCGAGGTTTTCAAGGAGCTGCCGATGGAATTTGCCGTGGAAGCCCAGAAACTGCTGGCTGTCAGTCTCGAAGGAGCGGTCGGATGAGTGGCGAGCCGCTGCTGAGTGTCGAGAACCTGCAGGTCAGTGTCGCCGGCCAGCCGGTGCTGCGCGGCGTAAACCTCACCGTCCAGCGCGGTGAAGTGCACGCGATCATGGGCCCGAACGGTTCGGGCAAGAGCACCCTCGCCCACGTGCTGGCGGGCCGCGCGGGCTACCAGGTCACCGGCGGCAGCGTGCGCTACCTGGGCCGCGACCTGCTGGCACTCGCCCCTGAAGAGCGCGCCCGTGCCGGGCTGTTCCTCGGCTTCCAGTATCCGGTCGAGATCCCGGGCGTGAACAATGCCTACCTGCTCAAGGCGGCGCTCAACGCCATACGTCGCGAGCGCGGTGAGAGCGAGATCGATGCCTTTGATTTCCTCACGCTGGTCAAGGCGCGCATGCAGACGATGCAGATCGATGAGGCGCTGCTCTCGCGTGGCGTCAACGAAGGCTTCTCCGGTGGCGAGAAGAAGCGCAACGAGATCCTGCAGATGCTGGTGCTCGAGCCGGTGCTGGCAGTACTCGATGAGACTGACTCGGGCCTGGACATCGATGCGCTCAAGCTCGTGGCCCGCGGCATCAACACGCTGCGCTCACCCGAACGCTCCTTCGTGCTCGTGACCCACTATCAGCGCCTCCTCGATCACGTCGTACCCGATCAGGTGCATGTGCTGGCTCGCGGCCGGGTGCTGCGCACTGGTGGCCCCGAGCTTGCGCAGGAGCTTGAGCGACGCGGTTATGACTGGTTGCTGGAGCAGGCGGCGGCCTGAGGGCCGCTGCGCCTCCGCATGCAGACCCTGGAGCGCATCTTCAGCGAGTACCGGCACTGGCAGCAGGGACATCCGCCGGAGACGCGCCGCCATGTCGCCGCTGAGCAGCTGCGTGAACTCGGGCTCCCCGGCGTGCGCGATGAGCGGTGGCGCTACGCGAACCTGCGCGCCCTTGATCGGGTGCAGGCCTTTGTCCCGGCCGCCGTGGCGCCGCTCACACCTGCCCCGCCCGAGCCGCTGGCCGGCTTTGCGCGGCTGATCTTCATTAACGGGCAGCCGGCGAGTGATCTGGCAGCAGCCTTGCCGCCCGGCGTGAGCCTGCTGCCAGCCTCGGGCCAGTGGTATACGCTGCTGGGCGCCGATGAGCGTCTGGCGCTGCTGCAGCAACTCTTTGGTGCCGAGGCGAGCGTGCTGCGCGTGGAGGGCAGCGCGCAGCTTGAGATCCTGTACGTGGCCCAGGGGAGCGGTGCGAGCTACCCGGCGCTGCATCTGGAGCTCGCGCCGGGCGCGCGCCTGAAGCTGATCGAGCGCCAGGTTGGCACCCATGAGCCGGGCGGCCTGATCTGTCCTCATGTGCAGCTGCTGATCGGCGCTGCGGCCGAGCTGCAGCACTACCGGATACAGACTCTCGGCACCGAGAGCGTCCTGTACGAGACCTTGAGCGTGCAGCTGGCCGAGTCGGCGCGCTACCGCATCTGCCAGGTGGCCCTGGGCGCGGCCACGGCACGCACCACGGCCACCGTGCGCCTGCAGGGCCGGGCTGCCGCGGTGGACTGGCACGGACTGTCTGCCGCGCGCGATCAGCAGGTCAATGATTGTCGCGTGCGTTGCGATCATCTGGCGCCGGATACGCACAGTACTGCGCTGTTTCGCGGCCTCGCCTCCGCGCGCGCGCGCATCGGCTTCGATGGCGATGTGCACGTGGTGGCGAACGCGCACGGCGCCAAGGTGCGCCAGTCGCTGCGCGGCCTGCTCGAGGGCAGCGGCTCGGAAGTCAACCTGCGTCCGCGCCTGACGATCCTCACCGATCAGATCGAGGCCAGCCACGGCGCCACGACCGGGCAGCTCGATGAACAGCTGCTCTTCTACCTGCTCAGCCGCGGGCTCGATCCGGCCACGGCGCGGGCGCTGCTCAAGTCAGCCTTCCTGGGCGATGCGCTCGCGGCCATCGACATCGCGCCCTTGCGCCGCCAGGTCGAGCACAGCCTGGGGGCACACCTGGGCGATCTGATCCTCGCCGGAGCACTGACGTGAGCCTGCCGGCCACCACGGCCCGTCACGAGTACCTGGATGGCGCCGGGCGGCTGCGCGCCGAGCGCGTGCGGGCCGACTTCCCGATACTTGCCCGCCAGATCAACGGCCGGCCGCTCACCTACCTGGACAGCGGCGCCTCGGCCCAGCAACCCACGCAGGTGCTTGAGGCGGTGAGTTACTACGCGACCCACCAGCATGCGAACGTGCACCGCGGCGTGCACACCTTGAGCCAGCTCGCCACCAGCGCCTTTGAAGGGGCGCGCGAGAGCGTGCGCGCCTATATCAACGCGCGCTCGACCCGCGAGATCATCTTCGTGCGCGGTACGACCGAGGCCATCAACCTGGTCGCGGCCAGTTACGGGCGCGGCGCAGTCGGTCCTGGTGATGAGGTGCTGATCAGCCAGCTTGAGCACCACGCCAACATCGTGCCCTGGCAGCTGCTGTGCGCCGAGCGCGGCGCGCGCCTGATTGCCCTGCCGCTCACGAGCGAGGGTCAGGTCGATCCGGAGGAGTTTCGCCGGCACCTCAACGCACGCACCCGCATGGTCGCGCTGGCGCACGTCTCGAATGTACTGGGTACGGTGCTGCCGGTGCAGGAGCTGATCGGCATTGCCCACCAGCACGGCGTGCCGGTGCTGCTTGATGGTGCCCAGGCGATCGCGCATGAAGCGATCGACGTGCAGGCACTGGGCTGCGACTTCTATGCCTTCTCGGGCCACAAGATGTACGCCCCGACCGGCATCGGCGTGCTCTATGGTCGCGAGGCGCTGCTGCGGGCCATGCCACCCTGGCAGACCGGCGGGGATATGATCCTCACGGTCTCGATTGCAGGCAGCACCTGGAACGAGCTGCCCTACAAGTTCGAGGCCGGCACGCCCAACATCAGCGGTGCGATCGGCATGGCGGCCGCCTTCGATTACATCCGCGCTGTCGGCCGCGCCGCGATCGCCGCCCATGAGCACGAACTTGCTGCACACGCGAATGAGCTGCTGCAGCGGATTCCGGGACTTAAACTGATTGGCACCGCGCCGGGAAAAGCCGCGGTCATCTCCTTCACGCTCGCGGGCGTGCATCCGCACGATATCGGCACGATCCTCGATCACGAGGGCGTCGCGATCCGTACCGGGCATCACTGCGCGATGCCGCTGATGGATTATCTCGGGCTCCCGGCCACCGCCCGCGCCTCCTTCGCCTGCTACAACACGCACGCTGATGTCGAGGCACTCGAGCGCGCCCTGCAGCGGGTGCGCGAGGTCTTTGGCTGATGGAATTAAGCGATCTGTACCGGCAGGTGATCCTGGATCACAACAAGAGCCCGCGCAATTTCGGGCGGCTCGTGCCCGCCGATGCCGAGGCCGACGGGTACAACCCGCTGTGCGGTGATCGGCTGCATGTCTCGCTGCGCCTCGCGGAGGATCGCGTGCCGGAGCTGCGCTTCGATGGCAGCGGCTGCGCGATCTCGGTCGCCTCGGCAAGTTTGATGAGCGAGGCTGTCGCTGGCCACACGCGCGCCGAGATCGAGAGCTTGAGCCAGCAGGTGATCCAGATGCTGACGCAGACCAGCTTCACGCCCAAGCGCGATCTGGGCAAACTGATGGCGCTGGCCGGCGTCCATGAATTTCCCGCGCGCGTGAAGTGCGCGAGCCTGTGCTGGCACACGCTGCTGGCGGCGCTCGCCCAGGCGCACGCCACGGTCTCGACGGAATAACTGCTATGCACGGACGTGAGAGCGAACCTTTTGTCCTGAGTCGCGACACCGAGGCGGTGATGGTGCCCGCGGGCACACCGATCACGCTCAAGGCGGGCCTCGCCGGCTACATCACGCAGGCCTTAGGGGGGAGCTTCACGCTCTATGTGGAGGGCAATCTCTATCGCCTGCCCGGCGAGCAGGCCGAGGCGATCGGCAAGGAGCCGCTGCGCAGCCCCAAGCTGCCGCCCAACGCCACCGAAGCTGATGTGCAGGAGCTTGCCTGGAACCAGCTGCGCACCTGTTTTGACCCGGAGATTCCGATCAACATTGTCGATCTGGGCCTGGTCTATGAATGCACGGTGACGGCGACCGCGAGTGGCGAGCGTGATGTGCACGTGAATCTCACGCTGACCGCGCCGGGCTGCGGCATGGGCGAAGTGCTGGTGCAGGATGTGCGCGAGAAGATCCAGGCCATCCCCACGGTGCACGAGGTCGAAGTCAATCTGGTGTTCGATCCGCCCTGGAGCCAGTCGATGATGAGCGATGCAGCCAAGCTCCAGACCGGCATGATGTACTGAGCGGGCGGCGGCGCAAGCGGCGCTCGGTTAATATCAGGCCATGAGCCGATCGCAGCATCTCTTAAGGTAGCTGGAGTAAATCTTGCGCGAGCTGATCCTGCTGCGCCATGCGCACGCCGATGCTGCACCCCTCGATGGCAAAGATGCCGACCGGCCGCTCAGCGAGCGCGGTCGCAGCGAAGCCAGCCACGCTGCCGCGCGATTGCTGGCGCTGGGCCTGGTGCCCGATCTGGTGCTGTTCAGCCCGGCGCTGCGCACCCGCGAGACTGCTGAGATCCTGCGCACCGCGCTTGGCCTGCCGCTGCAGAGGTTTCGCGAGGCGGGCGCGCTCTACCTGGCCGGCGCTGCGATCCTGCGCACGCAGATCGCCACGGTTGAGCCCGGTGTTCATCGGCTGATGATCATCGGCCACAACCCGGGCCTGAGCGAGCTGGCCGATGAGCTCAACCCGCAGCTGGGCAATACGGTGCTGGTCAATGCCGGCTATGTCCACGCCAGCATTGGCGGCGCCGGCTGGCGCGGCGTCGCGCCCGCGTGAACCTGCCAGCGCTGTTCATCGGCCACGGCTCGCCGATGCTGGCGATCGAGCCGGGGGTCTACACCGAGGGCTGGGCGCAGCTCGCGCGCCAGTTGCCGCGACCGCGGGCCATCGTCGCGATCTCGGCCCACTGGTTCACGCAAGGCATCGGCGTCACCGCGATGAGCGCGCCGCGCACGATCCATGATTTCTATGGCTTCCCGCCAGCCCTCTACGAGCTGCGCTACGGCGCGCCCGGGGATCCGGCGCTTGCCGAGCGCCTCGCTACGCTGCTGGCGCCGGCAGCGGTGGTGGCGGATCAGGAGTGGGGTCTAGATCATGGCACCTGGGCGGTGCTGCGCTACATGTACCCGCAAGCCGATATTCCGGTCGTGCAACTCTCGCTTGATGCTTCGCGGGCAGCAGCCGAGCACTATGCACTCGGGCAACAGCTGGCGGCGCTGCGCAGCGAGGGCATCCTGGTGCTCGGCAGCGGCAATGTGGTGCACAACCTGCGCCTGATGAGCCGCACGCCAGGGGCGATGGCACCTGACTGGGCCACCGAGTTCAACGCGGCGGTGCGCAGCGCGGTGCTGGCCTCAGCGCATGGGCCATTGATCGACTATGCCGCGCTGCCGGGCGCGCAGCGCGCCGTTCCGACGCCCGAGCATTATCTGCCGCTGCTCTACACGCTCGCGGTGCGCGCGCCTGCTGAGGCTGTCAGCATTCCGATCGATGGCCTCGAGTACGGCGCCATCAGCATGATGTGCGTCAAAGTGGCCTAGCGCGCGGGCCCTAAAGCCTATTCGACCCGGCAGAAGCAGTATGCGGCCACCGCACCGGGCGCTGCGAGGCGCTTGAGGCGCTCGAGTTCCTGGGTCACCGGCTCGATCTGCGCCAGCAGCGGGACGCTGGCTTGCGGATCGAACCCGATGATGCGCAGCACTGCGCTCTTGTCCGAGTGCATCTCGAAAAACAGCTGCTGGGCGAGCGTCAGTTCCGGCTCGATACGTTTGACGTGATAGCTCGTGCCCAGCTTGGCGCGCTCGGCCGCCAGCTTGACGGCATCCTCGTAGCTGCCGAGCCGATCGATCAGCCCCAGGCGCAGCGCATCCGCACCGGCCCAGACACGGCCCTGGGCAATCGCATCGATTTGATCACGCGTCTTGGAGCGGCCAAGCGCCACGCGCGCCAGAAACTCCTCGTAGGTGTGGCTGACGGTGGTCTGCAGCAGATCGCTCACCCCGGCGCTCATCGGCCGCTCAAGGCGCGTCGCACCCGAGAGTGCCGTGGTGCCAAAGCCGTCGCTGTGGACGCCGATCTTATCGAGCGTGTGCTCGAAGGTCGGCACGCTGGCGAACACGCCGATCGAGCCGGTGATCGTGTTGGCACTGGCGATGATCGCATCGGCAGGCGCGGCAATGTAGTAGCCACCCGAGGCCGCCAGGTCGCTCATCGAGGCGATCACCGGTTTGCCCGCAGCGCGCAGTGCCTGCACCTCGCGATAGATCTGCTCGGAGGCGAGCACGCTGCCACCGGGGCTGTCGATCCGCAGCACGACCGCCTTCACATCCGGATCAAAGCGCGCCTGGCGCAGCAGGCGACTGGTGGACTCGCCGCCCACCGTGCCTGGCGGCTGGTTGCCATCAAGAATCTCGCCACTGGCGCTCACCACGCCGATCGTGGCTGACTTGTCGCGGTGCAGGCGCTGCTCGACGCGCACTACGCGCAGGTAATCCTGCAGATCCACGGCATGGAAGTTATGCGTTTCGCTGTCGGTGCCGACCAGCTCGCTCATGCGCTTATCGACCTGGGCCGGCGTGCGCAGGTCCGTGACGAGCCCGGCCTGCTTGGCGACCAGCGCCAGATCGCCGCCGGCGGCCTTGACGGAGGCCAGGTAGCCATCGGCGTATGCGGCCACATCCTCGGGTGATTTGCCGCGCGCAGTGGCGATGGCGCTGCGATAGCCGCTCCACAGCGCCTGCAGGTAACCGGCGCTGGCCTCCTTATCTTCGGGCGACATGTCACGGCGTATGAACGGTTCCTCGGCGCTCTTGAACTTGCCGGCACGGAACAGATGCATCTCGATGCCAAGCTTGTCGAGCGCGTCCTTGTAGTAGAGCCGGAAGCGCTCATAGCCATCGATCAGCACGGCACCAAAGGGATCCAGATACAGCTCATCGGCCTGCGCTGCCAGGTAGAACTGGCTCTTGCCCATGCGGCTGCCGGTGGCGATGACTTTCTTGCCGCTCTTGCGAAATTCAGCCAGCGCCGCCCCGAGTTCCTCGAGCTTGGCCTGTCCGGCGCTGCTCATGTCATCGGTATTGATCAGGATCGCCTGAATGCGCGTATCAGCGGCCGCGGCGTGAATCGCCTCGGTCAGATCCCACAGCAGGGTCTCGGGCGGGGCGTTGCCCTGGGCCTGGTTGATCGCCCGCTCGAAGGGCTCACCCGTGAGCTGCTCGACGATGGCACCGGAGGGGCGCAGCACCAGGGCTGCATGCTCGGGCAGGCGCGGGGTTGACTGATGCAGCAGCAGCAGCACGATGAAGAACAGCGCCAGCAGCGCGATCAGACTCAATACGCGGCGCAGCACGTCCAGAAAGTGCCACAGGCCTCTGAAGAAACCCTGCAGGTAACGCATCGGACTCCTTGGGGTGCGCAAAGCCGCGTGCCGCTCAGCGGCGGCGGCCGACCCTAGAGGTCGGCCGCCCGCGGAGCTTTAGACCTTCTCTTCGATGCGCGCCGACTTGCCGGCCCGATCACGCAGGTAATAGAGCTTGGCGCGACGCACGTTGCCGCGGCGCTTGACCGAGATCTCGGCAATCGAGGGGCTGTGGGTCTGGAAGGTGCGCTCGACGCCCTCACCGTGCGAGATCTTGCGCACCGTGAACGAGGAGTTGTAGCCGCGGTTGGAAATCGCGATCACGACGCCCTCGAAGGCCTGGACGCGCTCGCGATCGCCCTCGACCACCTTGACCTGCACGATGACCGTATCACCGGGCTTGAAATCCGGCACCGTGCGGGTCATGCGCTCGGCTTCTAGTGTCTGAATAATGTTCATAAATCACCTTATCCTCATTGCTCATCCGGCGCGCGGTGGGCCGCGTGCCATTCACTGATAAATTCCTCGAGCAGCGCTCGCTGCTCGCTCGTCAACTGCCGCCCTGCCAGCAGCTGCGGGCGCCGCTGCCAGGTCCTGCCCAGCGCCTGCTTCAGGCGCCAGCGGCGAATCGCCGCATGATCTCCCGAGAGCAGCACCGCTGGCACCGCGCGGCCCTCGAACACTTCCGGGCGCGTGTACTGCGGCCCCTCGAGCCACCCTTCCGCGAAGGATTCCTCGATACTCGAGCGCTCATCCCCGAGCGCACCGGGAAGCCGGCGCACGATCGCATCGATCAGCGTCAGCGCCGGCAGCTCACCGCCCGAGAGCACATAGTCGCCGAGCGAGAGCTCCAGATCGATCTGCAGCTCCAGGACCCGCTCATCGATCCCTTCGTAGCGTCCCGCCACCAGCACCAAGCCCGGCAGCGCACTCAAAGCCGTCAGCCGTGGCGTGCCGAGGACCTCGCCCTGCGCCGAGAAAGCCACCTTCAGGCTCCCCGCCGGCACCCGCGCGAGCGCGGCGCGGATCGCTGCGCACAGCGGCTCGGGCTTCATCAGCATACCCGGACCACCGCCGTAAGGCCGATCATCCACCGTGCGGTGCACATCCTGCGTGTGCAAACGCGGATCCTCGGTGCCGACGCTCACCAGGCCGCGCCCGATCGCACGCCCCACGACGCCGTAAGCAAGTGCCTCCCGGATCATGTCCGGAAACAGCGTCACCACTTCAATTCGCATCCGAAGGCCGCCTGCCTAAGACCGGCCGCACGCGGGCCCGGCGCTCAAAAATCCTCGGGCCACTCAACCTCGATGAGCTGCTCAGCGAGCCGCACGCGACGCAGATACTGCTGCGTCGCTGGTATCCATATCTCGTGCGCGCCAACCACGACCATCAGCGCATTCACCGGGCCGTCGACGAAATGACTGACCTTGCCCAGTTCGCTCCCGGCCGCATTGCGCACCTGAAACCCGATCAGGTCGCCGCGGTAGTACTCGCGCTCCCCGGTGGGCGGGAGCTCGGCACGCTCGATCTCAATCAGACAGCCCCGCAGCTGCTCGGCCGTAGTGCGATCGGTGATGCCTTCGAGGCTCACGCGCAGACTTCGGGCATCGCCACCGGCTTCGCGCACGCGCAGCAGCTGCTCAGTGCCATCGGCTCGGCGCACGCGCCAGAGCGGATAATTCAACAGGCCTTCGGGGGGATCGGCAAACGACTGCACGTTGAGCCAGCCCCGCACGCCGTGGGCGCTTGCAATCCGCCCCAGAACCACACGCGCGCCTGACTGAGCCGCGGCCATGGCCGCACTCCCTTGCGATGATCTCAGGCAGCGATCGGTGCAGCGGGCGCAGCGGCCTGCTTGCGGTACACGGAGACCAGCTGGCGCACACGGTCCGATTGCTGGGCACCAAGCTTGAGCCAGTGCTCGATCCGATCGAGTTCGAGCTTGAGCTTAACTTCCTTGCCGCGCGCAACGGGGTTGAAATACCCCACCATTTCAAGGCTCAAGCCACCCTGACGACGGCGACTGTCGGTCACCACCACATGATAAAAGGGCTGGTTCTTGGCACCGCGCCGCGTCAAACGAATTGTCACCATAAATTAACTAGCCTGAGCCGGAAAAAAGAGCGCGGATTCTACGCAATGGGCGGCCAAACTTCAAAGGTCTTCAGTCACTTGCACTGTGCCGGGCCAGGCGGCGCTGAGTTGGCGGGGGGTGGCTGGCGCCCCCGGGGCGCTTCCCAGGAGGCCCGGGGACACGCCCAGGGCCTTGAAAAGCGGACGGATTGGCCTTGGGCGGCCGCTGCTCAGCGGCCCCGGGGCACCGGCGGGCGGCCCCGCCCCAGGCCGGCCATCATGCGGCCCAGCTTGCCGCCCTTCATCTGCTTCATCATCCGTTGCATCTCCTGGAACTGCTTGAGCAGCCGGTTCACATCCTGCACCTGGACTCCGGAGCCGGCCGCAATCCGCCGCCGGCGCGAGCCATCGATCGCATCGGCCGTGCGCCGCTCGCGGGGCGTCATCGAGTCGATCATGGCCATCTGGCGGCGCAGCTCCCTATCGCCCTGCTCCGGTGCGAGGCCGCTGCGCGCCATCTGCGCGGGGAGTTTATCGACCAGAGCCCCCAAGCCCCCCATGCGGCGCACCTGCTCGAGCTGACTGCGAAGATCAGAGAAATCAAAGCGCCCCTTGGCGACCTTGCGCGCGAGCTGCTCAGCTTCGCCGGCATCGGTTGCGCGCTGGACGGTTTCGACCAGCGAGACCACATCGCCCATCCCGAGTATGCGGGTGGCCATGCGCTCGGGATCAAAGGGCTCAAGGGCTGAGGTTTTCTCGCCCACGCCCAGGAACACGATCGGCGCCTGGGTAATTTCGCGGACTGAAAGCGCCACGCCGCCGCGCGCATCGCCATCGGCCTTGGTCAGGATCACACCGGTCAGCGCGATCGCCTGGCGAAAGGCGTTGGCAGCATTGAGTGCATCCTGTCCTGCCATCGCATCGACGACGAACAGGCGCTGATGCGAGCTCACCGCCTGCTCGATGTCCTTGAGCTCCTGCATGAGATCCTCATCGACGTGCAGGCGTCCGGCGGTATCGACAATCAGGACGTCGGCGACGTTGCGCCGCGCCTGCTCGAGCGCCGCGCCGGCGATCGCCGCCGGTGTTGCACCTGCGGGCGGGCTGAAAAACTCGGCGTTGACCTGCGCGGCCAGCCGCTCGAGCTGCAGCACCGCGGCCGGACGGCGGATGTCGGTGCTGACCAGCAGCACGCGCTTGCGCTGCTCGCTGATCAGCCAGCTGGCAAGTTTGGCCGCGGTCGTGGTCTTGCCCGCGCCCTGCAGGCCAGCGAGCAGCACGACGAACGGCGGCTGTGCATTGAGTGCAAACCCGGCGCGTGTTTCACCGAGCAGTGCGACCAGTTCGCGATGCAGGATGCCGATGAAGGTCTGCCCGGGCGTCAGGCTCGCGAGCACTTCGGCCCCCACAGCCCGGGTGCGCACCGCCTCGATGAAGCGCTTGATCACCGGCAGGGCGACATCGGCCTCGAGCAGTGCCATGCGCACTTCACGCAGCGTCTCGGCGACGTTTTCTTCCGAGATGCGGCCGCGACCGCGCAGGACTTCGATGGCGCGACTGAGCCGCCCGGTCAATTGATCAAACATTGCGCGAAGCCTCTAAAGCGCTGAATGGACGAGGATAATTATACGTCGAGTTGGCGCTGACACAGCAGCAATGCACAAACGCTCTATGCTAGGGGCCTGCCGCCGCGTGCCCTGTCCCTATTCCCGGGGGCATTTGCCGAGGCACCGCATCGGGCAAGGAGCCACGCTTGGATACCGCACCGACACCCTACTTAATTCTGGCGCTGCTGGGCCTGCTGATCGTCACGGCCTTCTCCTCGGGCACCGAGGTCGCCATGCTCTCAGTGAGCCGGCCGCGCATCCGCCATCGGGCCGCGAGCGGCCAGCGCCGCGCGCGCCTGCTCGAGAGTCTGCTGCAGAAGCCCGATCAATGGCTCGGCGCGAACCTGGTGATCCTGGCGCTGGCAAGTGTCGCCGCCTCCACGATGGCGACGCTGCTGGCATTGCGCGTTGCGCAGCCCCATGCGGTGCCGCTGATGATGGGCGCACTCACGGTCGTGATGATCGTGTTCTGCGAACTCGCGCCGAAGATCTACGCAGCGCTGCACAACGAAGCGGTTGCACTCAACGCGGCCTACGTTTATCGCGCGCTGCTGTGGGTCACCTTTCCGGTGCAGTGGGCGACGAACCGGGCCGCCTACGGCTTCCTGTGGCTCTTTGGCGTGCGCAGCGGCAGCACGCCCAACCAGGCGCTAAACAGCGATGAGCTGCGCACGGTGGTCGCCGAAGCGAGCCCGCTGATCCCCAAGCGCCACCGCCAGATGCTGCTTTCGATCCTCGATCTGGAGCGCGTCACCGTTAATGACATCATGATCCCGCGCCAGGAGATTGCCGCGATCGATGTCGCTGAGGAATGGGAAGATATCCTGAGTCGCCTGCGCCAGAGCGCGCACACGCGGCTGCCGGTCTATGACGGTGAGCTCGATAATCTGCTCGGCATCCTGCACATGAAGCGTGTCGCGCAGGAGCTGGCCCGCGGCGCACTCAATCGTGAACGGCTGATCGAGCTGGCGCAGAGCCGCGAGCCGTATTTCGTGCCGGAGGGCACCTCCCTCACCCAGCAGCTGGCGCAGTTTCAGCGCCTGCGCCGGCGCCTCGCATTCGTCGTCAACGAGTATGGCGATATCGAGGGGCTGGTGACGCTCGAGGATCTGCTCGAGGAGATCGTCGGTGAATTCACGGCCGATCCGGCCGCCATTACCCACAAGGATGCCCAGCGCGAAGCCAGTGGTGCCTGGCTCATCAATGCCAGCGCCACGATTAGGGCGCTGAACCGCTCGCTGGGCTGGCAGCTGCCCGAACTTGGCCCCAAGACGCTCAATGGCCTGTTGCTCGAGAAGCTCGAAGCGATCCCCGAACCGGGCACGGCGCTCAAGATCGGTGTCTACGAGTTCGAAGTGCTGCAGACCGCAGATAACTCGGTGCGCACGGTGCGGGTGCGCATCGCGCCGCCGCGGGCCACTCAGGGCTGAAGGGCCGCTTCGACCGCGGCCGCGAGGCTCGTCACCGGCACCAGCTGCACGCCTTCGGGCGCCGCACCGCGTGGCATGTTCTGCCGCGGCAGGATCACCCGGCGGTAGCCCTGCTTGGCGAGCTCGCGCACGCGCTCCTCCCCATGCGCCACTGGCCGCACTTCACCGGTGAGCCCCAGTTCCCCAAAGACCACCAGATCCATCGGCAGCGCGAGGCTTCGCAGGCTCGAGACCAGCGCCAGAGTGAGGGGCAGATCGGTCGCGGTCTCACCGATCTGCAGGCCGCCGACCAGGTTAACAAACACATCAAAATCGGCCAGTGTCACACCGGCATGCCGGCTCATCACCGCCAGCAGCATCGAGAGCCGGTTCGCATCGACCCCCTGCGCGACGCGCCGGGGCATGCTGGCCCGCGCATGATCCACGAGCGCCTGCACTTCGATCAGCAGTGCCCGGCCGCCATCGCGCGCCACCATCACCACACTGCCCGGCACCGGCTCGGCGTGACGGGAGACGAAGATCGCTGAAGGGTTCTTCACCTCCTGCAATCCGCCCTCACTCATCGCCAGAAAGCCGAGCTCGTTCGCCGCGCCAAAGCGGTTCTTGGTGGCCCGCAGGATGCGAAAGCGGCTGGCCGCATCGCTCTCAAAGTAGAGCACCGTATCGACCAGGTGCTCGAGGAGTTTGGGGCCTGCGATCGCCCCGTCCTTGGTCACATGACCGACGATGATGATCGCGGTACCGGCCGCCTTGGCAAAGCGCACCAGCGCCGCCGTGCACTCGCGCAGTTGCGGGAGCGATCCGGGCGGTCCATCGGCGCTCTGCGACTGCATGGTCTGGATCGAGTCGATCAGCAACAGCTGCGCCTGGCGCTCGCTCGCGAGCGCCAGGATCTCCTCGAGTGCCGAAGAGCTGACCACACCCAGTTTTTCCGGCGCCAGGCTCAGGCGCTGGGCACGCAAGGTGGTCTGCGCCACCGACTCCTCACCGCTCGCATACAACACCGGGCGCAGTGCCGATACGGCGGCCGCCACCTGCAGCAGCAACGTGGATTTGCCGATGCCCGGCTCGCCGCCAAGCAGGCACACCGAGCCGCCGGTCATGCCCCCGCCGACCACGCGATCAAGCTCGCCCAGGCCAAGGCTAAAACGGCCGGCGGCAGCGCCGCCGAGGCTCTGGCCGACCGCGGCCGGTGCCGCCTGGCGCAGCGAGCTCGGGACGGCCACGCCACTTAAGCGCGAGAGCGAGTTCCATTCGGCGCACGCCGGACACTGCCCCTGCCACTTGGGCGATTCACCGCCGCAGGCACTGCATACGAATACGGTCTGGGTCCGGGCCATCGCACTATCCAGCCATTAAAAGAAGGGTTGCGGCGGGCGCCGCCAAAGCGGACCCTCGCGCAGCAAAGGCCAAGGGTAGCCTACCCCAGCAGTCACCGCCCGCCTGACCCCTTCGCAGCGGCCGCAGCGGCCACCCAGGTCGCTCCCTCACGCCGATCCGGAGCACAGTGCTACAGGGCATAACCATATGCATTTCGCTGCGTCGCGGACTCCGAGTGCAGCGCTTTCGCTCCCTAACGGTCGCCGGCGAGAGGAAACTTCAGTAGGATTCCATGCAAATGACGCCGGTCAGATCGAATCCGGTGCATGTTGTGAACGGGCGCGCGCCCGAGCCGGTACGTCAATGCTAGCTTTCGGGGTGCGGCAGCGCGCGAACGTTAACTGGACTGGGAGCAGGTCAGGATTTGTGATGTACGTCACACTCAGAGGGCGGCGCCTGCTGGCACCCGTATGCGGTACTAGCGGATGAATTTAAAGGGCAAGCTGCGGTTTGTAGGCCTGACCGACACCGGCCGCGTGCGAGAACATAACGAGGATACGATCGCCCTGGATCAGGACCTCGGGCTGCTCGTGCTGGCCGATGGCATGGGCGGCTACAACGCCGGCGAGGTCGCCAGCGGCATTGCGGTGAAGACGATCGTCAATCTGGTCAAGGAGGCCTTGGCGCGCGAGGACCTGCTGGAGGGCGATCCGGGCTCAGGCGAATCACGCACTGCGATCATCCTGCGCGATGCCATTGCGCGGGCCAACAAGATCATCTTCCAGACCGCCCATACGCAGGCCCAATGCGAGGGCATGGGCACGACGATTGTCGCGGCGCTGCTTCACGATAATCGCATCACGATTGCCCATGTCGGGGACTCGCGCCTGTATCGGCTGCGAAATGGCCATTTCGAGCAGGTCACCCTCGATCATTCACTGCTTCAGGAACTGGTTGATCGCGGCTTTTACTCCCCGGAAGAGGCCCAGCGGGCGGCCAATAAGAACTATGTCACCCGCGCCCTTGGGGTCGAGGCGGGCGTGGATGTGGAAATTCAGGAACATCCGACCCAGCGCGGGGATATCTACGTGCTGTGCTCGGACGGCCTCTCAGATATGGTCGAAGATGATGATATTCATTTAACGATCAACACCTTTGGTGCTAATCTTGAGACTGTTGCCAAGCAGCTGATTCAGCTTGGCAATGACAATGGCGGGAAGGACAACATATCGGTACTGCTGGCGCAGGTTGTAGAGTCATTCCCTGCACGCCGCGGGATCATCGACAGAATGCTACGCTGGTTCAGCTAAACCCTGGGACGCAAAACATATGGCACGGCTGATTCTGAGTCTCGACGGTCAAGTAATGGCCGAATACAACATGAACAAGGAGCGCTACACAATTGGGCGTCTCCCGGACAATGACATCCGCATCGACAATCCGGCCGTCAGCGGTCACCACTCTCTGATCATCAACATCCTCAATGACTCGTTCCTTGAGGATCTGAACAGCACCAATGGCACCTACGTCAACGGCAAGCTGATCAAGAAGCATGCCCTGCAGCACGGCGATGTCATCACCGCCGGCCACCACCAGCTGCGCTTCGTCGAGGATGACGATGCCCAGCAGGATGAGTTTGAAAAAACCATGGTGATCCAGCCCTCCGCCCGTCCGGTGGAGAAGATCCGCGCTGCTGTCGATACTGAAGCCACCGCTTCGCGCCGCTCGATGGCCAACGGAGCCCCTGCGCTCAAGAAGGCTAAGCTGCAGGTGCTCTCAGGCGCCTTCGCGGGACGCGAGCTGGAGCTGACCAAGGCATTAACGACGCTCGGTCGCCCGGGCGTGCAGGTGGCGGCCATCACGCACCGCTCCGGCGGCTACTTCATCGTGCACGTTGACAGCGCGACCGAGAATGACTTCCCGCTGGTCAATGGCCAGCCGATCGGTGCCCAGGCCCGTCGCCTGACTGACAACGATGTCATCCAGCTGGCCGGCGTCAAGATGGGATTCTTCGAAGGCTAGTTCTGACGGATGGCCGCGGGTACTACTCGAGTTCGAGTGGTACCCGCTGGCTGACCGCACACAACAGCTCATAGGGGATGGTGCCGGCAGCGGCAGCCAGTTCCTCGACCGGCAAGTTGGCTCCCCACAGCTCCGCCCGATCGCCCACCGCCACCGGCGGCAGCTCGGTCACATCAACGGCAATCATGTCCATCGAGACCCGTCCCGTGAGCGGAACGCGCGCGCCGTTGAGCAGCACTTCGGCGCCATTGGGGATACTGCGTAGCAGGCCATCGCCATAACCACCGGCAAGAATGGCAATGCGACTGGCGCGCTTGGCGCGCCATGCCGCACCGTACCCCACGCCTTCCCCGATGGCCACCTCACGCACCGCGATCACCGTACTCTCGAGTGTCATCACCGGGCGCAAGCCAAAGTCGGCCCCAAGCTGCCCGGCAAACGGACTCACGCCATATAAGGCCAGTCCGGGTCGCACCCACTGGGCGTGGCTCTCGGGCAGATCAAGCAGCGCCGCTGAATTGGCGATCGAGACCTCAACGTTCAGGCCCGTGAGCAACGGGGCGAGCGCGGCCAGTTGTCGCGCGTTGGCGGGATTCGCGCGCTCATCGGCGCAAGCCATGTGCGTGAGCACCCGAAGCTCCAGTGGTGCCGGGCGCAATGCCTTGAGTCGGGCCCAGGCCGCAGCGAATGCCGCCACCGGAAAGCCAAGGCGATTCATGCCGGTGTCCACTTTGAGCCAGAGCGAAAATCGCAGCACGCCTTGCCAGGCTTCGAGCAGCTCAACCTGGCCAAACTCGTGCACGACCAGATCCAGTTGCAGTTCGGCAGCCATTGTCAGCTGATCAGCGGTCTGGATGCCTTCGAGCAGCACGATGCGCTGGGAGATGCCCGCGTTACGCAGCGCCTGAGCTTCCTCGATGCGCGCAACTGCAAAGGCATCAGCATCAGGTAGCGCGAGTGCGGTGGGCACCAAACCATGACCGTAGGCGTTGGCCTTCACCATCGCCATCACGCGCGAGTGCGGCGCACGAGAGCGGATCACTGCAAGGTTAGATCGGAGCGCGGCGCTGTCGATGCGCGCACGAATCAGCCGCATCACTTCAAGACGCCCTCGGCGTAGGAGTCAGCGGCGTAATTGGTAAAGCGGCTGTAGGCGCCCTGGAATGTCAGCATGAACATGCCGGTCTCGCCGTTACGATGTTTGGCGAGATCAATCTGCGCAATGCCGCGCTTGGTCGTGTTCTTGTCGTAGACCTCTTCGCGATAGATCAGCAGGATCATGTCAGCGTCCTGCTCGATGGCGCCCGAGTTGTGGCTCACGATGCCATCGGCAAGCCAACTGGCCGGTCCGGGAACCGTCAGGTCAAAGACCTCTTCATTACCATCGGCCTCAATGGCAACGACACGGTCCCATGAAATTGCCGACTCTGCCGCTTGCTCTAGCACGCACGAATCGAGCTGCGCTGGAAAAGCCGCCCGCGATGGCAGGCTCGGTGCGACGGCCCATGCGACATTGCCCCATCTGGTGCTGATCGTGGCGCGAGCTTCCGCGACGGCCTCACGCACCAGGTTAGCCATACGGGTTCCGAGGCTGCCACTGAACTTGCGGTGCGCACGAGCCAGCCGATCGCCGACCTGCAGTGCAGCGACGCGTTGCCAGCCCGTCGCGGAAAAAAGTCGGTGCTGAGCAGTCGCCCGGATCGTGCGGCCACTGGCCAAACTGATTCGGAATACATCGCGATTGCCAACAGACCAGACGCAGTCCGAATCTGCCGCCACAATTTTCTGATGCTTATCCATCGCCCAGACTTTAGGGGTCTTGCCCACCAGGTCGCGGATCGGTACACGGTGTCCGTCCGTTAAGCACACCAGCGTCTCGCCGGCGACGCACTCGCGCAAGTCACTCATTACCGGCTTCTTTTCGGTGCGCGCCTCGACACTGCGGTTCAACTGAGATAGCGCGATCACTGGGATATTCAGCTCCTTAGCCAGCGCCTTCAAACCACGGGAGATTTCAGCAATCTCGGTGGCGCGATTCTCCTGGGTGCCCGGTACCTGCATCAGCTGCATGTAATCGACGATCACCAGATCCAGCCCGTGCTCGCGCTTGATGCGTCGCGCGCGCGCGCGAAGTTCAGTGGGTGTCAGCGCCGCTGATTCATCAATGAAGATTCGTGCTTCGGAAAGCTGACTGGTGGCGGCGGTGATGCGTACCCAGTCTTCATCGGAGATCTGACCGCTGCGAATGCTGTTGAGCGGCACATGTCCGATCGAGCTCAGCATGCGCGTGACCAGCTGGTCGGAGGGCATTTCCATGCTGAAGATCGCGACCGCCGCCTTGGAATCCGGGCTCACGGCCGCGTATTCAGCCATGTTGACCGCAAGCGTGGTCTTGCCCATCGAGGGGCGACCAGCCACGATCACCAGATCCCCTCCCCGCAGTCCGCCGGTGAGGCGATCAAAGTCAGTAAAGCCGGTCGCTAGGCCCCGAAGCTTGTCCGGATTGCTGTGCCACTCATCAATCTGATCGATCAGCCCCGGCAGCAACGTGCTGACGCGCTGCGCCCCTTCGCGCCGGCCGGTACTCTGCTCAGCGATCTCGAACACCCGTTTCTCGGCCTGATCAACCAGGTCACGTGCCGAGAGCCCCTCGCCGCCAAAGGCGGAGCTGGCGATCTCGCGCCCGGCTGAAATGAGTTTCCGCAGCAGCGAGCGCTCGCGCACGATCTGCGCGTAGGCGCGCACATTGGCAGCGGTGGGCGTGTCGCGGGCGAGTGTGCCGAGGTAAGCAAGACCCCCGGCATTGTCGAGATTTGAGTTGTGTGCGAGCTGCTCGGAAACCGTCACCACATCGCCGGGCTTGCCCGCCGCGACCAGCTCGGCGAGTGCGCCGAAGACCAGGCGGTGATCCGGCCGATAAAAATCATCGGCCGTGATCATGTCGCCGACCTGATCCCAGGCCACCGGATCAATCAGCAGGCCGCCAAGGACCGCCTGCTCCGCCTCGACTGAATGCGGTGGCTGCAGCGGATCGCTACTTGGTGCGCCTTGCGAACGGCCAGAACGTAACGGACCGGCCATGCGTGTTTCCTGCAACAGTACCCTGGCGTCAGCGCCGGGTGCGGATCAGCCCGGCTCTTCGGCGACGATGGTCACCGACAGCGAGACATCCACGTCGGTATGCAGGTGGAGCGGTACCGTGTGTTCACCGATCGTGCGCAGCGGGCCGCCCGAAAGGCGCACTTCGCTGCGTGCCAGCTTGTGTCCGGCAGCCGTACAGGCTTCGGCAATATCCGAGGTGCCGACCGAGCCAAAGAGCTTGCCTTCGCTACCGGCCTTCGCGGTGATCGAGAGCTTGAATTCCTTAAACGCCTCGGCACGCTGTTGGGCGCTTTCGAGCTCGGCATGCGCATTGCGCTCAAGCTCCGCACGCATGGCTTCGAAGCGCGCCACATTGGCGCTCGTCACCAGCGTTGCCTTGCCCTTGGGTAGCAGAAAATTGCGGCCGTAGCCGCTCTTGACCTTGACCCGATCGCCGATGTTGCCGAGGTTGGCAACCTTCTGCAGCAAAATGACATCCATGACTTAACCCTTCAATGCTGGTCGGTGTACGGGAGCAAGGCCAGGAAGCGGGCCCGCTTGATCGCGGTGGCCAGCTGGCGCTGATAGTAGCTCTTCGTGCCCGTAATGCGGCTGGGCACGATCTTGCCGGTCTCGCTGATGTAGTTCTTCAATGTGCCCAGATCCTTGTAATCGATCGTGGCGACATCATCGGCCGTGAAACGGCAGAATTTCTTGCGACGTGTAAAACGTGACATGAGTGTTATGACTCCTGAATTTTAGCTGGGGCTTAGCGGGCGTCGGAGCCCATCGGCTCCTCATCATCGACGCCATCGTCGCGCTCGCGACGGTTATCGCTCTCTTCCTCACCCCGCGCCATCGGCGACGGCTCGGTCTCGGCCCCTTCGGTGCTGATGACCAGATGACGGAGCACGGCATCGCTGAAGCGGAAAGCCCCAGTGAGCTCGGCCAGTGTCTTCTGGTCGCACTCGACATTGAGCAGCACGTAGTGCGCCTTGTGGACCTTGGCAATCGGGAAGGCAAGCTGACGGCGTCCCCAGTCCTCGAGCCGGTGTACCGCGCCACCCCCTGTGGTCAGGAGGCTCCGGTAGCGCTCGATCATCGCAGGAACCTGCTCGCTCTGGTCCGGATGGACCAGGAATACGATCTCATAGTGCCTCATGAATCCTCCTCATGGATCAGTAAAGTGAGCCGCCCGTCCGAGGCGATTGGACAGTGCGGCAAGGAGCCACGGTCAGCGGTCCCCAAAGGGTCCGGTTGGCCGGGTTAAAATGGCCGGGAAGAATACCCGAAGGCTGCCCCCGCAAGCAAACTAAAGCGGCTGTAAGCGCCCCATAGCAGGGCTAGCGGCTGGGCGGCGAGGACGCGCGCTGGCGGAGGGCCTCATACAGCAGCATCCCGGTGGCCACCGAGACATTCAGGCTCTCCACGGCACCGAGGCAGGGCAAGCTGACCAGCCAATCGCAATGCCGGCGGGTCAATTCGCGCAGGCCCGCCCCCTCGGCCCCAAGCACCAGGCAGCAGGAGCCGGTCAGATCCACGGCACTGGCTGGCTTGGGCGCACTGGCATCAGCCCCGGCAATCCAGACGCCGGCCTCCTTTAGAAGCGCGAGCGTTCGGGACAGGTTGGTCACAGCCACGACCGGGGTGGACTCAGCAGCCCCGGCGGCGACCTTGCGCGCGGTCGCGTTCAGCGAGGCGGCGCGATCCTTGGGGATGATCAGCGCCAGCACACCGCAGGCATCGGCGGTGCGCAGGCAGGCCCCCAGGTTATGGGGATCCTGCACGCCATCCAAGGCCAGCAGCAGTGGCGATTGCGCGCTCTCCAGAGCAGCGTACAGATCATCTTCGCGCCACGGCTTGAGCGGCTCGACCTCGGCGACAACCCCCTGATGAACGCCATCGCCGACCAGTGTCTGGAGGCGCGCGGGATCGACCCGTTCGATGCTGATCCCCGCCTTCTCGGCCAGGGATTCGATCAGCTGCATGCGCTCATCCTGACGCGCACGTGTGAGCCAGAGCCTATGCACGCGCCCGGGGGCGCGCTGCAAAAGCGCACGCACGCTGTGCATGCCATAGACCTTCTCGGGCGAACTCACCGCCGCGACTCCGCTGGCCGCATGCCACCGCTCACGTGCTCGCAAGCTCCAGATCAACCATGCCTTCGACCGGGCGCACATTGGTGACAGTGACTCGCAGCGTCGTTCCCGGTGCCAGGCGCCGGTGAGTACGCTTGCCGATCCACTGGCCGCCATCGCGCGCGAGCTCATAGTCATCGTCGGTCAGAGCCGTCAGATGCAGCAGGCCGTCCACACCGACAGTGAGCAGCTGCACGAAGCAGCCGAATTCCACCACCGTCGTTACCAGGGCCTCGAAAGTCTGGCCGACACGATCGCGCAGGAAGACGCACTTGAGGAAGCTGCTGACATAGCGATCCGCCTCATCAGCGCGCTTCTCCAGTCGTGACAGATCGGCGCCCATCGGCAGCAGCGCTTCCTCATCGGGAATGGCCGTACGAGCAATGTTGCCGATCATAGCGCGCAGCGAGCGGTGCACCATCAGGTCGGGGTAGCGTCGGATCGGTGAGGTGAAGTGCGCGTAATCACTGAGCGCCAGGCCAAAGTGGCCAATGTTCTCCGGCTGATAAAGGGCCTGGGCCAACGAGCGCACGACCAGCGACTCGGCAAAGGGCCTGAGTTCCGGGTCGCGGATCTTCTTTGAAATCTGCGACAGGTCGCGAGTCTGCACCTTCGCGGGCAACTGCAGGTCAATGTTCAGTATCTTCAATGTCGTGCGCAGCAGATCGAGCTTGCGCTGCTCGGGTACGCCATGCACCCGGTACAAGGTCGGTACCTTGGCCGACTGCAGGCACTTGGCGACCGCCACGTTGGCGAGCACCATGCACTCTTCAATTAATTTGTGGGCGTGGTTGCGGCTGACGAAGGCGATATCGCTCACCTGCTCGCCACGGAACACGAACTCGGCCTCAGGAGCGTCGAAGTCAAGCGCGCCGCGGCGGCCCCGGGCGCGCCCCAGGGCCTGGTAGACCTCCACCAGCGGCTCGAGTCTCGCAACCAGATCCCCAAGTGCCGCACGCGCTTCACTGTGGCGTTCGAAGAGGATCGCATTGGCCTGATCATAGGTCAGCCGTGCAGCCGAACGCATAACGGCCGGATAAGTTCGTACATCCTTGAGCTCGCCACGCTCTGTGATCGTCATATCAGCGACCATGCAGAGCCGGTCCACGTGCGGCTCAAGCGAGCACAGATGATTCGATAGCGCCGCCGGCAGCATCGGCAGCACACGGGTGGGAAAGTAAACCGAGGTGCCGCGGGCCCGAGCCTCGTTGTCCAGCGCGGATCCGGGCTGGACGTAGTGACTCACGTCCGCAATGGCGACCACCAGCCGGAACTCGCTGCCCTGCCGCTCCGCGTACACCGCGTCGTCGAAATCGCGGGCGTCTTCGCCATCTATCGTGACCAGCGGCAAACTTCGCAGATCCGTGCGACGCGCGGATTCCTTCGGATCGACTTCATGGCCCCAGGATTCGGCTTCGCGCAATGCCGGAGCAGGGAATTCCACCGCCAGACCAAAGCGGGCGATGGCGGTTTCGGTTGCCATCTGCACCGGACGGTCAGGATCGAGGATCGTAGTGACCCGCGCCAGCCCTGGTTCATCGCCTTTGGGATATTCGGTTATCCGCGCGATGACCCAATCCCCAGCTTTGGCGCCGCCAGATTCGCGCACCAGACACAACAAATTCAGGCGGCGATCTGCAGCCCGTACGGCAAATTCACGGCCGCGCGTCTCCATGATGCCGAGGAAAGACTCGATACCGCGACCCAGTACTTCCTGAACGCGGCCGGCCCAGCGGCCCTGGCGATCCTGTTCAAGGGAGATGCGGACCCGATCACCATGGACCAATCCCTCCATCTCGCGAGGTGGCAGGAACACACCATCTTCCAGCCCTTCAACGCGCACAAAGCCAAAACCGTTTCGATGCGCACTCACAATTCCTTCGCCGACGCGTAGCTGTCCGCCGCCGCGTTTGGGCGCTCCGCGATGCGGCTTCGGGGTTCGAGCCGGGGCACTGCGCGCCTTTTTTGTATTTTTAGTGCGCTTCAATTGACAGACCTCGACCCCTTTCGTACATTGCCGCGCCCATCGAATGCCCAGGTGGCGGAATTGGTAGACGCACTAGTTTCAGGTACTAGCGGGGCAACCCGTGGAGGTTCGAGTCCTCTCCTGGGCACCAAAATCAGTAAGTTAAAGCACATTTTTAAAGTAATAGATTACTAAGAATCAGGGCGAACTGCCCAAGGGCGCGCAGCCTACCAGTTCTTGGTGCCTAGGCGCACTGAAACAGAAACGACTGCGCCGAGCGTGACTCGGGCGATTTTATGGCGTTTCGCTCAGCGTGTTCCGTGCGCAGGTGGACGCCAATTCCTATCGTGGTCCAATGCGGCAATATGCAGGTGTCTCTGCCCTCACTCTGATGCGGTACTTCAAGCGAATTGGCTCGACAATCGTTCAACGTACCGGACATTCACGTCTAACGCAGACGACGCGGGCGCACTCAGGAGCCTCAAGTCATTGCAGTTCTGTGTGACCCATAAAGAGGTCTTCAGGCTTCTTGGGCTGCAACAATTCTCAGAACATTCCCAAGAACGAGCATTGGCGACGTTTGACGCTAGCGGAATTAATCACCTGGAAATCACACCTCCTGTCATCTCGACAGTAATGCTTAGGGCTCAAATAGGGAAGGTTTCAGGCCCCAAACGGCAGGCCAAATCTGCGTGGCGCACCGATTTGCTCAGCCGAATCGACTGAGATACAATGTATCTCACGCATCCGGAGACTTCAATGGCTGAAACCACCACGATGGTTCACGTGCGCGTGAATGGAAAGATTAAGGCCCAGGCGACCAAGGCGCTCACTGCCATGGGGTTGTCGGTCTCTGATGCTGTGCGTGTCTTTCTGACGCGCATCGCTGCCGACAAGCAACTGCCCTTTGAACTCAAGGTCCCGAACGCAGAGACCCGAGCTGCGATGCACGAGGCACGCGCGATGAGCAAAGGTCGGTTCTCCAGTGCCGATGAGCTGTTCCGTGAGCTCGACAAAGACTCCCGGCGCTAAGCGAGCGACGCTACTCCGGGCCTCCGATTACACGAAGTCGTTCGCCAAGGACTGGGTCCGGCTGACTCACTCGGGCCGCTTCAATATGAAGCAGCTCAAGGAGGTCATGCTGCTCCTGATCGCCAACGACGGCCCCCTGCCACCGGAGTGGCAAGACCACCAACTTGTCGGCGAATGGACGGACCATCGGGAGTGCCACGTCGGGGGAGATTTTCTGCTGATCTATCGGCTGGAGACCCGGGGCGCGCATGAATCGATTATTTTTGTGCGCGCCGGCACTCATGCCGATTTGTTCGAATAGTAAGTCGCTCGCGACAGTTCCTAGATTCCCATTCCGGGGATGAAATTGGCGGTGTTTTTTCCGTGGCAGGTGTCGGCCCACAAGCGGCCGATCAAGCCATACTCCTGGGCCTGCAGGACAGC
>Ga0302325_10001842_pt1 | contig 53094 bp, 38 predicted proteins | sample Palsa_T0_2_FD_201948 | JGI IMG/M metagenome (GOLD analysis project Ga0302325, IMG submission 201948) | Peat permafrost microbial communities from Stordalen Mire near Abisko, Sweden - Palsa_T0_2 | ecosystem: Environmental > Terrestrial > Soil > Palsa > Peat permafrost | place: Sweden: Abisko...
TCGCGCTTTCTGCGAAGGGTGGGATAAGCAGAAGTTTCGGGGAAGGGCCTCGGGTGAAGAGCAGTGGCATCCCACCCTTCGCAAAGAACGCGAAGGATGGGGCACCCGATACTTTGTGGCAGGGCAAGGAATACGGTTTTCGACTGTGCCGTAATTGGTTGAGAACTCCCGGGCTTTAGTCCCTGCCATCGCACATCCCACGCGAAATGTCCGTTAGCAGGCGCAACCACCGTCGAACTCTGTCTGAGCCTGTTCTCCGAGAACGCGGTCAAGACGCAGATTTGGTGCGCCATCGCCTTTGTTAGTTTACTTAGGGAGAAAGTCCTTCCAACGATCAGATTCCGCAACCTGCTTAAGAATCACATTTCGGCGGATAAGAAGTGTAGTCATATAGCGTCGAAGGAAAATGGCCTCCGCGATAACCCCAATTATAGGAAGAGGCGCAGCAAAGACGAAGTGGTCCCTCATCTCCGTTGCGTTCTGTGCAAGCGCCTTGAAGAAGTGGTCGTGTTGCATCGACCGAAATGCTCCGTCGATCATCGTGTCCTGAAAATGAGCGGGACGGTCGAATTCGGTGATGCGACTTGAAAGGTGTTGCCTAACGCCAAAGTGCTTTGCTCTCCAGCGAACGAATCCTCCTGGGCCCATCAAACCAGTGGTAACGCCACCAACCGCTTGTTCGCCTGTTTGCGCTGTTCCGAGGACGTGTACTTCAATGCACCGTGCAAGATCAAAGCAGCGCTCCAAAGGGGCATGGATGATAGTGCACAGATCAATGGTTACCATGGCGTCATTTTAGCGAGTAAAGGGCAACCTCCCTCCCCAATAACATGGATCCCCGGGAGGTACCATGGGGTACTCGCCGGGTGGCTGCGCGATAGGATTTTTCTTTCCTTTGTCTCTTCTTTCGGTTACTCTCGCCCAACTATGCGCCGCACGATTGTTTTCCTGTTCCTCCTGGCGGGAGCTATGTCCGCGTCGGGCCGTGATTCAGTGGACCATTGGTTTGAAGTGCGCAGCCAAAACTTTGTCGTGCTCACGGATAGTAATGAAAAGCAGGGCCTCCGTGTCGCCAGCCAGTTTGAACGGATGCGCGCCGTCTTTCATATCCTTATGCCAACAGCTTCTGACAGTGCGGGATCCCCGATCATCGTGCTTGCGTTGAAGGACAAGAAGGCCATGCAGACCCTTGAACCGGAATCGTATCTGGCGAAAGGGCAGGTTAACCTCGCCGGGTTCTTTATGCGTGCGCCAGACAAGAACTACATCCTGCTCCGCCTGGATGCGGAAGGGGCCCATCCTTTTGCTACCGTATACCACGAGTACACCCACTACCTGATGCGGGATGCCGGCGGATGGCTACCTTTGTGGCTAAACGAGGGGATGGCAGAGTTCTTCCAGAACACCGACATCCGGGACAAGGAAGTATTGCTGGGCCAGGCCAACGACGACGACATCTTGTATTTACGGCAGAACCCGCTCATGCCGCTTACTACATTGTTTAAGGTCGATTACAGTTCACCCTACTACCACGAAGAGCATAAGGGTTCCGTCTTCTACGCGGAGTCATGGGCCCTTACCCATATGCTTACGATTTCGGATGCGCAGAAGGGCACCAGTCGCCTTCAAGATTACGCCAATCTCCTGGTTAGGAAGCAGGATCCCGTCACGGCTGCGCAGCAGGCGTTTGGCGATTTAAACCAGTTGCAGAAGTCGCTGAACATCTATATCTCGCAGCTCTCATTCATGATGTTCAAAATGAATAAGGCGGTACCGGTGAACGAATCCACGTTCCAGGTTCGCGCAATACCAGCCACCGATGCCGATGCCATCCGTGCCGATGTGCTGGTCTACAACCAGCGCACTCGGGACGCACAAGTTCTGATCGACCAAGTCCTGCAGGAGGATCCGAACAACGCTCTTGCCCACGAGACGATGGGATTTCTCAAGTTTCGCGAAGGGGACAAAGAGGCCGCAAAGAAGTGGTACGGGGAAGCGGTGAAGTTGGACTCCCAGAGCTATTTGGCCCATTACTACTACGCCGTCATGTCGATGGGAGCCGACGGAGAAGGGAAGGACCCTGTGATTGAGTCCAGCCTTCGCTCTTGCATCAAGCTTAACCCTAACTTCGCACCGGCCTATGATGCGCTGGCCAGGTATTACATGCGGGATCCTGCGAAAACCACCGAAGCACACATTTTGAACATCCGCGCAATCACCCTGGAACCTGACAATTTGTATTACCGCCTGAACGCTGCCGTGGTTCTTCTGACCAATCAACGCTATGACGACGCGATGGCGGCGCTCAAGGCGGCGCGCCGTGTAGCAAAAACTCCCCAAGACATAGCCTCTGTCCAGGCTCGCATTGCACAAGTCGAGCAATACCAGGCCTCGGTGGCACAGGGCCGCCAGGCGGAGAGCCAGCCGGGCACGCCAAGCGTCACCACTGTGGTGACAGACACGCCGACCATTACCAGCAGCGATGGCAGCAAAATGGTTCTCAAGGCAAACAGCCCTGAGGATAGCCCCAGGTATCCGACCGAAGCCCCCACCGGTCCCCATCATGTCGCCAGAGGCCTTCTGCGCAAAGTGCAGTGTGGGTATCCATCCATCCTGACTCTGAGCGTCGAGCAGCCTGGGAGAGCCCCCGCCGTATTGCTCTATCGCAACGACTTCAGGCAGATCGAGTTCAGCGCGACGAATTTCACTCCGAAAGGCGATATCAATCCCTGCAAAGATATCGAAGGGTTGAAAGGCAAAGTAGAATATACCGAGGTTTCCGATAAATCCGTCGCCGGCCAGATCCTCTCTGTCGAACTGACTAAGTGACCCCGTGAGATAGTCTTTCAAGACGAAAAAGTTACTTTGCCGAACATAATTCCACCAACCGTAGGGAACGGCGTCATTTAATCCCGATGACCATTGAGTCGGGGCCGACTAAATGTTCTACGCGAGTTTCGCGAAACCCTGCGTCCTTCATCCATCCCATGCAGTCGCTGCCGGTGTAATCGAAACCGCCTGGAGTTTCGACCAGCATATTCAGGCTCATCAGCAGACCGAAACTGTTGGCCGAGCGGTCGTCGTCAATAATGCTTTCATACACGATCAAGGCGCCTCCCGGGGCCAACACATCGCAGGCTTTGCGGATCAGCATGCGCTTCGCTTCCAAATCCCAGTCGTGCAGGATGTGACCCATCATGACCACATCGGCTTTGGGCAGCGGTTGCTCGAAGAAACTTCCGGGGTAAAACTTCACTCGGCCGGACAGCCCATTCGCCTCGACGTACTCCTCAAAAACGGGAGCTACGGCCGGCAGATCAAATCCCATGCCCTTGATATGCGGATTGGCCAATGCCACCTGGACGACTAAGTCACCCTGGGCGGTGCCCACATCCACCGCGGTCTGGTAGCCGTTCCAGCGAAACTTGCGGGCGATGGCCATGTTTGCTCCACGGCTCACGCCGCTCATGGCCCGCAGGAACTGCTTCAAGCGCGCCGGGTCGGCGTAAATAGTCAGGAAAGGGTCGGCGCCGCCATCTTTGGCTTCATTTTGCGGCAGACCCGTGCGCAACGCCGCAGTGAGGTGCCCCCAAGCCGGATAGAGGCGGGCGTTGGCCATCTCGAGGACGCCCCCAATGTAGGATGGCTTACGCTTATCGAGGAACAAATCGGTCGCAGGCGTATTGAAATACTTTCCGTCGCGGCGTTCAAGAAACTTGAGCGCCACCAGTGCATCGAGGAAATCGCGTGCCGACCGGTGGTGAAGCCCAAGGCGTCCCTGCAGCGTTTCGAGATTTTCGGAGTGTTCGGCCAGTTCCGTGAATAGGCCTATTTCCACCGCGCTCAACAGCGCTTTTGACGCCCAGAAGCCCAGTCCCACCTGCAAAATTTGATCCGGCTGTGGTTCGTCCATTTGAGTGGCCTCCTCCGGTCAGCGGGAATTACCTAAATTGAAAGCGCCTCCGGATTGTACGCGAACATCGCAGGAGCGTTCATGGGGCTCAGTCAAAATGATATGCCGCCAAAACAGCCCCGATAGGCGCCGCTACCCGGCTGCCGCTCATTTGTGGAACCGAATGGCTCTGCCTTGCGTATCGGCATGGTAGCTTCCTTACCCGGAGGTATTGATGCGCAGATTTTTCGTCGGATGTCTCTTCGTCCTGGTCTTCGCAGGCCGCCTTCCCGCGCAATCGTTCACAACCAGCCCGTGCAACGACGACGAAGGCAATACCAACAACAACACCTGGCTGTTTGGTCATCAGGAGCGTGTTTGCGAGCTCAGGCGCACAACCTTGCCGCTGGTCAATGGGCAGCTCAGTGTGTCGGGAAAGAATGGCGGGATTGAAGTAATTGGCGAGGAGCGCGGGGATGTCACCCTGGAGGCGCGGGTCATTGCGCAGGATGGAAGCCGCGACGAAGCGCAAGCGATCGCCCGCGAAGTAAAGATCGTCACCTCTGGCACTATCCACGCCGAGGGACCACAGACTTCAGGCTGGTCTCACCGTAGCTGGTATGTCAACTTTCGTTTGCACGTGCCCCGCCATCTTGCTGCCCAGCTTCACACCGAGAACGGAGGCATCTCCATTACCAACGTTAATGGCGTAATCAATGCCGATACCACAAACGGTGGTCTCATCCTCAATGATCTGGGCGGAGACGTGCATGCCACGACCGTGAATGGCGGCTTGGATGTGAGGCTTGACGGGGATCAATGGCGCGGAGCCGGCCTGGTCGCGAAGTCCACCAACGGCGGCGTTTCAGTAAAGGCTCCCGATCACTATTCCGCACACTTGATCGCAGAAACGGTAAACGGCGGTGTATCTGTGGGCTTCCCGGTCACTGTCCAGGGTAAGATCAATCGCAGCAGCATCGACACCAACATCGGCCAGGGCGGCGCAACCCTCCATTTCGAGACAGTAAACGGCGGCGTATCGATCCATCCGGCCAATCGAGACTAGCATGCGGATATGCGCGAACGGGCGGAGCGCTGACCTGAGAAGGTGAAAATGGCGCGGACGCATGTTGAGTGGGCGGCCCAGGTCTCGCTTTTGAGACGTAGGTGTTCCGGCTATGACGATAGGGAAAGCGAATATTTATGGCACAATAAAAGTGGGCCATTGCCATGGGATTACAGAGAGCACATATCGTCCTGCCGCAGGAACTGATTGAAGAGATTGATTCCGTCGTGGGTCCTCGTGGACGGAGCGCCTTTTTAGTAGAGACGGCACGCGCCGAGCTACGCCGCCGGAAACTGCTTAGTTTCCTGGGAGACGATCGGCCTGCCTGGATCGACAAAGATCATCCCGAACTGGCATCAGGAGCGGATGCTTGGGTAAGGCGTGTGCGATCGGAAAATGACAAGCGCACCCGAGGAACGGCGCAAATCAAGCCTCGAAAACGCACAAAATGATCCTGCTCCTCGATACAACCGTTTTGCTGGACGTACTTCGCGCCCGGCAGAACCGGCGATCCCTGTTGGCTGAACTTGTGGCTGGGGGCCACATCCTTGCAACTGCCGCCATCAATATCGGGGAGGTCTATAGCGGCATGAGGTACGGGGAAGAAGCCAGGACTGAGACTTTTCTTTCCAGCCTGCACTGCTATCCGATCACGGGCGCGGTCGCACGCCGAGCCGGCTCCCTCAAGAGCGCATGGGCCCAAAAAGGCAAGACGCTCTCTTTAGCGGACATGATCGTGGCTGCAACGGCGCTCGAGCATGGCCTTTCCTTATTGACAGACAACCGCTAAGACTTTCCGTTACCGGAACTGAGATTTCATCCGTTGCCGTGAGCCTTGCTCCGGCGGAAATCCGGGGGAGCGAAGAATTATCATCCCGGCCGGAGCGAAGCAGTTTTCTCTTGCTCAGCAACGCACCACGTCGTCACTGGACGGTGAGCGTGAGCCCCACCGTTCGGGTTTGTGTTGCTGAAACCCCTGACAAAGTAAGCATGCTAGTCACCGGCGAGGGTTGTGTCGTTCCTCCTCCTCCTGCGGCAGCGCTGGTGCTCGCGTCGTTCGCCACTCCACTCTTGCCGCAGCCCACGAAGCCAATCATGTAGACCAGCAGAACGAAACAGAACAAGCCTGAAAGGAACCTGCTGCGCCTCTTCTCGGCGATCAGCGCAAACGCGCCCAGCGGAAGCACCACCGCGGCGAAAGCACCCATTTGGTGCTGCCGTCGAGACCGGGGAAAGGAAAGTGTGGCGGCAGCCGTGGTGACCGACACCGTGATCGGCACCGCGGCGCCTGTCACGTTCACGCTGGCGGCGCTTGGTGTGCACGAACTCCCTGCGGGCGCTCCAGTGCAGCTGAGTGCCACCACTCCGGTAAATCCTGAGAGGGGAGTGACTGCCAGGTTGTAAATAGCTGTTGCCCCGGGGGCTATAGTGGCTGAAAGCTGTGACCCTGCGGCAGCCTGCAAAGCAAAATCGGTTCCGGTCCCGGAAAGGGTGATCAACTGTGGGCTGCTTCCCACGTTATCGGCGATCGAGAGCTGGCCGGAGCGCGGTCCCGTCTGCGTCGGAGTAAACCCAACCGCCACACTGCACTGCCCTCCGATCGCGATAGAAGAACAATTCGTTGTCTCGCTGAAATCCCCCGTGGTGCTCACCCCAGTTACCGTCAAGGGCCCGGTGCCCGAATTTGTGAGGACCACGCTATTGGTGTTGCTCGAGGTTTTTAGCAGCTGGTCGCCAAACGTCAGCGGAGTGGTCGCCAAGCCCAGGACAGGCACCGCTTCGAGGCCGGTCCCCGACAAGGATAAGGTGAGCGGGCTGTTCTCCGCACTCGAGCTTACCGTCAGGGTTCCACTTCTGGCTCCGACCGCGCTGGGTGTGAACACGATGTTCAGCGCGCAAGTCGCCTGATCGGCGAGAGAGGAAAGGCACGAGCTGTTCGATGCAATTTGAAAGTCACCCGAAGCAGCGGTCATGCTGGGGCTGATGCTGCTGATGCCGGAGGAAGCAGCACTGTAAACGGCGGCCAGCGTAACCACCTGTGGCCCGCTGCTCATTCCCTGAGTCACCGAGCCGAAATTGGGCAGCATAGCCGAGCTGGCCGTGAGCTGCGGAGTGGTCAGCGTGAAGCTGAGAATAGGATCGTTGCTCAAGGGAGCTTCGTATATATCAAAACCCGGATCAGGCGATGGGTTTACTGACTCCACCGCCGGGTACTCAGTGACCAAAATATGGTAGGCAACTCCCTTCGTGCCCGGAAAGACGACGGCCGACGAGCGCGGTCCTTGCGCGATGGTTGCATTGGGGTTGTCGTCATTGATGCCGTTGGCAACTCCTTGAAGGCTGGCCGCGCCACCGGTGAAGACACTGAGGATGGTATCAAAGTGGCTGTTGGCGGTGTTGATGCTGACGGGGTTATTGGTCGTTGGCACAAAGTCAAACCACATCGCGTGAAAGGGGACGTTCGCGAAGGTATCATCCGCGGTGCAGATGCCGGAATTGGTTGCGCAGGGCGGAGGAAACGCCGATTCCGCGAAGCCATTGAAGGCCGGCGCGCCTGTCCCGTCCAGCTGGGGATAATTAGCCGACAAATCAAAAAGCTGGTTAGCGAAAATACCCGTGGTGATGGTCACGGGATTGTAAGAGGCTGCGCTGAATACGTCGTGGCCCTGCCCAGACGCTGCTTGCACCGGCGACGGCGTTCCCAGGACAAGAATCTGTCCCGAAGAAGTATCTTCAATCGTGACGGTATAGGTGGTTTGTGGCGACAAGCCGTTGGAATATTGCGTAGTATTCGCCCCTATGCAGTTCATCGGTGGTGTCGCCGCCGGGTCGGGCGCACACCCCGGAACCAACAAGGCAGCCGCAAGTTCCGGTGGCGTGGTCGTGAGCTGCATGGGCGGTCCATTTGGAGTAGAACCAGTCGTCGTTCCAGAAAGCTGAAAGATGTTTCCGAACACCCAGAGCGAGCTGTTGCCGTCCTCACCGGCGATAGGCGCGGGTTCAGGCACTGGTGAGTAATCATCTTCGGCCTGGTTATCGCACGGCGTCACTCCGGCAGAGTTATTTTGACAGCTAATGAAGCCCAGGCCGGGCGAAGCAGGAAGGTAGTTATTGAGGCGAAAGCTCACAAGCTTGTAGGAACCAGGGGGTGCTGCGCCGGCAGAGTTCGAGATAGTAACGCCAAGAATCGTGTCTTCGGTCGCCGGATCTTCGCCACTGGTGGGATTGCCGGAAACATAAAGCGCACAGTTATAGTCGCCCCACGCATAGATATCAACCGTGGAGACATAGCTCGTTCCCGACGCAGTGGCGCCGGTGAGTTGAGGCAGCGAAAATCTCTTGTTCGAATAAGGATTTTTCGACCCCGGATTGTTGCCGCACGTGTTAGTCGTCAGACCTTTACTGGTGCTAGCCAAATCCGGGTTTCGCTCGGACCAGCAAAGAGTGAAAGCGTGCACAAGCAGGAAGAAAACAGGGCAAATGAAAAAGCGTCGCATAGGAGCCCGCCCCACAAAAGAGTGTTCCATTTATTTTTGTGGTCGCCGCAAGCTTAGCCCGGTGATGATGGGGAGCAAAGAGAATTCCGCAATTCTGAGGCGTAATTAATATTGTGTGGGTGGTGGATGCGAGATCCTACGTTGCGGGCGCTGGAATGAGCCAATCCATAAAGATCCCATCCATTTCCTTGGAGTCAGCATTGTTCAGTTCCGGACAAGGATCTCCGAATCCGGACAAAATCTCTTAGCTGGCCATACTCCCGGTGCAGCTATTCTCTTTGCAATGAGGCGTCCTTGCCTGGAATCGTTCGGAAGCAAACATGCACTCTGAGGGGCGCCACTCATCCTTGCCAGCACGGAGGTTTTTCCATGGGCACCCTGTTTCAGGACATTCGCTTTGCGTTTCGTCAGCTCAGGAAAGCTCCGAGCTTTGCCGCCACCGCGGTGTTGACGCTGGCCCTCGGCATTGGCGCCAACACAGCGATTTTCAGCCTGGTGAATTCGCTTCTGCTTAAGCCGCTTCCAGTACCTGATCCACAACAGCTTACGAGCCTGGCGCCCCGGGAAAACAAAGGACCCTTGCAGCAAGGTCTCTCGTGGAACGAATACAAGGAAGTGCGCGTCCAAAGCACCCGCTCTTTCAGCGATGTCTTTGCCTACACCATGAACATAGACGGTCTGGCGGTAGATGGGCAGAAGCCGGATCGGATCATGACTTCGTATGTCAGCGGCAACTTCTTCGAGGGGCTGAAACTGAAGCCCGCTGCCGGGCGCCTCCTGCTGCGCAGCGAAGGAGAGATCCTAGGTCAGGATCCTGTGATCGTTCTTGGCTACCAGTACTGGCAGGAAAGGTTCAACGGCGATCCCAATATAGTGGGGCGGACTGTCTCTCTGGATGGGCACCCGATGACGATCGTCGGCGTAGCGCCGAAAGACTTCTTCGGCATGCAAAGCTTTTTGACCGTGGCCGCCTACTTGCCCTTGTCGGAGCTGGAAATCACTGGCACGCCTGCCGATGCGATCAACAACTGGCAAAACCGGATGTTCCTGGTCAACGGGCGTTTGCGTTCCGAGGTCAGCTTGAAAAAGGCAGGCGCCGCCCTGAACGTAATTGCCCAGGACCTGACCCGGCTGCACCCGGAGTTTGAAAAGAAGCTCACCATTGAGGTGTTCCCGGAAGCGCAGCTGCGCATCAATCCAGGCGACCCCAACACCATGTTCATCGTCTCTGGGCTCTTTCTATCGCTGGCCGTGATGGTGCTTCTGCTGGCGTGTGTGAATGTCGCCAACCTAGTGCTGGTGCGGGCCACGGCGCGGGAACGCGAGATGGCGATCCGGTCTGCGCTAGGAGCCCGGCACTCACGGCTGGTGGTTCAGATGATCACCGAGAGCGCGCTGCTGGCGCTGATGGGCGGAGTGATGGGCGTGGTCCTGGGCATGTTCGCCAGCAATGCGCTGAGCCATCTCGATCTGCATGCGGATCTTCCGATTAGGTTTACCTTCGACTTCGACTGGCGCATCTTCTTCTACTCCTTTGGGATTGCCATGCTGGCAGGAATCGGGGTGGGGCTTGCGCCTGCTATGAACATTGCCCGGGCGAATGTAAACGCGGTGTTGCACGAAGGGAGCCGGGGCGTGACCAGCGGGCGCCATTGGCTTCGCGATGGACTGGTTGCCGTGCAGATCGCCGGTTCGCTGGTGTTGCTGGTGGTCGCTGCCTTGTTTGTGCGCAGTCTCTCCGCGATGCAGACGATGGACTTCGGTTACAAGCCAGACCAGGTGATGAACTTCATCGTTGACTCCAATGAGATTGGGATGAACGATGGCGAGGCGCGCGATCTGGCCGCGAGCCTTACAGCCCGTCTCCATCAACTCGCTGGAGTGAACTATGTGAGCCACGCAAACGCGCTTCCATTTAGTTATTTCAACAATGGCGGCGATCGGATGGTCATCGATGGAGCCGCAGTTCCCGCAGATCCGAATGATGAGAATGCCGGTTGCAATGTTATTTCGCCGGAATACTTCAGCGTGATGGGCATCCATCTTTCCCGCGGCCGCGCCTTTACAGAAGCTGACAACGAGCACGGCAAAGATGTAGCCATTGTGAGCGAGAGCGCGGCCAGGAAGTTCTGGCCCAAGCAGGATGCCATTGGCCGCACCTTCCGTATGGCAAGCGCGAAAGACCGCTCGCTGGTGGTTGTAGGGATTGTCTCCGACGTGGAATTTCAGCTCTTCGGGGGCGGCAAGTCGCAGCCATATTTCTACGTACCGTATGCTCAGCACTTGAAAGGGAACAGCCTGATGGTCTTCCAGGTGAAGGCTGACAGGGATCTCTTATCGCTTATGCCTGTGGTCGAGAAAAGTGTCCACGCCCTGGCTCCCCAACTGCCGGTCTTTGAAATGCAAACCATGCGCCAGGAACTTTACACCATGAATGGGCTTTTGCTGTTTCAGGTTGCTGCTTCCCTGGCCACGATCATGGGAGGGCTGGGACTGACGCTGGCCGTGATTGGTCTTTACGGAGTGGTTTCTTATTCGGTTGGGCGCCGGGTGCACGAGATCGGCTTGCGGATGGCGCTTGGGGCCAGCCGCGGCAGTGTGTTTCGCATGATTTACCGGCAATCGATCGTCATTATCGTGGCCGGCCTGGGAACTGGCTTGGCTGTGGCTTTATTGGTGGCACGCGCGGTTGGCAGTATGGTGGTGGTGACGGTCTGGGACCCGGCGACCTATGTACTGGTGGCGTTGGTCCTTGCCGTGGCTGCGCTCGCCTCCTGCTTCTTGCCTGCCCGGCGTGCGGTGGCGATAGAACCCATGGTCGCGCTGCGCGAGGACTAATCCATTTGGGCAGGTCCGCAATTTCCACCGGATCGCCGCAAGCCTAGACCGGTGATGGTGGAGAGCAAAGAGACTAATATCGTGTCATCGAAGCGACCCCTTGTGTATCGGGGGAAACTTACCGCCGCTTCGTCCCGTCCATTTCATAGAGCAGTGCCGGCGTTCGCCGGAATCCGGGCGCATGAACAAAACAAAGTACTTTGTGCTACTGATGACGGTGCTGCTGGGTTCCTTCGACGCGCCGATGCTCGGGCAAGGGCCGACCGGCACCCTGCAGGGGCGGGTGCTGGATCCGAGCGGTGCGGTCATCCCCCAGGCGCAGATCACGGTCAGCTCGGCTTCAGGAAAGACGGTAACCGCCGTGGCCGATGCCGCGGGCTCCTATCAGGTGCGGGGGCTGCCTGCGGGAAACTATACGGTGAATGCCACGACGCCAGGGTTCGCTCCCTTTACTGCTGCGGTCATCCTTGCGCCCGGGCAGGCAAAAACGCTCAACATTGCCATGCAGATCCAGGCAGAGAAGCAGCAGGTTCAGGTGGAGGCGGAAACACCGACGGTCGATACCAGCCCCGATCAAAATGCCAATGCCGTGGTGTTGAAAGGGAAGGATCTTGACGCACTCTCGGACGATCCCGATGAACTGGAGAATCAACTCCAGGCCCTTGCCGGCCCCGCGGCTGGCCCAAACGGAGGCGAGATCTATATCGACGGGTTTACCGGAGGGCAGATTCCGCCCAAGTCCTCCATTCGTGAGATACGCGTCAATCAGAACCCCTTCTCCGCTGAGTTCGACCGGCTCGGGTATGGCCGGATAGAGATCCTCACCAAGCCGGGCACTGACAAGCTGCACGGCCAGATCGAAGCGCGGGGCAACGATTCCGCTTTCAACTCTCGTAATCCGATCCTGCATACAGCGGAGCCGCCCTACTACTCCTACAACCTGCAAGGCAACGTAGGTGGTCCCATCTCAAAAAATGCCTCTTACTTTGTCAGCGTCTTCGGGCGCAATATCCAGAATGTGAACGTGGTGGATGCGATTAACCCGGCCAGCGTCACTCCAGAGAACCCGGCTGGTACTCCTCTGAACCAAGCTTTTCCCAATCCCAGCTCGCGTATTGATATCAGCCCACGGCTTGATCTGCAACTCGGGCAAGCGAATACGCTCACGCTTCGCTACGAATTCTTCCGTTCGGTCAACACCAATGGCGGAGTTGGGCAGTTATCTCTGCCCACGCAAGCTGCCAATACCGAAAGCATGGAGAACACGCTGCAGGCAAGTGACAGTGTGGTGCTCAGCAAGAACCTGGTGGATGATATCCGCTTTCAATACCGCCGCTTTCGCTACCAGGACATTGCGCAAAACGATTCGCCTACAGTGACCGTGCAAGGATCCTTTAATGCTGGAGGCAACAACGGCGGAGTGGTTCGCGACAACCAGGATATTTATGAGCTGCAGAACTACTTCGCCGCAGCCAAAGGCAATCATTCCCTGAATTTTGGCGTTCGCCTCCGTGCTTATCGTGACGCTAACTACACCACGGGAGGAACCAACGGCCAATATACTTTCAAAGATTTAGACTCGTACCTCCTCAACACGCCACAGACTTACCAGGTAACGCACATTAACCAATACACTGCACGGGCGATCCTGTTCGACGCAGCACTGTTTTATCAGGACGACTGGAGGGTAAACCAGCGCTTCACCTTTAGCTACGGAATGCGTTGGGAGACGCAAAACCGCATTCACGATAAGAGTGATTGGGCACCGCGAGTGTCCTTTGCCTATGCGCTGGATCCCGGCGATCGCAAGAAACCGCCAAAGACCGTCCTGCGCGCAGGCTACGGCTGGTTTTATCAGCGGTTTACCGTGCCCAATAGTTTCGGCTCTAATGCCGGTACACCCTATGTCATCCAGGCCATCCATCAGAATGGAATCAATCAAGAGGTTTCGACCGTCACGGATCCCACCTTTCCGGTTACTCCGGTCAACATCGCAGGTTCGACCGCGCAAACGTTGTACACCATTGCTCCGCATTTTCATGCTGCGACAGACCTGCAGGCTGCCGTGGGCATCGACCGCCAGCTCGCCAAGAAAATCACAGGGAATATGACCTACCTTTACGGGCGCGGTGTACACGAATACTTCACCAACAACATTGGTGCTCCAGATTTTCCCACTGCGGGTTTGGGTATCTATCCTGACAGCCCCCTCCCGCCGGCGGAGGAAAACAACCTGCAATACCAATCCGGAGGGGTCTATCGCCAGAACCAGCTAATTGTCTCTGGCCGTGCCAGTTATCCGCGCTTCAGCTTCTTTACCTTCTACACCTATAACGTTGCCAAGGCTGATACCAACGGTGTCACGTACACTCCTTCCGTAGCCCAGGATCCAGGACTCGACTATGGACGCTCGAGCTTTGATGTACACAACCGTTTTGTGGTCCTGGGCAACTTTTCCGCGCCCTACGGCTTCTCGTTGACGCCTTTTTTCGCGTATAACTCGGGCGCGCCCTACAACATCACAGCCGGCAGCGACTTGACCCGAAACAATCAGTTCAATGCCCGGCCTACCTTTTCCGCTCCCGCCAATTGCAGCATGCCAGTGCCACCAGGGACGACGCGGGTCTATTTCTCGACTCAGTATGGCTGCTTCGATACGGATCCTTTCGGCAAGAACGAAAAGATCGTTCCCTACGGTGTTGGCACCGGGCCGACAAATGCCAGCTTGAACCTGCGCGTGAGCAAAGTGATTGGGATCGGCCCCAAGGTAGAAAACGCGCGTGCCGCCGCGAGCGGCGGTGGAGGAGGAGGAGGCCCGCGTGGCGGAGGTGGTGGACTGGGCCCCGGCGGGCTGAGCGGGAGCCGAGGCGGTCCAGGACGCCTGGATCAGACCACGTCTCGCAGATACAACCTGACTCTCACGGCCTACGGAACCAACGTGCTCAACCACGAAAACCTGGGACCGCCGAATGGCACCCTCTCGTCGCCTCTCTTCGGCCAATCGCTATCGCTGGCCAACGGAGGCTTCTTCGGCGCCTCTACGGCAGGGAACCGCAGCGTGTTCCTACAAGCGGTCTTCAACTTTTGATTGGCTGCCAGCCTATAAAGCCCCTTAGGTCACGCAACCATCACCATGCGAACTTACGCTGCACGTGTCACCGCTCTGCACGGGTGCCCCATGTTCGCCTAAGCGTACGTGGGCCGAATATGATGGGGCGAAGCCCGACCATTGCTTTATGCCGCGGCTGAAAGCGATCGAAAAAAGTCCTTTTCGGCCCACGTACGCTGGTGCGAACGTGGGGCACCCGGACAGAGTTGTTCATTCCGGTCTGGATGGATCTCTCCATGAGGTATCGATGGAGACTCGGCCCGTTTTTCCGCAGCCTCTTTTGGTCGGATTCCTTTCATAGAAGCTATATACGGCCTGTGAGGCCGTACCCTTCAGAAAGTGTGTCCGTGAGCTCACGCACTATCTGAGATGGATGGTAATGCCGGACGAGATGCGAAACAGGTTCTGGTCGTTGCCGGCAAGGTTAGGCAGGCGGGTATATCCGTAATCGGCCTGGATCGCGCGGAAGGAGAGATGCCTTCTGTACTTTATGTCTAACCCCACGCCTACCAGCAAGGCTAAGGAATTCGCCGTGGGTTGAATGAATCCTGCTTTGTCGGGAAAAGCCGAATCGAAGCCATGGGCAAAGCCCGCCAATCCCTGAACAAAGGGTTTGACCTTATAGTAGGTGTCAAATCCGTCTTGCCGCTGGTGTCCAAACCTGAAGTTCAAGCGCTCTCCCGCCGTCACCATGAACATCGAGAACGGTTGATTGGTGTTTTGGATGTTGCCGGTATGGGTCGCGGTGACATCGACCACCGTAGTGTAAGCACGATAGGTGCGAAAGTTTCCTTCCGCGCTCAAGCCATTCATGAAAAAGCAACCGCAATGGCCCGGAGGGGCGTTCGCTTCGGTCGGACTGTAGGCGAGCGAAACCTCCGCACGCGGTAAGGAAAAATCTCTCCCTCCGGGTAGCGTTTGGCCATGGAGGTTGGGCAGGTTGAATCCCAACATCGTTCCTAGAAACAGTAAAGCCAAAGATCTATGCATACCTTCTCCCACACCGCGCCTACTGAATCGCAAGGGGCACCGTGGTTGAACGCTGAAGTGTTCCTTCCGTTGCCGTCACCGTGATGGAGTAGGGGACCTTTCGCGCTGCGAAAAGGCCCGCTCCCGAGCACCCGCTTAGCCCTGCGACCGCGGCCAGGCTGAGCACTGCAAGCAGCGCCACGCCCAGCAGTGGGGGGATCTTTCGCAGCCGCGTGCGCAATGCTTTGCTTCCGAATAGAGGAAGCAAAAGCCCCAGCGCAAGTGGCAGACGCTCGAAAGGCGAAGGCGGTGGCGCGTTGAAGGAGGTCGTGGCGGTGGTCAAAGTCATGGTGATCTTGGCTATCGTGCTGCCCGCTGCCAGGGTTGGGGGAGAAAAGGATGCGCTTGCCCCGGCCGGCAGACCACTGGCTGAAAAGTTCACGGTGTAAAGGAACTTGGTGGAAACGTATGGCGTGACCTGGAGAGTGTAGATCACGGTGGTGCCGGGCAGGATAGTGGTGTTGTTGTTGCCTACCCGGCTGATCCCCAGGTCATCGATCTGTTCCGTTATTTGATTTGAGCTGCTGGGCAGGAAGGTCGCATCTCCGCCATAGCTGGCGCTGATGACATGCACTCCCGGTCCGATGCTGGTGGTGGTAAAGACCGCCTGCCCGTTTGCCCCCATGGCGGCAGTTCCCAGCAGTTGGCCGCCGAGACTCTGATCGTAGAAGCTGACCGTTCCGGTTGGACTGGCGAAGGGAGGTTCGTTCGAAAGGGAAGCCAGCTGAGCGGTAAACGTAACCGGCATAGTCAACATCTGCTCCAAAGGGTTGGCGGTCAGCGTCAGGCTGGTGTTGACCTGCGAACCCTGGAGAGGAATCGTGGAAGAAGTGCTGGTGGCGAAGTAAGTATTGCCGCCATACACGGCGTCTACGTAGTGTGTCCCGGTGCCGGCAATGGTGATGTTCGACGCAGTCGCGGTTGCGGTTTGGGTGAATTCGTTCAGCAGGATGGCGGTGTTATTGTCGGCCAACTGGGGGATAGCCAGGTCGATGGTGCCATCTCCGTTGAAGTCCGCCGGGACCAGATCGTTGGGTGAATCACCCAGTTGGAGGGATGGTCCGGCGGGCGAGAAATTGCCTTTTCCGTCTCCCAGCAGCAGGGTCAGGGTTTGCGTTGGATACTGAGTGATCAGGCCATAATTGTCGACTGCCAGATCCGTGTTGCCATCCTGGTTAAAGTCTGCAGCGACCAGGGCTAAAGGATCTACCCCCACGGAAATGGGCGACTCGGGAGCGGGGTTGAAGGTCCCGTCTCCGTTGCCCAGCAGCACAACTACGTTGCCCACTGTGCTGGGAAAAACCGCGGTAAAGTTGGCTACCGCCAGATCGGCTATGCCGTCAGAATTGAAGTCTGCAGCGACGATCTGCCCGGGGTTGTAGTTGATGTTGGGAATGGGCGAACCGGGTGCCTGGTTGAAGGTGCCGTCTCCATTGCTCAGCAGCACGGTTACTGTGCTGTCGATTTCATTTGAGACCGCTATATCGGAAGCACCAATCCCTCTGAAGTCAGCCACCACCAGATAAAACGGAAATTGGCCGGTTGGAACTGGCGAGCCGGTGGCTGGGTTGAAGGTGCCGTCTCCATTTCCCAACAGGATACTTACGGTATTGTCTTTGGCATTGGCGACGGCCAGATCCAGAATGCCGTCGTTGTTGAAATCTCCGCTTCTTACCGCCTCAGGAAAAGTGCCAACGGTCATTGGGGAACCGACTGCCGGGGCGAAGGTGCCGTCTCCGTGGCCTAACAGGATGGTTACGGTATTGTCGCCGCCGCTGGTGACCGCCAGGTCCGGAGCACCGTCGCGATTAAAATCCCCTACTACCATGCTGCAATTCGACGGCAGGTTGCTGGGGTTGACGACACAGGGAGTGGTTCCCACTCCAAAAATCGTAGCGCCCGCGGTAAAGGTGCCGTCGCCGTTGCCGATCAGAATGTAGACTGCGTTCGATGACGACGCCATGATGGCAACGTCCGGCTTGCCATCCCCGTTGAAGTCTCCGGTGGCGCCGGCTGCAGGCTGGTTGTCGGTGGGGATGGGGGAACCGGGTGCGGGGACAAAACTTTCGCCAAAGCTTGGTGCGCCGAGCGAGCCCGTTCCCAGAACGAAGTTGCTGTTGCTGGTGTCCTGAAAAGACACGGTGCCGGATAGCAACGGGGGATGATTGGCGAAGCCGATGACTGTGGCCGTCAGCTGATAGCCGCTGGGATTACCGGACGCGGTGATCGACGTCGTGGTGGGATAGAGACCAGTCACGGTCAAGGTTTGCGCAGAAGACGTGCTGCCGGCGGCGGCATTGGTGCCGTTGAACATCGCCGTATATTTGTGGGTGCCGATGCTGGGAACGAAGTTGATCTGGGCGGTTAAGCCCAGTAACAGGGCGCGGCCCACGATGGCCGAATCTTCGCAGCGAGTGTAAGTTCCCGAGACATCGCAAAAAGTGACTGTGCCCCCTGGCACCGCCGCTCCGCCGGCGGCGGTCACCTGCGCGATGAGTCTGACGGGTTGGTGCCAGACGACCGATGGGGCAGAAAGGGTGAGGGTCGTCGTCGTGGCTGGCGCCGCTGCGTTTGCCGCGATCGACAGCGCGTTGGCGATCGCCAGTAAGGCTGGCAGCAGCCTGGTGTTTCGGCTCATACAAGAGTCCTCAGATCGCACGTACAAATTTGTCAACACTTAGGGAACGGGGAATGCCAACGGGAAAGTACCGATCCAAAGCATGTCGAGCATGTCGCTGACCTAGGGCGCGAACTTCGTCTTGTGGAAGTTCTCCGCTATAGGACAGAGCGATCGTATATCAGACACCAGCCGCGGATGCATACCCAATTGGTAGCAATTCTGAACGGTATCGACACGTGGTCCACTCACATTACTGTATTGATTCCTTCTGTACAGTATTCCCTGCCTATCCAGACGCGCGCGCATGGCAACGCGCACCTCCACAGAAGCCCACAATTGTAACGATCACTGTGAGTTACAAGTTTTGCTTATGTTCCAATTACCTTATCGGCGTGGCCGGCATAAATCTGTACAACCCGGTTACCAGGCAGAGTCGAGCCACTACAACTTTGGTGCCAAATGAGGAAAAAACCCCGGGCGGGTCATCCGGAATCTGGTTGTTCCCACCCTCCGCAAAGAACGCCAAGGATGGGGCACCCATCCATGGGGGGCGGGGAGAATCAGGCTGCGAGCATGGTGACTTTTCCGCTGCCTACGTCGTACATCGCGGAGCGAATCGCCAGTTTCTTCTGCTTCACCAGTTCAGCCAGTACGGGTGAAGTATCGCGCAGCACAGACGCTTGCAGCGTGGCATTTTGCCCGCTGGCGGTCGTCAGATCGCCGTTGGCCCCGGCGATCGCCGGGTGGATGTATTGATAAAGAGTGCTGATCTGTCCGGGCACGGCCTTGCCTGCAATGGTCGCCTTGACTGCCCCGCAGTTGGTGTGTCCAAGCACCAGCAGCGCCTTGATTCCCAGCACGGCGGCGCCATATTCGAGGCTGGCAATGGTGTCCGGTGTGGCCACGTTGCCGGCCACCCGCACCACAAAAAGATGACCGATGCTCTGGTCGAAAATCAATTCCACCGGAACCCGCGAGTCGGCGCAGGAAAGCACCGCCGCAAATGGTTCCTGGTGCTCCTCGGAGTGCGCTTTGAGGATGTCCAGATCCTCTTGGAAGGAGATAAACTTCTGCGCCAGGAACCGCTGGTTTCCTTCGGCCAGGAGATTGAGTGCCCGTTCCGGGGTTTCCGGCCGCTGGATGGCTTCTCGCTGTGCCTGGTACATGGCCCGGGCGCCGGTGCTGGTGACCCCTGCAAGGCTCAATGCGGCAAGCTTAAGAAACTCTCTGCGTCGGTTATCTGTTCTGGGGAACATCTCTCCTCCTGACACTCTCAGACCTGCGAAGAAGTGTATCGTTTTCGGTCAAGCTTTACGCAAATCAGAACGTTTTTCTAGTGCCAAGGATTTCCTTTGACGCGGGCCGCCCTGAGGTACTCGATTGCGGTTACCATGGACGGCCGCGGCGCTCATAGCCGCTAGCCTTCTGCCTGACCCTGCACTTAGAGTGAGGTTAGAAGAGCAGCCGAGTGGCGCGGAACCCAAGCGGTCGGGGGAAGGTCTGCAAAACCTTTTTATGCTGGTTCGATTCCGGCCCGCGCCTCCACCCATATCCCTAAAGCGAGCGCAGGAAATTCAGCAAATCCTGTTGCTGTTGATTATTCAATTGTTCAAAGAGACGGATGACGCTGTTGGCCTCAGAACCAGCGCCGGCATGCGCTTGGATGGCTGTGAGCAGGCCACCATTCGCGGGCGTAGCGCGGCCGTCGTGAAGAAAGAAGAGGCGCTGTCCCAGTCCCCACAAGGGCGCACTGCGGAACTCATCCGGGCCGGCTGTGCCCTGGGAAACATTATCAGCGAGTCCCGAACCCATGTGATGGACCAGGAGATCTGAAAAGAGGGCCACGTTTTGATTGCTGAGTCCGGCAGCGAAGGCGGAACTCCCGGTCTGGAGAGACGGAGTGTGGCACAGATTGCAGTGGATCTGGGTGAACAAAGACTCGCCATTCTCTATGGATCGTGGCGAAGGGTTGCCGGGAATGCCCAGCCGGGATGGGGCGGGAGGTGCGGAAAGGCGCATAAAGTTGGAGAAAGCCACCACGTCGCTCAAAATCTCTGCACCCGATGCGGGAAAGTTGGTCGTATCCTCAGGCGTTGGATTGAAGAGACAGGAGGCGGGAGGCAGCATACGTTGGTCAGGGAAGAGCTCGTTGGTAACACCCATTTCGACGTTATAGGCTTCTCCGGCAAATACCTCGACGGACTTGTTCTGTGATTTCCAACCGAAGCGGGTGATGGTTCCATCGTTGCCACTGAGATTGGGATGGCCTGAAATTCCCAGAGCCTGCTTGAGTGCAGCGTGCGCGGCCATGTTGGCATAGAGCGCGGCCTCGGGGATGTTCTCGATCAAGCCGGCGCCAAAGATCGGCGTGGGAATGCGGAAGATCAGGTTCCCCAGCCTCTCCATTTGGGCAAAGTCGGGCTGCGCCATATTGCAGCCGGAAGCGTCGCTGCGCCCAGCGACGGTGAAGACATCGTGGACCCCGCCATCGGGGGTCTGACTCAAGCTGCCGTTGGAGTTCAGCAGGAAGGGGAAACGCGGCTCGCGCACCGGCCCATTGGCGGTGATGAAGTCAGGGATGGAGTTGCTTGCGCCATCGACGTTGGCGGCGGCCATTTGCGGATTGCTGCTCGGGCTGGTGCCCCCGGTTGCCGGCTGAGAATGGCAGCTGGCGCAACTGTTGGCGTTGTAAGCCGGGCCCAGGCCAGAGTCCGTTTCCCCGGCTATGGTTCCACTCACCGAATCGACCGCGGTAAAGCGGGAAGACCCATCCTGAAAGTAGGCAAGCTCGCTGGCGGAGAGGCCGGAGAGGGGACCGCCGGCGTTTGCGGCTCCGCTCCGCACTCCGGGGTCGGTGGCGGCTGCACCGAGGGCCTTCACCGTGGGTGTGGGTCCGGTGGATACCAGTAAGAGCGAGCCGGCCGAAACTGCGGCACAGCATAAACACGTCAGCAATTCTTTGCGCATACTCTGCACTCCTTGGGCGTTCAAATGGGGCAGACACAATGAGGCAAGAAGAAGGCGTAGCAGGGCATCGCGCAGGTCGCGACGATCGGGCCCTTCGGCTCTCCTACGGGTATGGAAGACTGATGCTGACTGAAGCCACCAGCCTGGTGACGGTTTTCCTGGGGAAAACCAATCCTCGACTCTAAGCAACTGCGATGGTTATCTGTGAGTCTTCTGAAATCTTCGACGAGGCGGGAAGGGTGTGATGAACCGCGTCTTGCGGGTGACGGTACTTAAGTAAGGAGGCATATCATTTCGGGACACGTGTCGATGGGCCTGCGGCCCGCCTAAGAAGATGAAAATGGCTGGGCCACCCACCCAAAGTCTGGAGGTTGCAGAGCCTGTTCCGTCCGGTTCCATGAGCGCGAGTTTGGGACGACGGTTCGCTCAGTTTAAGATTCGTGATGGCCCGATCTCGCGGGATGGATGAGGGAAAGCGAGTGGAAAAGAAGCTGTTGGTTGTGGGTAGCATCAACATCGACCTGGTTGCATGTGCGGACCGCCTGCCGGCACCGGGGGAGACGATTCTTGGCAATACCTTCGATGTATACAACGGAGGTAAGGGCGCCAATCAGGCAGTCGCGATCGCCAAGCTGGGTGCACCGGTGGAGATGATTGCGTGTCTGGGGACTGACCTTTTCACCGAGCGGCTGCTGTCCGGCTTGAAGACCGCCGGTGTGGATGGCAACGCGGTCCAGATCGTTGCCGGTCCTTGCGGAGTAGCGCACATCTCCAGGGCAAGCAGTGGGGAGAACTCCATCATCGTGATCTCGGGAGCGAATTCGCTGGTTTCTGCCGCGTTTATCGATGCTCATGGGGAGGTGGTACGCCGGGCCAGCATGATTCTGGTGCAACTGGAGACCCCGCTGGAAGCGGTCAGGCGCCTGGCGGAACAGGCATGGGAGGCGAAGATTCCGTTGATGCTTGACCCTGCACCGGCGCGCCCGTTGCCGGAGCTGTTGCTCAGGCGTACTACCTGGCTTACGCCCAACGAAACCGAGGCGCAAACGCTGCTGGGACGGATCAATCTCGAGCCTTCCGAGGCTGCCGAAAAGTTACTCGCGATGGGGGTGCAGAATGTGGCCCTCAAGCTTGGTTCCCAGGGAGTCTTTCTGGCCGGTCGCGATTGCCCTGCCCAGCGGGTGTCGGCATTCACGGTGAACGCCGTCGACACCACGGCTGCGGGAGACTGTTTCAACGCCGCCTTCGCCGTTGCCCTCACCCGGGGAAAGCCGCCAGCCGAAGCAGCTCGCTATGGGGCCGCGGCCGCGGCGATTTCGGTTACCCGTGCCGGTGCTCAACCTTCGCTCCCTACTTCCGTGGAGGTCGAGGCCTTTCTCGCGCGGGCAAACTAAGGCCGGACCTCGCGGGCTTTGGAGTCTGCGTGAGAACCGGAGAAGACGCAACGATCCCTCCGCTACACTGCCCCCATTCGAACAACCCTGTACGGGTGCCCCACGTTCGCACCAGCGTACGTGGGCCGAAATTGATGGGGGCAAAGCCCCGACCGCTGTGGTTGAGCCGGCGGAAAGCAATCGAAGAAACTCGTTTTCGGCCCAGGTACGCTGGTGCAGAGTTGTTTCCAATGGGGGGCAACCCACGTGTATGTGGATCCCGGCAGGGGCTAGGCTGTGCCGCGGGCGTGAAGGGGAAGTCCGGCCTGGAAGACGACGAGATCGTGAGCACGCGTTTCGAGGACAAATTGCGCCCCGGAGGGCGCGAACGCGATCGAGCCCCGGTGCAGCGATTTGCTCTTCCCGGCGGACGTCAGGGTGGCGGAACCTTCCAATACCAGCAGGGCCTTCGGCCCGTAGGTGGCCTCGCCGGCATAACGGCCGTGCGGTGGGAGCGCGATGCGGCTCAGCTCAAACTCTTCCGCCGGGGTGCGATAAACCCGTTGCTCAGCGCTCAACTCTCTGCCGCTGAAGACCTCAGGAGTGCCGCCCTCAAAGGTAAGAATTCTTAGCAATTCCGCTACATCAACGTGTTTGGTCGTCAGTCCTCCACGCAATACATTGTCGGAGTTGGCCATCAACTCTACGTTGACGCCTTCCAGGTATGCATGGAGAACGCCGGCCGGCTGGAAGGTGCCTTGCCCCGGCTGTAGATGGACCAGGTTGAGCAGATAGACGCTGAAGATGCCGCGATCGCAGTGCCCGCCAGGCAAGGGAAAATTTTCCGCTGCCCGCAATGCCCAGTAATCCGCGCTGTCCTTACTGGTGGTGGGCTTCTCCTGCAGCCGGGAAAGCAGCTCATTAAGCAGCAGGTCCACCTGCGCCTGGGGCATGGTCATGAGGTTGCTGTAGAGCTCGCGAAGCAAGCCGCGCCGCACTGCATGATCGTGGCCGGCAGCTTTCAGTCGCTGGCTAAAAGCAGGCATGAGCGGACCCAGTTCTCGAGTTCGATCGAGGGTTTCGGCGATTTCTTCCAACGGCCTGAATCCGTGCAGCATCCAGAAGTCGGTCAGCGCCACGCCGACTTCCGGTTTGTGGTTATCGTCTTTATAGTTTCTGCTTCCGGCTTCAACCGGCACGCCTTCGGCGTTCTCTCGCGCAAAGCCTTTCTCCGCCTGCGCCAGGGTGGGGTGCGCCTGGATGGAGAGCATTTTGTGCACGTCAAGAATTTTGAACAGGTAAGGCAGCCGGCGGTGGAATCGGGTGCTGGCAGCCTGGCCGAGAATGGCCTGGGGTGCTTCTGCGATGAACTCGTCGAGAGGCTCCTGTCCACTCTCCATTACAACCATCGAGGGCGCCTTGGCGTGCGCGCCTATCCACAGTTCGGCAAAGGGTCTGCGGGTTGCATTTTCAATCCCCAAAAGATCAGGGATAAAGTTGTGGCCGCCCCAATCGTAATGCTGCACCACGCCGCGCAAGGTGAGTACGTCCAGATCAGCCATGCACGGCTTTCTCCATGCGGCGCAGGATACCGCCGGGCTCTTCGATTCCCATGGCCGCCATGGCATCGGCGCGGCTCTGCGTATCGGCGACCGCGTAAATCCGCAGCTCATCTGCGTTTCCCGAAGGTCGCACATGGGCCACCTCGCCGTTGGCAAAGAGGACGCGCACACCGTCGGTGTAGTCCACCCGGTCGATGCCGGCGAAGCCCAGTGCCGGGGTAAAGAACTGTGCCAGATCTTTTTGGATCCCTTGCGCCTCGGCCGGAGGCGAAAATCGATGGATAATTTTCAACGCAGTTGCCCGCGGAAATTGTTTGAGCAGAGCAGCACGGCTGAAACGCTTGGGCAAACGGGAGAAAAGATCAATCAATGGGAGGCCACTTTGTTCCGCCGCGAAGAGCACACCCAGGATGGGCAAACCGGCGTCCCGGGTGAGTAGGGGCGACAGGATAGCTCCGTTGCGTGAATTGGGCGAGCCGGTCAGGAAGCCGCCGTTGGGCTCCCATCCGCAAACGCGTTTCTTCCCTTTAGCTAGCGCAGCCTCCATGCCGGCGATCACAAAGGGCGAACCGATGCGCGTCTTGGGCTCAACCACCGAGGCCAGCGGCCCCCGGTCGATGGCGTCGTTGCAACTGATAGGCACGACCACCGCGTCCGCTTGCAGGTACGCAGCCACCACCATGCCTACCAGGTCGCCACCGAAAAATTGCGCCCGGCCGGTTTTTGGATCCACTCCCAAAACCAGGGGGCGATCGCTATCCCCGTCCGTGGAGACAACCGCGTCCAGCGGTCCGCTGCCGGCGGCTTCATCGGCCAAGGCTTGGATCACGGCGAGTTGCGCAGCGTCGATGTTTTCTGTGTCGATAGGAACGAAGGTCTCGCTGCGCCCGCCTGTCACTACCTCTGCGTTGAGTTGCTCCAGGATCTCCACCAGCAAATCGCGACCGACGGCGGAATGCTGGTAGACGAGAATGCGCTTGTCTTTAAGGGATGAACCGGCAAAGAAGCCAGTGAACCGATCGATGTAAGCGGCACGCGCCTCGCCTTGCACCTCTGGAAGGGCCTGGTGGCCGCTCTTGAGCATGCCGCGCTGGTCAAATCGCGACTCATCCCAGGGCTGCTCGTAGAGTCTCTTGCGCACCAGTCTTACCCGCTCGTTGATGGGCGCTTCTTGTTCCTTGAGCAATTCACCCCGGCTGCTGTTGGTCTTATATCCGTTGCGGTCGAAAGGGATGTGGCTGCCGGTCACCATGATGCTGCCTTTGCGGCGGGACAAGGCATAGCTGGCCAGCGCAGGGGTAGGAATCGGACCCAGGTTGACCGCCTTCATCCCGGCATCGACGATAGCGGCAGTAATCGCTTGGGCAATCTCACCCCGGCCTTGTTCCTGGCTCACGAATTCGCTTGAGCTGGGGCGCAGGTCATAGGCGAAGTAGAAGGGGTTGCCTTGCTGGATGCCGCCCTCGGTGAGAGGTAGCGACTGCAGATACTCTATTTCAGCCAGCGAGTTTAGGTAGACCTCGAGTTGGGTCAGGTCCACGACTTTGCCCCGTCGGCCGCTGGTTCCGAAGCCCAACTCCTGTGGCTGGTAGTTCAGACGCGAGCGGAGCGAATCCGTTTTCGTTGCTACACCCATGGTTGATTCCATACGTGTCTTATATTAGCTGGCGCATGGGGAGGCGATATTCCCTAAGCGTCGTATGGATATCCGAAGTCGTGATTTAGACTCGCAGCCATGATCCCTCATTCGCCGGTCTACCTTGTTGGCCCACTGCTACTGTTGGGCGGAGCCGCGACGGCGGCGCAACAGCCTGCGGGGGCACGCCAGGTGTTTGATGGCACCATGCTTCCCGGGGTACAAGTCGTTACCTTTGAGCATAGCGACGCCCTGTTTCCGGTCAACCGGGTGCTGCGTGGGAAAGCAGTCCAGCCCCTTCCGCCGGCCGCGATGCAATTGAAGAATGTGCGCTTTCCATCGCGCGGCGCCGAGTATGACCTTTTTGACTACCTGGCTGACAATCGGGTGGCGGGCCTGCTCATTCTCAAAGACGGTAAGGTAGTTCTGGAAGATTATGAACTCGGCGCCGGGCCGGATTCGCACTGGATTTCGTTCTCCATGGCCAAATCCATTTCCTCCACCCTGGTTGGCGCAGCGCTCAAGCAGGGTTTGATCGCCAGCCTGGATGATCCCTTGACCCGCTACCTTCCGCAGCTCAAAGGCGGCGCTTACGAAGGTGTAAGCATTCGCAATATCCTGCAAATGGCTTCGGGCGTGAAGTGGGATGAGACCTATACCGATCCCCGCTCCGACCGCAGAAAGCTGCTGGATATCCAGCTGGAGGAAAAGCCGGGTGGCATCCTGGACTATATGAATGGCCGCTCCAGGGTGGGTCCGCCGGGGTCCATCTGGAACTACAGCACCGGCGAGTCGTTTGTGGTGGGAGCCTTGCTCGAGGCAGCGACCCATAAGCCGCTCGCGACCTATCTTTCTGAAACGCTTTGGTCCCCGCTCGGCATGGAGCAGGATGCTACCTGGTGGGTGGAATCTCCTGGCGGCATGGGGTTAGCCGGCAGCGGCCTCGGCGCCACCTTGCGGGATTATGGACGCCTTGGCCTGCTGGTGCAACGGGATGGCTTTATCGACGGTGAGCAGATCGTGCCTGTGGGATGGTTTGAACAAGCCGGGAAGGCGCAGACGATTGGGGGAAAGCCGGTTGACTATGGATACTTATGGTGGCCCATTCCTGCCGGGGACCCGGTTCACCGCGGTGCCTTCGAGGCGCGGGGCATCTTTGGTCAGCACATGTATATCAATCCGAGGGAAAAAGTGGTGATTGTGGTGCTGAGCGCGCGGCCTAAACCAGACGCTGCCTTGAGTCCGTTAGACGACGCGCCGTTTTTCGCGGCGGTGGTGAAGGCCCTGCAGTGACTTGTAAGGCGGAGTTCTCACACACGCTCATTAGCCCTGGTGGCAGGGCGTCTAATTCCCTCCCCGGAGTTGCCTTTTGCTCAAACCCGCTCTGAGAGGTTTCCCGAATTGTAGTGTGGTGATGTTTGTAACCCTCGACCGTACGCAGTTCTAACCTGCGCGTTCGATCAGGAACTGATGGGCGGCGATGCTGGCGGCACCGCGCACCAGGAAGTCCATCTCTACGGACTTGAATTCCAACCGGGTGGTGGAAAGCAAGTGAGGCATGATGTTGCTTTCGATGGCCTGCCGCGCACTGGCGATAAAAACCCCGTCGCCGAAACCAACCAGATCGGCGAAGAGTACCAGTTCGGGATTATTCATTTGAATAGAGTTCGCGACCGCCAGACCCAGAGCCGACCCAGCGTGGCTCAGCAGTTCGATCGCTTTTGGCTCTCCCTGCGCCGCCAAAGCTTCAAGCTCGCCGATTGCGTTGACCTGCAGGTCAAGCTCCCTAGCCCTCCTCAGCAGGGCTGAGCTAGAGGCAAATACATCCACGCAGCCCTCTTTCCCGCACTCGCAGCGGGGTCCGCCTGGGGCTACGGTGCAATGGCCGATTTCGCCCGCGGCGCCGGTATGCCCGCGATACAAACGGCCCTGCATGTAGCTGCCGCCGCCAATCTTCTTGCCCAGCATTACCACCATGAAGCTCTTCAGCTCGCGAGCCAGACCGAACAGCTTCTGCCCCAAGGCCACCGCATGCGCGTCATTGTCGATATACGTCGGTATCCCGGTGACACGTTCTACGATTTTTGCAATGGGCACGTTATGCCAGCCGAGCAGGTTGGAATGCAGACACATCCCCCGGGCATGGTCCACATGACCGGAGAGCGCGACCCCGATGCCCACTACCTTCTCGCTCGAGATGTTCGAAGCACGAGTGAGATGAGGGATCCCTCGGGCAATGGCGGCAGCGATGGCTTCCGGCTCCATCACCATGCCGATCTCTCGCTCCGCCAGAATGTTTCCGTGACAATCTGTCAACGCCATCAGGGGAGGATCTTCGGTCAGGCCCACGCCTACAAAATATCCGTACCGGGCATTCAATGACAGCATGATCGAAGGCCGGCCCTTGCGTTGCTTGTCAATCACCGAGGGGGATTCTTCAACGAACTGATGTTGAATGAGGACCCGGCTCATCTCCGTCAGGGCGGACCGGCTTAGTCCGATCGAACTGGCCAGCTCGGAGCGCGACATCGATCCGTTTTCCAGCAAGGCTTCGATAATATTCACGTACGAGGAGGTTGCCACCGCAACTGGCCGCCCTCCGTTGCCCTTCACTGGACGCGATGATCCAGCAGTTTTGGCATCACGCTTGCCATTCTGTCTTGCCCTAGCCATGCAACCAAACACTAGCACGCCGGAGCCGTTTTGCGCCCTGCTAGAATCCTCCCTACCCCCTTTGGCTGGAGTTCGGTAATGCGCGGATTCGGTGTGGTTTGCTGGTTACTGCTGGTGTCTTTTAGGGCTCCTGCACAAACCCCTGACCTGCCCCCCCGGCTGCCTGCTCACACCCACCAAGCGGACCTAAAAACGGATGCCACGCCCGGTCCGCATCCCCTCGAAGCCTCTGATTTGGAGCCGTTCTTCGACGGAATTGTGCCCCTGCAGCTGGAACGCTCCGACGTAGCCGGAGCTTCCGTGCTGGTGATGCAGAACGGCCAGGTCCTGCTTGAAAAGGGTTACGGCTATGCGGATCTGAAGAGCAAAAAGCCGGTCGACCCGGCCAACACCATCTTTCGTCTGGCATCGATATCGAAGCTATTTACCTGGGTTTCTGTCATGCAACTGGCAGAGCAGGGAAAACTCGACCTTGATACCGACGTAAACCGCTACCTCGACTTTCCGATTCGCCCCGCGTTTTCCCACCCCATTACCTTGCGTAACCTGATGACGCACACCGGCGGATTCGAACAAGAAAACCGCGACATTATTGTTACCAATCCGAAGCAGCCGATAAGCTTGCGCGACTTTCTCATCCGCAACCAGCCAACCAGGATGTTCGCTCCTGGGACGGTTCCGGCGTACTCGAATTACGGGGTGGGACTGGCCGGCTACATCGTGCAGCGGGTGAGCGGGCAGCCCTTTGAGCAGTATGTGGAAGAACATATTTTTGCCCCGCTCAAGATGATGCACTCGACCTTCTACCAGCCGCCTCGGGCGCCGTTGCGCGGGTTACCGTCCGAAGGTTACCCCACGGATACACAGAAGCCTCCGATTGGCTTTGAGATTTTTAACCCGGCGCCTGCCGGAGGGGTTTCTTCCACCGCCGCAGATATGGGCCGCTTTGGCCAGGCGCTCTTGAACGGAGGGGAACTGGATGGAAATCGGATTCTCAAGCCGGAAACGCTGGCGGCTATGTGGACCCCTCAATTTCGCGCCAGCGATCAGTTGCCGCCGATCGCCATGGGCTTCTATCAGGACTGGCGAAATAATCTGCGCTGGATCGGGCACGAGGGAGATCTGGTCGCATTTCACAGCCTGTTTATGCTCGAACCTTCGCACCAGCTGTTGCTCTTCCTCTCCTACAATTCTGCCGGCGGCGGAGAAAGGACGCGGCCGGAAATCATCGATATGTTCACCGACCGGTACTTTCCCGGCCAAACCAGGCCATCGTTCGTTGCCCTCCCCAGGAAGGAGTTAGAGGATATCGAGGGCGTGTATCAATCGACCAGGAGAGAAGACAGCGGCAGACTGAAGCTGCTCTCCCTGCTTTCGCAAAGAGTCGCAACGGTCGATAAAGAGGGCGTCCTGCACATCGAGGACATCAAGGACCTGCGTCATCATCCCCTCAAGTGGAAGCCGATCGGAAAAGATCTTTGGCAGGAAATGGACGGTCAGCGGAGAGTGTTCGCGATTCGCGACCAGGGGGGTCGAGTTGTCCGTTTGGCCTATGATTTTCCCGGGGTCCAAGCACAGCGGGTTCCCTGGTACGAGCATGAAGGGCCGGTGCTGACAGCGGTGGGCGCCAGCCTGGCAGTGCTGATACTGGTGGTTCTTGCACCCCTCATTCGCCTGGGCAGGAAACTGATTCTCCGCCGCCGGCCTCCTCTGGCGCCTCAGCCGGGAACTCATTGGCTGCCACTCACGACGCAAGTGGCGGCCGGCGTATGGGTGGTGCTGCTGGTTACCCTTGGCATTTGCATGAGTGTGCTTGGCGGCGAGGACGCTATGCCTGCCACATCGGCGTGGGATAAGTACTTTGTGCTGCTCAATATTGTGACCGCGGTGGCGATTGCGTTCAGCCTGGCTCCTGTCATCTCCGCAATTCGCATATGGGGTCATGCCACCCTGCGGAAGATCAGCATGCTCAAGTATTCCTTGGTGGCGATAGCGTGTTTGGTGCTCTGCTGGTTCGCCATTCATTGGCATATCCTCGGCCCGGTAAGAATCTAGTGTCTAAAATGCTGGCAGCGGCTCTGCGTCAGAAGGCAAGGCTGGTTGCTCCAGCAGGGCATCGCTCGCAGCGCGAGAGCGTGGCGTGGAGGCCCGGATCTTCGCGTTTCAGGATCGCACTTACCCTGTATTTTCTTTTGTGCATTGGATTCTTCGTCGTTCGCACGGCACATTGGAAGCAGGTGAATGATCCCGCTCAACTGCATTACCTCTGCTTTCTGATGGATCACGGATTCGCGCCCTACCGTGACATTCTGGAGATCAACATGCCGGGCATATACCTGGTGAACTGGAGCGTCATGCACACGCTTGGCGGAGGATCCGTCGCGTGGCGGGCCTTTGACTTTGCTCTGATGGGGATGGCCGCAGCGGCAATGATCGTCATTGCACGGCCCTACGATTGGCTGGCTGGGTTCTTTGGTGCGACGCTCTTTATCCTGTACCACGGCAGAGACGGTGCGGGACAGGAGGGTCAGCGGGACTTCATTATCGCCGTGCTGCTTTTATGCGCGTACGCCTCGCTCTTCTATGCCTTTCGCAGCCGCCGCATCTGGCCAATGTTTGCCCTTGGACTCTGCGGGGGGATAGCGTCGACGATCAAGCCGATGCCTCTTCCATTCATTCTGCTCCTCTTGCTGCTAGCCGCGATCAAGTGGAAGCGGATGGGCGAGCCGGTTTTAAGGTTATTACTTTATGCGCTGCTCGGCTTGATGGCTCCACTTGCCGTGGTCGCTGCTTTCCTTATCTCCCACCACTCCCTTGGTTCTTTCTGGTACGTGCTGCATGTGGAGCTACCGTTTTACCAGGGCCTCGAACGTATTTCCTTGGCAAAGATGCTGAAGTTGATCGCCACCGCATCGGTCGAGACTGTCGCGCTCATTGCATTAGCAATTGCGCTCATGAAACGGGACTGGTGGAACTGGGAGGGCAAGTTGCTGGTCACCGGAATTCTGTTTGGGATCGCATCCTACCTTGCCCAGGGAAAGGCATTTCCTTACCATCGCTATCCCATGCTCGCATTCCTTTTTCTATGGGCTGGCTTGCAAATCATCACTGGCCTGCGGGCCCGGCGAATGGTTCGCACGCTGGCGGTGGCCGGCGTCGGGTTTGTGGTGATCCTGGCTCCTATCTATGTGATCCGGGCTGTCCATAAGGTGTGGGATCCGAGCTATTCCAACTCCCTGGCTGCGGATTTGAATCAACTCGGCGGAGGCGCACTCTCCGGGCATGTGCAATGCATCGATACGCCGGCAGACTGCGATGCGACGCTTTACCAAATGCGCCTGGTGCAGTCCACTGGGCTGTTCTATGACTACCTGATCTTTGGATCCAGCCAGCAGCGAGTCATCCGCGACATGCGCGCAACATTTTGGCACCAGTTCCAAACGAACACTCCACAGGTGGTTGTCGTTGGCGCTGGCTTGTATCCCCATGGGCGTGGCTACGGCAAGCTCGCCTCGTGGCCCCTATTTCAGCAAGAGCTCGCCGGCCAATATGCCTTGTATGCGGATCGAAGCTTTCCTTTCGCAGAGTCTGGGATCAGAGCCTATCGGATCTATGTCGAAAAAAATCGCTGAACGGGACGAGATGGTCTATTTAGTCACCACCGTTGTTTTGATCAGTACCGTTGCCTGCTATTTCGCATGGGGGCGCAAGGGCCTGTTTTCGTTTGGCAGGGTGCAGTGGATCCTGCGCGTGCTGGTAGCGCTGCCTCTGTTGGTTTCAGGGATTGCGCACTTTACCCGCACCGCGCTGATGGCCATGATTGTTCCTCACTTCGTTCCGTACCATGCGCAGCTCGTTTTATTGAGTGGAGCATTGGAGTTGGCCGGCGCCGTTGGCCTGCTGCTGCCTGCTTTCACCCGTGCCGCCTCTGCCGGTCTTGCGCTGTTGATGATTGCGGTTTTTCCCGCCAACGTTTTTGCCGCTAACAAGTACGTTGGCGGCTTGCACATGCCCAGCGTGCCGGTTCGTTTAGCCATGCAGGTCGTTTACATCCTGCTGCTGCTTATGGCGGGGTGGGGCGTGCCGGGGCGCACAGGAAAGTCTGCGTGATAACCGGAAAAGAAGCAACAGATCCCTCCACTTTCACTCCCCATGCGAAACAACTCTGTACGGGTGCCCCACGTTCGCCCCAGCGTACGTGGGACGAAAACGAATTTCTTCGATTGCTTTCCGCCGGCTCAACCGCAATGGTTGGGCTTCGCCCATCGACTTCGGCCCACGTACGCTGGGGCGAACGTGGGGCACCCGTACAGAGTTGTTTCGCATCGGGGAGTGAAGTGGAGGGACCTGTTGCTATTTCTCGAGTACTCACGCGGTGATGGACAAGTGTTTAGTGAGCTGGGGGTATGAACTGCAGGGTGTAGGCAGTGGCGGGATCGAAGGGCTTCTGAATCACCTTCAGGTCGAGAAGTTGCTGATACATGCTGGTCCAGCGGGCCGGATCAAAGCGGCCCAGGTTATCTCCTTCGCCAGTGATGAAGTGCTGGTCCCGCAACCCCTCGTAGCTAAACTTCATCTGCGCCACACTCATCGCCGGATTTAGCTTGGCAATGGCCGCATTGACGTCGTCGGGGTGGACCAGGTAATCGCGCCAGCCACGGACCGAGGCACGCACAAATTTTCCAACTATCTCCGGATGCTGTTGCACAAACGACTGCGACGTTGCCATCACACGATATGGGTCGTAGCCCGTTTCGCTGATCAGCATGGTGCGTACCGGGAGTCCCGCCTGGTGGACAAAGAATGGTTCAGAGGTGACGAAGATCTGTTGAATGTATCCAGGATCCTGAAGAAAATTGGCCACGCTGTAGGTTGCCGGAATCTCCCGGACATTTTTGAGCTGATAACGCTTGACTAGAAATTCAAACCATGTCGATGCTCCCAGGCGGATCGCGACTGCGTGACCATCCAAATCCTGAAAGCCATGAACGGGAGAATCCTTGTGCACCATGATGGCCTGCGGATCGTGTTGCATGGTCGCGGCCACTGCTACCAGAGGTACCCCATTGCCTATGGCTTGCAGAACATGATCGGAGGAGCCCATCTCGAACTGCGCCGCGCCCACGGAAACCTCCTGATCGGAGTTGACGTAGGGACCCCCGGGAAGAATGGTTACGTCCAGGCCCTCGTCTTTGTAGTAGCCACGCAGCTGCGCGTCATAAAAGCCCCCGTGCTCCGGTTGGGGATACCAATCGGTTTGCAGGGTCACCGGCGTAAGCCCGCTCGCTGCTGGCTGCTTGTGGCAGCCCGCGAGCATCAGGCAGACGCCGAAGCAACAGACAGCCACTGTTCGCAAGGGATTCAGCATCTCTCCCCCAGGCTGGCAGCGAAGGCGAGCAGGCGGGCGTCGCTGCCTCGTGCGGCCATCAACTGCACGCCGCCCCCGGGCTTTGCCAGCACCACCGCGGGCGTACCGGCCAGGCTGGCCGGGGTGGTATAGCGCAAAATTTTCGGCCGGGTGAGTGAGTGGTCCGCCCCTTCCCGCAGGGCGCTCATCGGGGCACAGGGCAGCATCAGAAAATCATGCTGTTGCAGTAACTCATCCATCCGGTGGCGAAATGCGCCATGGCGGCGGCGCAAATCCGCAACCGTGGCCTCGGAGAGCAAAGCTCCCTGGGCCAGCCGTTCTGCGATCGGCCGCTCAAAATGCTCAAAGTTGCCACGGTGCAGCGCCGAGGCTTCATGGGCCTGGATGCCGAAGAAAATCTCCCGCGCGTCGTTCCAGAAATCAGGCTCGAAGTCATGGATGTGCGCGCCGCTCCGCCGCAGCTCTGTCTTGCAATCGCGGTAGACCTCGAGCACCGCTGGTTCACAATCATGCAGAAAAGATTCGCCCACGGCCGCGATGCTTACCTGTTGCGGCGGTGCGACCGGCTCTAACCCAAACAATGCAGCGGCCAGAGCAGGTCCATCGCGCAGGTCGCGAAACAGCCAGCCTAGGGTATCGAAGGAGACCGCCAGATGCGTGCCGCCGTCCCACATCTGAGCACCACCGAGGCCCAGCGTCGAGCGATAGCCGGCCAACCCGCAGAGAGCCGCAGGGACGCGGATGGACCCTCCGGTATCGGTTCCGATCGCGGCTATGGCTGAGCCCTCCTGGACGCTGGCGGCGCTACCGCTGGACGAACCTCCGGTGAGCAATGCCGGATCGTGGGGCTGAACGCAATTGCCGTATTCGCTGTTCTCGCCGGTGATGCCGTACGCCAGCTGATGAAGATGAGTCTTGCCCATGATCACGGCGCCGGCCTGGCGCAGCCGTGCAACCACGGTTGAGTCGGTTGCTGCGATACCGTTTTGCGCCGCATAGAAACGCGAGCCGCAGGTAGTGGGATAGCCCGCGACGTCGAAACAATCCTTGATCGCGATGGGCACTCCGAGGAGCGGCGGACGGTTTGGAAAGCGAGCGTTGAGCCCTTCTGCTTCTTCCAGCGTGCGCTGCTGGTCCATGGCCAAATACACGTTTCGGCCCGCATTGCTGTTGGCGTGCGCGAACCCTTCCTCGGCCAACGCCACCGGGCCGCGCGCAGACAAGGACGTTTGGAGTGGGGTCAAGGGGGACATCTGGGTTCACGTATACCACGCGCCCGGTGCGCAGCGAAAATGATTTAAACTGCCGCATGAACGTTGAGCAATCGGACCAAGCTCGCCTGGCATCGCTGGTCAAATTTACCGCCCGCAGCTTCCGCACCACCCGGCCGGTACCCTTCGGCGCTCTGATCGTAGACAGTCAAAGTGGAGAAACGCTCATGCGGGCGCGCAACGCGGTGGCCGTCGAAAACGATCCATCGTCCCACGCCGAGCTGCGCACCGTGCGCCTGGCATGCAAAAAACGCAAGAGTTACTCCCTCCAGGGATATACACTTTATTCCACCTGCGAACCTTGTCCCATGTGCATGGCCAATGCCTTATGGGCGGGTATCGACCGGGTGGTCTATGGGGCCACGATCGAAGATGCGAACCGGCATTGCCGCCAGATTCAGATACCGGCGGAAGAAATGGCCCGGCGCAGCGACATGCAATGCATCGTAACCGGGCCCGTCCTGCGTGAACTCTGCTACACCCTGTTTACCGACCCGCGGATGCTCGCGGCTTTTCGCACCTGGGGCACCCGTAAGGAGACTGCATGACCACGCCGCTTGAAGTGTCCCTGGCCTCCATCGTGGGCGATCCTGCGCGCGTATCGACTGTGGGCCAGGTCGTGAATCGGTTATCGCGTGACTTCTATTGGTACTCGCCGGTCCTGCGCAAGCAGCTGGATGGCAAGACGGCTGATGTGGTTGTTCATCCCCTGACGGTCACCGAAATTCAGGATGTGCTGCGCTATTGCTATGCCAACGACATTCCGGTCACGCCGCGCGGTGCTGGGACAGGGAATTACGGACAGGCTGTGCCTCTCCATGGAGGTGTACTGCTCGATCTCTCGCGCATGGATCAGATTGAGTCGATCACGGACGATGGAGTTGCGGTCGTCCAGCCAGGTGTGCGCCTGGGGGCGCTCGAAGGCGAAGCGCGCAAGCTGGGATGGGAACTGCGCTGCTATCCCTCCACCGTGGTCAAAGCCTCGGTTGGCGGCTTTCTGGGCGGCGGTTCGGGAGGCATTGGCTCCGTGACGCACGGCGGCTTGCGCGACTTTGCGACTGTGCGGGCGCTGGATGTGGTCACCATGGAAGACTCACCCCGGGTGGTCCATCACGAAGGCGAGGCCGTTCACGAGATCCTGCATGCCTGGGGCACCAATGGCATCATCACTCGTATCTGGCTGGCGCTGGCCCCGAGTGTGGAGTGGGCACAATGTGCCATCGCTTTTGATAGCTTCGACCAGGCTTTTGATTTCAGCGAACGGATCGCAAAGTCAGAGGAATGGAACAAGCGGTTGGTGACCACCTTCGAATGGCCGATTCCTTCCTTCTTCACCCCGGTGCGCACGCTTGCCCCGGAGGGCAAGGCGCTGATATTTTTCATGATCGCTGAGGACCAGCGGCCAAGGCTCGAGCAGGCCGCTCGCGAGGCCGGCGGGGTGGTGACGTTTTCCGCCCGTTACACGGGTTTACGTTCTCTACCTCTGCTCTCTGACTACACCTGGAATCACACCACGTTGTGGGCGATGAAGTTTGATCCTGAGTACACCTATCTGCAGTGCGGCTTCGATGCGGTGGCGGCGCGCAGCCAGTTTGCCCGTCTCAAGCAGCGCTTTGTTGACGAGTTTTTGTTGCACATTGAGTTTATGAAGAATGGGCACGGCGTGGTGGTGCCAGGATCCATTCCCGTAGTCCGCTTCAGCACCGAAGAACGCTTGAACGAGATGATCGACTACTGCCGCGAGATTGGGGTGACCGTGGCCAACCCGCACGTGAACAACGTTGAGGGGGGAGGCCGATACCGCAGCGACAACGTGCAACTGCTGGCGAAATACAAGTACGACAGCAAGGGCCTGTTGAATCCGGGAAAGATGGTCACCTTCGAGCGGCACTCCGTCGGAGCGCCTCTATCGTGAAGAACTGGATTCCGGATAACCGTAACTTCGCGTATCTCACCTGGAAGCAGGTAGACGCTCTTGCTCGAGACACAACGGTGCTGGTGTTGCCCACGGCGGCCATTGAGCAGCATGGGCCGCATCTTCCGCTGGCCACCGACACCCTCATCAATAGCATCCTTCTGGGCGCTGCAATGGTGCGGCTGCCGCAGGAAGTATCCGTCTATGCGCTGCCTGCGGTGTGCTACGGCAAGAGCAACGAGCATATCGGTTTTCCGGGAACGCTTTCGGTATCCGCTTCGACCTTCATGGCTGTGGTACGCGATCTTGGTTCCAGTATTGCTGCTTCCGGCTTCAAGAGGCTGGTGCTCTACAACACCCATGGGGGCAACTCGTCCCTGGTCGACGTGATGGCGCGCGATCTGCGAGCGGAGTTTGGGCTGCGCGTTTTTTCGCTGTTCGGCTCCGGCGGCGCTGCATTCACCGGGCTGGGCGAGCAAGAGCGTACGTACGGCTTTCACGCCGGCGAAGTCGAGACTTCATTTCTGATGAGCGCCGTTCCGGAGCTGGTACACACCAGCAAGTACACGGTGAACTACATCGCGGATGTGACTAAGCCTGAGCTGTTGCGCCCGGAAAATGCACCGGCAACGTTTGCCTGGCTCACTCGGGATATAGCGCCCAGCGGAGTGATGGGCGATCCCCATCCGGCCAGTGCGGAGAAGGGAACGCTCTGGATTGAAGAAGCGGCGAACAGGCTCGCGGCTGCACTGACTGCGATGGCCGCGTACGAGAACTGGCATACGCCCTGAATGGATATCGGCAGATGGGCACGATGATGGATTGCGGCTCGGGCGTTCGACTGCAACGCGCACAGCAGTTCATTCTGCCGGACGGCGTCGTGCTGGTCTCCGATCATTATTACCCTCCTGGGCCAGGGCCGCACCCTACCTTACTGATGCGTCAACCCTATGGCAGGGATATCGCCTCGACGGTGGTGTATGCGCACCCGGTCTGGTTTGCCGCCCACGGTTACAACGTCGTGATCCAGGATGTGCGGGGACGAGGCGATTCCGAAGGCGAGTTTTATCCCTTTCGTAACGAAGGCCGCGATGGCGCAGAAACCATCCGCTGGCTGCGGACGCGGAGTGAATCAAACGGCAGTGTAGGGATGTATGGGTTTTCTTATCAGGGAATGACCCAGCTGCTGGCGGCGGCCGAACAGCCGGAAGGACTCGTCTGCATCGCGCCGGCGCAGACTGCGTGCGATCTCTATCACGGCTGGTTCTATCACCAGGGCGCGCTGCGGTTGGCCTCCAGCCTTGGTTGGGGCTTGCAGATGATGAAGGCGGATGCCCGGCGGCGCAAACTACGTGAGGCCAGCGATGGCCTGGAGAAGGCATGGAGCGATCTGCGCAGCCAGCCGCTGGTTACGCCCTATGGATTGCATCCTCAGTTGCAGCATGAAGGAATGCCTGCCTACGTGCAGGATTGGTTCACCCATCCTTTGCCCGGACCATACTGGTCGGCCCTGGATGTAAGCGAATCGCTGAAGCAGATTAAGGTGCCCGCCTTGCACCTCTCAGGCTGGTTCGATACCTACCTGTCGGGGAGTGTGGCCGGCTTTCTTGCTTTGGCCGCGCAGGCGCAAAACCAATACCTGGTTGCCGGTCCCTGGGTCCACATTCCGTGGGGCGAACTGATCGCAGGGCAGAACCTCGGTCCCGAAGCACTGCTCGATACTGATTCGCTGCTGCTGCGTTGGCTCAATCACTGGCTCAAGCAGAGTGGCGAGTTCGATCGGGAGCCGCGCATCCGTCACTTTGCGTTGGGCGTCAATCGCTGGTTCGAGACAGACAGCTTTCCCCAGGAGACCCTGGCTCTCTATCTGCATAGCGGAGGCCGCGCCGACTCGCGCAAAGGGGATGGTGCACTTTCGACTGCAGTTCCTGGCTCCCCTGACTCTGATGCCCCGCGCGATGTGTTTGTCTATGATCCTGAAGTCCCGGTGGCTGCTCCTGGTATCGGTCCGGCCGACCAGGCGCAGCTCGAAACCGGTAACAATCTGCTGGTCTATACCAGCGCTCCATTGGAGGAGCCAATGCATGTGCTGGGATCGCCGCAACTCACGCTCTACTGTGTGACGTCCGCTGCGCATGCCGATTTCACCGGCAAGCTAATGAGACTGCGTCCCAGCGGGCAAGCCGAGTTTGTTTGCATTGGCATCGCACGCTCTTCCTATCTCTTCCGCGACTCCCGGTACCGTGCGGACTCCATCCAGCGCTGGGAATTTTCCCTTGAGCCTACCTCCTGTGTCTTTGCCGCCGGCGATGCGATTCGCCTGGAGGTGGCCAGCAGCGCCTTCCCGTTGTACGACCGGAATCCATCGACCGAGGCCCAGCCCTGGCTTGCGGATTCCTGGAACTGGCAGCGCTCGACCCAGATGGTGTTGCATGATGCGGAGCATCCCTCGCGCCTGGAACTGCCCGTATGCTGACGCTTTCCAACGTAAGCAAACGCTATGGCAGCAGCCCACCGGTGCTGGAGCAAATCGATCTCGTCATCGACCAAGGCGAATTTGTCAGCCTGATCGGTCCTTCCGGCTGTGGCAAGTCCACTCTGCTCAAACTCATCTCCGGTCTCACCAGCCCTGGTTCCGGCAGCATTCTCGTCGACGGCAAAACGCCGGTGAATGCGCGCAAGACCATCTCTTATATCTTTCAGGATGCCACCCTGTTGCCATGGCGCACGGTCAGCAGGAATGTCGGGTTGGGCCTGGAGCTGGAGCACGTAAGCCGTGAAAGCAGGAAACAAAAAGTAGACTCGCTGATCGAGCTGGTGGGCCTTTCCCACGTGGCGCGGGCGTATCCACGTCAGCTATCGGGCGGGATGAAGATGCGTGTCTCGGTAGCGCGCGCGCTGGCCACCGCACCCCACCTGCTGCTGATGGATGAACCCTTTGGTGCGCTGGATGAGATGACCCGCGATCGTCTCAACGAGGAATTGCTCCGGCTCCGTGCGGAACAGCATTGGACGGCTGTCTTCGTCACCCATTCTGTCGCCGAAGCGGTCTTCCTTTCCACGCGCATTATTGTTCTGGCCCCATCGCCGGGACGAATCGCCGAGGAAATCACGATTCCGCTGCCTTTTCCGCGAACCAGCGTCACCCGCGAAAGCGAGCAGTTCGAGTCGTTCGTGACTGAGGTTTCGAGAGCTCTTCGCGGAGTCCATAGCGCATGAAGAAGTACGCCATCACCCTGCTGAATGCGCTCGCTGTCTTCGCCGGGCTGCTGCTGTTGTGGCAGGGGCTCGACCTGCTGTTGCATCTGCCTGCTTACATGCTGCCTACGCCGCTGGCGGTTGGCAGAGCGGTAGTCACCCGTTTCCCATCGCTGGTGACATCGCTGGCCATTACCTCAGAGGAGGCGGCAGGCGGCCTGGCGGCAAGTATCGTTGTGGGTTTGCTGATCGCTTTGATCTTTGCGCAATTCCGCTGGATGCGGCGCATGTTCTACCCCTACACCATCCTGCTGCAGACTGTGCCCATCCTGGCCGTGGCTCCGCTGATCCTCATGTGGGTGGGTCCGGGCACCTTGTCGGTTACGGTGGTCGCCTTCATCATCTGCCTGGCGCCGATCATTGCCAACGCCACCCAGGGGCTCATTAGCGTGGAGCCGAATCTGGTCCATCTGTTCCTCATGCACAATGCTTCGCGGCTGCAGATCCTTACCCGGCTTCGTCTGCCGCATGCCGTGCCTGGGTTGTTCGTCGGTATCCGCATTGCGGCGGGTATCTCCGTGATCGGTGCGATTACTGGTGAACTGTTTGCCGGTTCCAGCCGGGTGGGCGAAGGCGGTCTGGGCTATTCCATTTTGTACGCCAGCGCCCAGCTGCAAACGGACTATCTTTTTGCCCTGGTTCTCGCCGCCACCGTGCTGGGCTTTGCCTTCTTCTTCGCGGTCATGTTTTTGGAATGGTATTTCCTGCACGACTGGCATGAATCGGCGCGCACAATGACGGAAGAATAGGAGACTTGAGCTATGCTTCGTCTGGAAACTGAAACCGGGTGGTGGTTGGTGACCCATGTCGACCATGCCCACCTGGCCGGAGCCTTCGCCGAAAAATGGGGGAACGAGCTGTTCCTCACGCCTGAACCCCGGGAGCGGGTCTTGCGCGGCATTCACGTTCACGACGACGGGTGGGCTGCGCGCGATCAACAGCCCCAGATAACTCGGCAGGGAAAGCCAAGCGCATTTTCTGTGGAACTGGTGGGAAAATATTCGGCCTTTGAGGAAATAGATCTTGCCGACTATCTCGCGGTGCGCGAGCGTGCTGTCCGCATGGTCGCTGAAGCGGATGCGTACGCCGCTCTGCTGGTATCCATGCACACCTACAACCTGCTTACCGCTCGTGCGGATCGCAGCACCATTCAACCGGAGCAGCTTCCGCTGCTCGATGCGTTCCTCACTCGCCAGCTGGAGTTCCAGCAGCAATTGCAAGATCGGCTCGCTACGGAAAGAACATCCATAGCATTGGTGGAAGATCATTTTCGCCTGCTGCAGGCAATGGACAACCTGTCGCTGTTGAGTTGTGTCGACTTTCAAAACCCTGCAAGTTTGCTGCATGCTCTGTCTGTGCGCGATGGCGGGGAAACGCCGGTTCAGGTTCAATCTTTAGGGGAGCGCCACTTTCGGCTTGCTCCCTATCCCTTTGTCGCTTCGCCCCTGGTGTTTAACCTGCCCGCGCGCCATGTAGAGGGCAAACTATTTTCGAGCGCAGAGGATCTTCAATCAAAATTTCACCAGGCGGCACCGGCCTCATTGCCGGTCACGATTACACGTTAGTCCAGGGAGAGAAAGTGAATCCAACCAAGCGCTGTTTCTTAGTAGCCACCCTGCTATTTTCCTCGCTCGGCATGGCGCAGCAAACTTCTATCAGGCAACTCGTGGAGCGTCAGGCTCGAGCCTGGGAGAAGCAGGATTTCACCCTCGCTGCGTCTGACTGGCTCCCCACCGCGGTATTGATCTCACCGGAAGGAAACACGCCTGCCGGCGAAATGCCGGCTTCGATGAAGGACTACTTCAAAGACTTCAGCGATTTGCACGTCACCATCAAGAATGTTTTCGCTTCGACTGACGGCAAAAAAGTTGGCATAGAGTGGGATTGGGCCGTAACCCGGAAAAAAGATGGCAAACGCGGGACCTCGCATGACGCCATCATCGTCGACCTAGTCGAAGGAAAGATCGCTTCCTGGCGCGAATACTACGATCCCGCCAGTTCGGTCGAAGGCAAGCCGTAGACACCGCCCATGTCGTGCGGACTAATGTTGAGTGGGTGGCCCAGGTCTCGCTTTTGAGACCTGGGTGTTTCGGTAGGACCGATTTCCCAGGAGAAACCCAGGTCTCAAGAGCGAGACCTGGGCCACCCACTTACCCACTCACAATCGGAGGTTGCAGCTTGCCGCAGCGAGGGATCTGGGATCTTCCTGAACAAACAAAAGAGCCGGATGGCTGACCACGCCACCCGGCTCTCACTTAACATTGAGCCGATTAGAACGTTAGCTGCAGCGACATCTGGATCTGCCGTGAGGCGCCAATGGCGTGGGTTACGTAGCCAAGGCCGGCCGGGCAGTTGTAAAAGCCTTGGGTGGTCGGGACCCCTTCAGAGTTGCATCCAGTCGGTAACGCGGTCTGTCCTGGGGTCGGGAATTGGTTGAAATATTGATTCTGAAATACCTCATTGCCGGGAATGTCGAAGCTGGTGGTGTTGGTCAGGTTGTACACGTCGAAGGTGTACTTAAGGTTGTAGCGTTCAGTGATGTTGGTCATTTTGACCAGCGAGATATCTGCCCGTTTTTGCGATGCCTGGCGGAAGATGTTGCGCTGACCGGTAGTGAAGCTTGTTTCCACGGTATCTCCCGCGGGTACGGCGGAAGCCAGAGGGCTGGACGAGGTGACCAGGGGAACCGTGAAACATGCGGGGTTGAGCGCCGGTGCGTTGTTGACCGTGAAGGCTCCGGAGTGCCCGGTCTCAGCCTTCTTGGGCGAACAAGCGGCATAGTTCAGAGGCACGATGGGATTGGTGATGCCGTCATAGACACTGTAATAGAGGCTGCCGACGGCGCCGCTAAAGTCGACTACGCTAAACGGTTGTCCGCCCTGTAAAATGGTAAGTCCGACCAGCGACCACCCATCCGTGAGGCGGCCCACCAGCGTGGATTTACCGTAGAAATCGGGCAGGCGGTAGACATAGTTGAAGTTGAAGACATGGGTGCGATCGAAGTCAGAAGAGGCGTAGCCGTCGCGGAGATTGAGCGGGTTATTGCCGTTATAAAACAGGCCCAGTGCGCTCTGCTCGTCCAGGGCGTGGGAGTAAGTGTAGGAGGCGCCCACCTGCAACCCGTGGCTCATGCGCTTCTCCACGTGGACCTGAAAGGCATTGTAGGCGGAAACGCCGGCCGCTTTGTAAGTGATGGATTCAGCCGCGTATCCAGTGTAAGGAACACGAAGGTCGATGTTGCCGCCTTCATAGTTAACCAGCGCGCTGGTACCGTCGCCCAGGGTAATGGGGACGTAATTTATCGATGGCGTGTAACCGTAGGAGTAGTTTTGCGAGTGGACTGGACTCGTCGGTGAGGCGATGTTGGGCTGGTTGAACGGGACCGGGACCACCTGATGGCGGCCCAGGTTGCCAACGTAGCCGAAATCAAAAGCCAGATCGTTGCGCGGCTGCCACTGCAGGTCGAGGGTGTAGTTAATCGAGTAAGGCAATTTGTTGGTGCGGTCGTAGACGCCAAGGGAAACGGGCGCAGCTCCGTTGGTGATGGCGGTCGCGTTGGGAAGATAGGCCGCGAAATCCGATGCCTTGGGGTTGGTAGGCGCCGGACTCTGGACATTGGTGTAAGGGAATTCGAGCGAGCCTGTCGTGCCCCCGCCGCAGACCGGGATGTAACCGTCGTAAAGGTCCGCAGTCTCCGGGCAGGTTTGGGTGGTGACGAAGGGAACCTGCTGATTGACGCCGAACGGTCCTCCGGTCACCAGGCCGATGGCATAGCCAGGCGAAAAGTAGCTGAAGAGCTCTCCGCGGTCGTAGTACAGGCCCATGCCGGTGCGGACAACGACTTTGTTGTTAAACCTGGTTGGCTCCCACGCCGCGCCGATACGCGGTGCGATGCCCCACTGGCGACCGGTAAGCGTTGTGTTGCTGACGCCGCTGGTTCCATTTTTATTATTCCCAGCAATGATGAAGCCGCTCTGGGATGGCCCCAGGCTTCCGGCAGACTCGCCGGTTGGTAGTGGACCGGTCGCCGAGACGTACGAGTAAAGGGAAGGATCGAAGTTGAAGATGTTTCCGTACTTCTCGGTCAGTCCGCCGTCCCAGTCGTAGCGGAGGCCGGCGGTAAGCGTAAGGTTCGGCTTTATCTGGAACTTATCCTGCACGTAGAGCCCAAGCTGGTTGGCCCGGTAGTAGCGGTTAGCGTTGCCCTGCATGAAAGTGGTGACGTTATAGTCGTCGTTGGGGGTGACGATTCCCTGGAAGAACTGGCCAAGGTCCGGGCTGGCCACGCCGCTGCCGATGCCGGTGCGGCGATCCCTGATGTTGAGCTGGGTGAAGCTATAACTGCCGCCGAAGCCTATGCTGTGTTTTCCATGTATCCAGATGGCGTTTCCGGATGGCTGCAGGCGGTTCTGGAAGACGCCGGTGAACGATCCCTGTGCGCCGGCTCCCGGACCGATATTAAGGCTGTCGCTGTATCCCGGCACCTTCATGTCGCCAAGCACATGGATGATGGTAATGCCAGGGAAGTAATTCGACCCGAAGGTGTCTATGGAGGCATCCGGGTAGCTTCCCCCAGGGATGTCCTGGGGCCCAAAGGCCTGCCCATTGGTGTTGTACAGCTTCTCCCGCAAGAAGCCCAATGTCTGTTGCGTGCTGAGATTGGACCCGATCAGGTAGGTGTTGTTGATGGAAAAGACCTGTGAGCCGGCGTCGAGGTGTTGAGTGAACCCGGGAACGTTGGAGTAGCCGTAAGGCGCGAGCGTGGGGTCGTGCTGGTAGTAATACTTAAGCGCCAGGGTGTCTTTGCTGGTGGCGTTGTAATCGAGGTTGGCGACCGCCTGGTCGCCGATGAAGGTGGCCGTTCCGGGAATAAAAGCGTTCCACAGAAGAGATGGGTTCAGATTTGCGGAGAGCTGCGGGTTGTCATTGGGGATGAGCCATTTACCCGGTTCGCCCTTAAGCGCAGGAGAATTGAATAAGGCGAGGGCCACTGGATCGATGGCGCCAGGCACCGCTCCTGAGCCAAAGGCGGTGGAGGCATTGGTGATCGCGGCCAAAGCCTGAGGGCTGCGATCGTCCGTCAGGCCGACCGGCACGTCCAGGAAGGAGTCGCCGATCTCGGCATCGCTCACATGCAGGTGCTGGTAGGCCACGAAGCCGAAGAGCTTGTCTTTGATGATGGGGCCGCCGACCGTCCCGCCCAAAGTGTAGCGGTGTAGCTGCGGATTCTTGTCGCTTTTCGGTATGGCTTGATCCTGGTTGAAGAAGAAGGGGTCGGCATTGAGCCAGTTGGTGCCGCGATGCAGATAAAGGTTTCCGTGATAATCGTTGGTACCGGAAGAGGTGCTGAGGTCGATGTGTGCGCCGCTGGTTGCGCCTTGTTGTGCGTCATACATCGATGCGTTGACGCGCACTTCCTGGATGGTTTCAGGGGCCGGACTCGGCAGTGCATTGCCGATGGAAAGATAGACAGAAGCGCTGGACTGAATCACACCGCCCCCGCCGGAATTGCCCACGCCGGTACTGGGGCCCACGCGCGCGGAGGCCACTTGGCTGGTGCTTTTGCCGTTGAACAGATTGCTGCCGTCGACCCCATTCAGCAGGAAGCTGTTGCTGGTGTCGCGCTCACCGTTGGCCCAGATGGGCGCGTTGCCCAGGCCGGAGTTGACTCCAGTGCCGCCAGGCAGTTCGGCGTTGACCCCGGGGGAGAGAATGGCGACACCGGTAAAGCTGCCGGTGGGCAGCGGGATGGCTTCGATCTGTGCTCTGTCAAGAACGTACCCATTCGTCGTGTCGACCGCGTTCAGCAGCGGATTGACATCGACCTCAACCGTGTCTGCCACCGTGCCCACTTTCAGCTGGGCCTGGAGCGAGACCGTGCGGTCGGCTTGCACCAGGATGCCCGGATAGCGCTCGGACGAAAAGCCATCTTTGGTAAATGAAATGGTGTATTTGCCCAGTGGCAGATCGTTGAGGTTGTAGACTCCCTGCGCGTTGCTGCGAGTGCTGCGCTCCAGCTTCGTATCTTCCGATGTGGCTTTGATCTCAGCATCGGGGACGGCGCTGCCGGAAGGGTCGATCACCGTTCCAGTGATTCCGCCCAAAGTTTGTTGGGCCTGCATTGCCAATGGCTGAAACAGGACGAGTGAGAACAGTACCGCGAATGACGATAGGAACTTTCTGTAATTCAGATACATCTCGGATATGCCTCGCGTGACAGAGAGAAGCTGGGACCGGACTCTTGATTTTTGTTTATGCGACTACGCGGTCGGTGCAACCAGAAAGGTCACGACAGGGTGACAGCCCAAAAAACTCCACCGGGGAAGAGGATCTGCGTTGCTAGAGCATAGCCCAAAGTCGATGGCGGAGCCAAGCAAAATGCGCTTAGACGTAACCATGACTTCTGTACCGTGCATGGTGCACTCAGGCCAGCATGGACACGTGCGCGAAAACGATGCGCCATCCTTCGGGAAGGCGAGCCCAGGTTTGGCTTTGCCGGCCGCGTGTGACTTGGCCCGCAACTTCCCGCTCGAAGGCTACCGTGATGCTGGCAAAGTCCTTACCGAACGTGACCATCTCCAGCCGCTGGATGGTCCGCGCCAGGTTGGCCGGAGAACGGCCTTTGCGAAACGCCTCGATCTCCTCGATTCCGTACAGGCTTTCGCTGGGGCCAAAGCGCGCCACATAAGGGGAGGCCCAGAACATGCCGATCAGGGTACTGACGTCGTTCGAAACCAGGGCCTGCTCGTAACGCGGATACAGTGCGCGCAGTTCGGCCAGGGTGGCGGGGTCATTGATAAGCATGGCGCTCAAAATATCTTCCGCGTGGGCAGCACGCATTTGGGCATGGCGGCGCTGACCGTGATCATGGGCTCGTTCACCACCTGGCTTATGCGCAGTTTCATCGCCACGCTGCATAGCAAGTAGGCATGGACGGGGGCAAACGACCACTTGGCGATCAGCAGTTCCACCATGCGCTCGGTCGCTCGACGGGCGGCCTGCATTGCGTCGGGAGCAGACTCGACCACGATCCACGCGTCCGCGGGTGCATCCGGGTTGCGTGATTCGGCCGACTCAAGAAACGGTCCGGACAATGGTTGGTGCCGGTGCACGCGAAAACGCAGAGTCACTTCTGCCGGGCACTCGATGCCGTTAATGCAGACCTCGCCATCGCCCTGGGCGGCGTGCGCGTCCCCGGCAGAAAAGAGCGCTCCGGGGTTCAGCACCGGCAGGTAAAGCGTGGCTCCGGCGCATAGCTCGCGCACGTCCATGTTGCCTCCGAAGGGCCCCGGGGGGCGGGTTCGAAATTCGCCGTCTTCTGCCGGAGCAACGCCCATCACTCCACAAAAAGGACGTAGCGGCACCACCGCCGTTCCTAGCGAACGGCTTACCTCGGGATCCAGTGCCCAGTGGAACAGATACGGATCGCGAAACTGATCCTTCAGGAAACCGAGCCCGGGGATCACGCTCGACCAGCCCCAGCCCAGGTGCTCCACTTCCAGGATTTCGATCTCCAGCACGTCGCCGGGCTCGGCGCCATCGATCCGGATAGGGCCGGTCAGGGCATGAATCCGATTGCGGTCGATGGCCAGAAAATCCTCCACGCTGGAGCTCGGTGTGACCTGACCGCCACTGGCGTCGAGGCAGCTCATGTGTACGGTGTCTCCGGAGGAGACCGTCAGCCGTGGTTCCAGTGCGCGGTTCCAGCGCGAATGAGTGGGTTCAGCAGTCAACCGGTGTTCGGCCATGGTCCCTCCACTTCGGTCGGGATGACAATTCAAACTGCTACCATCATCTGCAGCTCAACCAGCGCATTGCGCGGCAACGCGCTCACGCCGACGGCAGCACGCACGTGGCGGCCCGGCTCGCCGAATACTTCCAGCAACAAATCGGAAGCCCCGTTGATGACTGCGGGAGAATCGGGAAATCCCGCAACCGCGTTGACGTAGCCGTTGACGCTGACAACCTGCTGTATCTTGTCGAGGGATCCGAGCGCATGCTTGAGCACGGAGAGTTGGGTCAAGGCGCATGCGCGAGCGGCTGCATATCCTTCGTCAACGCTGCGATCAGCGCCCGCCGTTCCGGTGATGACTCCTCCGTTGCCGGTAGAGATCACGCCCGATAGATAGAGCAGATTTCCTACCGCTTTGGCGGATTGATAATTGCCACCGGGGGCGGGTGGTTGCGGGAGAACAATCCCCAGTTCCAGCAGTCGTTTTTCAGCACTCATGTGTTCGTAATCTATATCACTTGTTAGTATGTGCCAATGAAACCAGTGATTGCCGCTCTCCTTGCCGCCGGCACGTTATTGTTTGCTGTGCCAACGCATAGTCGGCAGGCTCCGACTGACCTCGAGGTGGGGACAGGGCAATTCATCTCCTACCAGGAGCTGCTTCGTTTCCCCCAGGTCAGCTTCACTACCTCCGGCGACTCTAATTTCCCTGCGCCCGCGCGGATCAGTGGCGTCTCGCTGGATGAATTGCGGCGTTCGTTGGATCCGAAAGAAGACATGGTGGTGGCGATATGCGCGGACGGCTATCGCAGCAACTACCCCGCCCGTTATCTGGCGGCGCATCATCCTGTGTTGGTGTTGACGGTGGATGGCAAAGCGCAGGATGGCTGGCCGAAAACGCACGACGGTGGCGAGCTCGGTCCTTACCTGGTCTCGAACCCGGATTTTGCTCCATCGTTCAAAGTGCTTGCGCACAGCGACGAGGCGCAGATTCCTTTTAGGGTCGTACGGCTCGCGTTCCGCGACCAGCGCGAGGTCTTCGGAGCGATCGCGCCGCAGGGCAGCTTCGCTCCCGGTTCGCCGGTGATGGACGGGTATGCGATCGCGCAGCAGAACTGTTTTCGCTGTCACAACCAGGGCGCTGAGGGCGGCCAGATGGCCTCTATCCCGTGGCCTGTGCTGGGCGCTATGGCTAAGACGAGCCCCGAATTCTTTGCCCGGTATGTTCGCAATCCGCAGGCGCTCAATCCGCAAAGCAAAATGGCCGGCAGCCCTGAATATGACGACCAGACGATTGCTGCTCTTCAGGCCTATTTTTCTACTTTTGCTGCAGGAGGACAATGATGACGATTCGTCTCTCAAAGGCGTTTTTGCTGTTTGCGCTTGGTTTTTATTACGCCCTGGTGGTGTTTAACAACACCAACGATTACCACTCCAACCTGACGTTTGTGCGCCATGTCTTGCTGATGGACACGACCTATCCCGGCAACCATGGCATGTGGCGCGCGATCCACTCACCTGCGATTCCCCTGCTGTTTTTTGTGTCGATTGTTTGCTGGGAGACGTTGACTGGCGTTCTATTGTGGGTGGCTGGATTTCGCCTGATTACTAATTTGCGAACAAGCGCAGCCGGGTTTAATAGCGCCAAAAAACTGGGAGTGGTGGCGCTTACGCTCAGCATGCTCATGTGGCTGGTTGCGTTTCTGAGTGTCGGCAATGAGTGGTTTTTGATGTGGCAATCGAAGGAGTGGACCGGAGAAGTGGCTGCGCAGCACATGTTTGCGGTTGTAGGGATGCTTTTGCTTTACCTGGTGATGCCAGATGTAGAAGGCCAGGCATAGCGCCCTGGTAATCCACTCTTCCACCCACCCCAACTCTGAATGGGAAGTGTCCTGGTAATTCACTCTTTCCCTCACATCAACTCTGGACGGGAAGTGTCCTGGTAATTCACTCTTCCCCTCACATCAACTCTGAATGGGAAGTGTCCTGGTAATCCACTCTTTCATTCACACCAACTCTGGACGGGAAGTGTCCTGGTAATTCACTCTTTCATTCACACCAACTCTGGACGGGAAGTGTCCTGGTAATTCACTCTTCCCCTCACATCAACTCTTCACGGGTGCCCCATGTTCGCATCAGCGTACGTGGGCCGAAAAAGACGGGGCGAAGCCCCACCAATGCTTTTTGCCTACCCCATCCGCGAGAAAAAGCAATCGAAAAAAATCGTTTTCGTCCCACGTACGCTGGTGCGAACGTGGGGCACCCGTGAAGAGCTGCTGTTGAGGAACCACCTTTTCCCACGCCACTCTGTCCGGGTTCAGCTCTCCAGCATGGACAACTTTGCCAGAGTGGAAGCCAACACCTTGACCCCGTTCTCGATCTCTTGCGGAGCGGAATATTCGTCCGGGCGATGACTCACTCCGCCTCGGCACGGGATAAACACCATCCCTACCGGAGCAATCCGGGCCATGAACAACGAGTCGTGATAGGCGCGGCTGACCATCTTCTTGTAGGCCAGCCCGTTTTCCGTCGCAGCCTTCACCACGGCCTCAATGATGCGGGGTGAACAAGTAGCGGGCGCATCGGCGTTGATGGGCGTAACCCGCACCTGGACGTTCCGCTTAGCGGCCACTCCAGTGCAGGCCTGCTCGATTACCCGCAGCACCCCATTCCTGCGTTGCTCGTCGGTGTCACGGATATCGACTTCCATATCCACTCGGCTGGGAATACTGTTCACTGCTCCGGGAAAGATGTGACACTTGCCCACGGTACCGCAGGTGTCGATGGAGCCGGTGGCCAGCGCGCTTTGCTCAACCGCGAGCACAATCTCCGCGGCGGCGCAAAAAGCATCTTTGCGGTCAGGCATCAACACCCCACCGGCATGGCCGCCTTCGCCTTCTACCGTGATGCGCAAGGCAGCCGGCGCGGCGATGCTGGTCACGATGCCTGCAGCCAAACCCTCTTTCTCCAGCAGCGGTCCCTGCTCGATATGCAGTTCGACGAATCCAGCATAATAGCCATCCGGCAGGCGCACCTGATCGAGAGAACCATCAAAGCCGGCAGCCGTGCGCAGTTGGGCCAGCGTGTTGCCCTCCGCATCCTTCAGTTGCGTGTCCGCGGATGAATCGAGATCGCCGCTCAGCATCCGGCTACCCAGGCATCCCAGGCCGAAGCGCGTGGGCTCCTCCGCGGTAAAGAGCAACAGCTCGATCGATCGCAGGGGCGCAAAGCCACTCTGCTGCAATGCGCGAATTGCCTCCAGGCCGCCCAGCACACCCACCGTGCCATCGAATTTACCGGAGTGGGGAATGGCGTCGATGTGAGACCCGGTGCCGATGGCCGCCAACTCCGGCCGGCCACCCGTCCAGCGGGCGAACATGTTGCCCACCGCGTCTTCGCGCACCGCCAATCCGGCCGCGCGGCATTGAGACTTGAGCCACACCCGCGCCGTCTGGTCTGCTTTGGCAAACACCAAACGGGATATACCAGGTGGTGTGTCGTCGCTAATAGACGCCAGCGTTTCAAGCTCAGACAGCAGCCGGTCGCGATCAATGTGCATGGGGATGACGATTCCAGTCTTTGTAGATCAGATACTTTGCCGGGGACTTGCCCAGGGCGCCGAACCACTGCGGGCAGTACGGCGCCATCCAGATAAAGTCTCCCCTCTGCACCGGATACCAGCTGTTCCCCAGCCGATAGATGCCACCACCTTCAAGCATCAGCAGCCCGTGCTCCATCACGTGGATTTCGACCATGGAAAGTGCCGCGCCGGGCTGGTAAGTCATGGTGTTCACCGCGTAGTCCAGGCCGGGCAGGGTGGGCAATAACTGCTTCACCTGTAGATCGGCGTCACCAGCCAAAGGCTGTGAGACTACTTCGGCCTCGTTTCCAAAATAGGCGGGCGCCGGGGCCTCATGCAGCAGCGATAGGGCGGGCTTCTCAATCACCGCCACGCGGCTTTTTCCCGAGGACTTCACGCTATGTTGCCGGTTGGCGGGCACGTGGCCATATTCGCCCGGACCAAGCTGGCGCGTTTGACCATCGAGGGTCACCGATATGCCGCCTTCGAGCACGTAAAGAAAACGTTGGCCGTAGGCCGTTCCCAGCCAGCCCCCAGGCTCGAACTCCGCCGTGTACTGGGTAAACGCGGCTCCCATGGCAGGTGCCGCGTGCACGATAACGGTTACAGAATCAAACCCGGGCAGCGGAATCCCTACAAAAGTATCTGGAGTCTGCAGCAGATGGGTGAGTTGGCGATCGCTTCGGGTATGTCCCAGGTTATGCATGGGGAATGCTCTGTTCCTTCGAGATGTAACGCAAGAGCGCGATACCGGCGGCTAGTGCATTCTCTACATCCTGGGGACGGACCGATTCCTCAGGATGATGGCTAATGCCTCCGGGACTGCGCAGAAAAATCATGGTTGCCGGAACCCGCTCGGCCATAATCATGGCGTCATGGCCGGCTCCGCTCACCATAGCAAGCGGTGTTATCCCTAAGCCGCGAATGGCATCGGAAGCCATCGTACACATGGCTGCATCCATGGCCACTGCGGGCTGGTCCATCAGCATGCTACTGGCAACCGTGAGGCCGCGTCGCGTGGCGATCGCCTCTGCTTTGGCGAGCAGGCTGTGCACCGCCCGCTGACGAATGGCGTCGTCTGCGTGGCGCACATCGAGGCTGGCGCGCAGCTGCCCGGCAACTATATTCCCAGCCCCTGGGTGAGTGCGAAGATCGCCCACCGTAGCCACCAGGCCTGGCGTATCCAACCCCATTCGTTCCACCGCGCACACCCATTCCGCCGCGCCGGCCACCGCATCGTTGCGCAGCCGCATCGGGGTGGTGCCGGCGTGACTGGCCCGGCCGGTAAAAGTGATTTCCGCCCGGTTCTGGCCGGCAATCGCCTGCACGACCCCGAGGGAGAGGTCCTCGCTTTCCAGCAGGAGGCCCTGTTCGATGTGGAACTCCAGGAAGCCCATCACGTCATCACTCGCCCGGCAGGATGGTATCTGCCGCGGATCCAATCCGAAAGATGTTAAGGCGGCAGCGAGCGAGATTCCGTCGTCATCCTGGAGGGTGAGCAGTTCAGGATCCAGGCGCCCAACCAGCGCCCGGCTGCCGATGAAAGGAAAGCGATAGCGCACACCTTCTTCTTCGGAGAACCCGGCGAGTTCAATCGAAAACGGCAACTGTTCTCCATTCAGGGCCTCAACCAGCGCCAGCCCCAACATCACGCCCAGAATGCCATCGAAGGCGCCACTGTTGGGAACGGTGTCAAGATGGGAGCCGA
>Ga0302325_10001843_pt1 | contig 53085 bp, 43 predicted proteins | sample Palsa_T0_2_FD_201948 | JGI IMG/M metagenome (GOLD analysis project Ga0302325, IMG submission 201948) | Peat permafrost microbial communities from Stordalen Mire near Abisko, Sweden - Palsa_T0_2 | ecosystem: Environmental > Terrestrial > Soil > Palsa > Peat permafrost | place: Sweden: Abisko...
AGCCGATCCAGCGAGCCCCGCACTTGCGCGACGCCACCTTCTACGCCAGCACGCTCCTCGAGCTGCACAAGCTGTCGCCCGGCCCCGAACGGGTCGCGTCGTGGCGCCAGTCGATGGCCGCCCTCGCCCAGGCCACCGCCGAGGACGGCCCGGGACCGCTGGAGGGCTTTCACCCGGAGGCGCTGCTCGCGGGGGTGCGCGCGGCGTTGCAGTCCGGGCTGGTGGACGATCTCGACTGGCTGGCGCCCGCCGCCGCCGGCTCCGCGCTCTACGAGCTGGCCTCGGCGCTGCCCGTCGGCACCGAGCAGCGCGAGCTCGGACGGCGTGTCCTCGCCCGCCTGGTCGCTGCGGACGCGCCCACCTTCGTGGCCATCGCGCGGCGGATGGCGCTCGGCGGCGGCAAGGGCCTGGGGAGCGCGGGCATGCGCGCGCGCGTGGCTCTGGTCACCGAGCTGCCCATCGGCCTGGGGGTCGCCGACGGGCCGCTGGCCCTGGCCATCGCCTCGCGGCGCGACCTGGCGCGCGAGTGGATCGCCGTGCGCTCCACCGGCTCACTGGCGTCGCGACGGCTCGCCGCCCGCCTCATCGAGCGCGCCGCGCGCGAGGCCTCTCGCAAGGCGGCGTACGGCGACGACCACAGCCTGCGCGTCTTCCAGTCCGATGCCATCGCGCCGGCCTGGGCGAGGCTCCTGGCCGACCGGGAATCGCTGGTGTGGCGCCACGTCGCCGTCGCCCGAGGGCTGCTCTCCCCGTGGGTGCCGGCCCTGGCCCGCGCCGTCGAAGAGGCGCTCGCCCCATCGCTCACGCCCACCGAGTGGAGGCGGGCGGCGACGTCCATCGCCGCGCAGGCCGCCGTCGCCCCGGACCTGGCGCTCGCCCAGACGCGACGGGCCGTGGCGCAAGGCATTCTCAAGCGCGACCCTGGGGCCGCGTCGGCGTTCGTGTGGGGGCTGCCGCGCGCGGCGGAGGCCGAGAGCGAGGCGGCCGAGGAGCTGCTGGGCCGCGTGCTGGATCACGCGCACGCCGACATCGGCGAGGCCATCGTCGAGCTACGCGCGGAGCTCGGGGACTCGCCGATCACCGAGCGCGCCTCGGCCCGGGCGCTCGCGCTGCTCCAGGGGCGGGCCCGGGGGTCCGGCGACGACGGAGCGGAGGCGCTGGCCCAGGAAGTGGCGCGCGATCTGGAACGCGCGCCGCGCGACGACGAGCCGCTCCGCGACCAGCTGGCGCGCGCCCTCCAGGCCTTCGCCACTGCCGGAGCCAAGGAGGCCCACGCCCTGGCACGCGACGTCCTTGCCGCCGCGCAGGGGTCGCTCTTCGCCCTCGAAGCAGTGACCCCCGAGGAGGAAGCCAGGGAAGGGCGCGCCGAGTCCATCGCACGGCGCACCTCGCTCGCGGTCTTGCGCGATCTGGACCTCAGCCTGCTCGAGCGCGACGTGCTCTCGCACCTGCTGCTGCTCGGCGGCGGGGGCGGGGAAGCGGTGCGCATGGCCGAGGACGCCCTGGATCCGCTGCGCGACCGCATGGCCGAGTGGATCCTGGCACGCGAGGCCACGCCGCTGGTGGGCGAAACGGTGGCCTGCCCGGCGCACCCCGTGCTCTCGCTCCGACGTCTTCGCGCGCTGCTCCATCTGGTCGACAGCGACATGGGCAACGACGAGGACGATCCCCAGCGCTCCGCCCGCCTGCGCCAGCGCTGGCTGCGCATCGCGCGCGCCCTGGTCGAGCGCTTCGAGCGCGATCCGCCTTCTCCGGTCCGGCGCACCGTGGTGGCCGCGCTGGCGCGAGCCTTCGACGCGCTGGTGCGGGACGGCGCCTGCGAGGGGGTCGACGTCCTGCTGGTCGTGGCGCGCCGCGTGGCCGATCCCTCCGAGCTCTCCACGCTGGCCGAGGCGTCGATGGATCCCGACCTCGTCCACGTCCTCGAGCGCTTCGCGCGCTTCGCCGCCACCGTCGACGCCGACGCGGCCGGCGCGCTCCCAGCCTTCGACGAGCTGACGCGCGACATCGCCCCCGACGCCTCGGGGCGCATCGAGGCGCTGCGGGCGGCCCTGGTGCGCCTCTCCGATGCCCTGGGGGTGCTCTCGTCGGCCTTCGGGCTGCGCGAGCTCGCCTCCAGCAACGGCGGGGATCCCGAGGCCGTCGCCGCGCTGGAGAGCGCGCTCTCATCCGTCGCCCACATGGCCATCGGCGCACGCGCGAGGTTGCACCCGGAGGGCGCCATCGTCCCGCCGGCGGCCGGGGGTCGCGTGCTGACGGTGGCGGTGACGCGCGTGCTGACCGGGGCCGAGGCGGTCCTGGAAGAGCACGTGGTGGGGGTGGCCCTCGAAGAGCTGCTCGCCGACGTCCCCGAGGCGGTGGGCCGCCTGGTGGCCGCGCAAGTGTGGCGACTGGCGGAGCTGCCCATCGAGGTGAGCAAGCTGCCCAGCCGCGGGAGCTTGCGCGTCTCCGAGGCCATGCCGGAGTGGATGCCCGCGCGCCGCACGCTGGGCGGGTTCTACGTGCAGCGCGCGCTGGGCGCCGGCGGTGTGGGTTCGGTCTTCGTGGTCACGCGCGTCGAGGAGCGAGGCGACGCCGCCGCCGAGAAGCTGGCCCTGAAGGTGCCCGAGTACTCCGCCAGCGCCGCGCGGGCGCTCTCCGAGGCGGAGTTCATGAAGATGTTCCGCGAGGAGGCGAGCGCGCTCATCGCTCTTCCGCAGCACCCCAACCTGGCCCGCTTCGTGACATTCGACGCCGGGAGCAAGCCCAAGCCGATCCTGGTGATGGAGCTGGTCGAGGGCGTGACGCTGGAGCGTCTTCTGGAGGCGGGCGGCCTGGACACCGCGCGCGCGCTGGCGGTGCTCGACGACGTCCTCAGCGGGCTGGAGGCCATGCACGCCGTGGGCGTGGCGCACCTGGACATCAAGCCGTCCAACGTGGTCATGCGCGGCGGCGAGCAGGCCGTTCTCGTCGACTTCGGCCTGGCCGGCAAGCACCTCCGCCCGGGATGCGCGACGGGGGCCTACGGCGCGCCGGAGGTGTGGGGGGCGCCCCAAGTCGAGGGCGAGCCATCACCGCCCAAGACGGACATCTACGCCTTCGGGTGTCTGGCCTTCGAGACCCTGACCCGCACCATCCTCTTCGACTCGGAGTCGGAGGTGGCGCAGATCGCCTTGCACCTGGCGCACGACGGCTTGCCGCCGGGGCTCAAGCTGCTCACCCGCCGCCCCGAGCTCGCCCTGCTGGTAGAGCTGCTCTTCTCCACCTTGCGCCGCGATCCCGCGGAGCGCCCCGGCGCCGCTCGCCTGCGCAAGAGGCTGAGCCAGATCGTCCCGGCGCTCGCCCAGCTGCCGTGGCCTCTCGGCGCGGGCTGACATGCCGCTCGCCGCGATCGCAGGAGACCCCGATCCCGGCGGCGCCGACTGCGTCGCGTGCGGCCGCTGCTGCCACCACGGACCCAGCACCGTGCACCTGCTCGAGCCCGACGAGGCCCGCGTCCTGGCCGATCCCGACGGCCGGGCCATCCTCCGCCGGCTGACCCTCCTCGACCGCCGCCCCCCGGGCTGGCGCTTCCTCCGCAACGACGGCGATCGCTGCGCCGCGCTCGACGTGACGGTCGCGGACCGCTTTCCCTGCAGCATCTACGCGGTCAGGCCGGACGACTGCCGCATCGTCGAGCCCGCGTCCCCGGTGTGCCTGGAGGCGCGCCGGCTGGGCCGGCTGGGGAGCAGCGTCGAGTTCACGCGTCGCGGATCGCCCGGGCGCGAGCGGCCAGCTTGACGGCGGCGATGGCGCCCAGGTGATCGAGCAGCGGTCGGGCCAGGGCCAGGAGCTCGTCGCCGGCGCTGCCGTCGACGGCGGGGTCGATTCGGACGACGCGCGGCCGCCCCTCCGGTGCCCGAGGGCCGCCTTCCGTCGGGGCTTCCACGGTGACGAGGAGCCGGCGCCGTGCGACGTCGAAGGACAGCGAGCGCACGCGAACCGGCTCGCGAGCCGCCAGCCAGGCCAGGATCGGCGCCGCCAGGACGAACGGTGCCGCCGTCTCCTCGCCGACCAGATCGACGCCGGGTCCAGCGAAGGGACAGCCCGCGGCGTCCCGCGCCGGGACGATGCGCGCGCGCCGCTCGGCGAGCTGGAGCTTGAAGGAGGCGACGGGGAGAGCGGGCGGGGGCGTCTCGCTCACGAAGGGTGGACGAGGCCCGCGAGCTCGCCCGAGACGTCGCTGCGCACCAGCGCCTCGTAGCCGCCGACGGCGCGATCGGCGACGAAGACGACGGGGAGCTCGTCGCGCTCGCACTTGGCCTTGAGCATGACGAAATCGATGGTGGCGTCGTCGCCGGCCACGTCGAGGCGCTTCCAGGCGATCCCCTTGGCCCCCAGGAGCTCCTCGATGCGCACCAGCTCCCGCACGTTCCGGTCCTTCTCGAAGTAGACCAGCACCGGAGCCGCCTCGCGCTGGACGCGCTGCCCCCCAGCGCCGGCGGCGCGGAGCTCGGCCAGACGGACGCGCGCGCGCTCGCGCTTGGCCAGCTCGTCTCGGGGAGCGAGCGGGCTGCCCAGCGCGACGTTGAGGCGCCGCGCGAGATCCTTGGGCACGCGCACGGGGGCGAGCGAGTCGCCGCGAGGAGTGCTGATGACGCGGTGAAGGGCGGATCGGACGAGGCTCAGCATGGGCGGCGCCGCGAAGGCTAGCACTGGCGTCGCCGCGCCGTTACGCTCTCCGGCGGCCCATGTACGGACGCGCCCGGGAGCACTACGCCAGCACCCTCGACGCCATCCGCGCCGCGGGCCTGGAGAAGCGCGAGCGCCTGCTCACCGGGCCGCAGGGCGCGACCATCACGGTCCGCGAGAGCCCGCGGCCCGTCCTCAACTTCTGCGCCAACAACTACCTCGGACTGAGCTCGCACCCACGCGTCCTGGAGGCGGCGCACCGCGCCCTCGGGGAGTACGGCTTCGGGCTCTCCAGCGTGCGCTTCATCTGCGGGACGCAGGACGCGCACCACAGGCTGGAGGCCAAGATCAGCGAGTTTCTCGGCACCGAGGACGCCATTCTCTACTCGTCGTGCTTCGATGCCAACGGGGGCCTCTTCGAGACGCTGCTCGGCGAGGAGGACGCCATCATCAGCGACGCCTATAACCATGCCTCGATCATCGACGGCATCCGTCTCTGCAAGGCCGAACGCCACCGCTACGCCCACGGCGACATGGCCGCGCTGGAGGAGGCGCTCCAGAAGACCCAGGACCGGCGCCTCCGCATGATCGCCACCGACGGCGTCTTCTCCATGGACGGCGACGTCGCGCCACTCGAGCGCATCTGCGATCTCGGCGAGCGCTATCAGGCGCTGGTGATGGTGGACGACAGCCACGCCACCGGGTTCGTCGGCAAGACCGGGCGAGGATCCCTCGAGGAGGCCGGGGTGGCGGGGCGGGTCGACGTCGTCACCTCCACGCTCGGCAAGGCGCTGGGCGGCGCCGCCGGAGGGTTCACCACCGGTCGCCGGGAGATCGTCGCCCTGCTCCGGCAACGCTCGCGGCCGTACCTCTTCTCCAACACCGTCGCCCCCGCCATCGTGGGCGCCAGCCTCGCCGTGCTCGAGCTTCTCTCGTCGACCACGCAGCTTCGCGATCGCGTGATGAGCCACGCCGCCCGCTTCCGCGACGGCATGAGCCAGGCGGGATTTCGCATCAAGCCGGGCAGCCACCCCATCGTCCCCATCATGATGAGCGGTCCGCGCGCGGCCGACGGCGGCGACGCGCGCCTCGCGCAAGAGGTCGCCGCCGCGCTGCTCGACGAGGGCATCTACGTGGTCGGCTTCTCGTACCCGGTGGTGCCCAGCGGCGAGTCGCGCATTCGCGTGCAGCTCTCCGCGGCGCACACCGCCGACATGGTCGACCGCGCCGTCGAGGCCTTCACCGTCGTGGGTCGGCGCTTCTCGCTGGTGTGAGCGCATGCCGAAGACGGTGGTGCTGGTGACGGGGGCCAACGGCGAGATCGGGCGCTCGCTCCTCACCACGCTGGCGCGCGACGGCGGCTACGACGCGGTCACCCTGGATCTCACGCCGCTGCCCGACGCCATGCGCCCCCTCGTCGTCGCCAGCTACGCCGGCAACATCATGGACCGCTACCTGCTCGACCAGCTCGCCGCGCACCACGAGGTCGACCTCGTGTTTCACCTGGCCGCGCTGCTCTCCACCCGCGGCGAGCGCGACCCGGAGCTCGCGCACCAGGTCAACGTGGAGGGGACGCTGAACGTCTTTCGCATGGCGCAGAACCAGTCCTCGCGGCTGGGCCGTCCGGCGCGCTTTCTCTTTCCCAGCTCCATCGCCGTCTACGGTCTGCCGAGCCTCGAGGAGAAGCACCGCGCCGGGCGCCTGGTCGAGGAGCAGTGGAACGTCCCCATCACCATGTACGGCTGCAACAAGCTCTACTGCGAGAACCTCGGCCGCTACTTCACCTTCCACGCGCGCCAGCTGGGCGCCCTCTCCGGCGCGGCCCGCATGGACTTCCGCGCGCTGCGCTTCCCCGGCCTCATCTCGGCCGACACCGTCCCCACCGGAGGGACCAGCGACTTCGGCCCGGAGATGCTGCACGCCGCCGCCCGGGGCCTTCCCTACACCTGCTTCGTCGAGCCCGAGGCGCGCATCCCCTTCATGACCATGCCCGACGCCGTGCGCGCGCTCCTCGAGCTTTCGCGCGCCGATCGGGCGGGCCTGTCCACCTGCGTCTACAACATCGCCGCGTTCAGCCCCAGCGCCGGGGAGATGGCGGAGCGCGTGCGGGGCGCTTTTCCGGGGGCGACCATCGATTACGATCCGGACCCGGTGCGCGCGAAGATCGTGGCCTCCTGGCCCGAGGACGTGGACGACGAACGAGCCCGCCGGGACTGGGGCTGGAGGCCGTCCTACGACTGGGACCGCGCCTTCGACGAGTACCTCGTGCCCAGTGTGCGGGCGCGGTACGCGGCGGGTCGGGCATGAGTGCGCGGTCCCGGGCGGGTACGAGGCGGGGCGTGTCCAGACCAGGTTCGTTCTTGAAGTCGCTTTTCGGCCCTTTTGTCATGGTCGTGCTGGTCGTGGCCTGCGGCCCCACGAGCTCCGGGGTCGACGGTGTGGGCTGCAATCAGGACAGCGATTGCAATGAAGGTCTCCAGTGCCTGTCCGAGTCGTTGCCGGGCATCTTTTTCGACGCTGCACCTCTGGACGGCGGATGCGAGAGCATCGGGAGCGTGTGCCTGACCCCTTGCAGCACCGATGCGGACTGCAATGCGGCGCTCGGGTCGGGATACTTCTGCTCCGCCAGCGGGTGTGGCGCGGCAATCCCGACGTGCCAGCCGATCGTGGACGTGAGCGATGGTGGGGACGATGCGGGAGATGCGGGAGATGCGGGGGACGCGCGAGAAGGCGGGTCGGAAGCCGCCCCGTTGCCCGCCCCGGAGGCATCCGACGTCGCGCCCGGGTGAGAGCGCCGCCGTCCGTCCCGATCGCACCTTCCCTCCGCCATTGCTATTCTTTCGCCCGTGCGCTCCCCGCTGACCGAGCCTCTTCTTCAGCTCGCCGACGCCTGGCGCTCGGCGACGCGGGCCTCGCGTCGTCGCATCGCGCTGGCCCTCGTGGGGCTTGCCTGGGTTCTCGCGCTGCTTGTCGCGCGCCAGGGGACGCTGCGCGACCGCGTCGTGGCGGGGGCGGGGATGGCGCTCAGCGTGGCGCTCGCCGTGGGGTGGCGCGTCTTCGAGCGGCGGCGGCTGCGCGACCCGGGGCGCATCGTGCGCAGCCTCGCGCGGGCGGTGGATCCCGAACGCGCCGACCGGGCCTTGCGCGCGCTGTCGCTCCTCGATCCGGGCGGCGGGGTCCGCGGGCAGGGGACCTCGCCGGAGCTCGCGCGTCTCCACGTCGCGCGAACGCTGGCGCTCCTTCCGTCGGAGCGCATCGTCGAGCGCGCCGCGCGCATCGCCGGCGTCGTCGGCATCGCCGCCGTCGTCGTCGGCGTGTGCGTCCTCGGGGTCACCTTGGCCAACGCGTGGTCGCTGCTGGAGGGCGCGGACGTCCTCGGCGCGCGTCGCGGCGTCGCGCCGGTGGCCATGCGCTGGCTCGACGACATCGAGGTCGTCGCCCGCCCGCCCGACTACCTCCACGAGAGCGAGCGCCACGATCTGGCCCTCTCGCCCCTCGCGCTGCCATACGGATCGATGCTGACCCTGCGCGGCGTCCCCGGTCATCCGGGGCGGCGGCTCCTCCTCGCCGACGACACCACCGAGGTGCCCTTCGTGGACGACGGCGCGGGCGCGGTGGTCGCGCGCTGGCCGCTCACTCAGAGCACCACGCTGCACGTCGTCGCGCGCTTCGGCCAGGTCGCCATCCGCGAGCCGGACGCGCTGGTCCTCCAGTCCATCCCGGACGCCGCGCCCTTGGTCACGCTGGAGGGCGCGCCGCGGCAGGTGCGGCTCCTCGACGAGAACGAGGATCTCGCCATCAAGTACGAAGCCACCGACGATCACGGCCTCCGGGAAGTGCACCTGGTGCTGCGCTCGGGGACGCGCGAGGAGCGCCGCGTGCTGGCGCGCCTCGACGGCGAGACCACCCGCAGCCAGGGTGGCCAGGTGCTGAGGCTCCGCGACCCCTTCATCCGCAAGAGCCACGCACCCATCGAGATCACCGTCGAGGCCAAGGACAACGATCCGCTCACCGGTCCCAAGTGGGGAGCCAGCCCGGCGCTCACGCTCCTGCCGCCCGACGTGGGCGAGCCGGAAGCGCTGCGCCTCGACGCGCTCCGGACGCTGCGGGACGCGATGGTGGACACGCTGGCCTGGCGCCTTGGCCACGACCCCCCCCGTCCCGCGCAGGCGGACCCGACGCTCGCGGCCTTCCTCGCCGAGGACAAGGCACGCCTGGAAGCCGACGAAGGGCGCCTGCAGACGGCCCTCCAGTGGACCTACGCGGGCGTGCGCGTGGCCGCCCGGCTGGGGGCCATGCTCAGCGCGCAGTCGCAGAAAGTGCGCGCGGCGGTCACGGCGGAAACGCGTGGTCCTTCGGGGACGACGCACGCGTCGGCGGTGAAGGCGACCGAGCGGTTCGTGCTGGTGCTGGACGCCATCGTCCGGGGCCTCGGGCTGCACGACACGCGCGAATCGGCCAAGCAGCTCGCCGACGTCGCCGACGATCTGGCGCTGGGGGCCTCGCAGATGGAAGGGGACGACCGCGATGCGCGATCGCGCGGCAGCGTGCGCATGGACGCGGCCCACCTCGTGCTGGCGGGCGGCGGGCGGGTCATGCTGCGCCTCGGGTCGCTGGGCCGCGATCTCGGGGAGATTGTCGACGCCGATCTGGCCCGCGTGAAGCGGGCGCGCGACGCGCCGGATCCGATGCACGCGGAGCTGGCGGCGCGCGATCTCGCGGCCCGGCTGCGCGAGCCGGATCCGTCGTTCGGGTCGCGCGGGCGGGCGGGGCGCGGCGGCGGCGAGTCGGGCGGTGGTCGCGGCACTCCGGGCGAGGATGGGCAGGATTCGGGCGACGAGGTGGACGAGGCCCAGCAGGAGGCCGCGCAGGATCTGGAGCGTCTGGCGCAGGACCACGCCAGCGAGATCGGCGAGATGGAACGAGCGCTGGCCGGCGCGACCAGCGAGGAGGAGATGAAGGAGATGCGCGAGCAGGCCCGGCACCACGCCGAGGCCATTCGCGACGCGGTTCGCGAGCTGCCCAGTGTGGGCCTGGGGAGTGACTCCTGGACGAGCAAGGGCGCGGCCGCGCGCGAGCTGGCCGAGCAGATGGCGCACTCGCTGGAAGACGTGCGCCCCGACGAGGCGGTGCAGAGCGGACGAAGCGCGCTCGGCTCGCTCGACGAGGCCAAGAAGATCCTGCAGAAGGGCGCCTGGTTGGAGGACCCCGCCGGCGAGGAACAGTCGCGGCTGGAGGAGGTGCGGCGCAAGCTCGACGCCGAGGAGAGGTGGGCCGAGGAGGCGTTCCGGCAGACCCGCAAGCGCGCCGCCGAGCGGGCGCGAACGCAGCTGGAGCAAGGCGGCGAGGAGGAGGGGAAACTCGCCGATCGCGCGCGCGACCTCGGGCAACGCGCCGGGGACAAGGGGTCGCTCCCCGAGCAGGCGGTGCAGTCCATCGAGGAGGCGGAGCGCGCGGCGCGGCAGGCGCGCCAGTCGCTGAAGGAGGGGGACGCGGACAAGGGGCTGGAGCATCAGCGCGAGGCGCAGCGCGCGCTCGAGCAGGCGCGCGAGCAGCTCGAGGGGAACGAGGACCCCCTCGAGACTTCGTTCGACGACGGGGACAAGGGGGGGCGGAGCAAGGCGCCGGTCGCCATCCCCCACGCTGGCGAGCACAAGGGGCCGGAGGAGTTCCGGCGGCGCGTCGTGCGAGGGCTCGGTCAGCCCGCCAACGGCGCGCTGAAGGACGCCGTGCACCGCTACGCGGAGGGTCTCTTGCGATGAAGCAGGGCGCGCGCATCTCTCGTCTGGCGGGGCTCGCCGTCCTGGCGTGGCTCGGCACCATGGCCCCGGGGACCTCGCGCGCGCAGGCCGACGCAGCTCCGCGCGCGCAGGCCTTCATCGCCGGCCTGGACTACGACGAGGCCCGGAAGGTTCTCACCGAGGCCGACGGCGACGACCCGGCCGTGGCCCTGGAGCGTGCGCGTCTGGCCATCTACGAGCTCGACTGCGACGGCGCCGCCGCCATCCTCGGGCGTCCGGAGGTCCAGAAGATGGACGCCGGCGAATCGCTGGCCGACATCGCGCGCGGTTGCCAGCGGGTCACCGCCGCGCTGGCCGTCGATCGCGACGAGACGCGCGGCATCGAGGTGCGCTGGCAGGACGAGCACGACCGCGCGCTCGCCCCCTTGCTCTTCGACACCGTCGCCGCAGAACGCGACGCGCTCACCCGCGATCTCCACGTGGACTGGCCGCGGCCGACGCGCATCGTGGTGGTGCGCGACCTCCTCTCTCTGTCCGCCATGACCGGCCTCCCCTACAAGAGCGCGCAGACCACCGGGACCGTGGCGGTCGCCAAGTGGGGGCGCGTCACGCTCCTCAGCCCGCGCGCGAGCCATCACGGTTACGCCTGGCGCGACACCGTCGCCCACGAACTCACCCACCTCGCGGTGACGCGGGCGACGAGCGACCAGGCGCCGCTGTGGCTGCAGGAGGGCGTGGCCAAGCGCGAGGAGATCCGCTGGCGCGCGCCGGGTCCCTTCGACGACCGTCCCTCCCCGGACGCCGTCGTCCAGCGCGGACTGGAGCTGAACCTCGGGCTTCCGCTGGACAAGCTGGGGCCCAGCATCGCCATGCTTCCCAGCGCCGACGCGGCCATGGTGGCCTTCGCCGAGGTTACCAGCTTCGTGCGCTTTTACGCCGGGGAGCACGCCGGGGAACGCCCCGGCGAGAACGCCAGCGATCCCCCCAGCGCGGACGCGGGCGCCGACGTGGACGACGCGCTGCCCAAGCTCTTCCACGAGCTTCGCGGCGGCAAGCCCCCCGACGCCGCGCTGCAGGCCGCCAGCGGCGCCGACCTCAAGGCCTGGGATGCGCGCTGGCGGGCGTACGTCGCCGGACGCCGTCGCGAAGCGCTGCCGGCGCTCTTCGGGCTGGGCGGCGAACGGGACGACGCCGAGAAGCTGCGGGACATGCGGGACCGCACGCGCCTGGCCGAGCTGCTTCTGTCGCGCGGCCACGCCCCCGAGGCGGTTTCCGAGCTCGACCGCATCTCGCTGGCCAGCTCCCCCACGGCGCCCGACGGCTGGGACCGCGCCATGGGCGACCCCAGCGTGCGCTGGCTGCGTGCCCGTGCGCTCGAGGCCGCAGGGCGTCGGGAGGAGGGCGATGCGCTGGCGGCCGGTCCCAAGGACGTGCTGTCGTCCTACGGTCCGTGGTGGGCCCTCCGCGGCCGGTGGGCGCGTCTGCGGGGCGACGAGCCGACGGCGAGCGCGTCCTTCATCGAGGCCGTGGCGGCCGATCCCTTCGACCCCGAGGGCGCGTGCGAGACCCTCGACCCCGCCGTCGCGCCGGCGGATCCGGTCCGGAAAGCCCTCTGCGACGCGGCGCGTTCGGCGGGTGAGCCGCCCTTCGAGGGCGATTGACGCGCCGGTCTCGTTCCCTGCCCGGGTCCGAAGAGCGCAATAAGACCCGAGATTGACCCGCTGCGAGGGGGGCAGGTACCATGTTCTGAGGGCGATCGAATCGTCCGCGGCCGCCATAGGACGTCGAGCACCGGGGCCTCCCGCCCGTCCGGCGGGCGCGCAACACCCGACCCATGAGCGCAGTCACTTACGCCACCGCCCAGATCTTACGCGTTCTTCCGCGCGCCCGCATCGGCCAAGCGCTGGGGCGCCTCGCCGATCGGCGGTGGTCGGCGCCAGTCGGACGCGCCGTGGTGGGGCTCTACTCCCGCGTCTACGATGTCGAGCTCGACGAGTGCCAGGAGAGCAGCGGGTGGGCGAGCTTCGACGCCTTCTTCACCCGCCGCCTGCGCGACGGCGCGCGCGCGGTCGATCCCGATCCGCGGGTGGTGGCCAGCCCAGCCGACGGCCGCCTGGAGTCGCTGGGGAGCATCGACGAGGCGGGAACGTTCCGGGTCAAGGGGAGGCCCTACGCCGTGGCCGAGCTGGTCGGCGACGCGCAGGAAGCCCGTCGTTTCCTGGGGGGCGCGGGCTGCGTCGTCTACCTGTCACCGCGCGACTACCATCGCGTACACTCCCCCGTCTCCGGCACCATCCGCCGGATCCGCTCGATGCCGGGAGACTACTATCCGGTCAATGCCATCGGCGTGCGCCACGTACACAACCTCTTCTGCCGCAACCGCCGCGTCTCCATCGAGGTCGACGCCGAGGGAGGACTCGGCCGGGTCACCGTGGTGATGGTGGTGGCGATGATTGTCGGGCGCATCACCACCGTCGGCGTGGATTCGCGCGACGTGCCGCTGGGAGACCACGTCTTCGAGCCGGCGCTGTCCGTCCGGCGTGGCGGTGAGCTCGGCGTCTTTCATCTGGGGTCCACCGCCGTGGTGCTGGTCGAGCGTCGCGCGGCAGGGCCCTGGCTGGTGGGCGAAGGGCCGGTCCGCTACGGCCAGGCGCTGATGCGCGTGGAGGCGGCATGAGCGAAGAGCGTCGCGAAGCTCCCGCCCCCAAGGCGCTCGATCCCGTCGCCGGCGCGCTGGGAGGCGACCCCTCCACAGGCGAGGGGATCGTTCCCCCTCCGCCGCCGCTGGGCGACAGCGAGCCGCCTCGCCCCGGGACGCGCGACACGTCGTCCGCCTCGCGCCGCCGCGGAAGAGCCACCCTGCGTATCCCCGACGACGAGATCGTGCGGCCGCTGCCCGGCGGCGCCGACGGCCCGACGCGCGATCCGTCGCGACCCTCCTCGGCCCCGCCCATCGCTCCCGTCCCCACCCCGCCCCCCCGGGTCGAGCCGGCCGGCGTCTTGATGCCCACCCGCATCATCAGCATCGACGCCAGCGCGTCGTCGCCGATGGGGCCGCCGACGGACCTTCCGCCCCCGGAGGTCGCGCTCCCGCGGGTGGCGGCGGCGGAGGACAGCTGGACGCCGTTTCAACCGGAGGTTCACGACGGCGCTCCGGTGGGAAGCACGCTCGAGGGGCGGCTCGAGCTCATCGCCGACGAGCCAGAGCCCGACACCGACCCGATGCTCGTCGCCCGCCCGCAGCCCGACTCGCCTCATCCCGAGGGCCTGGACCCGCCCAGCGCGCCGTCGGTCGTGCCGGCCGCCCCGCTGGCCTTGGTGCTGAACGAGCTGGAAGCGGAGGAGGTGCGCTTCGACGAGGACGCGCTGACACCCGCCCTGCCGGCGGCCGTGGCGCGGGTCGAGACCCTCCCGTCGATCGGCGCCGAGGGCCGCTCCGACCCACCGCCGCCGGAGATCGCCCTGGAGGACGTCGTCGCCGTCGAGCCGATCCCGCCCATGCGCCCGCGCCAGCCATCGCCCACCCGGCCGGCGGGCACGCGGAAGCTGCCGCCCACGGTCAAGTCCTCTCTGGTGATCGTGCCTCCCCACGTGGGAACGGTGGGGCCACAGTCGACCGAGACCTCGGCGCAGCGTCGCAAGGGGCGGCTGTGGTGGGAGGACCTCTTCAACGACGATTACCTGCGCGCCTGCGAGAAGCTCACCGACGAGCAGATCGCGCGCGAGGTGGACTTCGTCGAGGAGAGCCTGGGCGTCGAGCACGGCGGGGCGGTGCTCGACCTGGCCTGCGGCACCGGGCGTCACGCCGTCGATCTGGCGCGGCGCGGCTACGAGGTGGTGGGGTTCGACCTGTCGCTCGCCATGCTGGCGCGGGCCGGGGACGAGGCGCAGGACCGCAAGGCCAAGCTCAACTTCGTCCAGGGCGACATGCGCGAGATGTCCTTCGACGAGCAGTTCGACGGCGTCTTCTGCTGGAACACCAGCTTCGGCTTCTTCGAGGAGGAGAAGAACGCGCTGGTCATCGACCGCATCCACCGCTCGCTGCGCGCCGGGGGGCTCTTTCTCCTCGACGTGGTGAACCGCGACTTTCTCATCCGCCAGTCCCCGTCGCTCTGCTGGTTCGAGGGGGACGGCTGCGTGTGCATGGACGAGATGAGCGTCGACTTCATCACCAGCCGGATGAAGGTCAAGCGCACGATGATGCTCGACGACGGTCGCTCGCGGGAGATCGAGTACTCGATGCGGGTCTACAGCCTGCACGAGCTCGGGAAGATCCTCCACGACCACGGCTTCAAGGTGTGCGAGGTCAGCGGGCGCGTGGCCACGCCCGGCGTCTTCTTCGGCAACGAGTCGCCGCGCACCATCATCCTCGCGGAAAAGCGCTGAGAGGTGCCGGTGGCGCTGCGCAAGATCGCCACCCTCGGTCACCCGGTGCTCCGGCAAGTGGCCCGAGAGCTCTCGCGCGACGAGCTGGCCGGCGAGCCGGTGCAGCGCCTGGTGGACGACCTCGTCGAGACCATGCGCGACGCCGGCGGCGCGGGCCTCGCCGCCAACCAGGTCCACGAGCCGGTGCGGGTGTGCGTGGTCGAGATCCAGGACAACCGCCGCTACCCCTACAAGCCCAACTGGCCGCTCACCATCCTGGTCAACCCGGTAGTCCACCCGACGACCGCGGAGACCTTCCGCAACTTCGAGGGATGCCTCAGCGTGCCCAACCTGCGCGGAGAGGTCCCGCGCTTCACCGCCGTCCGCGTGCGCGCCTGGGATCGCCATGGCCGCGACCTCGAGCTGGAGGTAAAGGGCCTCACCGCCGGGACCTTCCAGCACGAGCTCGACCACCTCGACGGCACGCTCTTCGTCGATCGCGTCGACGACACGCGCACCCTCTCTACCTGGGCCGACTTCGACCGCTTTCAGCGCGACGCCTTCGTCGAGCGCGCCAAGGCTCTCGTCGCCCGCTTCGGCTCCTAGGACGAGCCTACTTCGTGCCCGCGCAGCAGCGGAATCCCGTCTCGGTTCCCTTGTAGAAGCGGTCGTGTCCGCCCTGGGCGTCGCGGCAGGCGTGCTTACCCGGCTGCCACCAGTTGCCCTTCTGCACCACCAGCGAGCCGTCGGCGAAGCCGTCGACGCTCACCCACTCGGCGACATTGCCGGCCATGTCGAGCACCCCGAAGGGGCTCGAGCATTCCGGGTGGGCGCCGACCGGATCGCGCTCGTCGCGAAGGCGCGCGCCCCCCGCCGCCAGGAGGTCGACCTTGTCGGCGTTGCACTTGTCGGCCGAGCGTCGCCAGCCGTAGGGGTAGGGGCGCATCTCCTCGCCCTCGCAGGCGAAGGTCCACTCGCTCTCCAGGCAGACGCGCGCCCCCTGCGACTCGCAGGAGCGCTTGGCGTCGGTCCACGACTGCACGTTCAGCGGCAGCCCCGTGTCCGCGTCGACGCGCTCCTGCCGGTCGATGCAGAAGCGGCGGTGCTCGCGCGGCGAGAGGCAGCGCGCGGGCTTGGCGTACTCGGCGCAGCGGTACTCGTGGTAGCGGCCGGGGGGATCCAGCCAGCGCAGGCAGCGCTGCTCGACGCGCGGGCAGTACTCGCCGTCCACCAGGACCATGTCGTCCGTGCATGCGCCGGCGCCGGGATCGAGCGGGCCGCGGCTGCCGGCTCGCGGCCCGAGGACGGCCGCGATGCGAACCGCCGGACCCTCGGCCCGGGCCACCGTTCCGACGAGGACGGCCGGGACGGCCAGGACCCCGAGAAGGACGGCGAGCGTGCGGGCGGGCTTCATCGGAAGGGAGCCCCCAGTCCTACCCCAGTCCTCGGCGGGACCCAAGTCGAAACGTGCCCGAACGCCGCTGCCAGAGTGGGGGGCGTTCCGAAAGCCCCACCTCATCCGGATCAGTACCGAACGCTGAGGATGGTGAGCTCGATCTCGCCGCTCGGCCGGCGCAGCAGCACCGTGTCGCCCGCGCTTTTCTTCAGCAGCGACCGGCCGAGCGGCGAGCGCCACGAGATGTGCCCCCGGGCGAGATCGATCTCGTCCTCGCCCACGATGCGGTAGGCGGCGCGGGCGCCCTCCTCGTCCTCGACCTCGACGTAGGCCCCGAAGAAGGCCGCCGCCACGGCTTCTGCGCGACGCTCGACCACCGTCGCCCTCTCCAGGCGCTTGGTCAGCCAGTGGATGCGCCGGTCTATCTCCCGGAGCTTCTTCTTTCCGTAGATGTATTCGGCGTTCTCGCTGCGGTCGCCCTGCGCCGCGGCGTCCGACACGTCGCTGACGATCTTGGGACGCTGCTGCCACAGGAGGTCCGAGAGCTCCTCCTGCAACCGCTTGGCCCCCTCGCGCGTGATGTAGACCGGGGCGGGGTCGCTCATGGGGAGGGTTAGCGCGAGCGGCCTTCGAGCTCCAGATAGTAGCTCACCAGGTCTCTCTCCTTGTGACCCATCGCCACGAATCGCATGACCCGCGCGAACGGCCACACGCGCGCCACCTCATCCGAGCGCGAGCGCGACGGGACCAGCATGGCCCAGCGGCCGGCCTCCGGCGACTCCAGATCCACCCAGCGCGCGCCCAGGTGACGCGCCAGGAGCTCGCTCATGAAGCCGCCCTGCCGCATCACTTCGCGCTGCTCCTCCGGCGTGCGCACCCGGCCGTCCACCAGGGCCTCGCGCAGGTAGCGCTGGGCGATTTCCAGGCCTTCCACGTCGTGGGTCAGATCCACGCCGTGGCGATCCTGGAGCGCGCGTCCGAGTTCGCGCGCGAGCATGGTGCAGGCGAGACGCGCGGCCGGCGGGGTGCGCGGCGGCTCGTCGTCGGGTGGCGCCTCGCCGCGGATGCCGGAAGGCAGGCTCAGCGTGGCGACGTGCTCGAGGTCGACCTCGTCGTGCGCAGGCGCCGACCACACGCGCTCCCCGCGCGGCTCGACGCGGTACGGGGGAAGGGACGTCCCCGGCGGCAGCGGCGCGGTCGCAGGGTGCGGCACCGTGGGAAAGCCGGGGTGCGTGTGGATGCGCGGCACGATGGGGGCGACGGAGTCCATGGGGGTGACCTCCGTTCCCGAGGGCGTGCGCGGTGGCCGCGGGATGGTGAGGTCCAGCGGCGGGAGCGGCGTGAGGATGTTGCTCAGCGGGTTCGCGCTCGGGCTGCCGCCCGGAGACGGGGGCTCCAGGCGAACGACCCGCTGCGGCTCGATGCGCTCGACCGGCGGGAGCTCGGGGACCGAGGCCGACGACGACGCCGGCAGCACCGGGACGATGTGCGCCGACGACGACGCGCCCGCGGCCTCGAGGACCTCGTGCGCGTGCATCCGGAGCACGTCGTCGGCAGCGGCGTTCTCCACCAGGTCGCGCGCGAACGCTCGCGCCCGGCGCGCGTCCCCGGCCGCCAGCCAGGCCTGCGCGGCCAGCAGCTGCAGCTCGTCGAAGGCGGCCATGGAGGTCGACAGCGCCGACACGCGCTCGGCGATCGCGTGCGCGCTCTCGCTACCGGTCATCAGCGAGGCGCGCTCGCGCAGGTAGATCGACCCCGGCATCCGTCCCCGTCGCTGCTCGATGGCGTCGAGCTGCTCGACGACGCCGGTGGTCTCGCCGCGGGCCAGCCTGGCCTCCACGTTCCACAGCGCGGAGTCGGCCAGCGGCCCGCGCGCGGGCGGTTCGCGCGACCCCAGGGCGAGCTCCAGCTCGCGCAGGCGTTCGCTGGTGGCGGGCGCCTGGCGCGCGCGCTCGCGCAGCCAACCGACGATCTCAGGACGTCCGAGGCCGGCGTCCGCCGCGGCCGCCTCCGGCGATCGCGCGCGCCGCGACGTAAAGGCAGCCAGCGCATCGAGCAGCGTCTGCGGGTCGTCGAGCGTCGTGCGGCGGTGGGTTCGCTCTCCCGGCCGGCGCAGGGCGGTGAGCTCCGACGTGGCCATGAAGACGTCCTTCCCGTCGGCGACGCCGGCCAGCGCGGCCGCCAGGTACGTCGCGCGGAGCTGCGCCGCGATCTGCGCCCCGCCCAGGTCCGAGGCCAGCGCGTCGAGCTCGAGCCAGGTGCCCTGGTAGGCGCCGGAGGTCGCGTCGAAGGTACGCGACTCGAGCAGCTCGCCGGCCTCGAGTCGATCGACGATGCGGCGCGCCGCCGCACCACGCGCGTACGCTCGCGCGATGGCGGGCCGGGTCGCCGCGGCGGCCTGCTCGGCGAACGCGGGGGTGAACCCCGCCTCGGCCAGCCGCGCCCGCGCGTCGCGCACGCGGGTGCGGTACCCCGCCTCGCGGATGGTCCCCGGCTCGGTGGAGTGAAGCTCGATGTCCCCGCTGTGGAAGAGGGCGAACTCCACCGGTGGCGGCCCTCCTCGAGCCACGAGGACCACTTCTTCCCCGACGGAGAGGCTGCAGCTGGGCGGCACTTTGGTTCGGTTCCCCAGCCACGAAGCATCGCGCGCCCGCTCGCCCGGGGAATACAAAAAAAGGACGCCCGGGCTTTCCGCCTTGGCCGTACCCTTACGCTTGCCGGCCCATGAGACGCTCCTCGGACGCCATCCTCCGGACCGAGCAGGCCGAGTATCTCGACGCCCTCCACCTCAACAGCGCACGCGCCCTGGCCGCGATGGCTCGCGCGGCTCCGGTGAACGGCCGCGATCCCTTGCTGGCCCGGATGGAGGCCCGCGCGTCGGAGCGCGGCTACCCCATCAGCGACCCCGAGGTGGCGTCGTTTCTGGCCATCGTGGCGCGGCTCGCGCGACCCCGGCTGGTGGTCGAGCTGGGCACCAACATCGGCTACGGCGCCATCGTGATGGCGCGTGCGGCGGGGGAGGGGGCGCGGGTCGTTACCATCGAGTACAGCCAGGATCTGGTCGGCGAGGCGCGTGGCTTCGTCGCCGAAGCGGGGCTCTCGCAGCGCATCGAGGTGCGCCACGGGATGGCCCTGGCCGAGCTGGCCAGGATCGAAGGGCCCATCGATCTCCTCTACGTCGACTGCGTGAAGGAGGAGTACCCGGAATACCTGGAAATCGCCGCGCCGAAGCTGGGCGAGCGCGGCGTCATCGTCGCCGACAACGTCCTGTGGGGCGGCCACGTGGCGCGCGAGTCGCCGCCGGAGAGCCAGCGGGCGCGCGCCGAGGCGCTGGGCGCCTTCAACCTGGCGCTGGTGTCGCGGCCGGACCTCTGCGCGGTGGTCTTGCCGCTGAGCGACGGCGTGGCCTTCGCGGTGAAGATCTGACCGCTACTGCATGGCCGCGCTGACCGGCTCGCCGCCGACCGCCGGCGCCACCGTCTCGCCCGGCTCGGCCACCGCGCGCTTGTAGCCGCACCCCTTGTCGGCGCACACGATCATCGGCTTGGTGCGCGAGCCGCCGAGCATGAGGAAGGGGGCCCCGCAGGCCGGACACGGCTCGGCGATGGGCTTCTGCCAGAGCTTGAAGTCGCACTTGATGGCTTCGCTCTGGTAGTTCGAGCAGCCGTAGAACGTCTTCCCGCCGCGCTTCTTCGGGCGGATCTCGATGAGGTCACCGCCGCACTTGGGGCACTTCACGCCCAGCGGCACCGGCTTGGCGTTCTTGCATTCGGGGTAGCCGGTGCAGGACAGAAACTCCCCGTACCGGCCGCTGCGGACGACCATGGGCTTGCCGCACTTGTCGCACTCGATGCCGGTCTCCTTGTGCACCGTGGGCTTGCCGTCCTGCCCGAGGTCGCGCGTATTCTTGCACTCGGGGTAGTTCGCGCAGCCGAGAAACCACCCGTTCTTGGACCAGCGCTTGAGCATGATGCCGCCATCGATGTCGCACTTCTCGCTCGTGGGCTCGGGCTCGGGGTTCCAGCGTTTGAGCTTCTTGCTCTTGTCGAGCTGCTGGCGAAACCTCTTGTAGAAGCGATTGAGGAGGTCGACGCGCTCCTCCTTGCCGGCTTCGACCTCGTCGAGCTCTTCCTCCATCTTCGAGGTGAAGGCCGGGTCCATGAAATCGAGCTCGCTCTTGACCAGCCCGTCGACCACGAACTTGCCCAGCAAGGTGGGGCGGAAGCGCGTGCCGTCCATCTTCTCGACGTAGTCGCGCGCCTGCACCTTGCTGATGATCTCGGCGTAGGTGCTGGGTCGCCCGATGCCGCGCTCCTCGAGCTCGCGCACCAGCGAGGCCTCGGTGTAGCGCGGGGGGGGCTGGGTGAACTTTTGCTCGGTCACCACGCCCGGCGGCTTGACCAGGCGAAGCGCCACCCCCTCGTCGAGCTCCGGCAGGGTCGCCTCCGCGTCGTCGGCCAGGAGATCCTTCGCGTCCTTGCCGTCCCTCTTGCCCTCCCCCTCGGCGTCCTGCTCGCCCTCGCCCGCGAGCGGCGTCGCGGCTCTGGGGACCTCCCCCTTGCCATAGGCCTCCAGCCAGCCCGAGAAGCGCAAGATGCGCCCGCTGGCGCGAAGGCCGTAGACCGTCTTATCCCGGGCGACGGCCTCGATGTCCACGCTGGTCTGGTCGTAGACCGCGGGCGTCATCTGGCTGGCCAGGAAGCGCTCCCAGATCATCTTGTAGAGCTTGAACTGGTCGTCCTTCAGGTGGGATCGCACGCTGTCCGGGCTGAGCTCGAGCGACGTCGGGCGGATGGCCTCGTGGGCGTCCTGCGCGTTCTTCTTGGACTTGAAGACATTGGGCTGGGCGGGGACGTAGGCCTTGCCGTGCTTCTGGAGGACGTACTGGCGCGCCTCTTCGACGGCGTCGGGCGAGAGGCGCGTGGAGTCGGTGCGCATGTACGTGATGAGGCCGACCGGGCCGCCGTCCTTGCCGAGATCGATGCCCTCGTAGAGGCCCTGCGCGATCTGCATGGCGCGCTTGGCGCCGAAGCCGAGCCGGTTGACGGCGTCCTGCTGGAGCTTGCTGGTGGTGTAGGGCGCGGGCGGGTTGCGCTTGCGCTCGCTCTTGGTGACCTTGGCGACGTGGTAGCTGGCGTCCTCCAGGTGAACACGGACGACCGCCGCATCCTCGCCGTTCTTGATGGCGAGCTTCTCCATCTCGAGCTTGCCGCCGGCGCCGGTCCGTCCGCGCGCCACCAGGCGACCGAGGAAAGGATGCTCCGCGCCGAGGGTGGTGAGGGCCGCCCCGCAGTTCCAGTATTCCTCAGGGACGAACGCCTCGATCTCGCGCTCGCGATCGACGATGAGCCGCAGCGCCACGCTCTGCACCCGCCCCGCGCTGAGGCCGAAGGCGAGTTTACTCCACACCAGGGCCGAGACGTCGTAGCCCACGATACGGTCCAGCACCCGACGAGCCCGCTGTGCGTCGTAGAGGTTCTTGTCCAGCTCGCGCGGGTGATCGACGCCGTACTGCACGCCCTTCTTGGTGATCTCGTGAAACTCCACGCGCCGGGTGGCGGTCTTGGGCTGCTTCAGCTCCTCGGCGAGGTGCCAGGCGATGGCCTCGCCCTCGCGATCGGGGTCGGTGGCCAGCAGGATTTCGTGCGCTCCTTTGGCGGCGGCCTTCAGCTCCTGGACGACCTTTTCCTTGCCGGGCACGACCTCGTACGTCTCCTGGAAGCCCTTTTCGATATCGATCCCGAGCTTCTTGGGGAGATCCTTGATGTGCCCCTTCGAGGCGAGAACCTCGTACTTGGAGCCCAGGTACTTCTTGATCGTCTTGGCCTTGGCGGGCGATTCGACGACGACGAGCGTCTTTGCCATCAGTGACTTCTCTTTCCGTTGCCCAAGATTACCCCAGTGATCTTCGTCATCTAGCGGCCATCGCGTCTCCGGAAGAAGCCTGGCGGGCCCTCTACTACTACGTTCTCCAAGGTCAGCGTCAAGAGCGCAGCGGCAGCGGAATGGGCGGGAAGGTGAGCCCGCGTGGCGATCTCGTCGAGGTGAAGCGGTTTGGTCGATATGCCTTTCAAGGCCGCGACTTCGCTAGGTTCCAGGGGACGGACGGGCTCGGGCGGTCTCGACGTGGAGGCGAGGCCCAGAGAAGCGAGGAAGGCCTCGACGAAGAGGAGGGGGCGCGCGCCACGGTCGAGGAGCATCCGCGAGCCGCAGTAGGCGTCGAGCCAGGGAGGGGCCGGCACCACCCAGAGCGATTTGCCCAAGGTGCGCGCGACCGCCGCTGCGCGCAAGGCCCCTGACGGGAAGCCGGCCTGGACCACGACCACGGAGTCGGCGAGGGCGACCAGCACGCGGTTTCGCGCCAGGAAGGCCGACCGGTGGCGGTAATCGGGCGCGAAGGGCCAGATCATGGCGCCCGGGCTGGCGGCGATCTCCTGGAAGAGGCCGCCGTGCTCTTCCGGGAAGACGTGGCCGTGCCCGGTGCCGGCGACGGCCCAGGTCCGGCCGCCGGCATCCAGCGCCCCGCGGTGGGCGGCCGCGTCGATGCCCACGGCGCCCCCCGAGACGACGACGACGCCCAGGCGAGCCAGGGTCGCGGCGAGCTCCCGGGCGAAGCTCGCGGCGTCCTCGGTGGCCACGCGGGAGCCGACGATGGCGACCACGCATGGCGCCTCGAGCGAGCCGCCGCAGGTCGTGAGGGACGCCGGCGCGTCGGGGAGGCCGCGCAAGCGCGACGGGTAGCGCGGATCGAGCGGGGTGAGATGGACCGGAGGAGGAGACGTCACGCCTCCCTGTCGGTTCTCCGGGTTCGTGGGTTGCTAGGAGACGGTCGGTCAAAGCCCCGACAGACTCCGTCGTGACGTTCTCAGGACGGGGACGGCATTCGCCGCCCCTAGGAGTTGACGTTGTCGTCCGCCAACGACAACGCCACGACCATCAGGACGTGCCCTCCATGGATGTGGAGCAGGGGTAGGCGTCTCTGCGGGTCGGGCGTGGCGTCCAGCGACGCCGCGCTGCGAATGGAGGCGGAGGGGTGGGCACGTCAGACGGAGGGGGGCTCGGATGACCGTGGATGGTCGCGCAAGGCACGCAGACGGACCGGCGGATGACCGTGGATGGTCGCGTGAGTCACGCAGAGGAGAGCGGAATTCACGCTGGAGGCGGCATCGTCGAGCCTCACGGATGCGTGAGCGCCCGTGATGGGCGCGGTGTTCAGGCAGAGGATCGCTGGAGTCACGTGCGAGGCTGCGCGAAGAAGGGTGATGCCCTGGGCCATCACGCATGATGGATGCGGCCACCATCGATGATGGGTGCCCGGTCCAGCGCGAAGGTCGGGCGAGTGAAGCCCAATGCTGGGGCCTTTGTCCATGATGCGCCCAGGAGGAGACCTCATGGCTCGGACCATCCACCCTGAAGGCACGGCGAGTCAGCGTGACGCAGGCACGAGTCATGGCTCATGGGAGGGCGAGTCAGGCCGTATGGCTACGGCCTTTGTCCATGATGCGCCCAGGATGAGACCTCATGGCTCGGACCATCCACCCTGAAGGTACGGCGAGTCAGCGTGACCCATGCACGAGTCATGGCACATGGCACGGCGAGTCAGCCGGATGGCAGCAGGGATCATCCATGAGGGTCGGGCGCTTCGGGCTGACTCACCCGGGTCTCCACGTGGACCCTGGGGGGATCAAGGAAGGCCGCGCGCGGATCAGCCATGGTGGAGGGGGCGCTGACGACGGCACGGCAGGGGATAGGCGATGAAGGTGCCCTGGTTGAAGGAGGCTCACGCCCGGGTCCACGTGACTCGGTGGGGAGAGGTCGATGATGGATGGATCCCCCCGAGGACGGCGAGAACACACCGATGCACGGGGGGGCTAGTTTCCCTTGGAAAAGAGCTGGACGGCCACTTCGCCGCTGCCCGAATCCGCGAAGATGTCGAGCTTGTAGGTGATCGCCGTGGGCGACACCGGGCACATGGGCTGGGGCGGTCCACCGACGATCGGCTTGTTGTCGTCGGTGAGATCTTGCCCGGACAGAAGGCCCGGCGGAAGGAGGAGGTAAAGGTCGAGGTCCTTCACCTTTTTCGAGTAGCCGATGATCGAGTAGCACTTGCCCGGCGCCAGCGTGACGTCGGTCTGCAGGTGCTGCTTCTCCTTGAGCAGGCCGGTGGCCAGGGGGCCTTCCGGCTTCATGCCGGCGGCGAGCTTCTTGGCCGCGTCCCGGATGCCCTTGGCCAGCGGGTCGTGCCCCTTCGCGCCGTCCGGCTTGAGCGCCGCCGCCGGTGCCGCGCTCGCAGCCTCGAAGATCTTCTGGATCTCCGCCGGGTCGGTGGACAGCACCTGCGCCAGCGGCGACGTATCGGGCGGCGACGCCGCGGTGCTGGATGAATCGGCCGGGGCGGCGGACGTCGCGCTGGCGGGGGTGGCCTCGGCAGGTGCAGCGCTCGCGCTCTCGCCCGGCTCGGCCGCGGTGTCCGCCGGTTTGGCGGCGCCCCCGCAGCCGTACAGCGCCGGCACCGCCATGGCTGCGCCGAGGGCCCCCGATGCCACGAACCGTCGTGCTTTCCCCGTCATCTTGGTCATGGCCACCGAGTCTACTTGTTCTTCGAGTAGAGCTGAACGGCGACGAGGCCGGACCCCTTGTTGGCGACCACGTCGAGCTTGTACTGCAGCGGGAAGGCGATGACCGGACACATTTGCCCGGGGTTGGCGCCGATGACAGGCGTGTTGTTGTGCGAGAGATCCTGCCCGGCCAGCGTCATGTAGAGCGGCGGCGCCAGAAGATTGAGGTCGACGTCGGAGACGGCTCCAGGCACGGAGAAGCCGACCAGCGTGTAGCATTTGCCCGCCTGGAGGGTGACCATCATCACCGCGTGCTGCCCCTGCTGGAGGGTTTGCTTCAACTCGTCGCCGTCGGGCTGCATGCCGGGCGCGACACGCAGCGCGTAGGCCTTCAGGCCGATGTCGGTGAGGTCGATGCCGCCGCCTCCTCCCGGCACCGTTTGCCCCTGCAGGGCGCTCTGAATTCCCTGGAGGATCCCCTGGAGGCTGTTGGGATCGGTAGGAGCCAGACCCGGGGCGCTGGAGCCGCTCGGCGCGGGCTGCGCCGGACCGGGGGGCATCGTGCCGGGAGCGGGATAGCCCGGCGCCGCATACCCGGGGGGCGGCGCGGCGGGATAGGCGGCTTGGCCGGTCGTGGCCGGCGGGTAGCTGGGCTGGGCGGCGGTCGGGGCGGGATAGCCGGGCTGACCCGGATACGCCGGCGGGTAGCCCGGGGGCGCCGCCGCATAGGGATAGGCGCCGCTCGCCGTCGTCGCGACGTTCGGCGGCGGGTTGTTCTGCGGGGGCTGGCAGGCCAAGGCGATGGGGAGGACCGCGGTCGCGCTCAGGGCGAGGAGCGACCACGCCCGCATGGTGTGCCTGTCCTTCATCGAAGAGACCTCCGTCACTGCCGGACGAAATGGAACGAGAACGCGGTTCGCTGCGAGCAACCCATCGCAGGAAAGCGCCAGTTTCGCACGTCGCTGGCGATGCACGAGGCGACCGCGCCGTCGTCCCCGGAGGCCGAGACCCCCTGGGCGGAGCCGTCGGCGCCGATGTTCAGGGAGACGGCGACGTTCACGCTGGCCTTCTGCGTCGTGCTTCGCTCCCAGCAGGCGCGTCGCAAGCCGACCGAGTGCAGGCCGATGACTTGCTGGACCTGACCCTCCGACAGGCACTGCCCCGCCGCCTTCGGGCCTTCGTTGCCTCCCGGGTCCTCGGTGGGGGCGATGGCCCCGCCGGTGAGCGAGTGGAGATCGAGCGGACCGTGCCCCGCCACCGGGGCGGCGCTCGCCGTGGCCTTCGGGGAGGCGCCTCCCGCCGACGGTCCACGAGAGGGCGCGGCGACGCTGGCCGTGGGCTCCGGCGGTTCAGCCGTTGCGGTCGACGTAGGCAGGGGGACGAGCCCCGCCGCGGTAGACGCCGTACTGGCCAACGGTCCGACCGGGACGGGCGGCGCGGCCGGTCGCAGGAAGATGGACAGCGCCGCGGTCACGCCGAACGCCACCGCCGCGGCGATCATGGCGATGGCCATCCAGGGAGGCGACTTCTTGTAAGGGACGCCGAAGGGCAGAGACCCCGGAGGAACCGAGTGCGACGCCGAGCTCGCCATCGGGGCGGCTGAGACGAAAGCCGGCGCCGCGGGCGCGGGCGTGGCGCGAGGGGGAGGGGGAGACGCAAAGGGATCAGGAACCACCAAGGGCTGGAAGGCCTGCGCCGCCGCGATGGGCGGCCCGGTGACGGGCTGGGCGAGAGCCTGCGGTTCCTCGGCCAGCTTCTCGGCGGTGGCAAGGCGCGAGGTGAAGGGCACCACGTTGCTGCGCGCGGCCAAGCCCGGCGAGCTGGCCGACGGAGGCCGTGCGGGCGGCGCGCGAGGAGGCGCGCGCGGGGGCGCCCGAGGCGGCGTCCCGGCGCTTCCAGCAGGGTGGTTCGGCGGAGAAGCAGGGGTGGGTCGAATCGAAGGACGAACCGCAGGCGGAAGGCTGCTGCGTGCCTCGGGGGGTGCCGGCGTCATCGGCGAACGGCCCGCCGTGAAGGCCTCGCGCACCAGAGCCGCGAGCTCGGGGAAGGCGCGGAGCGGGCGCCACTCGTCGAGCCCCTCCTGCCAGCAGAGCGACTCGTCCGTCACCGCTCCGATGGCCGCTTTCCGCCGCACCTCACCAATGCGAATGGGCCCCACCGGCACGCCGTTGATGGCGACGTACCACTCGTCGCTGGGCGAAAGATCGGACATGTCGACCGGCGCCGACACTTCGTCCTCGCGCTGCAGGGCGGACTTGAGCGCGCTGGCGAGCGGTCCCGCGGCGGCCTTGCTGGGGGGTGACTTGGCGGACGCCAGGGTGGTGGCGAGCGCGCCCTGACGCGGCGCAGCCGGCGACTGCGCCGAAGGGGGAACCGGCGCGCGTGACCCGACGGCATCCGGGCCGGAAACAGGCGCGGGGACGGAGTCGATGGCCGCAGCGCGCACCTCGATGAGGTAGCCGCACTTGCGACACTTCATGCGCACCGTCTTGCCGGCGGCCTTCTCGTCGGCGATCTGGTACTTCGCCTTGCATTGCTCGCAGAGAAACTTCACCGGAATTTCCGTTCCACGGTTCACGTTAGCAAGGAAAGGTTCTCTACATCAGCTTCATCAGGTGCTGACGGATCGATGCTCGGGTCGGTTCGTCTGCAGCCGAAGCTGCGCACCGCTCCCACATCTCGACCGCCTTGTTCTTGAAGCCGGCCTTCTCGTAAAGAACGGCGAGGTTCTTCAGCGCCGCGTAGTGCTTGGGGTTGAGGTCGATGGCGCGTTCCAGCTCCTGGATGCCTTCGTACACGTTTCCTTGCTTGCCGTAGAGAAGGGCCAGGTGAAAATGCAGGCGGTAGGCGAGCGGGTCGATCGCCACGCCGCGCTTGAGGTGCTCGACGGCCTCCTCGATGTGTCCGGCCTTGTAGGCGCTCACCCCTTCGTTCAGCGCCTTCTCGGCCTCCGACGAGAGGGACTCGGGATCGCGCTTTTGTTCCTTGGGCCGGCCGTCGTCGCGGGTGAGCAGGCGCTGGACGGCCTCCATCACGTCGGCGATGCGGAACGGCTTCTCCAGGTACTCCTCGATGCCGTAGTTGGTCTTCAGGTCGTCGGCGATCTGCCGGCCACGGTAGACCGCGCTCACCATGATGATGGGGATGCGCCCGTACTTGGCGCTCCCCTTGATGCGGCGCGCGATGTCGAAGCCGTGAAGCTCGGGGAGCATGGCGTCGAGGATGATGAGGTCGGGGAGGTGGTCCTTCACCAGGCGGAGCGCGAGAAGGCCGCGATCGGCCTCGATGACGCGGTGCCCCTTCTGCGTGAGAAGGCGCTTGAGGAGCTTTCGGATGTCCTCTTCGTCGTCGACGACGAGGATTAGCTTGCCGCCTCCCACGGCCACGGCGTCGGCCGCGGTGGAGGCGCCCACGCGAAGCTCGTCGGGCAAGTTGGTGACGCTGGAGATTTCCTGGCCGATGGCGCCGAACTCGCTGGTGGAGATCTCGGTGTTCTCGGAAGAGGTTTGCACCGCGTCGTCGAGAATGACCGACTCGCGAGGCGGCGAGGTCTGCTGGCGCGGGCGCATCGGCCCGGCAAGCGGTGGGGCCGCGCGGTTGCTGGGTGGAAGGGGAGGCGGCACCCGCGGGGCGGCAAGTCGCGGCGGTGGAGGCGGCCCCGGCTTCGCGGGACGCTGCGGTGTGGAGGGGGGCGCGGGTGGCGCGAGCGGGGACGCGGGGGGCGCCCCGCGTGTCGACGCGGGGGCAGGAGCAAGGGGACCCGGAGGGGGCGCAGCGACGGAGGACGCGACGGCGCCGAGGCCGAGGTGGCGCAGCGTCTCCTCGGGAACGCGCGGTCCGAGGTAATGCGCCTCGCCACGGCCCTTGGCCTCGTAGGCGGCGGTGGTGGTGCGCTCGAGCGTCGAGTGCACGGCGATGTACGGGTAGACCTTCTTGCCGGTGACGAACTCGAGCTCGTCGATGACCCGCTTGTCGCGGGGGTCCGCCATGGCCAGGAAGATGCGGTCCCCGCGCATGAGGACAGGCAGGATGCGATGGGTCTCGGCCACCTCGCGCGGCACCACGTCGAGGTGCTCGAGCACGATGGCGACCTGGGTGAGATCGATGCCCGGCACACCGTACTGCTCGGAGAGGGCGCGCAGGGCCTCGATCTCGTCGAGGGTGCCCTCGCCCACCAGCACCGAGGCGAGCGGGGTCGGGGAGGCGGAGCGCTTCTGGGCGCTGAGGGCAGCGTCGAGCTCCTGCTGCGAGACCAGCTTTCTCTGGAGCAGGATCTTGCCGAGCGGCCTCTTCTCGTCGCTGGACATGGGGTCGGTGGGGCTCTCGTACTCGTCCGTTGGGCTTTGCCCGACGGGCTCCTAGGTTACGCTGACCCGGTCTCGGCATCCATGGCCGAGAGCACCTCCCTCGCCCAGGCCCCATACTCGCCCCGGCCGATGGCGCCCCGCGCGCCGGAGGTGATTTCCCCGTAGAAGTGAAGATTGTGCAGGGAAAGGAGGCGCAAGGCCAGGATCTCCCGGGACACGTAGAGGTGACGCAGATAAGCGCGCGAGTAGCCGCCCGCGCAGCACGCGCAGGCGCAGCGCTCGTCGATGGGGCGCGGATCGTCGCGCCAGCGGGCATTCTTGATGACCAGCCGGCCGGAGCGGGTGAGGGCCTGTCCGTTCCTGGCGTTGCGCGTGGGGAGCACGCAGTCGAAGAGATCGACCCCCGCGCCGATGGCGCGCACCAGATCGCGCGGGGTCCCCACCCCCATCAGGTAGCGCGGTCGGTCCGGATCGAGCGCAGGGGCCACCTCGACCAGGGTCTCGTGCATGCGCTCGATGTCCTCGCCGACGGAGAAGCCGCCGAGGGCGAGGCCGTCGAACGGGAGCGCGCCGAGCTCGGCGGCGTGAGCGCGCCGGAGATCGGCGAAGCAGCCTCCCTGCACGATGCCGAAGAGCGCCTGCGCGGCCGGTCGAGGGGTGGCGAGCGCTCGCCGCGCCCAGCGGGTAGTCCTGGCCACCGCGGCCTCCACCACGTCGCGCGCGGCCTCGCCGGGGGGGCACACGTCGAGCTGCATCTGGATGTCGGCGCCGAGGAGACCCTGGACGCGGACCGCCTCCTCCGGGCCGAGAAGATGCACCGATCCGTCGAGGTGTGACTTGAAGGAGAACCCCTCCTCGCTGGCCCCGACCCGAGCAGCGCCGGCCCCTCGCGGCGCGGCCCGGGCGCGGGCTTCCCCGGGTGGCGCCGATCCCAGCGAGTAGGCCTGGAAGCCGCCCGAGTCGGTGAGCATGACGTGAGGCCAGCGAGTGAACGCGTGAAGGCCCCCGAGCCTGGCGATGGCCTCCGCGCCGGGACGCAGCATCAGGTGGTAGGTGTTGCCGAGGACGACGCGCGCGCCGGTGGAGGCGACCTCGCCGGGCGAGAGCGTCTTCACGCTGCCCTGCGTCCCGACCGGCATGAAGGCGGGCGTTTCGACCGCACCGTGGGGCGTGGTCAGGACCGCGTGGCGGGCCTGTCCGCAGCGAGCGGTCACGCGGAAGGAGAAGCCCGACGCGCTCGGCGTCAACCGGTTCTCCACGCTTCCGCCGTGGGGGCGTCGGAGGACGCGCGGTCGATGGCCCTCCAGAGCAGCATGGCGTCGCCGTAGGAAAAGAAGCGGTAGCGCTCGGTCACCGCCAGGCGATAGGCGTCGAGCACGCGCTCGGTGCCCCCGAAGGCGCCGACCAGGGCCAGCAGCGTGGAGCGCGGAAGGTGAAAGTTGGTGAGCAGCCCGTCGACCACCCGCCAGTCGTGGCCGGGCTGGATGAGGAGCCGGGTCTCGCCGGTGGAGGCCTGGGCGTAGCCGCGGCGCTCGGGGTCGGCGGCGCTCTCCAGCGCGCGCACCGTGGTGGTGCCGACGGCCACGACGGGTGCTCCCCGGGCCCGCGCCCGCGCGATGGCGTCGGCGGTGGACTGCGACACCGTGTAGTGCTCCGAGTGCATGGGATGGTGGTCGAGATCGTCGACGGTGACCGGCTGAAAGGTGCCCAGGCCGACGTGCAAGGTGACGCTGGCGACATCGCAGCCGCGTACGGCGAGGCGCCCCAGCAGCGCGTTGGTGATGTGCAGGCCCGCGGTGGGCGCCGCGACCGCACCGTCGTGGCGAGCGTAGACGGTCTGGTAGCGATGGGCGTCGTCGGCCTCGTCCTCGCGCTTGATGTAGGGGGGCAACGGAACGCGGCCGCACGCGCGGATGCCGTCGCCGACCGACTCACCCGAGGTGCTCCAGAGCGCCACCTCGAGCAAGCCGTCGTCCTCGGCGCGGCCGAGGAGACGTACCACCAGCGCCGCCGGCCCGCCCTCCGCGCCCTGGCGCGGCACCTCGATGTCGGCCCCGAACTTGAGCGATTTACTGGCCTTGCCGAGCGCGCGCCACACCTCCGTGGCCCGCACCTCCCCCGGCGCCACCTCCAGCTCGCGCGCCCCGACCCGCCGGACGAGCAGCACCTCGACCCGGCCGCCGGTCTCGCGCTTGCGACCCAGCAGGCGCGCCGGAATGACGCGGGTGTCGTTGACCACCACCAGCGCGCCGGGCGGAAGCAGCTCCGGCAGCTCCCGTATGCGTCGCGACTCCGGCGCTCCGCCGTCGAGGGGCAGCACCAGCAACCGCGCCAGCTCGCGCTCCTCGGCCGGCCGCTGAGCGATCAGCTCCGGGGGCAGCTCGTAGTGCAACGCGTCGACCCTCATGAGCGAGGCGCGCGATTACCTCGACGCGCCGCGGCCCGCAACCCGGGCGGCTCGCGGCTCCCGGTGGAACCGCAGCCCGTCAGCCCTTCACGCCGCCCCCCGCAGAGCGAAAGGGCCCGTCCCACCGGCACCGTCTCCCATCGGAGCGCCCGCCGAGGCGAGCTTGCCACGGAGAAAACGCGCCAGCTCCACCAGGTCGAAGGGCTTGGGAACGAAGCCCACCGCCCCGCAATCGGCCCGCAGAAGCTGCCGCTCGCTGAGGTGGTAGGCGCTGGTCAGCACGACCAGCGCGAGCGGAAAGCGATCCCGGATCATGCGCGCCAGCTGGATGCCGTTGATGCCCGGCATCATCAGGTCGACGACCGCCAGATCGAACGGACCGGAGGCCATCATGCACAGGGCCTCTTCGGCGTGCGCGGCGGTCTCGACCTCGAACCCCTCGATTCGCAGGCCGATGGCCAGCACACGCGTGAGATTCGGCTGGTCGTCGACGACGAGGACCCGAGGCACCGTTCCGACCATGGTCATGGCTCGAGTCTTCGGCGCGCAGTCGGAATCCCGTCTTTGGGCGCCCGCTCCGTGCCTGCGGCGCGGCTACGCAAGCACTGTGCCCACACTGGCGATCGCAACGTTGCGAGTGGTTACAACACCTTTCACCGTCACGGACCTACCCACAAAGCGCGCTTCTGTTTCACTCTTGCAGCCTCTGCCTATCAGGCATGCATGACGCGCCCGCTGGGGGTCGATCTCCACCCAGGCGAGGGCGGGGTCTCAGCCCCGGCTCTCGAAGGTGATCCCCAGGCGCGTCATCTTGCGCCAGAGCGTCGTCGGCGAGATGTTGAGCACCTCCGCCGCCCGCTCTCGGCTGCCCTCGCTCTCGCGGAGAGCTCCCTCGATGGCCGCGCGCTCGGCCCCGTCGACGACGTCGGAGAGGGACCGGCCGCCCGCTCCGCCGGGGCCGAGCGGTGTGCTGGCCGGGGGGGGCAAGAGGTCGTCGGCGGTGATGATGCCGTTTTGCTGCAGCGCGACCGCTTGCTCGATCATGTGCTCGAGCTCGCGGATGTTCCCGGGGAAGTCGTAGTGCGCCAGCGAGTCCAGCACGGACTCGTGGAGCTTGGGGCGAACGCCCATTTTCCGCGAGTATTTCTCCATGAAGAAGCTGACCAGAACGGGGATGTCCTCGCGCCGCTCGCGGAGCGGCGGGAGCTGGAAGCGCGCGACGTTGAGCCGGTAATAGAGATCCTGACGGAAGCGCTTCTCGGCAACGGCGATCATGAGGTCCTGGTTGGTCGCGGCGATGATGCGCACGTTGACCTGGATGGCCTTGCTCTCCCCGACGCGCCGTATCTCGTTCTCCTGGATGGCGCGGAGGAGCTTGGCCTGGAAGGTGATGGGCGTCTCGGCGATCTCGTCGAAGAAGAACGTCCCCCCGTCCGCCTCCTCGAAGAGCCCCTTGCGCGCGCTCACCGCGCCGGTGAACGACCCCTTGGCGTGACCGAAGAGCTCACTCTCCAGCAGCGTCTCGGTGATGGCGGCGCAGTTGACGGGGACGAACGGCCGGTCGCCGCGCTTGCTGTTGGCGTGGATGGCCTTGGCGACGAGCTCCTTGCCGGTGCCGCTCTCGCCGGTGATGAGGACGATGGCGTCGGTCGGGGCGATGCGCACGATGCGCCCGAGCACTTCGCGAACGGCGCGCGAGCGCCCGATGATGTTCTCGAACTTGTAGCGGTCCTTGAACTCGCTGGCGAGGAACGTCACCTCGCCGGTGAGGCGGCGGTTGTCGAGGGCCTTGGCGACCTTGACCAGGAGCTCTTGCTCGGTGAACGGCTTCTGGATGTAGTCGAAAGCGCCGAGCCGCATGGCCTCGACCGCGCTCTCGATGGTGCCGTAGGCGGTCATCACGATGACCTCGGTGAGGGGGTGCGCGTCCTTGGTCGCGCGAAGGACATCGATCCCGTCTTTGGTCCCCATGCGAAGGTCGGTGAGGACGACGTCGTACGCGCCGGTCGCGCCGCGCTCGGCTCCCTGCTCGCCGTCGGCCGCCTCGTCGACTTCGTACGAGGCGCCCCGCAGCATCATCGCCAGCGTCGTGCGCATGTTGCGCTGGTCGTCGACGATGAGAATCTTCGCCATGGTCGATAGTACCGCAGCTCCTAGCCGCTAGTTGTTCGGCGCGCCCGCCTGCGCCCAGGTCTCTAGGCACGACAGGTCGGCCGTCTTGAACGTGTACGTGGCGGCGGTGGCGGTACAGGTCGGCGGATTGCCGCACGGCATGTTGTTGCTGAGCCCCCCACCGCCGGTGGTCTTGTGAATGCTGACCCAGAGCTGCGACTGGGTGGGGTCTCCGGCATCCGGCGGGAGGATCGGCGGGAAGAGGCCGCCCGCGTCCGGCGAGATCCCCTGGGTCATCCCTTGCCAGCACTCGTCCTGGGTCGAGCCGCACACGAAGCCGCTGAACCCCGCGCCGGTCTGGCTCGCGGTGCCGTGGCAGCTGGAGTCGCCCGACGGACTGCAACTCGCCTGACCGAGGGGCCCGAAGTAGATCGTGTAAAGGCTCGTCCAGGTCGGCTCACACTGCACCGTGGGGGGCGTGGAGCTGTCCTCCAGGGCCTCGCCGCCCTGCAAGGTGCCGGTGGCGTCGTCGCATCCGGCAAGGACGAGGAGCGCGACGGCGGCCAACGGAGCGAGGGCAAGACTTCGCATTGTGAGGTCAAGTCTAGCGTGCGCCGTGGGGCGTCAGAACACGATCCCGAGAAAGAGCCGGATGGTCTGCGCCGCCGAAAGGCTGGCGTCGAACCCGCTGACCGTGACCTGGCCGGGCAGGTACCCGAGACCGCCGAGGGGGAAGAAGACGCCGTACTGCAGCATCGTGTAAAAGCCGCCGATCTTGGAAAGGTCGTCGTTCAGCGAGCCGTCCTTGGACTGGTAGTAGAGCTGGAGGTCCATCTCCACGCCGAGGTCGCGGTGGTGTCCGGGGGTCTGCTCGAACTCGCTCGCGCGGCTCCAGATGAGGGCGGCGCCGCCGCCGAACTTCTCCCCGTCGGTGTTGCGGAGAAAGTCGTAGTCGACGCTGGGGCGGAAGTAATACGCGCCCTCGACCCGCGACATGATCTCACGCCAGAAGATGAGGTCGACGCGATAGTCGGGGTGAAAGGCGAACGTGGAGATGGGCGCAGGTTGGCCGTTCTGCGTGAACTCCGACTGCAGTCCGGTGCTGCTCGGTTGCAACGCGCCGGAACCGCCGTTGTTGGCGTAGGGGTCGCCGCTCGCCCATCCGAAGCCGAACTGGAGATCGAGCTTGTCGTCGATGCCGCGGTACTCGGTCTGTGAGGCGAGGCCGTACTGGCGGACGGCGACCGGGCTGTTGAGGTTCTGGCTGAGGTTGGAGTACCCGATCTGCCCCTGGATGGTGACCGCTTCGGCCTCGAAGCGCAGCTTTTGCCAGAGGGCTTGCACCCAGAGATCCGGCGTCACCGCCCACGCGCGGCGCGGCTCGAGGCCGTTGTTCAGCGTGGCCTGGTCGCCGTAGTCGATGGTGTTCGGGTTGTTGTTGGCCTGCTGGATGTCGTTGTACTGCCAGCGATAGAGCGCATAGAGGCCCCCGTTGAGCACCAGGTCGCCGTGCGCGAGCTTGGCGTTCTGGAGCTCGGGGTTGGTGCGGTGGGCGATGAAGGCGGCCCACTCGTTCACGTTGCACAGGTTGCAGGTGTTGTAGGGCTGGCCGCCGTAGACATCGAAGGGGTTGGCGTTGGTGGGCCCCGTGGAGACGAAGTCCCACGCGCCGCCGAAGTAGAGGTCCATCGACTTGATGCCGCTGATGAACATGATGCGGTCGATGGTGGACTGGTAGTCGCTGTCGATTCCGTCGCCGGAGTTCGCGACCATCCCCAGGCCCCACTGCTGCGGCATGCGGCCGAAGCGGATCTGTCCGAGGGGGGTCATGTATTCCCCCCACACGCGGTTGACGTTGATCGCGTTGGTCCACCCGTTGACGCCGGCCGTGGGCGACCCCTGCGTGGTCGCCAGGAAACCGATGGGCGCGTAGTTCACCGGCGCGTAGCCGCCGTTGTACTGCACCGGCTGGTACCCGGTCGGGTACATCTTCTGCGCCCCGGAGGCGTTGTTCGTGCCCGTGGCCGGCTGCATGGCGTAGGACTCCGGCGTCGAGCCCAGCACCAGGTTGTCGAGCAGATCGAGCTGCGTCATGATGCGGAGGTTGTCCGAGATGTGGATCTCGGGGTTGAGGCGGAGGCGCAGGTTGGCGCTCGATTCGGTCTTGTCGTAGCAGTTCTGGGTGCCGTTGGGACCGCACACGGCCACGTTCTGACCACCCCCGGCACCGTTGTTGGTGGTGGCGTACGACTGGTCGAGGGGAATCGGCCAGAGGTACTGCTGGTCGCCTCCTTGCGTGACGCTCGAGCTGTGGCGGCCGAGGAAGAAGTTGTGGAACACCGAGCCTCGGGTGCGAAAGTAGCCGTGCAGCTCGATCACCGGGCGCGCCTTGCCCCACCAGTCGTCGCTGAACACCTCGTGCGCGCCGGCCACCTCTCCGCCGCTCGGCGCCTGCCCCCCTTGCGCCGCCAGGTCGCGCGCGTCGCGGCCGGGGTTGATGCCGCGCAGCGGCGAGGGGGTGGTCGGCGCGGAGGCCGACGGCTGCGGAGACGCCGGCGGCGGCGAGGTCACCAGGGGAGGACGCGGCGGGGGGCTGGGGGCCGGCGGCGACGCGCTCGGTGGGGCCGTGGAGTCGGCAGGGGGCGCCCCCGCGTCGCTCTGCGCTCGGCTGACCGAGGCAAAAGAGATCGACGCAACAAGCGCCAAGGACAGAAGAAAGGAGAAGCGGAGGCGCCGAAGCATGGGCTGGGCGCGCGTTTTATCACTTCTGCGCTCGAGCGTAAGCCTCTTCACTCGGAGCGAGGTCGTGTGTCAGCGTCGCGCGGGCCCGAGCTCGTCGAGGAAGGCCTCGATCTCCGCGCGCATCGCCACCAGCTGGTCGCGCGTTTTGCCCCCATCGCCCGCCGCGCCGTCCTCCGCGTCGCGTGGCTCCAGGCCGGAGCGCTGGAGCTTCTTCTTGGCCCCCGCGATGGTGAAACCCTCTCGGTAGAGGAGCTCGCGAACGCGCAGCAGGTTCTCCACGTCCCGCCGCGAATAGACGCGCTGTCCCTTGGCGCTCTTGGTGGGGCGGATGCTGCGAAACTCGCGCTCCCAGTAGCGAAGGACGTGGGGCTCTACCCCCACGAGCTCGGCGACTTCCCCGATCCGGAAGTAGAGCTTCGCCGGCAAGGCCGACGGCACGGCGCCCGTGGCACCCACCTCGGCGAGCGCTGGTTCGCGGTCCCGTCCTCCCCCCTCCGGCATGTCGAGCTCAGTCCTTGGTCGCGGTCGAGTCGCCGCTCGCCGACGCGAGAGCGCCGCCGCTGGTCACGGCGTGGCCGGCGCGCTCTTCGTTGAGGGCGAGCTTGAGGATCTGGCTGGCCTTGAAGGTGAGCACGCGGCGCTCGCTGATCTTGATGGGCTGCCCGGTCTGCGGGTTTCTTCCCGGGCGCTGTCGCTTGTCACGCAGGACGAAGTTGCCGAAGCCGCTGACCTTGATCTTCTCGCCGCGGCCGAGCGTCTCCTTCATCATCTCGAAGACGAGGTCGACGAGCTCCGCGGACTCCTTGCGTGAGAAACCGCCGACCTTACTGTAAAGCGCCTGGACGATCTCCGCCTTGGTCATGATCGTCGACTCTCCCCCCGCTACGGGCTCAGCGAGAGTGTAAACGCGATTTTAGCCAATGGCTACCGCGGTTACGCCGCGAGCTCGTCTGTCCTCCCCGAGGCTTCGAGGGCGGCCAGACGAGTGCCCGAGGCGGTGACCTGGAGCGAAGCGGCCGCCTCGCGCGCGCGGTGTGCCTTCCTTCGCATGAGCTGCTCGAAGGCCACGAAAAAGGCGTGGTAGCCGTACCCGAAGGTGAAGATCATGGCGAAGGGGACGGCAAACCAGTGTCCGGTCTCCACCGCCACCACCGTGCTGGCTGCCGAAACGAGGCCGAGGAACACCTCGATCATGGGGAGGTCGGCGGCGGCGCTGTACCGGCCCTCGGTGGTGCCCTTCTTCGGCGTGCGGATGAACTCACCCGACATCGAGTGCAGCCCTTCCCACACCGCCTTCGTCAAGTGCGGAGCGAGCCCGGCGCCCAGCGCCAGGAGCGCGGGGAGCTGCCGCAGCGCATCGATCCGCCGCCGGCCCTGCGCCAGCTCGGCCATCACGTAGAACGCCGCCAGCGATCCGGTCGTGCCGACCACCAGCGGAAGATCGATCATGAGCATCGTCTTGGTGTCCGTGGCGGGCATGAGGACGAGCGCGGGCAAAAGGAGCACGCCGAGGAGCACCATCAGCGGGTAGGCGAAGTGCGGCGTCATGTGAAAGAGCGCTTCGGTCCGCTGCATGGGCGTCAGCTTGGAGCGCATCAGAAGCGGCATCAGCTTGCGCGCAGTCTGCACCGTCCCCTTGGCCCAGCGGAACTGCTGCGCGCGAAAGGCGCTGATGTCCTCTGGCAGCTCCGCCGGGGTCACCACGTTCTCGCGGTAGACGAAGCGCCAGCCGGCGAGCTGTGCGCGATAGGAGAGGTCGAGGTCCTCGGTCAGCGTGTCGTGCTGCCAGCCGCCCGCGCCGGCGATCGCTTCCTTGCGCCACATGCCGCCCGTGCCGCTGAAGTTGAAGAGCCAACCTGCGGCCATGCGAGCGCGGTTCTCCACGAGATGGTGGCCGTCGAGCATGAGCGCCTGCGTGCGTGTCAGCAGCGAGTGGGCGCGGTTGAGATGCCCCCAGCGCGCCTGGACCATGCCGACCCGGGGATCGGCCATGAAGTGCGGGACGATGGCGCGGAGAAAGTCCGGTTGGGGAAGGAAGTCGGCGTCGAAGATGGCGACCAGATCGCCCTTGGCGACCTTGAGGCCGTGGTCCAGCGCGCCGGCCTTGTACCCGGTGCGATCGACGCGATGAATGTAGACCACGTCGAGGCCGCCCTCGCGTAGGGCGTCGACCTTTTGCCGGACCAGCGCGCGTGTCTCGTCGGTGGAGTCGTCGAGCACCTGGATCTCGAGACGGCTGCGCGACCATTCGATGGCCGCGACGTGGTCCAGCAAGCGTCCCGCTACGGTCGCCTCGTTGTAGAGGGGAAGCTGGATGGTGACGTAGGGGAGATCGTCTCTGCCCTGGACCGTCCCCACCGCCAGGGCGGGGACGCCCTCCTTGAGGGCCTTCAGTGCCCGTCGATGGCGGAGGACGGTGATGACCAGGTGCGAACGATGCAAGCCGTACATCGCCAGGACCAGCAGCACGGCAAAATAAGCCGTGCAGAGTACGAACTGCATGTCCTACGAGATAGTGGTCGGCCTCCGGACAATTGTCAGCGACTTGTATTTCGTTGCACGGGATTGTCGAGCTCGCTCATCACGGGATGGCGCTGAGGTGCACCACGTACCACTCGCCGCGCCACGAGATGAGCGACTTGACCTCCGCCGAGCGCATTTCACCGTCCACGGTGTAGCGAAGCTTCGATCCGAAGACGCGAAAATAGCCGAGTTTATTGTACTCCTCGCCGGGGTCGACCCAGCGTGCGCGCGCGTCGTTCACTTCCAGGCCCACCAGCGCGGCCCGATCCCCTGCGTCGTGCAGCCGTGCGTGGAGCGCGTGGACGTCGTGCGCATAGGCGGCGACGAGTCGATGCTTCCAGTCCGAGGCCGGGTCGGCGACGTCCTTCACCTGACGGTAGGCCTCGAGAGGAAAGAAGAAGGGCATGGCCGTCGCGGGATCGTCGGCCACGATGCCCGCCCAAAGCGCGGCGACGCGCGCGTCGAAGGCGGCGCCCGACGCTTCCGGTCGATCGTGCGTCTGAGGGACAAGCGGGGGGAGCAGGGGGAGCGCAGAATCCCCGGCGCTCGTAGAGGCGGCGGCGACCTGCGAGGGCGACGACCTTCCCTCGGACGGGGTCGCCGCGGCCGCGTCCGGGGGGGCGGGCGGCATCTCCGGCAGCGCGATGGACGGCGAGGCGTCGGGCGCCGGGGGATCGCCGCGGATGCACGCCGTCGTCGCTGCGAGGAGGGCGGCGGCGACGGCGGCGCGTGCGGCCCGGGGCATGCGCCGGTGTCTATCACGCCGGCGCGGTCGCGCGCCGCAGCCCGTGGACGCCGGCGTCCGAGTCGTCCGGGTGGTTCCCGGCAGAGAATCGACGCCGTCGGGCTACCCTCTCGGGCGAGGAGACTCTTCATGCGAACGCTTTCGATCGGCGCCTCCGTGGCGTCCCTCTTCGTCATCGTGACGGCGTGCCAGCCGAAGACGCAGGACAATCTGCCGCCCAACGGAATGCCGCCGGCGGGATACACGGCCTACCCCACCGCCCAGCCTCCGCCGGGCTACCCTGCGCCGCAGACGCCTCCCGCCGCCTATCCCGGGCCGGCGATTCCCACCGCCACGCCGGGACCCACCCCTGCGCCCAGCGGCTCGGGGCAGATGGCCGTTCCGGGCCCCATCGCGTTCCAGTGCAAGGACGACGTGCCGTGCGGGACGCATCACTGCAACCTCCAGTACGGAAAGTGCGCGTTCCCGTGCCAGTCAGCCGTGGACTGCCTCCAGCCGAACTCCTGTCTGGCGGGCTTCTGCGTGCCGATTCCGCCTCCCAGTCACTGAGGCACGTTCACGCCGCCCCGCGACGCCGATTGGCGTCAGTAGGTGGTCGAGACGAAGTCGACCTTGGGGCTGACCGGCCACTGGAGCATGCGCACGGTGCGATCGACGCACGCGTTCACGCCGGCGCTCGGCGGCGTGGTGCTGACCGTCACGCCGACGGCGCGCCCCATCTTCACCGCCACCCGGACCGCGACCTTCATGTCGTCGGGCGCCCCGCACCCGCTGATGAACGAGGCATGGCGCAGCGGCGCGGCCAGCTGCGCGTTGGTGAGGTCGGGCTGGTCCTGCGCCTGGCCTCCCATGGAGAGCGTCTCGTTGTTGTTGTTGAGCACGTTCTCGAAGCTGGTGCCGCCGGAGTAGCCGGGACCGCCGCCTCCGCCGCCCGGTCCCCCGACACCGGGACCTTTCCTCTTGCCCTTGATGTCCCCGTTCACCTCGATGGTGCCGGCCCGGTCTCCGGCGACGGTGACCTCGTCGTTGTGCGTGCCGCGGACCTTGAAGAACCACACCGCCAGGACCCCGGCGAGAGCCACGACCACGCTGAGCGCGATGATGGACTTGGCGACGCCGCGCTTCTTGTCGGCATCGGCCGCGCGGACCACGGCCTTGTCCTCGGCGCGCTTCTCGCGCAGGAGGCCGGCCTGCTCGGCGAAGGGCGCGAACTCCTCCCACTCGGAGATGGCCAGCGTGCGACCGCTGATCTCGTCGCGCAGGCCGTGCTCGGCATGGAAGGCGTGCGAGGCGATCTGCTGCAGGAGCTCCACGGCGGTGAAGGGGCCGTGGTCCATCTTGTCCTTGCTGACCACGTAGCGCGGCCGGGGGTCGCTCTCGAGGCGGGCCTTGAGGGCTCCCAGCCGCGCGGTAGCGTCGTCGGGACCCCGACGGCTGGAAGGGACGTTGGCGGCGAAAGAGCGATCGATCACCGGACCGCCGAAGGGATCCCCGCCGACCGCGCGGGGCAGGAGAGCGTGCTGGGGAAGGGTGTTGACGCCGCTGGTCTCGGCCGCGGCCTGCATCCGGCCCTGGGGAGGCAGCATGGAGAATTTCACGTCGACGTCGAGCTCGGCGCTCTGGTCGAGGCGGCCCTCGCTGATGTCGGGCGGGTGAATGCTCTTCTGCGGGGCCACGTGGTACATCGCGCTGGCCAGCGCGCCGAGGTCGGCGGGACGATGCGCGCGTTCGCCGATGATGGCCTTGCCGATGAGGATCTCCAGGGCCTCGGGGAGCGACGGCTCGATGTCGCGCGGGCGCTTCATGGCGGGGCCGACGTGCAGGCCGGTCACCATCTCGTAGAGGATGGCGCCCAGGGAGTAGACACTGGAGCAGGCGTCTCCCGGTTCGCGGGAGCGCTGGAGCTCCGGCGCCAAGCAGTGCAGGTCGTGCGTGCCGGTGGGAAGGACCGAGAGCCGCGGATGGACGCGGGCCAGGCCGTCGGCCGAAGCGGCGATGGCCGAGGGATGCACGTAGAGCTTCTCGCCGCGTCCGTGTCGGTCCTTGAGATCGAGGCACAACGGGACGATGACGGCGACGGCCTCCTCCATCGTCATGCGTCGTCCCTCCGCGCGACGCGCATCCAGAAGAGACCGGAGGGTGGTGGTCGGGATAGAGTGCGCAACGTGTGCGCCGGGCGCCGGAGGGGCCGAAGGCATGGCCATGTTCGTGCGTCAGGATACGGCAGAGCAGAGCCCTCTCTCAATGGGCTCGAGCCGATCTCTGTGCGCGAGGGTGGGTGGGCCCGCTCAGCCGCGCCCTCGCGCCAGCTCCGCGACCACCGTACGGCCCCCCACCAGCGCCCCGCTCAGCGCGGCCACCACACGCTCGAGCGCCTCCTTTTTCACGGTAATGAAGCTCATCCGGTCCCGAACACGAACGCGTCCTGCCTCGGTCTCGGGGATACCTTTCTCGGTCAGAAGCTTCAACAGATCGCCCGAGCTCAAACCCTCGCGTTTTCCGACGTTGACGAACAATTGCACGAAGCCGGAAAGATCGTCGCTGTCGCTGCGCTCGATGGGCTCTGCGCGCGACCCTCGTTCCCGGCGGGAGCGCTCGCTTCGTCCGGCCAGGTCGCCCCGCTCGGGGGGCGGCGCGAGGCCCTCCCCTTCGACGGTGAAGCGAGGGAGCAGCGACGCCGTCTCGTCTTCATCGACGAGGATCGGCTTCTCGTCGTCGGCCTCCTGGGGAGGCTCCCAGCTCGTGTACGACGCCACCGATGCGCGCGGCCGTCCGGGCTCGCGCGCCAGCGCAGGCGCAGGTGCGCGCGCGGCCTCGCGCGACGAACGCGGAGGAGGCGCAGGCGCGGGAGGTCCGGCCTCGGGTCCTCTGGGGCGCCGCCGCGTGTCCTCGCGGCGCGGGGACTCCGGCTCGCGCTTGGTCTGCACGCGCGTCTCCACGCGCGTCTCCACCCGCGCGGCCGGCCGCGGCTCGGGGGGCGGGTTGCGTGCGCGCCGCGCCTCGGCCGCCTCGGTCGCCACGTCGCCACCGCGCGCGCCGAGGTGATCGCGCAGCAGCCCGGCGACGATAGGCTCGGCCTCCGGGTGGGTCAGCAACCGCCGCGCCAGCGAGAGGTCGTCCGGGTGCGCCGGACGATTGGCGAACGCGTCGACGAAGAGCTGCAGGAGATCCATCTCCGCGCGGGTCTTGACCTCACCCTCGCTGGGGAGCTGCTTCTCGATGGGGCGGATCTTGTAGGTGAGGCGCAGGAGATAGAGGTTCCCGATGTCCTTCGGACCGACTAGGGCGATGGCCGTCCCCGTCCGTCCAGCGCGCCCCGTTCGCCCGGTGCGGTGCACGTACTGCTCCGCCGTCTCCGGAAAGTCGTAATTGATGACGTGCGTGAGATGGGAGATGTCGATCCCCCGCGCCGCAACGTCGGTGCACACCAGAAAGCGCAGCCGCCCCTCGCGCGTGGCGTTCATCACCCGCTCCCGGTCCCCTTGCGGCAGGTCCCCGTTGAGCCAGTCGGCGTCGAAGCCGCGCGCCTTCAGCGCTTCGGCGGCGCGCTGCGTCTCGTCGCGGGTGTTGCAGAAGATGATGGCGCTCTCCGGATCCTCGACCTCGAGGATGCGCACCAGCTGACCGATCTTGTCCCCCGCCCGCGTCACGTAGACGTAGTGCGCGACCTCCAGCGCCCCCACCTGGTCGCTGGAGAGCGTGATGAGCTCCGTGTCCTTCAGGTGCGTGTGCGCCAGCCGCTCGATGTCGGCGGGAATGGTGGCGCTGAAGAACATCCCCTGGCGGTTCTTGGGGAGGGTCTCCAGGATCGCGTTGAGCTCTCGGGCGAATCCCATGGAAAGCATCTCGTCCGCTTCGTCGAGGACGAGGACGCGGATGCCGCTGGGGTCGAGCGTTCGCTGGCGCAGGTGATCGAGGACGCGGCCCGGCGTGCCGACTACGATCTGCGCGCCCTGCTCCAGCGCCTCGACCTGGCGCGACATGGACGTGCCGCCGTAGATGGCCACCACCTTGGTCCCGCGAAACTGACCGATCTGCTCCACCTCGCGCGACACCTGCAGCGCCAGCTCGCGCGTGGGGCAGAGGACCAGCGCCTGGACCGCCTTCATCGACGGGCGCACCAGGCGGTCGACGATGGGGAGGCCGAAGGCGGCGGTCTTTCCCGTCCCGGTGCGCGCCTGCACGACCAGGCTGCGCCCCTCGGCGGCCGGCTCGAACACGGCGATCTGCACCGGCGTGGGGTTGCGATAGCCCATGGCGTCGATGGCGCGCCGCACATCGGCGCTGAGGGGGAGCGCGTCGAACGTGGGTTCGGCCACGACGGCTTCGAGGGGCGATGCGGCAGGCTCGTTCATGGCGGGGGACTCTCTTAGCGCAAGTCAGCGGGTAGGTGCGCGCGGACGTCGCGGCGCAGCGGGGCCAGCAGGCCTCGACCGTCCGGTGCCAGGTGCTCTTCCGCCGACCGCAGCCGCGCCAGGGCGGCCCAGGCGTCGAGCCCCTCGCTGGACCGGCTGCATGCCACCTCTACGGTGCTCTCGTCATCCCACTCCGGCCGCAGGCGCGCCGAGAAATCCGCGCCGCCACCTTCTTCGCTGGCGCGTTCGAGCGCCTTCTCGAGCCGCTGAACTCCTTCCGCGCAGGTGTGCGCGGACGAGCCTGGCAGGCCGTCGGGGAGGGGCCGGATGCCGGTCCCGAAGACCGCTGGCACGATCTGCATCGTGCTCGACCCGATGATGCCCACGGACACGAAAAGGACGATGCCGAGGGCCACGCGCTTCCCCTGGAGGCGCGCGCGCGCAGCGTCGTCGCGGGACCCTTCGACCATGGGAGGGCCGCCACATGACCGCGCGCCGTCACGTCTGTCAACGACGTCGCGGAACGCGGGGCTTGACCGCGACCTCGGGTACCCTAGATAACTTTCAAATAATTTTGAACGCTACGACGAACCCCGCCGCCTCCGTCGCGCTCCTTCGCGAAGCCGCCACCGCCGAGCGCGCCGGGGTGCGCGCCGCGGAGCGCATCGAGCAGGTACACACGCTCCTGGGCGACGACATGTCGCTGGTCGACGTCGAGCTGGCCAGGATAGCGAGGGAAGGGGCCTCGCCGGGGACGGACTCGGCGACCCACCTGCTCCAGGCAGGGGGCAAGCGCGTGCGGCCGCTCACGGTCCTGCTCTCGGCGGCGTGCTTCGGGAAGGTGCCGGCGGCCGCGCGCGACGTGGCGGTCGCCGCCGAGCTGGTGCACCTGGCGACGCTGCTGCACGACGACGTGGTGGACGACGGGCAGGAGCGGCGCGGCAAGCCGACCCCGCGACGCATCTGGGGGAACGCGGTGAGCGTGCTGGCGGGGGATCTCCTGCTGACCCACGCGCTCGAGCGCACCGCAGCGGCGGCTCCCGGCGCGGTCCTGCGTGATCTCTTTTCCACCCTTCGCCGACTGGTCGACGGCGAGATCGTGCAGCTGCGAGGGCGCACGCGGCTGGAACTGCGCGAGGATGTCTACTTTCGCATCGTCCACGACAAGACGGCGTCACTCTTCGCATGGGCCGCGCGCGCCGGGGCCGCGACGGCCGGTGCCAGCGACGAGGGCGTGGCGGCGCTCGGTGAGTTCGGCGCGCGCGTGGGCGTCGCCTTCCAGCTGGTGGACGACGTGCTCGACTACGACGGCGACCCCGGCGCCACCGGCAAGGCGCTGCTCGGCGACCTGCACGAGGGCAAGCTCACCTTGCCGCTCATCCGCGCGCTGGCGGCTCGCCCTTCGCTCGTCGACGACATCGACGCGGTCCGCGCAGGGGACGCTCGCGCGGCCGCGCGCGTGGCCGAGGCAGTGCGCCTCTCCGGTGTCTGCGAAGGGGTTCGCGCATGCGCTCGCGAGGAGACGGCGCAGGCCCAACGCGCGCTCGAGGCGGTCCCGGCCGGCACGGCGCGCGACCTCCTGTCCTCGATCGCCGCGGATCTCGCCGCGCGTGCCGCCTAGCCCCTCGCAGCTCGGGGCCGGTGTGACGAACCGCGAGAAACAGCGGACCTTGTGGCCCAGCGAGCTGGCGGTCAGCGACGTCATCGGACGGCTGATCGAGTTCTGGGGCTTCAAGCGGAACATGGGCCGCGTCTGGAGTGTGCTCTATCTGTCCCCCGATCCGCTCAGCGCCGACGAGCTCTGTCACTCCCTCAAGCTCTCCACCGGCGCGGTGAGCATGACCCTCTCCGAGCTGGCGAGATGGGGTGTGGTACGCAAGGTCTGGATTCAAGGAGAGCGGAAGGACTTCTACACGGCCGAGGTGCAGCTTTGGCGGATGATCAGCCGCGTCTTCAACGAGCGCGAGAAGAGCGAGGTGACCGCCGCCATCGACTCGTTCGAAGAGGCGCTCCGCCAGCTCGATCGCATCCGCAAGACCTCGACCGACACATCGACGCGCGCCCGCGCGGACCTGCAGCACCAGCGCATTTCGCAGCTCCTCGACCTGGCGCGCCTCGGCAAGCGTCTCATCGACGCCCTCGTCTCGACGGCCAAGGTCGACGCCGAGCCGCTCGTGCGCTTCTTGCTGGGGCAGCGCTCCTCGTCGTGACCGCGACCGGCGAGCGGCCGCTACGCGCGCAGTCTCTCCCGCCTCGCATCCCCAACAGCAACTACGACATCGAGATCTTTCAGGGACCCGTCATCGCGCCGATCCGCGTGACGGCCCTCGGCGGTGCGTACACCGCCCTGGCCGAAGGGACCGAAGGCTCGGCGGCGAACTCCGCAGCGCCAGCGGTGCGCACGGCCTACAGCACGACCTGGTTCGACTACGACATCAGCCTGGGTATCTCCTTCCCGGGTGCGTTCACCAACACCGACTTCGACAACCACGGCGACAACGCGACCTTGCCGCCGCAGCACGCCAGCCCCGGCGACTACACCGATCTCAACGTCGGTGGCACCCTGCAGCTGGGCGGGCTCGGCGTGGCGGCGGTGGGCGATCTCGAGCAGTACTCGCTCTCCACCCCGGGACAGCCGACCCTGACCTTGCAGCTCGGTCGCTGGAAGGCGCTCACCTCCTACGGCTTCTGGGGCGGACAGCTGGCCGTCGGCGGCGGCGTCCGCATCGTGACCATGCAGATCGAGCAAGACGGCGCAGGCACGGTGCTCAACATGGCCGGCGTGTCGCCGGAGGCCGGCGCGATCCTGATCCCCAACGGGCTCCCCTGGCGGCTGGGGGTCACGGGTCGCGCCCCGGTGAGCGGCGGCGTCGGCGTTGGCTTTCTCGGGCAGCAGATCTTCCCCGGGTCGCCGAGCTCGCGGCAACCATCGGGGAATCTCGTCCTGCCGTCGCACGTGGTCATGCCCTGGGAGCTGGAGGTGGGCTTCGCCTTGCAGCTCGGCCCCCGCCCGCTGAACCCCCGGTGGGAGAACCCCCACGCCCAGGAGGGTCACCTCCGAGGCGAGATCGAGGCGGACCGCGCGGCGCGACTTCGCCGCTACGAGGAGGAGCTCGAGCGTCTGCCCCCCGCCGAGCGCCCGGCGCGGAAGGCCGAGCAGCAGTCCGAAGAAAAGGCGCTGCGGTCCCTGGAGGACCAGCACCTCGACGAGGAGAGCGCACATCTCCGTCGTGTTCGGCGGGCGCGCTATGCGAACTGGCCACGCGAAAGAATCCTTCTTCTGGCCAGCGTTCTCTTCACCGGCCAGAGCTCCAACGCCGTCTCCGTCGAGGGCTTCCTCGACCAGCGCGTCGAGGCGGTGGGCCAACAGGTGACGGTCAGCCCGCGTCTGGGCCTCGAGGCCGAGCCTCTGCAGAACCACGTGGTGCTCCGCACCGGCACGTACGTGGAGCCGTCGCGCTACGAGGGCGGCGCGGCCCGTCAGCACTTCACCTTCGGCGGCGACATCCGGCTCATTCCGCTGACGTTCTGGGGCCTCTTCCCCGATGACCCCTGGAAGCTCGGGCTCATGGTCGATCTGGCCCCGCGCTACACGAACTACGGCTTCGGCTTCGGCAGCTGGCACTGAGGGTCGAAGGCGGGGACGCTCGCCCTCGGTCGAGCCTCAATTCAGTTGATTCTGCTCCGGCTTCTGGCCCTCGAGGAACACCGCGGTGACCTCACGCTCGAGCGCGGCCTGGAGCTCGGTCTCCATCACCTCCAGCGAGCCTGCGGCGCGCTCCACGTTGCGCTGGTAGACGAAGACGCGGACGCGTGGCGGCGCCCCGTCCTCCACGAGCGGCGTGTCCAGCACCAGCAGCGCGCGCGGGTCCACGCCGTCGACCACCAACTCGGCGCCGGGGAGGTCGACCACGTATACCTCGGCCTCACGCACGTACCGCGCGAGCACCAGATCGAGCTTCTCGATGCAGGTCTTGACCACCAGCGAGAACGCGTCGGGGCTCGGTCCCCAGGCGGGGGGCGCGCGGCCGAGATCGAGCGCGCGCGATCGCAGCAGCGCCTCGGTGGCCGCCCGTGCGTCGCCTTGCTCGTCGCGCACCAAGCCGAGGTAATACTGGGCGTCGGCGCTGGAGGGATCGGCCTTCGCCGCCTGCTCGATGAGCGGGGCGGCCTTGTCCACTTGCCCGAGGTCGTACCAGGCGCGACCGATGAGAAAAAGGTAGCTCGGGCTGTTGAAGGGACCGTCCGGGAGCATCTTCATCGCCCTCTTGGCTTCCTCGTAGTCGGCCTTGCCCATCAGTGCATCCACTTTGAGAAGGATGCAGTCGGCGATTTCCTCGTCGGTCTCGGCGTAGTCGAGCGCGTCCTCGATCTGGGAGACGGCGCCCTCGACGTCGCCGAGGGGGGCGATCATCACCTCGGCCGCGTTCAACATGGCCTCGAAGTACGTCTCGTCGAGCGCGATGGCCTGGCGGTAATGCTCCAGGGCCTCCTCCGCCTCGCCCTCCAGCGCCGCCGCGTACCCCATCAGGTTGTGCACCTCGGGCGACTGGGGATCGAGCTCGAGCGCACGCTTGGCGCACGCGCTGGCGCCCGAGGCGTCGCCCTTCTGGGCGAGGTCCCAGCCGCGATCGAGGTGGGCGGTGAGTTGATCCTCCATGAGGGCGAGGGAACTTAGTACAGCCCCGCGCGAGAGAGTGTAAAGCTGGCAGGGATCTTTCGACGGTGTGGGGAAGAGGAGCGCGAACGATCCGCTCGTTCCAGGGTGGGACGCTTCCCGTCAGTGGCACGCGTCGAGCTTGGGGCCCAGGCAGGTTCCCGGCCCGCGCTCGTGCACGATCACGCGGCTGCCGGGTTTGTCCCTGGTGGACATGATGGCGTGCCACCCCTCCGGAAGCTGAGGGTCGGTCCACCCGAAGAGGGCCTTGGCGTCCCAGGGGGCCAGGTTCACGCAGCCGTGGCTCTTCACGTGGCCGAACTCGGCGTGCCAGAAGGCCCCGTGAAGAGCGTAGCCGCCGTTGAAGTACTGGATGTAGGGGACGTCCTCGATCGAGTACGGCCCGTCGCTCGCCGTGTCGGCGTCGCCGTCCATGGTGGAGGCGATGTGCTTCTCGCGGATGCGAAAAGAGCCTGCCGGGGTCTCGTGCTCGTTGCGCCCGCTCGACACGATGGTCGCGTAGACCGGCGTCATTCCTTCGAACGCCACCAGCGTCTGGCGGTGGAGATTTACGTCGATCCACCGCTCGTTTTCGCCGAGCTTGTCCGGTGCGGGCCCGGGATCCGTCCGGGTGCCGTCGGTCGATCGCATCCACCAGCCCTCGTCGGTCTCCCAGAGCTCCGCGCCGCCGACCGTGGCCGTCTCGCCGGTGAGGCCGACCGCCTCGAAGCGTTCCGCCATCCCCTCGATCTGCGCCGCGTGCTTGCGCGCGGCATCGACCGTCCAGTGCTTGGCGCCGTGCAGGACGAAGCCCACCGGCAGCTTGTCGATGCGGCGCGAGGGGAGGGTCTTGGTCGGAAAGCTCGAGGCGTCCTTGCCCAGCCACACACCGTGGAACTCCGTCACCGGCTTGGTCACGTAGGTGCGGTCGGCGGGGACCACCAGGCCCGCCATGGTCTTCCACCACATGGAGCCCGAGGACCCGAACTGGTGGTCGAGCGACAGGAAGAAGCCTTTCACCATGCGCCGCGCGATCGGCCCGTCGGACTCCTGGAGATCCTCGAGGGTCACCGCGGGGGGGCCGGCGTCGGGCGCCTCCTTCTGCCACCATGGTTGGTCCGGCTTGTCGCTGCCTGCGTTCTCGCCGACGCTCGGTCCGTCGGGGGCGCCTGCGCCGGCGTCGGGGACGGTCGATGCGCTGGCGGGCGCGTAAGGGTTGTCCTCGTCCGGCACGGCCTTGGAGCGCTTCGGTTTGGTGAGCCAGGGCTCGAGCTTGAGACGCTCTTCGCGCGACGGCACCTGGCGGTAGAGCGGCGTTCCGTTGGCGATGTTGACGCCGTACGTATAGGGGATGGACGCGCTGAGATCGGGCGCCTTGGCGAGCTTGAATCGCGGGTGCTCGAGATCGAGCGTCGCGTACTTGCCGCACACGAAGCCGCCGGCCAGAAGCTCGTACCAGCCCTCGGCGCAGTTCGGCTTCTTGTGCGCCTCGGGAATGACCGGTGCCCTCTCGCCGTAACGGAGGTAGCCCAGGCGAACGACGCGCCCCTCCTTCTCTCTCTTGTCGGAGGGGAGCTCCATCTCGCTGAGGATGGGGGCCTGCATCACCGTCGCTCCCAGCCAGGGTCCCTCGTAAGGACCGGCGTCCGCCGTGCTCGCTGCCGCCGCGGATGCGCCGGGCGACGCAGATGCGGCTGCGCTCGCGCTGGCGGGTGCCGACGCCGGAGCCGGTGGCGGCGCGACAGCCGTCGGCGAAGGTCGCTGGTCGCTGCACGCAGCAAGCGCGAGCGGCAAGAGGACAGCCAGCGTACGACGACGAAAAACCATGGATCGGTTGCGGGGGTATCTACTAACGCGCTGGTGGGCTGTCGAACCAGTTCTCTGAGATTCGGGAACGCCCGGGAGGAGAAGGGGAATTCCCAACCCGGGGTGCTACGTCTCTCCAGCGTGAGGAGCTGAATGGTCGAGCCGAGGAGGCCGCTCGGTGAGGGGGCCGGCGAGGAAGCACCGACGGCGCCGCATGCCACTCCGCGAGCGGGTCGCGGCAACCGCACGGGCCCCGAGCGCTTCTGGGCGCGGTGGCCGGTGCGCATCGCGTTGAGCGCGAGCCTCCTCGTGTCCGGTGTGGTCCACTGCGCCGTCGTTCCGCTCGAGCTGCCGCATCGCTTCGAGGTGAACGAAGTCGACGGCGAGGCCGCCATTCCCATCGACGTCCTGGAGCAGGAAGACACCCCGCCTCCTCCGCCCCCGCCCCCGCCGGAGGTCCGGCAGCCGGACGACGAGAAGGCGCGCGAACTCGCGGCGACCGTGACGCCGCGTCGCGACGCCGGTGCCTCGGTCGATGCCGCAGTCGCCGACGTATCTCCGGACGCCTCGCTCGATGCGCCGCTGGATGCGCCGCTCGACGCTCCGGTAAGCGCGCTCACCGACGCGGGCGCCGCTGGTTCGGGGCTCGACGGGGCGATCGCCCTGGCCGACGCCGCACCGGGCGGGAGCGGCCCCAAGGACCCCCAGGGCATCCTCGGGGTTGCAGGGAACATCCAGGCGGCGCCGGTGCTGGTGATGGTGGTCATCAACGCCGAGGTCATTCGCTCGCACCCGGTCGCCGCCGAAATGGGATCGCTGCTTCGCGGCATCGAGCAGTGGAACGACTTCATGAAGGGGACCTCCTTCGATCCAGTGCGCGACGTCGACTGGGTGATGATCAGCGGGCCGTCGCTGGTGAACACCTCGCGCGATGTCATCCTCGTCCGCTACTCCGCGTCGGACGCGGCGGTCGACAGGGCCGTCGAGATCGTGAGCCACAAGCACGAGCACGGCGGCGCGTTCGACGCGGGTGTCCCGGGGGTGCGCGCTTCCCGTGCCTTCGCCGACCGAGCCGAGCGGGTCATCCTGCGGCCGCAGTCGAAGGTCCTGGCCCTGGTCCCACCCGATGTCGCGGAGAAGGTCGCTCGTCGCCTGGCCCCTCCGACGCAGGTGGCCGCGCACGTCCGGCCCGGCGAGGCCGCGTACGTGCGCGTGGTCGATCCCCATCATCCCTTCCCGGAGATCCCGGCCGCCCTGAGCGAGGCGCGGATGCGTATCGTCCCCCGCCCGGACCAGGGCGCGGACCTGTTCATCGATGGAGACACCAAAGACGCGGCGGCGGCGGCGCAAGCGGCCGACGACGTGCGGGAGCTCATCCAGCGCTACAAGCTCCTGGCCATGCTCCTCGCCGGAAGCCTGCTCGACCATGTCGAGGTCACCGCCGAGGGAAGTCGCGTCCACGTGCACCTGACCGCCTCCCTCGAGCAGATCCAGACCGTGGTGAGCTTGTTCGCGCGAACGCAGGCCCCGGCGGCACCGCCGTAGACCCCGCGTTCCGGGCGCTGCCCCTGTGCGCACCAAGCCGTGCACGCCGCGGTGAGGCGATTGTCGTTCGAGAATCGCGTGCGTCGATTTAGGCTCCCACCATGTACTCCCGGCCGACCGTCGTGCTTGCCGTCGGGTTTCTCCTGGCGGGCCTCTCCGCGTGCTCCCGCTCCCCGCAGGAGCCGAGCAGCGACTTCAAGCCCGCGGAGGGATCGCCGTTGCCTCCCGGTCCGACCCAGCTGGAGAAGGAAGACGTGACGGTGGGGTCGGGCCCCGAAGTGAAGGACGGCGACACGGTGCACGTGCAGTACACAGGCACGCTCACCAGCGGAAAGAAGTTCGACAGTTCGTACGATCACGGCGGCGACCCGTTCAAGGTGACCGTCGGACAGGGCGAGGTCATCAAGGGATGGGACGAGGGACTGCTCGGCATGAGGGTCGGCGGCAAGCGGCGCCTGCGCATCCCCTCCGATCTCGGGTACGGAGCCGCAGGAAGCCCGCCGGACATCCCGGCCAACGCAGGGCTCGTCTTCGAGATCGAGCTGGTCTCCATCGACTGAGCACGAGCCTGGCGGCGCTGGCGTTCACAGGACTACCCGCCCTGACCCATCGCCCGCATGGCGTTCACGATGGCATTCGCGGCGTCCAGGCGCGCGGGGCCCAGTCGTTGCGTGCCGTCCGCCGTCTGCAAGCGGATGTAAGCGCGGTCGCCGCTCGACGTCGGCTCGAGCGCGTAGGACTGGATGGCGCCCCACGGCGTGAGGCCGCCGGCGAAGGTTATGCCGCGCGCGTCGATGGCGACGTCGAGCGGAATGGTGGCCGAGGCCCCGTACGCCGCGATCCCGAAGAGCGATAGCATGGCCGTCGCCAGCACCACGAAGACCACCCCGACGCGGTGGTGCAGCAGCTCGAACGCTGACCCGAGGATGGCGAGCGCAAAGGCGCAGAAGATCATCCCGGCGGCGCAGCCGGAGAACGCCGCCGGCGAGCCCACACGAAAGTACGCGCGCGGCAGGGTGCTGAGCGGGAAGAGCTCACTCGCCGGGGGAATGTCGTCCCGGCGAGGGCGAACCGGCACCGCGCCATGGCGCAGCGCGCGCTGGAGCATGATCACGAAGGCGAACCCGAGGACCAGGACCAGAAGCGGCACGGCCAGCTGCAATCCGTCGGTGGAGA